>Ga0209270_1003054_pt1 | contig 15412 bp, 8 predicted proteins | sample MTBAKSrepl1MetaG_FD_187456 | JGI IMG/M metagenome (GOLD analysis project Ga0209270, IMG submission 187456) | Enrichment culture microbial communities from Arthur Kill intertidal strait, New Jersey, USA, that are MTBE-degrading - MTBE-AKS1... | ecosystem: Environmental > Aquatic > Marine >...
AAACGGGGATGCTACGGTTGCTTTACAACCTCGAGCCCGAACAGCGCAAGTCGCTCCGCACCATCATCTATGAATGGGGGATCACGGACTACAAGGTCATCGGGGAGATCTTAAAATTCGCCCGGCGGTTCTTCCTCGCCGGCCGTCACAGCGCTAAAAAGTGATTATTTGATGATCTGGAAGATGCGAACCGAGGGCAAACCTTCTCCTAATCATATCCTTTATAAGGGATAAATCGATACTTAACATCCCCGAATTGAGCTTCTTGGGATTTCTTCACTCGACTGATCCCTGCAATAGGTTGGTTATCGCGAACGCAAACCAATATGCTGGAGATGCTACTTCTCGGGAGGACCATGGATTGATTCGCTTTATCATCGGCACGGATGATTATTCCTACAAAGGCTTTTTGTGAAGAGTTCTTGGGGAGTGAAAAAACCGGCCCACCGCTATAACCGCGCAATAAAGCCTTGTTAAGAATCAGTTGTCCCACATTAACAGCTGAAATCAGTACATGTTCAACCTGCGGATTATGTTGAGCTGGAAAGCCCCAGGCTTCAACATAGATGCCAGGATTCAGACCCGTATCATCTGCACTGATGAAGTTTATGGGTGCTTGGCCATCTCGACTAAAAGTCTGGATGATTTTATTCCTGTCAGAATCGGAGACTGACAGAATGCATACATCGTCCTTCTGACTGAACGTGATCTGGATTGGTTCAATACCTAATCCACCAATCAATACTTCTGAACTGACAGTCGAGATCGAAGAAAACTCAATTGGATCATCATCATTGAGACTGATTTTCCGAAGCCTCGAGTTCGGCAGGATGACGTGCTTCGCCGTTAAAATGTACAGGCTGTTGTTGAATGAGATGAGGGAACCGGCGCCATGAACAACGAATTCTGCATTCGTGTGTTCTCCATCCTTGTCATTTCCAAACAAATGGTGTCTTGAGAAGAGTCGGATAATACCTTGGTATCCATCAGGGAGTTGTGAAAAATTAGTTTGTTTTAATAATGGGTAATTGTGAGCTTCGCTGTTATGAAGTGGTGAAATCGGATACTCTGTATCGTCCTTCTCTGAGCACCCACTGATCAAGATCGCAATAAAAACGAATAAAAGGATTTTATTCACTTATCCCCTTCCAAGAGCATTCTTCCAAATGGAGTTCCCAGTGTTTTCACGGTAGTTGATACAACGCTAAAATAGCCATCCATAATAGGTTGAACTACCTTTGCCCGATCTTCAGGTGGGGTCATGGCATAAATCGAGACTGTAGTCAGCGATGCTGAAACAATGGCAATCCCTCCCAGAATTAATCCAGCGGTTAGTGGCTCGAGTACTTCATGACCTGTTGCAGCCGGATCCAATTTAGATAGTTGGTCAGCAGACACAAGAAATCCGAGTTGGTCAGAGCACTGTTTGTGCAATGCGAAACGCAAACGAGAAATCTCAATATTATCGGGTTGTACTTTTGCTGCTAAATCCGCTGCCTGAATTGCTAAACGAATGTTTACATAGCCAAGTGCCGCCGCTTTGTTGTAGAGGGCTCCACTCAGCTTTACGGTTGTTGGGGCAATTTGGGCGGCTATCTCAAATGATTCAGCTGCTCGTACATAGTCTCCCTGCCAAAGGTAGCAAGTTCCTAAATCGATGAAATCCTCATAAGATCTTTGTGGTTTATATTCGAGCGATTGTGCAATTTCTACTACAGATTTCTTCCCCCTATTAACCAATAGCCTCAGTTCTTTTCCGGCAGATTGTTCCTCTTGATTAGCTTGGGTGTCCGTCTTGGTTTTTGTCGTGGCGTTCTCTTTGCCACATCCCGTCGGGGTCAATAATGCCAAACATATAACTATACAAACAACAATATGGCCTGCTTTTCTCATAACAGCTCCTATTCGCTCTCACCAAATCATACATCTATAAATGGAAAAAGTAAATTTGATCTCTGAAAGCGTACTTCAGCTTTCGGAAACATCTGTTGAAAAGGTTATTGGTAGCCGGAAAACTCTTGGCTTTCTCTCTGCGCCTGCGGTGAAAGCAGCTCGGCAGAATATCGGGGCGCGATCTCAATGCGGGGTCCGGCGCGGACGAGGTCGCTGCCGACGCTGCCGCCGGTTGCGTGACAACCGACCTCCGGGCGGGCCGCGTGCATCATCCCAACAACCATTTAAATCTGAGCGTCTTCTCAACTTGGCGAGCCAACGTCCCGACCCTGAGCGCGCAGGCGTGATCTTCGGCCCTCTGATCCGTTTACCAATCGGATGAATGAATACCCCGCATGAGGTGGGACGGACATGGGCAATCAGACAGCGGCGGTGGCGCGGGACTCGGGGCGCGGCGGTTGGGGTACCCACGAGTGGCGCGGCTTGGCGTTTCTCTTCCTGCTGGCTTCGGCGGTGGTGGTGCTGACCCACCCCTTCCCGGAGGCGGTGAACATCGTGCGGCCCATTCGGCTGCCCATCCTCCTGCAAGCGTTCCTGGCCTTCTGGAGCCGGCAGTTCTTTACCCTCCTGGGCACACTGGCGCCGGTGCTCCTGCCCGTCGGTGCATTCCTGGCCCTCTCGCCGGACCTATGGCGTCGCCATCGCCGCATAATCAGGCGCCGCATCGCACCGCTGGCGGCGGTAGCCGCCATCTGGCTGGGGGCGCTGGGGGTTCTGGCGGGGGTGCGCTGGGCTGACGGCGGCGTGCTGGGCAACGCCGCTTGGCGCCTGCTGGCCGGTGCGGCCGGCGACTTCTGGGGGATCGGTCTCCTGGTCGTGGTCACCGGACTCATCGTACACCTGGGCTTTCAGCCCCGGGGCGTCTACCGCTGGTGCTGGGCCCGGCTCCAACGGTTGCCGCCTCTTCTGGATCACGCCATGATGCGCCTGTTGGCCGCGGGGCAGGCGGTGGCGGCGGGCTGGCGGGAGCGGCAGCGGCAGCAGGCGGCCCGGGCCGCCACGGTCACCACCGGCCCGCGGCCGACCCAGATGCTGAACCGGGGCCGTCGCCGGCTGGAGGAACTCCTGCAACAGCATCCCGAGATCCCGGCGGCGGACGCCGCCCGGCTCCGGGAACGCCTGACGGCGGTACCGGCGAGCGACGCCGTGGTGGAGGACCTGGTTGCGGGCTTGCTCGAAGAGCTTGCGCCCGCCGCTACGCCGGCCCTGGAGCCGGCGGACGAGGAATGCGCTTCGCCCCCGCGACTGCTCCCGCTCCGGGCAGCCCAGCCCGAAGGTCAAGCCGGCCGTCGAGGTCCGGAACCCGCACATCCCTCGATTGCGCGTCCCGGCCCGCCTGCGGCGGCCGTCCCGGTGCCGTCGCCCCAGCCGGCCTACGAGGCTCAGACTCCTTCGAACGGACCCCGGTCTGTGGCACCACCGGCGGAGTCGCCGGTCCCCCTGGATGACGGGCTGACGCAGTCGCTCGCCGAAACCGAGCGGCTGGCGGATGCTGCGGGGGTGGTCCCCCGCGAGGAGATCCCGGACCGGATCGCGGCGCGGGTGGGACGCATCCCCGCCGGCTCGGTGCGACGGGACGTCGTTGCCCGGAAGGCCGTCCGGATCGCCCTGGAGCGGGACATCCCCTTGACCGACGCCTCGCTGGCGGCCATCGTCCTTCGGGCGACGGAGCAGGTGGCGGCGCAGGAGCGGCTCCAGCAGGAGGTGGAGTCGGCGCCGCGGGACGCCCTCAGCCGGCCGGAGGACATGCTCTACGAGCGGTTCTACGTGGACTACGACCACCTGGCCGGGATGGAGGCGCTGAAGCGGGAGATGCTCTTCCAGTTGGAGGGCTTCACCGTCTACCGTGAGGTCATCACCCGGATCGGCGGCAAGGCCCTGGCCCCCACCACCGGCATCCTCCTCTACGGCGCCCCGGGGTGCGGCAAGTCGCTCTTCGCCCTGGCCACCGCCGGCGAGTTCAACCAGCGGTACGGCTACCGGGTGCTGAACGTGGGCCTCGGGGCCGTCAAGGCCCTCCACTGGAGCGCGCAGCTCCGGCGGCTGGACGAGATCTTCCAGCTCGTGCGCCGGAGCGCACCGTGCGTGGTGATCTGGGACGAGATCGAGGTGCTGGTGTCCGACCCGCAGAAGACCCGCCGCAAGTACGACGCCGAGAAGGCCGCCGTGTTCAAGCAGCAGCTCGACGGGGTGATCAAGGAGCAGCTCGCGGTGGTCCACATCGCCACCACCAACTATCCGTGGCTCCTGGAGGGGGCCATGCTCCGGCCCGGCCGGTTCGGGCTGGTGCAGCATGTGCCGGCGCCCGACGGCCCCGCCCGGCTGGACCTGATCCGGCACCGCCTGGCGGACATGGCGCTCGACGGCGACGTTCCCGTGGACGAGCTGGCCCGCTGGACCGACGGCAACACCGCCGCCGAGATCCTGGCCTTCCTGGAGGCGGCTGCCCGCCGGGTGGCCATGGACGTCATCGCCTCCGGCGTCCACCGGGGAGTGCGGCTGGACGACTTCGCCGCCTGCCGTGACGCCCTCGCCGCCAGGGGCTACGCGGCCTGGCTGGCGGAAGCCCGCCACCAGCTCGGCCGTGACAATCTGGAGGGAATGAGAGAATACTTCCGGGCGGTGCTGGACGCGCAACCGGCGGCTTCACGAGTGTGAGACATTCAGCCCATGGCAATGCCTAAAACGTCTACTGGCCGGGCAGTGTTGACATTTCATGAATAAACTCCGGCGGACAGGGAACTGACGCCCCCTGTACCCCCGTCAGACATCAAGGAAAAAGCATCGAAGGATCAAGGGGAACCACTCAGTCCCGGACACACCGAAAGCCGTAGACGTAGCCGCTGACCCGAGAGTCGGGAACGAACCTGCCGCGGTAGGCGCTGCGGGAGTTGAAGTCGTAGAAGTACCAGGAACCGCCCCGCACCACGCGGCATGACCCAGACGATGGGCCCCGGGGATCCGTGACCGGAGAGTTTGCATAATAGTTCTCACCATACCAGTCCGTGCACCAATCCCACACGTTCCCCAGCATGTCGTATAGACCCCATGCGTTGGGTTGCTTCTGGCCGACAGGATGCGTCCGTCCACCCGAATTTTCGTTATACCACGCGATGGCGTCCAGCTCGCCGTGCCGCTCCCCGGTCGTCCCCGCCCGGCACGCATATTCCCACTCCGCCTCTGTGGGCAACCGGTAATTCTTTCCCGGATCCATCGCATTCAACTTCTCCAGAAACGCCTGCACGTCGTTCCAGGATACTGTCTCTACCGGGTAATCGTCGCCACTCTTGAATTTCGATGGATTGTCCCCCATCACCGCCTGCCACTGCCCTTGAGTCACCTCCGTCGTCTGCAGGTAGAACGCCTTCGTCAACGTCACACCGTGCACCGGCTTCTCGTCACTGCCCCCGTTGTTCGAGCCCATCATGAATTGACCCGGAGGAATCAGCACGAACGCCATCCCTGTGGCCGGCTCCTGGAACGTCACCGGTTGCCCCAATCGTCGCGCCTCTGCCTGCTGCTCCGCGGCTGGCGGCTCGTGATACCAGCGGTCCCCCGGCTGCAACAGCCGCACTCCCTGATTCTTGCAATACGCCTGACACTGATCGATGTATGCAGCTTCGGCCTGCTCCCGCTGCCGGATGAGTTCCTCCTGCCGCTGCCTCTCTTCATCCGTCTGCCGCCGGGTGACACACTCCACGCAGATTCGCTCCTCCGGATCGAGATGCGTCAGGCAAAGATCCTCCTGCCCACAGCCCCGGCACCGGAACGTCTCCTCCGGCCGGTTGCGCTTCCCGTCCAGAGGGCATGCCACCAGACCCGACCGGGAAGCCGCTTTCACTTTCTCCTTTCGTTTTTCCTCAACTACTAGCGCGGACCGTGCCTTGGTCAGCTTCGTATACGCCTCGTCCTGTGCCGCCGCCTTCCCCAGCAGCTTCGCCAGCTCTGCCAGCGCCTCCTCTGCCGCCGTCAGCTTCCCCCCCGTCAGTGCCTTCTCCACCCGCTTCACCAGTTTGCTCCGTTCCTTGCCGGTTTGCGCCTCGACCAACGCCTTCTTCAGCTTTCGGTACTCCTTGTCCGCTACCGTCTTCTCCCCCAGGTGCTTCGCCAGTGCCGCCAGCGCTTCTTCGGCTGGACCCAGCCGACCCTTCGCCACCAGCCCCCGCACCTGGTCCACCAGCTCCGTCCGCCGTTGAGTCGTCCGTTGCCGCTCGGCTTCTGCTCTCTGTTTGGTTTCCGCTTCCCGCCGCTGTCGGTCCGCTTCCGCCTGGCGCTGCCGTTCGGTCTCCTCCGCCTGTTGCCGCTGCGCCGCGACCAGACGCTTGTGGACAGCCGCCAGTTCCGCCTGCCCGGCGGCTGCCGACGGGCGCGCCTTCGCCTCCGCCCGCACCAGCCGGTTCACCAGAGCGGCCAGTTCTCCCGGTATCTCCGCCCGTAGGGCGGCGATGTCCTTGAAGCCGGTGGAGAGCGGCACCTTGCCGCAGAGCAGCTCGTAGGCCACCGCGCCCGCGCCGAATACGTCCGCCGCCGCGGTGACCTCGGCGTCGGCGTCCAGCGCCTCCGGCGCCACGTACCCCGTCGTCCCCATCACCCGGCTCTTCTGCGACAACTCGGTCCGCTCCACCAGCCCCGCGATCCCGAAGTCCACCAGCTTCACCTGCGGGTCCAGCGGTACCTCGCGGCTTCCGGCCGCGGGCGCGCCGGTACCACCCGCCGCTTCATCACCCCAGGCGGCCAGCAGCTCCTCGGCTGTCCCGCCCGCAAGTAGTATGTTCCCCGGTGTCACGTCCCGGTGGATCACTCCCTGCGCATGCGCCGCCGCGAGTGACTCCAGCACCTGATCTAGGATAGCTAGCGCCAAACCCACGGGGATCGTCATTTTTTTCTTTCGGGCTGCGGCCAGCACCTCCCGCACGGCGCAGCCGGCCACGTACTCCATACTGATGAGCGCCAGCCCCTGGGCCATCTCCTCCCGGTAGTCGTACACCCGCACGATCCGCGGGTGCACCAGCGCCCGCATCAGCGCCACCTCCCGGCGGAAGCGCGCCAAGAGCTCCTCCCGCGCCACCATGGCCGGGTCCAGCACCTTCAGCGCCTGGGTCTGGCCCAGGTTCAGCTCCTCGGCTTCGAACACCGCGCCGAAGCCGCCCCGCCCCAGTTCCCGCACGATGCGCCACTGCCCCAGCAGCACGGTGCCGGGCTTGATCCCGAGTTCGGCCGGTTGGTCAATCTCCGTGCGCACGCCGTCGCCGCGTCCGCCGGAAGGACCCGGGAGCGCGTTCGGCGACGACAGGGGCTGCGGGGACCGCTTCCCGTCCGGAATGGGGGTGGGGGTGCTGGAGAGGATCCTCGTCTTGAGACGGTCGTAGGTGGGCTCGTCGATCTCGCCGGCGGCCAGGCGCAGGTCCAGCCGGTCCAGGGCCTCCTGTTTCGGGGTGCGCTCGGGCATGGGCGACGGGCCTCACCAAGTCATGCGTTCATATGGGCAATCGCTAAACGGCCGACACCCCTTATTATCACCGACCCCGCCACAGCGGGCAAGGGGAGCTTGGCCTGCAACGCTCAGCAGGGATTATACAATCGTACGTATACGGACGAAATGCGGACAAGACGCGGAGGAGTTGTCGCGTAGAATTTCCTCCAACCTGCTACTCGACCTCGCCGCGAATGCCAGTGGCGGGATGCGAGACAGTGGAGTCTTGCGGCGGACAGAGAACTGACACCCCCTGTGCCCCCGTCAGACATCAAGGGAAAAAGCATCAGAGAATCAATGGAGACCCTTCAGCCCCGGGCACACCGAAAGCTCCATTCATCACCGTAGCCAGAACCGGGTTGTTGCTTGTCGCGTTCGGTGCAGAGGGTGAAGTCGCCGACAGAATCCCAGAAACAGCCCCGCAACACGCGGTAGGAACCAGACGACGGGCCCCGGGGGTCCGTGGCCGGAGAGATTGCATAGTAGTTCTCACCATACCAGTCCGCGCACCACTCCCACACGTTCCCCAACATGTCGTACAATCCCCATGCGTTGGGTTGTTTCTGTCCCACCGGATGGGTTTGACCGCCTGAGTTTCCTCTATACCACGCGATGGCGTCCAGCTCACCGTACCGTTCCCCGGTCGTCCCCGCCCGGCACGCGTATTCCCACTCCGCTTCCGTGGGCAGCCGGAAGTTCTTTCCTGGATCCAGTGCGTTCAATTTTTCCAGAAACACCTGCACGTCGTTCCAGGAGACCCGTCCCACGGGGTAATCGTCGAATTTTTCGGGGTATAATGGATCGTAGTCGTAGCGTTTCTTGAAGGGGTGTGGGTTGTTTCTCATTACCGCCCGCCACTGTCCCTGTGTCACAGGCGTTGTCTGCAGTTCGAACGGCCGGCTGATGGTCACCCGGTGAACCGGCATATTATCTATTCCATGGTTGGATCCCATCAGAAAACTGCCTGCAGGGATTTGCACAAATTCCATTCCCGACAGAAGCGACCTGACCTCTCCCTGCCGCAACGCCTTCAGAAGCTTGATCGCCGCCACAGCCTCCCGCTTTTCCTGCTCCGGCCGTCGCCTTGCAACGCACTCCACGCAGATTCGCTCCTTCGGATCGAGATGCGTCAGACAAAGATCTCCCTGACCGCAGCCCCGGCACCGGAACGTCTCCTCCGGCCGATTGCGCTTCCCGTCCAGCGGGCACTCCAATTCCACCGGCTGGCCCCGGCGATCCGTCACCAGTTGCAGGGGCGCTTCACGCAACAGCAGATCAAGGGCTGCTCGGGAGGCCGGACGTTCAGACGGGGCCGCGGCCACCAGGTGCATCACTACTCGAGAAAATCCCTCCACCAGGCGGGAATCGAGCTGGGCGATGTCTCGGAAGCCGGTGGCCAGCGGTACCTTGCCACATAGCAGCTCATAGGCCACCGCGCCGGCGCCGAACACGTCCGCCGCCGCGGTGACTTCGGCGTCGGCGTCCAGCGCCTCCGGCGCCACGTACCCCGCCGTCCCCATCATCCGGCTCTTCTGCGACAGCTCGGTGCGCTCCACCAGCCCCGCGATCCCGAAGTCCACCAGCTTTACCTGCGGGTCTATTCCCGTCGTTACTTTGCCGCCTCGTCGGCTCGCCGGCTCATCACCCCAGGAAGCCAGCAACTCCTCGGCTGTCCCGCCCGCAAGTAAGATGTTCCCCGGCGTCACGTCCCGGTGGATCACTCCCTGCGCATGCGCCACCGCGAGTGACTCCAGCACCTGTTCCAGGATGGCCAGTGTCAGCTCCACCGGCACCGGCACCTTCCGGCTCCGGGCCAGGGCCAGCAGGTCCCGCACGGCGCAGCCGGCCACGTACTCCATGCTGATCAGCGCCAGGTGTTCCCCCCGGTCCTCCCGGTAGTCGTACACCCGCACGATCCGCGGGTGCACCAGATCGCGCATCAGGTTCACTTCGCGCCGGAAATGTTCCAGCAGTTCCTCCCGCGCCACCATCTCCGGGTCCAGAACTTTCAACGCATGGATTTTTTCCAGCTGGATTTCTTCCGCCTCGAACACTGCCCCGAAGCCGCCCCGGCCCAGCTCCCGCACGATGCGCCACTGGTCGAAGAGCACGATCCCGGGCTCCAGGCGCAGGTCCGCCAGTCGCGGCCGCTCGGTGCGCACGCCGCTCCCGGCGCCCCCAGACGGGCCCGCCACCGACCCCGGCATGCCGGCGGGTTGCGGCAGCGGTGTTCCCGGGATGGGTGTGCCCACGGGGGTGTGCGTGCCCAGGACCGACTCCCGCTCGGCGGGGCTCAGTCCCACCATCAGCAGTTCCAGCTGCTGCTGGAACGCCATGGCGTCCAGTTCGCCGTCGACGAGGCGGCGCTTCAGCCGCTGGATCATTCCGCGGAGTTCGGTCAGGTCCTGCATGGGCCGTGCAACCCCCTGTTCATCTGAAGTCCGGCCGGCAATCCACCCGCTGTCCGAAGCCGCTGCGGCAACCGGTCATGCCGGCCCGCTCCGGCCGCCCCCGCCCTCACTCCACCTCCAGCCGCTGCCAGTTGCCGGGAGGCAGCGTCAGCGTGGTCCCGGCCATGGTGAGCCGGCGTGTCAGGTTGGGAGAGCGCAGCACCAGCTGCAGCGGCCCTGGCGGCGCGGCCGACAGGCGGCCGATGACGGCCGGACCCGTGGCGTCCACCTCGACGGCCAGGCCGTGGGCCTCGCCGCGGGTGATTTGGCCGATCTCGCTCGCCACCTGGCCCAGGTCCAGCCGGTCCAGGCCTCTGGTTTTAAGGTGCACTCGGACATGGGTGACGGGCCTCACTAAGTCATGCGTTCATATGGGCAATCGCTAAACGGCCGACACCCCTTATTATCACCGACCCCGCCACAGCGGGCAAGGGGAGCTTGGCCTGCAACGCTCAGCAGGGATTATACAATCGTACGTATACGGACGAAATGCGGACAAGACGCGGAGGAGTTGTCGCGTAGAATTTCCTCCAACCTGCTACTCGACCTCGCCGCGAATGCCAGTGGCGGGATGCGAGACAGTGGAGTCTTGCGGCGGACAGAGAACTGACGCCCCCTGTGCCCCCGTCAGACATCAAGGGAAAAAGAATCAAAGGATCAAGGGAAACCATTCAGCCCCGGGCACACCGAAAGCCGCGGTCGACGTCCCGATTGTCGGGAACGTGCCTGTTGCGGATGGCGAAGCGGGAGTTACAGCCGTAGCTGACCCAGGAACCCCCCCGCACTACGCGGTCTGTCCCCGACGCCGGGCCCCGTGGATCCGTTGTCGGAGAGTTTGCATAGTAGTTCTCATCATACCAGTCTGCGCACCACTCCCACACGTTCCCCAGCATGTCATACAACTCCCATCTGTTGGGTCGCTTCTTCCCTACCGGATGGGTTTGATCGCTCGAATTTCCGCTGTACCACGCGATGGCGTCCAAGTTCCCATACAACTCACCGATCATCCCCGCCCGGCACGCGTATTCCCACTCCGCCTCCGTCGGCAGCCGGTAGTTCTTCCCCGGATCCAGCGCGTTCAACTTTTTGAGGAATGTCTGCACATCGTCCCAACACACGCGTTCCACGGGGTAATCGTCGCCCATGTTGAAGCGGGATGGGTTGTACCCCATCACGGCCACCCACTGTCCCTGTGTCACCGGCGTCGTTTGCAGTTCGAACGGCCGGCTGATGGTCACCTGGTGCACCGGCTTTTCATCATCTGCTCCAGAGTCGGATCCCATCAGAAAACTGCCTGCCGGAATTTGCACAAATTCCATCCCCACCAGAAGCGATCGGAATTTTTCCTGCCGCTGTTGGGCAACGCACTCCAAGCAGATTTGCTCCTCCGGATCGAGATGCGTCAGGCAAAGATCCTCCTGACCGCAGCCCCGGCAACAGAACGTCTCCTCCTGCCAGTTGCGCTTCCCGTCCAGCGGGCATTCCACCAGGCCCGGTCGGGAAGCCGTTTTCACTGGTGGCGGCGTCCACACTGGCGGAGTGATCTCCGCTGCCGCTGTCTGGCCCCGGCGATCCGTCACCAGTTGCTGGGGCGCTTCATGCACTATCAACGTCAACGCCTGCTGCGCGGTTGGACGTTCAGACGGGGCCGCGGCCACCAGGTACATCACCACCCGGGCGGCCCCCTCCGCCAGGCGGGGATCGAACTGGGCAATATCCCGGAAGCTGGTGGCCAGCGGCACCTTGCCGCACAGCAGCTCGTAGGCCACCGCGCCGGCGCCGAACACGTCCGCCGCCGCGGTGACCTCGGCGTCGGCGTCCAGCGCCTCCGGCGCCACATACCCCGTCGTCCCCATCACCCGGCTCTTCTGCGACAGCTCGGTCCGCTCCACCAGCCCCGCGATCCCGAAGTCCACCAGCTTCACCTGCGGGTCCGTTCCCGCCGCCGCCTCGCCGGTTCGCCGGCTCGCCGGTTCAGTATCTGTGGATTGCTCGGCCGCCGGTTCGCCCGCTCGCCGGTTCTCCGACTCATCACCCCAAGCAGCCAGCAGATCCTCGGCTGTCCCACCCGCAAGTAGAATGTTCTCCGGCGTCACGTCCCGGTGGATCACGCCTTGCCCGTGCGCCGCCGACAGCGCCTCCAGCGTCTGGCTCAGAATCGCGAGGGCCAATCCCACGGGGATCGCCATCTTTTTCTTTCTGGCCGCGGCCAGCACCTCCCGCACGGCGCAGCCGGCCACGTACTCCATGCTGATGAGCGCCAGGTGCTCCTCCCGGTCCTCCCGGTAGTCGTACACCCGCACGATCCGCGGGTGCACCAGCTGCCGCATGAGCGCCACCTCCCGGCGGAAGCGCACCAGCAACACCTCCCGCGCCACCATGGCCGGGTCCAGCACCTTGAGCGCCTGGGTCTGCCCCAGGTTCAACTCCTCGGCTTCGAACACCGCCCCGAAGCCGCCCCGGCCCAGCTCCCGCACGATCCGCCACTGGTCGAAGAGCACGATCCCGGGCTCCAGGCGCAGGTCCGCCAGCCGCGGCACCGCCGTCCGCAGCCCGCTGCCCGCCCCGCCCGACGGGCCCGCCACCGACCCCGGCGTACCGGCGGGTTGCGGCAGCGGTGTTCCCGGGATGGGCGTGCCCATGGGGGTGTGCGTGCCCAGGACCGACTCCCGCTCGGCGGGGCTCAGTCCCACCATCAGCAGTTCCAGCTGCTGCTGGAACGCCATGGCGTCCAGTTCGCCATCGACGAGGCGGCGCTTCAGCCGCTGGATCATTCCGCGGAGTTCGGTCAGGTCCTGCATGGGTCGTGCAACCCCCTGTTCATCTGAAGTCCGGCCGGCAATCCAACCGCCGTCCGAAGCCGCTGCGGGAACCGGTCATGCCGGCCCGCTCCGGCCGCCCCCGCCCTCACTCCACCTCCAGCCGCTGCCAGTTGCCGGGGGGGGGAGCGTCAGCGTGGTCCCGGCCATAGTGAGCCGGCGCGTCAGGTTGGGAGAGCGCAGCACCAGCTGCAGCGGCCCTGGCGGCGCGGCTGACAGGCGGACGATGACGGCCGGACCCGTGGCGTCCACCTCGACGGCCAGGCCGTGGGCTTCGCCGCGGGTGATTTGGCCGATCTCGCTCGCCACCTGGCCCAGGTCCAGCCGGTCCAGGGCCTCCTGTTTCGGGGTGCGCTCGGGCATGGGCGACGGGCCTCACCAAGTCATGCGTTCATATGGGCAATCGCTAAACGACCGACACCCCTTATTATCACCGACCCCGCCACAGCGGGCAAGGGGAGCTTGGCCTGCAACGCTCAGCAGGGATTATACAATCGTACGTATACGGACGAAATGCGGACAAGACGCGGAGGAGTTGTCGCGTAGAATTTCCTCCAACCTGCTACTCGACCTCGCCGCGAATGCCAGTGGCGGGATGCGAGACAGTGGAGTCTTGCGGCGGACAGAGAACTGACACCCCCTGTGCCCCCGTCAGACATCAAGGGAAAAAGCATCAGAGAATCAACGGAGACCCTTCAGCCCCGGGCACACCGAAAACCGGTTAAGGGACTGTACACTGCCCAATGGCGTTGTGCACTGCGGGTTCCACCCCGACTTATAATGTTACCGTTTTTTTCCGTCGTGCATCGAGGATCCGTGGCTGGTGAACTCGCATAGAAGTCTTTGTCGTACCCGTCCGCGCACCACTCCCACACGTTCCCCAGCATGTCGTACAACCCCCACGCGTTGGGCTGCTTCTGTCCCACCGGATGGATTTGACGGTCCGAATTTCCTCTGTGCCACGCGATGGCATCCAGTTCGCCGTACCGCTCTCCGGTCGTTCCCGCCCGGCAGGCGTACTCCCACTCCGCTTCCGTCGGCAGCCGGTAGTTCTTCCCCGGATCCAGCACGTTCAACTTTTTGAGAAAAGTATGCATATCTTCCCATGTCATGTTTTCCACGGGGTAATCGTCGCCCATGTTGAACTCGGATGGGTTGAACCCCATCACGGCCACCCACTGTCCCTGTGTCACCGGCGTCGTTTGCAGTTCGAACGGCCGGCTGATGGTCACCTGGTGCACCGGCTTTTCATCATCTGTTCCAGTGTCGGATCCCATCAGAAAACTGCCTGCCGGAATTTGCACAAATTCCATCCCCACCAGAAGCGATCGGAATTCTTCCTGATGCACCGCCTCCTCCCGCTCCTCCTGCTCTCGCCGTCGCCGTGCGACGCACTCCAATTCCACCGGCTGGCCCAGGCGATCCGTCACCAGTTGCTGGGGCGCTTCATGCACTATCAACGTCAACGCCTGCTGCGCGGTTGGACGTTCAGACGGGGCCGCGGCCACCAGGTACATCACCACCCGGGCGGCCCCCTCCGCCAGGCGGGGATCGAGCTGGGCGATGTCCTGGAAGCCGGTGGAGAGCGGCACCTTGCCGCACAGCAGCTCGTACGCCACCGCGCCGGCGCCGAACACGTCCGCCGCCGCGGTGACTTCGGCGTCGGCGTCCAGCGCCTCCGGCGCCACGTACCCCGTCGTCCCCATCACCCGGCTCTTCTGCGAGAGCTCCGTCCGCTCCACCAGTCCCGCGATCCCGAAGTCCACCAGCTTCACCTGCGGGTCCAGCAGTACCCCGCGGCCTCCGGCCGCGAGCGCGCCGGCACCACCCGCCGCTTCATCACCCCAGGCGCCCAGCAGCTCCTCGGCTGTCCCGCCCGCAAGTAGTATGTTCCCCGGTGTCACGTCCCGGTGGATGACGCCTTGCCCGTGCGCCGCCGCGAGAGCCTCCAGCGTCTGGCTCAGAATCGCGAGGGCCAATCCCACGGGGATCGGCGCCTTCCGGCTCCGGGCCGCCGCCAGCACCTCCCGCACGGCGCAGCCGGCCACGTACTCCATGCTGATCAGCGCCAGGTGCTCCCCCCGGTCCTCCCGGTAGTCGTACACCCGCACGATCCGCGGGTGCACCAGCTGCCGCATCAGCGCCACTTCCCGGCGGAACCGCGCCAAGAGTTCCTCCCGCGCCACCATCGCCGGGTCCAGCACCTTCAGCGCCTGGGTCTGCCCCAGGTTCAGCTCCTCGGCTTCGAACACCGCCCCGAAGCCGCCGCGGCCCAGCTCCCGCACGATGCGCCACTGGTCGAAGAGCACGATCCCGGGCTCCAGGCGCAGGTCCGCCAGCCGCGGCCGCTCGGTGCGCACCCCGCTCCCGACACCGCCCGACGGACCCGCCACCGGCCCCGGCGTCGCCCCCGGCTAGGGCGACGGGTGGGCGGCCGCCGGGCGGCCCGGTGAGGGGTACGGCGTGCCGGCGGATTGCGGCAGCGGCGTTCCCGTGATGGGCGTGCCCGCGGGCGCGGGCGTGCCCAGGACCGACTCCCGCTCGGCGGCGCTCAGTCCCACCATCAGCAGTTCCAGCTGCTGCTGGAACGCCGCGGCGTCGAGTTCGCCGTCGACGAGGCGGCGCTTCAGCCGCTGGATCATTCCGCGGAGTTCGGTCAGGTCCTGCATGGGCCGTGCAACCCCCTGTTCATCTGAAGTCCGGCCGGCAATCCACCC
>Ga0209270_1003062_pt1 | contig 15338 bp, 15 predicted proteins | sample MTBAKSrepl1MetaG_FD_187456 | JGI IMG/M metagenome (GOLD analysis project Ga0209270, IMG submission 187456) | Enrichment culture microbial communities from Arthur Kill intertidal strait, New Jersey, USA, that are MTBE-degrading - MTBE-AKS1... | ecosystem: Environmental > Aquatic > Marine >...
GGACAGACAGCCCAAAAGCCGCCCTCGGGGGCAGGTTCTATGATGGCTGTAAATTCTCCCTTCATTATAGTCTCCTATCGTTGGTTATCGGCCGAGTCGGTGAGTGGCGAGAATTAGATGGTCTTTATTATAACGGAGAAAGAAATTCATTTTCAAGATATTATCCCCCCTTGTTCCCAGGCTCCGCCTGGGAACACCCTGTCTTTGAGGCTCCGCCTCATAGAGGGTTAACGAGGACCTGGGTTTGACATGGCCCACCGGCGGCGGGTAAGCGAACATCGAAGTAAGCAGGCAGAGCCTGCTATGCAATGCGTTCCCAGGCGGAGCCTGGGAACGAGAATCAAATTACTTGATTACCATATGAGTCAGCACGTGTCTTATAATGCCGGGCCGGATTTGAACCGCCTGCCGTGATCCGGCCGATAGCCGCTTTATAACAATTTAAATAAAAAATATATCAAATCATCAGTTCGGCCAGTTCGGTTTTGGGGACGCCGGCGGCTTGGAGCAATCTTTCCTCACGGCCGTCAAGGAGGAGGACTTGAACCGGCCGGCCGTCGGGGGCGTCGCTGTAAGAGACGTTGATGGCCGCGGCCAAGTCCAGGTGGTCGGACGGGCCGCCCCGGGGTATGATCACGGTGGGGCCGGGGAGTTGGGCCACTTTCAAGACCAGATCGCCGGGCCGGACCATTTTTTCCAAGGCGTCATTTTCACTCATATTCCGGCCGACGATCAGCTTCCGTCCGTCGGGGAGACGGAAATGACGTCCCAATTTGAGCAGTTCCACGTCGCGGACGTCCAAGGGCTGGTCGTGGGCCAGCAGGTCATGGAGGCGGCGGGCAAAGATGGGATCGGTCAGCAGGCAGCCGCCGGCCGGGGTGGGGTAGTCCGCCAAGCCGAACCGGGCGGCCAATTCCATCTGGGGCTTGCGGGACCGGCCGGAGAGGCCGAGCAGACGGGACCGGTCGACCAGCCCTTCTTCTTCGGCCCTGGTCGGCGGCAGGCATTTGGCGCTCAGGGGCCGGAGGATGACCTCGGCAAAACCGGATTCCCGGGCCACGATCTGCAAGGCCCCCCGGTTCTGGGACTTGGGCCGCTGGCCCAAGACTTCACCGGAAAACAAAAAATCCCCGCCTTCGGCGGTCATGATTTCTCCGGCCGCGCGGAACATCATGGCATGGCAGTCGATGCAGGGATTGGCGAATCGGCCGAAACCGTGTTTGGGCGAGGGAAGCATTTTGATAAAACGGTCGGTCAGATCGACCGGCCGGGTTTCCCGACCCAGGACCCGGCTCCAAATCAGGGCTTTTTCCGGTCCGAAAAAAGGGGTGACCAGGGTCAAAAGGCGGATTTCCACCCCTTGTTCCTTTAAAATCAAGGCGGACAGGATGCTGTCCAGTCCGCCGGAAAAAATTCCGTACCCGACGGCCATCAAAGCCGCCTTGACGAGTCGGCCCCGGTCCGGGTCCGACCGGGGAGGATCGGTTCCTTAAGGCCCATGATTTTCACTTCCGGCAGCCATTTTCGAATGATTTGTCCGGCCAGGTCCACCGGTTCGTTGACCCGATCGATCAGAACCGAGTCGCTGGTGGCGACCAGGCCGGGGAAGGCGTAGAGTTCGGCTTCGGGGACCGGCACGGCCCTGGCCCGGCCCATCAAGCCCCGTCCGGCCATAACGGCCGTGACCTGGGCGGCCAGGTCGCCGCTCTGACTCATCGGGGCGTCCAGGAGAAACATCACGGATTTGACATCGTGGGCCTGTAAAAAATCCAGGGCCAGGTCCAAGGCCCGTTCGGTGATCTCTCCGGGGCGATAAGAGGAGGAGGCGCCGGCCGCATCCCGGATCAGACCGTCGTCGCAGTCGATCAAAACCTGTTTGAGCAGGGCGCATTCCAAGGTGATCAGGACGTTGTGCCCGTCCACGCCTAAAGCCCGGCCTCGGAGTTTTTCGGCGGGGAGCAAGTGTTGGCGGCGGATTTGGGCCTCCGGCTCCGGATAGACGCCCCGGTTGAGCATTTCCCGCTCCGGCCGACTTAACTGGTAATGGTTGCCGACAAAAAGCAGGGCGCCTCGCCGCGGATAGCCTTGGGCCAGGAGGTAGCGTAAATCGGCGGCGGCCTTAAACAGAATTTCTTCTTCTTGAAGGCGAATCTTCAAAACAGGCTCTCCGTATGGCCTCCCCTCCGATCGGTTCCGGACAGGGACATGTTTGGGATGCGTTGGGGCCGGCAATTTACGGGACGTAACCTTCGATCCAGCGTATTCTGGTCAGACCTTCCAAGCCCTCGAGAATCCCAGTGAGTTTCATCCAGTCCTGATTGCTTTTGAGCCGGACAGCCACGTCATAACCGGAGGAAAGCCGGTCGTAACGGAAATCCAACCCCACGTGGAGGACTTTAACCCGGCAGTCTTCAAGGAGTTTCTTTATCTGGCCGCTCCGATCGTCGGTGGTGCTGAAATCGAGATATACCCGCCGGTAGATGTCGCGGGGAATTCGGTGAATCAGCGGGGTGATCAGAATCAGGATGGACAGAATGAAGGCCAGGGCGGCCACGGCTTGAATAATAAAACCGGCGCCCACGGCCAGCCCGATGGCGTTGCCGGACCAGAGGCCGGCGGCCGTGGTCAGGCCCTGGACGCTGCCCCGGCCGTGAATAATCGCTCCCGCACCCAGGAAGCCCATGCCGGCCACGGCGTACGAGGCCACGCGGCTCGGGTCCAGCCTGACCACGCTGTACGAACTCAGGTTGGTGAAAAGCTCTTGAAAGTCCAGCGAGATGATCATCAACAGACAGGAGCTGACGGTCACGATGGTGTTGGTTCTGAGTCCGGCCGCCCGCCCGTGGAGTTCTCTTTCCAGGCCCAGGAGAAAACCAAGAACCGCGGCCACGCCTAAACGAAAAAGAATCACTTCCGGGTCCATGGACCTTCAGCTCCTTATGGTTCGACCAGTCATTCCTTTTACAGACCTTCTTCCGCCAGGGCCTCCAGCAATTCTTTTTGCCGTTCAGTCAAGGATTTGGGGGTCTGCATGACCACCCGGACCAAGAGGTCGCCCCGTTCCCGGCCCTTGAGCCGAGGCGCTCCTTGTCCTTTGAGCCGCAGGCGGGTGTGACTGGGCGTCCCCGACGGAATGTTCAAGTTCAGGACTTTACCTTCCAGGGTTTCAATTTTGACCTTGGTCCCCAGAAGCAGGTCCGAAGGCTTGACCTCGACCTCGGTGACCAGGTCGTTTCCTTCCCGGTGAAAGGTCGGGTGAGGTTCGACCACGACCTGGATCAGGAGGTCTCCGGGCGGGCCTCCGCCCGGACCGGGCTGACCCTGGCCGGACAGCCGCAATTTTTTGCCGGTTTCCACGCCTGGAGGCACTTTAACCGTTATTTTGGAAACACCTTCGGCCGTATTGAAGGCGATCAGCCGCTCCGAGCCGAAAACGGCCTCATTCAAGGAAATGTGGAGTTCGAAACCAAGGTCGGCTCCCTTGGTCGGGGTCCGGGGTCGGTCCTGACCGAAGTTGCCGAAAAATTCGGGGAAGCCTCTGTCCCGGCCCCCGGTCCGGCCATAGGGTCGTGAATAACTCCGCCGGCGTCCGCCGAAGAGATGAGCGAAGAGGTCTTCGGTCCCGAAGCCGAAGTCCTTGAACATGTCGCCGACGTCGAAGTTGCGGAAAATGTCTTCCCGGGTGTACTGGCGGCTGAAGTCCGAGTGGCCGTACAAATCGTATTGTTTGCGTTTTTCCGGATCACTCAAGACGGCGTAGGCCTCGTTGATCCCTTTGAATTTTTCTTCGGCCGTCTTGTCGTTCGGGTTCCGGTCGGGGTGGTGCTTGACAGCCAGCCGGCGGTAAGCCTTTTTTATTTCTTCCTGGCCGGCCTGACGACCGACGCCCAAGACCTTATAATAATCACGAGCAGCCATTATCTTTACCACTATAAAGACGCAAAAAAGGGGCCGTCCCCCTTTTAAAATGACGAATTATTAATAAATATATGCCAAGGGTTCGTGGGCTGTCAAGTTTGGTTTCCGCCGTCCGGGTCCGCCGTCCGGGTCGAGGCCGGAATCGGGGAGGGTGAACGGAGGGGTTTAAAGTCAACCGGGGCATCGGTCGAATCATGGGTCCGCCCGATGTCTTCCCGGCCGTTCCCCAAGGTCCGGATGGCTTGGCCAGGGTTGAATATGACAGGATGAAAAAATTTCTTTATCAAAATAAAACTGTCTGGCAGGATGTTATTGAGTATTTACCGGAAATGAAAGAAAGTTGGCATTTTTTTACTTTTCTGGAAACGGCCTTTAAGGGCAGTCCGCGAACAACCATACCTCGATTGATCGGCGGTGTAACAAGATAACCGGTCGATTGGTCAGGTTCTGGAAATATTCAGCCTGACCAGGAAAAAGCAGATGAATGTATTCGATGAGTTCCAGTATTTGGTCAAGCAATTGGAAATGGAAGAGGTGAGATACGCCCTGGTTGGAGGAGTGGCCGTGGCTTTCTATACAGAGCCCCGCTTTACCAGAGATATCGATCTACTAGTTGATTCAGCAGACTATGAGAAGACCAAACGCATACTGGAGAAAGAAGGATATTTTGAGCCGTCTTCTCCTTGGACATTCAGCAAGGCGCCCCTTCAACTCCATCGTTTTTTGAAGGTGACCGAAGATGATGAAATGATCATCGATATTCTTGTTGCTCTTGACCAGGAGACCGAGAGAATAATTCGAGACTCTATCGAAGCGGAATCGGGAGAAGGCAGGATAAGAATAGCGACCAAGAGGGACTTGATCCGGCTCAAGAGAATCCGAAATTCGAAACAGGACCAAGCCGATATAGAGAGGCTTGAAGATGGAAAAGATAATTAGAATACTCAAGCAGCTCAGCGGTCTTTATGAGTTTAACCGGCGGATCAAGGGGTACACGCTGAGGAAAAGAGAAGAAAACGATCCAAAAAAGTTGGCCAGGCCCACGGTGGATCGCCGCACGCCTTAAGCCCGATTGGGTGCGCACAGCAAAAAAAAAGCCCTCCCGCCACGGGGTGTCGGCGGGAGGGCTTTTTCGATTTTAAAAAGTCCATTCCAGGCCGCCGTAGGCGTTGAGGCCCGGCATGGGGTAGGCCCACTCGCTGTAAGCCACGGTGGCGTATTGTTCGTTGAACATATTGTTTACACCGAAAAACACCTTGGGGCCCGGGGTCTGGTAAGTCAGTTTGCCGTCCACGACCTGATAGGCCGGCAGTTGGTCGTATAAATTGTTGTTTTCGTCACTGCCGTCGTACCTGGCACCGACGAAGGTCGCGGTGAATGAGAGCAGGAGGGGTTCCTTGATCCGCCAGTCGAAGCCCAGGGCGGCTTTGGACTCGGGAACCAGGGGGACGGAGGTGTCCTTGCTTTCGAACCTGGCTTGCATCAAAGTCAAATTGCCCCAGACGAATAAGTCGGGGGTCAGTTTGACCTTCAACTCGGCCTCGATACCTTGCCTGATGGTCTCATCTTCATAGTTCCGGTTGAGGCCGAAACCGAGGTTCGGGTCCTCGCCGTAGTAGATTTCGTTTTTTATCCTGGTCTGGAAAAGGGTCAGGGAAAATTCGGCCGCGTTTGAGAAGATGTACCGGCCGCCGGCCTCGAGGTGAAACCCTTCCTGGGGATGCAGGTCGTTATCGGCCCAGGCGAATTCGTCCACGTTGGGGCAGCGGAAGCTCGTGGCGTAACTTAGGAACAGGTCAAGGGCCGAAATCGGGGAATAGACCAGGCCCAGGTCGTAGGAATCGTTTCGCCATTCCCGTTCGAGGGTTTGGGTGTTGACCCAGCTCCACTGTCCGCCCGAAAACTGACTCAGATCGGTATTGAAGGTCCCCTTGAAGTCGTCGCGCCGGCCGCCCAAATGAAAGGTCAGGTTATCCAGCAAGGCCCATTGGTTCAGGATAAAGAACCCCTGGCGGTCCACCCGGTTGGTCTGCCTCTGGTTCCAGGCCAGCATTTCCCGGACGTAGTCCGCCGAATATCCGTCGAAGCCGAATTGAAAGCGGTGAGTTTTTCCGAAGGCCTGATAATCCTTGCGGTAGTTCAGATTGATCGAATCGGAATCTTCGTCAATGTGACTCATCTGCTGCTGTCTGGGAAGCAAGGGCGTGTAGCCCATGATGTAATGGTTGTCGCGAAAACGAAAACCCTGGCCGAGACTGATTTGGCCCCAGCGGCCCAGATCAAGTTCCATCCTGGCCGCGTACCGGTCGTCCAGGGTCTCGCCGAAATCTTCCGGGTTAAGGGTCGAAGTCCGTCTGCTTGAGGAAGAAGCATCGATTTTGGGTAAAGCGCCGGGCAGGCCGTACCAATCCCGGTGAGTGGCCGCGGACAAGGAAAAAGTGATTTTCTCCGTCAGGTCGTAATCAAGGTTAAGACCGGCGTCCTTTTTCTTCAGGTAGCCGTTGTCCCGGTAACCGTCGGTGTCGAAGCAGTCGGCGTTTATGTTCCAGGCCAGTCTGTTTCGTTTTCCCCGGAAAGAGACGCGTCCGTCCGAGGTTTGGTAGCTGCCCATGGACCCGTGGACTTTAAATTCGGGCTCGGCTTGTCCCTTCTTGGTAATGATATTGATAACACCGCCCACGGCCCCGTCGCCGTAAAGAACCGAGCCGGCTCCCCGAACGATTTCTATCCGTTCGATCTGATCGAGAGGGATGGCCGAAAAATCCGGTCCGGCCATGTCCGAGGGATTGAGCCGGAAACCATCGACCATGACCACGACGTTGCTGCCGAAGGTGTCGCCCATGCCCCGCAGGTCGATCCCGGCCTGCTTGTCCGTGCCCATGATGCTCCTCGGATTCACGTTGGCCTCGCGGGCCAACAGGTCGACCAGGTTGTTGCTCGGGGCCTGGTCAATGTCTTCGCTGGTGATCACGGTGACGTTCCGGGGTATGCGGCGGAGCTGCTCCTCGGCCCCGGAAGCCGTGACCACGATCTCCCCGAGTTCCAACCGGCCGGACCCGGATTTATCCATCCGGGTGTCGTCGGCCCGAACGGGGGTCCAGTAAAGGAAGACGAACAAAGCTAAAAACAAAACAACAGGGGTGGAGGTGATCCGACCCCGATTATTTAGAATTGCCATGATATCTTTCCTGGAAAAAGTTTTCGTCAACGGGGCGGACGATTTGTTCCACAGGAATGACAGCAAGTTACTTTGCTTTTTCATACTTGTTTCCCCCCTAAAGGTTTTATTGGCCGCCGTTAATTTGTCGTTCATGGTCGGGTCAAAAAAAATCCCCCAACCGGTTTTCACTGGTTGGGGGATTGCACCCAGTTTGTCTTAATCGCCCCAAGAGAACCCGCGTGAACAAGCCCTCCTAGGCGGCCAGCCACGACACCGGTACCACGCCGGCGACTCAGGCCCTCGTTGGAATCGGCAGGTCTTCTGACTCCCGGATCAATCTACCGGCCGCGCCTTCCCGCTTTGATTAATTTCCAAGCAGTGGCCCTTAGCGGCTTTCGTCCCCGGTTACAGCGGCGGGACCGCAACGGGTTTTCACCGTATTTCCCTATTAAGCCCTGGCGGGCGCCGATTCCCGGTCAATATATAGCAAAAATTTAATACTGGTCACCGGGTTAAAAGTCAAGGAGAAAGTTAAAGGGGCTGTAATCGTGCAGTCATCGGGAGAAAAGGACCGCAAGCAAGAGGGTCATGACGAGGGCCGCTCCGAGCGGGGTCCTGGTCAGGTTCCCATAAGACTGAAAGTAGGGGCGCACGGCCGTGCGCCCCTACCAGAAGACAGGCAAAACCTGGCGCCCCACGGCTCCGCTGGGGGATGCTAGCCTCGTTCCCTGGATCCGAGGCTGTAAAATTTTGGCCTATTTTGTGTTCCTTGGAAATGTAAGTATCTGAAACAAGCGAGGGCGATTATGGATTTCTTGATTTCTTTCACCGTCTCTCCAGTTTAGGAACCAGCGCAGGTATTTTATTGGGCGGCGGCAGTCCTTTCCATGAAATTCACCCGGCGATAAGGCCGTAATATGAGGCGCCGGGCATCACCCTTTCGACACGAAGACGGGTAAAACCGGCGGTAGTGAGCTGATTTTTGGTTTCAGCCAAATCGGGCAGAGACCAGCAGCCTTGTATGGAGCGGGTGGTGGTGTCGAGGTTGGCGGCGAAGATATCCCGGCCATGTCCTTGAAACTGGCAAATAACAACCAATTTTCCCCTGGGCGCGAGATATTGTTTAAGCCGTCGGAAGACATCAATCCGTTCATCGGGCGGAAAATAGTAAACGGCGTTGAAGAAAAAGACGAAATCATAAGCCCGGTCGAGTTCACCAGGCGGACGACGGAAATCGCCGGCTAGTATCTGGAAACGGTCATTTATGCCCCACTTGAGCAAGTTTTCTTCGGCCAAAGCGGCCACGTTCCGGTCCATCTCCAGTCCAAGCCCGACTGATCGGGGATTGATGCGGGAGCAGTGAAGAAGGTAACCGGCGGAACCGCAACCCACGTCCAGCACTCTGACCGCCCCATTAGTTGGGAGCACGGCTTTTAAGAACGTCTTGACATAGGGTTCAACAACCCTTGAAGCTCGGGCAACGGTGTGGCCGATCTCCGGGAGGTAGTCACCGAGCGGGGCCCCGGTCAAACGAGGCGTGAATTGGCGATAGACCGAATTATAATAATCAACGAGGGCTTCGACGAGTCCGGCCAAGCCTTCTCCATCCCTGGACATCAGGCTGCGGAAGAACCGTCCCCTGGGACTGTACAATTCATCATTGAAGGATAATTCGCCCAGGGCGAGTCCCAGGTCGAGGAGTGAATCCAGGAGTTCGGGACGGACCACGGAGAGTTTTTCTCGTAGATCATCCTTGGAGACCGGTTCCCGCAAGGCCTCAACCAGACCGGACTTAATCGCGGCGTAATGAAAATGAATCCGAATAAACGCCTTGGCATCCCCCATCAAACGATACATGGCCCGCTTATGCGGTGTCTTGCACGCGGTAACGAGGCCTTTAAAATACATAAATGCTCCTCGGCTAGCCTTTGATTCCGGACAAATGTTGGCCTAGAAGCCTATCCAACTGCTCCAATTGCAATTTAAGGTTTGGTTTCGGATTCCACAAACCCATACAGAGACACATCAGATAAGACGACCAGAAGGCCAAGGCCGCATCAAAGCAGTTAGTGTCGGGAGAAAGCTCGCCGCGGTTTTGGGCTTCCCGGAAAAGCCCGGTGATCATCTCGATGAAATCGTTCATTTGGGCTTTCAGCTTGGCTGAGGCTGCGCCCTCGCTTTGAAAGGCCTCACTGATGATTTGAAGGGAAAGACGCGGCCTTTTCCCATAGAAATCGAACAGGGCCCCGGCCATATGAAGCAGTTGTCGGCGGATATTATCAGCAGGCTTGGTGTTAAAAGCCGCCTCAATCACCCCGCCGACGTCCGTTTCGAAGACCTCGACCAACAGGAAGGCCTTGTCGGGGAAATGCTGGAAGACGGTGCCAAGTCCCACGCCGGCTTTTTCGGCGATCTTCCGGATAGTGGTATTTCTATATCCCTGGTGTTCAAACAACTCAAAGGCGGCCTCAAGTATGAGTCGCCGGGTTTCCTCCTTGGCCGTTTTTCGTCTCGTGCCGGTTTTGGTGGTCATCTCTGTATACTTTGGGCGATGGTCAAATATGAACATATTCATTAAAAGAACATGTTCATATTTAAGTATATCAACCGGCCGCACGATGTCAACAATTAATTTCAGCCCCTTCAAGAACTTCGGTCTGAATTGCCCTAGAACTCCGGGCCACCCCTAAAAAGGTTGGCTGGACACCGGTTGTTTATACGGGGCAACTACCCCACAGCAGAGCTGTGAGATTGGGGCGCAATCGAAGGGGTTACAAGGGATTGGGGGAAGGCTGGGGAGGCTTCAGGGTCACTCGGGGCCGGCCCCGAGTGGGTTCCTGGTCCACCAGGGTTTTCACTCCGTACGCCTCCAGCAGGTTCTCCGGGGTCAGGACTTCCTCGGGGCGGCCCTGGGCCAGCGGTCGTCCTTGGGATAGAAGGACCAGTCGGTGACAGAACATGGCCGCCAGGTTCAAATCGTGGCTGACCAGACCCGCGGCCAATTTTTCTTCGACGCAGGCCTTTTCCAGCAGACTCATGACCCTGAGCTGGTAATCCAGGTCCAGGGCGCTGGTCGGTTCGTCCAGAAGGAGGATTTTAGGTTCCGCGCCCAAGGCCCTGGCCAGGACCAGCCGCTGCCGTTCTCCGCCGGAGAGTTCTCCGGCCCGGCGATTGGCCAGATTTTCCAGACCGGTCAGGGTCAAGGCCCTGCGGGCCGCGGCCAGGTCTTCGGCGTTTTCAAACAGACGCCGGCCCATCAGGGCGAAACGGCCGATCAGGATGGTCTCCAGGATACTCATCCCCGGGGTCAACTCCGTAGTCTGAGGCACGACGCCCATGACCTGGGCCACTTCTTCCCGATCATACTCTTGGATAGGCCGCCCCAGGAGTGAAACCAGGCCTTGACTGGGAGTGAGCAGTCCGCAGAGAAGGCCCAGCAAGGTGGATTTACCGCTGCCGTTGGGACCGATGATCCCGACGATATCGCCGGGAAATATATCGAGGTCGACGCCGTCCAGCACCGGCTTTCCCGAATATCCGAAAACCAGGCCTCTGCCGGCCAGGGCCGGCCTCCGTTCCCCGGTCACCACCATCGGCTGCCTCTTTTGGCCAGGAGCATCAGAAAGAAGGGCGCCCCCAGGCTGGCCGTGACCACGCCCACCGGCAATTGGGCCGGACTGATGACCGTCCGGGCGGCCGTGTCGGCCAGAACCAAAAAACTCGCTCCAAACAGTCCGGCCGCGGGCAGAAGGAGGCGATAGTCGTGGCCGAGGACCATGCGGACCAGATGGGGCACCATGAGGCCGACGAAACCGATCAATCCGCTCAAACAGACGGTGACCCCGCACAGGAGGCTGACCGTCAGAAAAAGAACCAATTTCACCCTTTCCACGCGGACGCCGGCCAAGGCCGCGGCCCGGTCCCCGGCGCTGAGCAGATTGAGGTGCCGGGAGTAGCCGAAAAGCAGCAAGCCGCCGCAGAGAACCACCGGCCCGAGCAGCCAGGCCTGCTCGATGTTGGAACCGCTCAGGTCGCCGTACAGCCAGAACATGATGGCGTGGAGTTTTTGGTCGGTGGTGGTCGATATCACGAACATGATGGCCGAAGTGAAGAAGGCGTTGATCATGACCCCGGTCAGGACCAGGGTGGAGGTCTCCATGCGGCCGTGACGGCGGGCGATGCCCATGACCAGAAGGATGGTGGCCAGGGCCCCGGCGAAGGCCGCTGAAGCGGTCAGGGCCAGGCTGGCCGGACCGAGCAGGAGAGCCAAAACCGCCCCGGCCGCCGCACCGCCCGAGACGCCGAGAATAAAGGGTTCGGCCAGGGGATTTCTAAGGACGCCTTGAAAGACGGCTCCGGACATGCTCAAGGAGGCCCCGGCCAGGGCGGCCAAAAGCAGGCGCGGGAGGCGGAACTTGGTCAGGATGACGGCGGCGGAATTTTGGGGTATGGTTCCGAAAAGCCAGTTCAGGACTTGAGCCGGACGGATGTCGGCCGTGCCGAGGCCCAGGCATAACAACAGAACCAAAATAAGAAACAGGGTCAAGCCCAGGCAGACCAAGCCGACCCTGGCCGGCGTGGCTCTCAAGGCCGTTGCTCCTTTTCAGGACCGAAAAAATCCGGATGAACCAAGCGGGCCAATTCTTTCAAGCCCTGCCCCAGCCGAGGTCCGGGGCGGTCGATCAGGTCGGAGCTGATGCTTTCAACCCGAAAGCCGATCCGGTTGGAAAAACCGGGAAGGCCGCGCCAGTAGGTCAGCTCTTTTTCCAGGTTCTGACCGCGCTCCATGGTCGAAACAATTATCACTTGAGGCTGGCTTTCGACCACGTATTCCAGGCTCAGCCGGGGCCAAGGGCCGGGGGCCCGGGCGGCGATGTTTTCGGCCTTGACCATATCCAAGAGCCGTCCGTGGAAGCTTTCCCGGCCCACGCTGATCAGCGGCTGATTGCCGATGACCAGCAAGGTCGGCACCGGGACGGCCTCGGCCAGCTTTCGGGAAATCAGCTCGTATTGCCTTTTCAGGTCGGCGGCCAGAGCCGCTCCGGCCTGCGGCGCTCCGCATACTTGACCCAGACGGATGAAGCTTTCGGGCAACCGTTGAGGGTCATCCGGCCAATGGACAAAAACCGGAATGCCGGCCTGGGCCAGTTTTTCCACCACCCAGGGAGGGTTGCCTTCGCGGTTGGCCAGGACCAGATCGGGGGCCAGGGCCGCGATCTGTTCAAGGTTGGGAGCAATATAGGCCCCGACCTTGGGCAGACGGCGGGCCGGGGGCGGATAATCGGACCAGATCGTGGCCCCGACCACCTTGTCCCCCAGGCCCAAGGCAAAGACAATTTCGGTCAGCGAGGGGGTCAAGGCGATAATTCGCCGGGGCTGGTCTGGGACTTCGACCGTCCGGCCGATTTCGTCGATCACGGCGGCGGCCCAAGCCGGGCTGGTCAAAAAAACCATCAAGAGCAGAACCGCCCACCCGGCCGTGATCTTTTTCATCCGATTTTTAATGACCGCCGTCCTCTTCATATCGGTCGTTTACATAACAGGCCGGCGTTCAAGAGTCAAACAACCTTTCGCGGATTCACTCCCGATGCTCACCTGTCTTATCCCAACCTCAACAGTCTAACAGAGCCGGCTTCCGCTTCAAAGCCCAATAAGAAGGTGAAAATAATTTAAGCCCCACCCCGGCAATATTTTGACCAAAACCGCCGGCTCATGATAAACTTATTCGTAATTTCGACCGCCAAACCGGTAAAAAATGATGTTGTCCGATAACCGAGCCTCTTGGCGGACCAAACCGACTGATCGTTTCGTCCTTAAATGGATCAAGGTCAACCTGTCGGCCCGCCTCACCCCCCATCTGGCGGCCATTGATTGGCTAAGCCCCTGGATGGTCACCGTGGCCTCCAGCCTGCTGGGCTGCGCCGGCGGCCTGATCTTCGCCTTGGGAGCCGGCTGGCCGGCCGGACTGGCCGCCGCGGCCGGTCAGGTTCTGGACGGGGTGGACGGACAACTGGCCAGGATAACCGGTCGTCAAACCCAGGCCGGGGCCTTTCTGGATTCAGTCATGGACCGTTACGCCGACGGGGCCTTGGTCATCGGCCTGACCATCTACCTGGTCCGCCTGCCTCTCCAATGGCCCTTATGGCTGATTCTGCTTTGGGGCGCCCTGGCGCTCATCGGCGGCAATTTAATCAGCTACTCCACGGCCCGGGCCGACGGCCTCGGCCTGGACTTGGGGCGGCCCACCCTGGCCAGCAAGGGCACCCGGACCTCGGCGATCATCCTGGGGGCCTGGGGCAGTCTTTTTTGGCCGCCCTTGCCCGCCGTGGTTCTCGTTTATCTCGCGGTGCACACCAACACCGTGGTCATCGCCCGCCTGTACCGGGCCCACCGGACGGGGTTGTGAGGCATGATGAACGAGATGGGTGTGATTCATGGACGTTTCCAGGTCTTGCACCATGATCATTTAAAATACCTTCTGGCCGGCAAGGCCTTGTGTCGGCGCCTGGTGGTGGCCGTCACCAATCCGGATCCGACTCTGGTCAGGAACGACGAAACCGATCCCCAGCGAAGCGATCCCCTGGCCAATCCCTTGACCTACTTCGAACGATATACCTTGGTCCGGGCGGTTCTCGTTGAAGCAGGAGTTTCCCTGGAAGAATTCTACGTGATCCCCCTGCCGATCAACTTTCCCGAGCTTTACCGTTACTATGTCCCCCTGGAAGCCGTTTTCTTCCTGACCATCTATGATGATTGGGGACGCCGCAAACTTGATCAGTTCCGAGGTTTGGGCCTTAAAACCCACATCCTCTGGGAAAAGCCTTTACGGGAGAAAGGGATTACCGGACAGGAAGTCCGCCGGCGGATGATCGAAGGGGCTGATTGGGAAGAACTCCTGCCGCCGGCCTCGACGGCCTTGATGAAGGAGTGGAACATTCCCCAACGACTCCGAAGAGATCGAGAAGGAAGACCCGGGTGACCGGCGCCTGAGACCAAAAGCCGAAGCAAGCGGCATGAAAATGAAAGAACCCAGCCCTGGGGATAAAACCGGCAAGACTTGACGGGAATCTCCGGCTCTGGTATTTTGCTTAGGCAGAGTAACCAATTGAGACTGCGGCGGGTTTAAGGGCGAAGGAGGGCAAGACCCTCCCTTTTTTTGTCGGAGTCATCGTGGAAGAGAGATTTATCGGTTGTCTGGACTTGTTCCTCGACCACCTCCGGGTGGAAAAGGGCCTGGCCGTCAACACCATCGAGGCTTATGGACGGGACGTCCGGCGTTTCGTGGATTTTGCCCTGGTCAAGGGTTTGACCGAGCCCAAGGAAGTGACCCGGTCCATCATCATGAACCAGATGCTGATACTCAGCCAAAACGGTGTCGGGGCTCGAAGCCGGGCCAGGTCGCTTTCAGCCCTGAAACATTTCTTCAACTTTCTCCTTAAGGAAGGTCTGATTGAAAGTAATCCGGCCGCTGATCTTGAGGCCCCCCACCTCAGCAAGGCCCTGCCCAAAGCCCTGAGCTTGGAGGAGGTGGATTTGCTCCTGGCCGCCCCCGGGGCCGACACGCCGGGAGGACTGCGGGACAAGGCCATGCTGGAAGTGCTTTACGCCACGGGCTTGAGAGTTTCGGAGCTTATCTCCTTGCAAATCGGCCAGGTTAATCTCGAGGCCGGTTACTTGCGGACCATGGGCAAGGGGTCCAAGGAAAGATTGGTGCCCTTGGGAGATATGGCCCGGTCCTGGATTCGGCGCTATCTGGAAGATGCTCGGGGCCTGTTTCTGAACCGAACGGCCAGTCCCTATTTGTTCCTCAGCCGTCGGGGAACCAAGATGTCCCGGCAATACTTTTGGCGGAAGATCAAGGATTACGCCCTAACGGCGGGCATCCGAAAAAGAATCGGCCCCCACACCCTTCGTCACTCCTTCGCCACCCATCTTTTGGAACGGGGGGCCGATCTCAGATCGGTTCAAATGATGCTCGGGCATGCCGATATTTCGACCACGGAAATTTACACCCATGTAACCCGGGAAAGGTTAAAGAAGATACACCAAACATACCATCCCCGATCCTAAGGGCCAGCCGTATGCGTTTCAATCCAGACAATCTTCCGGAAATCGAACCTCTACCCAAGGAGGCCCTCGAGGTCATCACCTGTCACACTAACGCCGATTTTGACGCGGTGGCCTCGATGCTGGCCGCCGCCAAGCTCTATCCCAACGCGGTTATAGTCTTTCCCGGCTCCCAGGAGAAGAATCTTCGCAA
>Ga0209270_1003063_pt1 | contig 15332 bp, 5 predicted proteins | sample MTBAKSrepl1MetaG_FD_187456 | JGI IMG/M metagenome (GOLD analysis project Ga0209270, IMG submission 187456) | Enrichment culture microbial communities from Arthur Kill intertidal strait, New Jersey, USA, that are MTBE-degrading - MTBE-AKS1... | ecosystem: Environmental > Aquatic > Marine >...
CGCGCTAAAAAATAAATATAGATCATGAAATCAATTAGTTACCGTAGAAAGGGTGTTAAACTTGGGAGTCCGTGATGCGAAGAGCCGGATGCGGGAATTCCGCACGTCCGGATCTGTGGGGAGCGGGGGAGAGCAATCTCCCTCGTCTACCCGACCGCAGTAATAAATCGAAGGCGTATCTTATCCAGTTATCTCACAGGCTTAACGGTGAAACAATTATAACCTTCTCTCCTTGTGTTGCTTAAAAAACAGCGTCTTGCATTTGATTGTTATGATTACTAATAATCGATTATAAGGGGAGTTTAATTGAATAAGTAACAAAAAAATACAACTCTTATCTGGAAGCTTCATCAGATGCTAGATTTGAAAATCTTAGAAGGATTTACTTAGCTTCCGCCGCCAGCACTGGGGTAGTTTGTCCTATCCCCATAAAAAACCATTCTATAGATATCAAATACCGAAGTTATAGCGAGCTATTATTTTTCCTTAACCATAAAACTCGGAGATATGCGCCTTATCATCCCATCAGCGTCTTTAATGGAATTCTTATAATCATTCCGGTCTGTCGATTCAGAATCCAAGTTTTTTATGCTCAGTAAACTGTTCCAGAAATCTCTAATCCCAATTTCATTACAGTTTTTTTTACCTTCTTTCCTATCCAGGGGAGATAGGTTGTCGTATTTTCCATTTAGCAATACTTCCATTATTCTCCCAACAAATTGGTTCGAAGATTCCAATTTCTCAGGAGAGCCTTTGAGTTTGTGTATCTTAAATTGTAACCCCTTATCTATAATAGAGCGCTTAACATCGGGATCAATTCTTAATACCCCAACGGGCATTTCCACTTTTTCGTTATGACCAGCTGCAGTTATTATTTTGCTCACGAGGATGAAATATCGGTAGTTATTGGCTGCGACACTTTCCGCCCCCGTTATTTGCTCTGCTCCAGCTAAGGGATCCACTAACCAACTCATGTCACATAGTTCGCCTATATAGTCCATTGCCGAGGCGGTGGATCTGAGCAAAAGATGCGCTGAATCACCAGCTTCTTTGATCAAGGATTTTTCATCCGGTAGTGTGTACAAGGCATAGGTGTCACTCGGCTCGCTCACATTTACCCCAATGCGAGGGGGATTGAGATCAGGAAGATCGAGCACCCTAACGAAATGCACAAACATCCCCCAGTGAGGTCCAACATCTGCGGGAGGATAGATTACAAAAGCGCTCGCATTTGCCAGAGCTTCATCAGGACTAACATCAAGTGTATATCCAAAGGGTCCAAATGCATCCAGTACTTCCGAATTATTTCCACCATCCCCCACATGAGGCAGTTTTTCCCGGAAATAATTATTCCTTTTCTTATAATGGTCGGGCAACGGACCAACGCGATAAACTTTAGCTTCTTCCTTCGGATCCCCTAAATCAGAGGCTTCAAGAGTTAATCGAGCCTCAAGCCGCTCACCTATTCCATACTCTCTAAACCATGTTTCGTCTAAGAGTACCAAAAAAGGATTAGTTGATTTGTCAATGTTTGCGGCACTTAGAGGGTCTGCATCGAGCGAACGAGTGAGAGGAATCACATTCAAGATTTTTGGTGGTTTGATTAGCTGACCTTGAAAAGGAATTACTATACGTTTGTATATCTCTACCGTTCTATCCTGATTTATTGGCTTTTTTGCTGTTATCTCTTTATTGGTTTTAATTATAGCGGCGTAACGGGAACGAACTGTCAAACCATAACGAAGATAATCTGCTGCGGTCGTACCATCTCTATCATCAATATGAAGTGTGGTATTATTCATGGTGCCGCCAGAATGACTTTCATTTTGTGGCGTCTTTCGAGGCCATCTGTCTACATAATTACCGCGATCTATGAATCCCCGATCTAATGCAGCAACCTCTTCCCATCCCTTTATGGCTGTGCTAGTGTCTATTTTCGATGTTTCACCGGGATTCGGAAAAGCATCTCCGGGCAACCCGCTGGTCCCTAATCGACGTCGTTCTATGTCATTACCAGCCGCCAAGTCACCTCCGACTTGATCTACCACTAAAACTGGTCTGTTTCTCCACACCCACCGTTCCCGTTTTATAGAAAAGCTGTCCACAAATTGAAGATTCTTTATTCGCTCAGCTTTAAAGTCGACTCTTACAGTTCCCCCAGAATCTGCAATCGAAAACCCATCGTACAGCTGTTCACTGCTTGGCAATTTGTCCGTTGCCACTTCGCACAATAAAACGCTAGGCTTGAATGCTATGTATTCAGTCGTTTTATCATATCTTGGAAAAATATCGTCGATCACAGTCTGAAATATTACTTCGTCGGCAAATCGGTTCTCAAACTCAGCCCTTTTCACTAGCGGCCACAATTGAATACATGCAAAACTACCGGCTGGAAGATTAAGTTGAATCATCTCGTCATTATCTAAAGCCAGGCTGCCGCACTTTGCATCCTTTCCATCCCACTCTGTCGCTTGAAATTTCAATTTGAAAGGTATTCTCCTAAATGGAAACTTTAAATCTTCTTTGTCGGGGAAAGTCTCTGGATCATCACGTAGAACTATTGTACGGATGATCTCTGGACACTGATTGCCATCTTGATCAAAAATTCGTATTCTGAGGCTAAATGCGCTGACCGCGGGATCATGGACCATTAATTCAGGAATAAAATTGCTTTTTTCGTTTGTGTTCTTTCTGGCCTCTAGAATGTTTGTAAGTGCTGTTATCAATTTCTCTTTAATGGCCGCATTTTTGGATTCACCAACGGGTGGGGTAACCCAACGTTCCAGTGTAAATTCATCGATTGATGGTGGTTGAAGTTCTACGGTATAAGTTCCCGAGAAACCCTCACCATGATAAAGCAATATCTCCGGTACATTATCGCTAAAATCGCGTCTCTCATTGTCTTTTTCTTTAATACTGTTCCACCATTCCTTCGATCTTAAACTGACGCTCTTATCGATTGTCGGCCATGGCTCCTTTCCAGGGAGGATATTGATTTCACCAACCGGTTGTTTACGCACATACTTTATTATTAGGACATTCCCATCATCCTCAGGAACGACGTTTGGGGGATCGGCAAGAAATTTCTCTACGTCTAATTTCCATGGATATTCGTCATCGGCTATCTCTGAAGGAAGACCACCGGCGCTATCTACCAGAGCCACAGCGAATTGATAGGTGTCACCATACCTCAATGGCGGGGCTGAAGCCACAATGGCCGCATCATGCATCAACGCTTTTGTTACTGCCTGCGTCTCATCATCCTTTGCCGTTTGAGTCTTGAAAGCGCCCAATCCTTGATAACTGAAAGCGCTGCTAAGTGGCGATTCGTGTAGTTTAGTTATGCCTTGCGCGGCATAAGCAAATTCGAGCGGAGATTGGATATGCTTTAGTTTTCCATCATAACTCTTATCCATGCGAAGGACGCTATTTTGAAAAACATTTTCTTCCGCAATGCCCAGTAACTCTGGCAACCATTTCCCTTCATCTTCACCAATAGCAGTTGGCGTAAATAATGTCTCCAACCTACCGATTACCGCTACACCACCAGAAACTAGACGCCAATGTTGGGAAGATAACGTCTTTTCGCTATTGTGTCGGCGAACGAGCAACAAATGTCCAGTCATTTCGCTGAACACATCGGTTATGTCATCTTCATTAGATTTTCCCATTAGTTTACGATCTTCAGTATTCTGATGGATAAAGCGATACTCTGGATTTCCTACTAATAACTTTATGGGCTCACCTGCATTTTCAAACTTCATCTTTTGTGAATCCCATGTTTTTTTCAGATACTTTTCAGTTGCGGCATCTCCATCCAGGACGAGCGTGACATCCTTTTCTATTACCGGAAATCCAAGTTTGCTCAGAGCCTCTGTGACTGAACTGTTCAGTCGTTCATTCCACCTAGCTTTAATCCATTCTTTACTGGCAGACCTTAGCTTCTCCACAGAGTCGTCTCTTTTTGAACTTTTCACAAGAGCATTAAAAATGGCACTTAATTCTTTTTCTTCCCTAATTTCTTCAATGACGATATTGATGAGCGAAGTTCTCCGATCCGTTATTTGTTGGAAGTCGTAAACACCTTCCGACGTGAAGCTCCATTTATTATCTATTTCTTCAAATAAATTGGCTAAATCAGATTCTAAATCAGATTCTCCCACAATCTCGAGAGCAGTTGTAAAAGCCTGAATGATCCACCAGTTTAATGTAGAAAAGTTTGATCTCGTGGCGACCGACCGCAAGCGGCCACGAGTTTGATGATCATGAACTTTCAAGACATTTGCAACTTTCTCCAAAATTTCAAGTACTGCCAGACCTCTAAATTTGGGCAACCATTCTTCAGTAAGATTATCTTTTATCAAATTCACCATCTTTTTAATTAGGTTTTCACTAAAATCATAAGCATCAACGAGTCTTATGGTAAGAGCGCCTACTGCCATTTTGACATATTCCATGTCAGCATCCAGGACATTAGCAAGTGTCTGTACCTTCCAGATATCCATAACCACTGCTAATTCTTCTTCAGAGAGATGTCTTTGTTGGGCTGATTTGGGAGCGCTTTTCCTTATAACGAGATTTTCACGGATCCAATCATGATTAAGTTGATTTATCTCAGCGAAGGGGTTTAAAACATTAAGCAAAAATTCCTCTACATTTTTGAATCGCGAATCTCCCTCATGAATCGGCAACCAGAATGTTTTCAGAGTGCTAGAATTAAACAATGCACTTTCGGGAATGTCGGCAAAATTATTAAGTTTAAATCCTGGGCCATAGGCTCTGGCGGTTTCGATAGAAATTGTACTGCCGGTACTCTGATTGGCATACTGCAGCATGTATAGTTTTTTCGTTTCATCATAGATTGGATAATTACCAGTTTCATGTTCCAAGGTATTATCTTTTATGACTAAATACCTTGGCGCTATCCAAAGGCGTTTTTTCTTGGGGCGCCACTGCTCATCTTTTTTTTCAAACAGACACTCAATGTCTATTGCGACATATATGTTTGCTAATAGCCGGCGCGCTAATTCGCCTGGTAAGGTAGCAAGATAGCTAACACGCGCTGGAAAGTTGTTTGTTAAGTAGTTTTCCAATTCATTGTTTGCCTTATCCCATGAAGGATTTTCTAGCTCCGATGGAAATAGCAAGCGCAAGTCAAGATCTTGGGGAATATTTTCGGAAGAGTATATTTTCTGTATCTCTTGCATTAGCTTCACTGCGAACTCTGCATCATGAGGAGCCTCAGGTACGTATAAACATGAGGCTTGTATCGGTGAAAACTTATTGTCAGATTCGATCAGCCAAGCCGAAAGCTCAATTTGATTATTACCGTTCACTTTGTGGAACGCCCACGGCCACAAATAATCAATCCATGCTCCCGGATCTTTTGGTTTATTCTTTAAACCTGCGGTCAGTTGTAGCGCAAACCAGAGCTTTCGAGAGCTCTCCTGTCTTTTCTCAGTTTCAATTGATTCAAGTACGTGCTGTCCTCTGGGACCCACAGGGAGAACTGTCAGAGCAAAACGAATATCATCCATCGTCGATCCTCACCAATCCAAGTTAGCAAAATAGGCTTCGATGGCCTCACGAACAGTCGGCAGGTCTCGCGCGACTTTATCACTCAACTTTTGGCCTTTCGTGAATTCCATTTTCATAGTTTTGTTAACTTCCAGGGTAAAACACCAACAGATTTTTATGGAGACTTTTATCCGGCCATAACCGGTCATAATACCGTTGCGATATTCGATCCGCATGGACAACCGCAAATAAGCTGAAGCGATGCCACTTATATTAAATTCGCCCCATGCCAACAATCCTATCGAAACAGCCATGTCACTTGAAGAACCTTTTTCACCATTCCAGAGATTATAAAAGTTTAGGCCGACGACGAAGAGTACGCCCGCGGTACCTTGGGCTACGCCAAAGTTTACCGCAATAAAAGCTCCAGCGGAGAGCCCTATTGAGACCATGGTTTCAAAAATCATGGGAGGCCGGTACATTACATCAATTCCAAACCAACCCCCACCTCCCAGAAACGAAATCGCAATTCCAAATGGTCGATCTGGTTTACTCAGCCACAGTCCCACTCCTATCTCGAAACCATTTGCAATCTGAAGGTCAAAATGGCTGTATATGGTTATACCGGTAAAAGTAAAAGCGCCTGTTCCAACATCGTTTATGGGTAGGTTCAACTCAGCTTTAATCCCGCCTGGTGGCATAGGTTGTACGGTCACGCCTCCACCCAAATCGACCAAGCTTTTCAAGGCGTCTGTAATAAATTGCAGCGCTGGGGCAAACCGCAATTTATTTATATCGAAATCAAAGTCGAACCCACCATTACTATCAAACTGCAACTTAGCACTCTCGATAGTCATAACAGGTTGTCCATTGAGATTGACGATCCATTCCGCTGATATCTGCCCCTCTGTATGTTGGGTGGCCTCAACGTCATTGGAAGCCTTCGTGCGAGCATAAAATCGAGGGTTACTTAACTGCAAAGACAAAGGAGGTAAGCTGAACAGTTCGGGTTGACTGTCAAAACGTTTATCGATTGTCACTTCTGACCACGCGCAAAGACGGTCTTTGTCGAACCCGTGCTTCAGTTTAATCCATTCATATTCGGCAAGGGGATCCTCGGGAATTTCTATGCCCTCAAGCAAGTTCTCAAGCTTGAGTCCAGCGAAGTCAGGAAAAAGCTTGTTAAGATCGAAGTCCTTAAGCTGAGGCAGGATTCTATCACGGACGCGATCGAAAGGAACTCGCGCGGAAACAGCGTTTAATGCGCTCTTCCCCACATCGTTGAACAAGGCGCCGGATCGAGTGACGTCAAGCGATTCTTTTGCGGCATCATAGTAATAGCCAACCCAATCCCTTGTGCACTTCAATGTGTCGGTAACGGGACCTTGAGCCAGAGAACGGATCAATCCCAACGTGTCTTTTTCAATCGAAAGTCTTTTATTCTCGATCGCCTGTATGACTTCTTTCGATACAGCTTGCTCGATCTGCTCGCCAATATTCCTTAAGGTGGCGGTTGCTTTTTGGGCTACAGATTGCGCATTGCAAAATACAGTATCTATGTTTATATCATTTTGAAAAAGGACATCTTCTAGTTTTTCTATGTCCGCTAGTAATTTCTCCATTGATTCCGCTGGTGAAGGAGGTGAAGCAATATTTTTAAGCCAATCCGTATGTTGGAGACCTTCAATTACTCTATCACACTGAACCACAATAGACTTTTGATAATTATTAATTGATTCGAGGCTTTCTTTCAGATTACTTGCAACTTTCTTACTAGCTGAGAGAAGTTCATCGATATTAGCCGCTCCATCTTTATCTATATGAGATTTTATTTTAGCAAGTTCGCCCTTATAAATCTCTTTAAAGTTAAATTGTTGCGCTTTTAACAAATTCTCATATCCGTCAAGCAACCTCTTCAATGGTTCAATTATATCGATTACTACATCCTTAAACTCAAAAATATCCCCAAATTGCTCAATCAGTACTGTTGGCGTAAGAGACTCTTTCAAAAATTCCCAGTCAGGTTCGCCGAGGCCAAAAGGGGGAATAATTTCCAAATTGCCATTAATCCAGCCACAGAATAAGTTTCTAATTTCTTCCATGGCTTTCACAATTCGCAGTATAGGTCCCTTATTTTCTTCACTCTCAACGGGAATATCCGCGAATAATGGACCTAATCTATCCTTTACTACTCTCGTAGCACTGGTAACATACTGCTCAAACAGAGATTTTGAATCTAAGATGACTGTAAAAAACTGTTTCTCCAAAGCCACGGGGCCCTCAGCATCAAAACGACTCTGCAAGTTATCTATATGAGTATGCCACCCTGATTCGGTAGTTTTAAAAAAAGCGTCGATCTCCGCGATACACTGATCAATTGTAGAATTAAGTATCTCTTCGACTTTCTTAGGCAGAAATGCAAATCGCTCGAGGCGTTCAAGGGATTGCCTTTCAGCAACGTCGAATGCAACTTGTATTGTGCTTCTTGCCTCGTCTTTCAGCTCTTTATTCTGAGGGTCTAACGCCAGTCGATTCGCTACCGTCTCAACTATTCCATTCAGCTGGCTATTCCACCCTTTAGAGAGATGGTGTTTCCACGATTCTCCTGAATTTTTTGCCAATACCTCTTGAAGCTTTTTCCATGAATCTCTATTGTTCTTTATTTCAGTATTGACAGGCTTAAGCTTGGCTACTAACGACCCAACCTTGATTTTAACATCCTCGATCAGCTTCCCTGAGGTTTCACGAGCACTCTTGACACGAGCGATGGGAACATCGCCGAGTTCTTGAGAAAGCCTTCCCATATGAGCAGATAACTCGCTAAGAGAATCTCCGATCTGGGCTTCAAGGTCGGCAAATGATATTCCAATTTTTCCCTCGAGGTCGGAATATATACCGGCTGGCGATATCTGGCCTCTTACAAGTGTGACATTTCGGATACGCGCCTCTAAGCCGTCATTTGGACGGCCGTGCATCATGTTCACTGCTTCTTCAGCGGGTCGAAGATTAATGGTAAACCTTCCATGGCCATAATCATAGGCCTGGGCGTCCGGTTGTTTTGATGAACCTTCGAAAAATGGGAAAAATTGAAGTTTGGGGGGCTGAGCCTGCGCAGTAAGAGGAAAGTCAATATCAGGCCATAGGGGCCAAAGTTCAGGGTCACTCCCATACCCTTCGACGGTTGTGGTAAAAAACAGCAGCTGTTCAGGATTCTCAATGAGCTGGTTTATTTTTCCTGCCCCTTTTTTGGGAGCTCGGGCGAATTCAAGATATATGTTTGGCCTAGGATAATGCGCTTCTTCATTTTTATCCATACTCCGATCCTGTTTCCGTGCGATCGGTCCCCAAAGTGGCATAACCCATCCACCTTTGACATCATGCCCCCAACTCGATTTAACTGGGATAACCGTTGACTCAAAGAAGCTTCCTACGAGAGGGCCTGATTTAAGTGAGAATTCTGATATATCTGGATAGGAGCGTGACGGCTGGGTAATTTCCAAATATTCTCTGACCTTACGAAGCGCTAGGAGGCCTTCGAAGTTACTTGGTTGTATTCCTTCATATCTGGGAGGGCAGCGAGTTGTGCGTTCGTATACAATAACGTGTCGAGCGTGATTCCATAACCTGGCTATACGCCCTACACGGACAATTGTGAGAGTATTCAGCCGCCCCTGTGTGGTGTCGCTGATAATAATAGTTCTACCTTCATCAAAAAGCGCCTGTTGGCTGCCTGAGCCGCCTAGAGACCCAAAAACCAGACCTGATATGCTCCCCTGGGGACGATTTGGCTCGTCTACAGGATTATTAAGAACGGCTTTATAGATATTTTCTGATTCGAAGCCATAGTCAAAACCACCTCTCAGTGGAAGCCTATGGTCTGGGTTTTCTTCAGGGATACCATCCCAATCAGGATGATAATTTTCGAGATTGAAGGGATCGGCGGTCTGTCTACTCTTGCGCGGATAGAAACTAATTCCCCGGTCTATTTTGAGCCGGTCTCGGTTGGCCCAATTTTCGAAGACCGGGAGTTGAACGGGGCGATAGAGAAGGCTGCGAATCCAGGAAGCAAAAGCTTTGGCGTATGGATCTCCATCCTTGTATTTTCCTTCCAATTCCCCTGCAAACGGAACCCGACCGATAAACGATTCATATTCGGCAACACGCAAACTTTCAACTTTCTCAATGATTGTTGTCATGCCATAAAGAAGCTCGAACTCAGCCTTTATCAGCTTCAGCCCAACGGTGGCTTCTCTTCGATTTAATAGTCGGCGAAGCGACCAAGGCGTTGGAGCGCGAGCCGTTTCAATATCTGTACGGTCAAGCGTTAATTGCGCTGGTGGGCTTAGACGGAAATCAAACAATTCATCCACGAGAGGCACGGATTTATATGGCTCTTGACCTTTCACACTGCGCTTGACGGTTAATTTTGCTTTAATCATCTCCTCGCCGATTGCCTGCGGAGGCAGAATCAGGCTCATTTCCCCTTTTTCTGTCATGAATTCCCAACCTGGCGGAGAGTCCGGTCTGTCAAGATATGTGGCAAACAAATCTTCCTTCTTAGCAGTCGTTTTAATTTCTGACTCGACACGCGCAATCATTAGTGGGCAAGGATCGAGGAGGACCACATCTGTTCTTACAGATTGTTGATCGATAGTACGTACCTTGATCTCGAGCTCCCGAGATTGTTCATCGCTTGCTGATTCATCTATCTCAAGCGTAGCTTGAGGGGTTGTTTGGTCAGATTGTTTGAACCCAAGATCCGGGTTGACGACAATGGGTCGTTCACGACCTAACCAGGGCGCGTCGGTCGAAAAACCGAACTCCGGATCCTCGTGACCAGGTCGCGGCAAGCTACAATAAAATAATAATCGTAGATTCGTCTTGAGGGGGTATTGCCCCAATTCGAGCCTCTTCGCTGATCCAAGATGAGATCCTGAGGTCAAAACGTCCTCAGCATTTTTTGAAGCGCCAATTAAATCGATTTCTATTAGTGAATATTTATTAGATATATTTTTTGTATTAAGTAAATCAATTATATCGAATAACACTCCGCCAATTAGCAATTTAAATGATTTTCTCGGTGATTTGTTGGCTGGCTCTAGCTTGAGAGATATGATGGGAAAATGTTCAGAGGCGGTTACCGGCGCTATTGATTTATCTGCCTCTTTTGCCAATTGTTCAGATTTTGATCTGACAATCGATTCTTCCTTGTTTTGGCTCGCTTTAACGTCTATGGCGAGTACTTGTCCTTCGGAATCCAATGCTGAAGAAAATTCAAGCCTTAAATGAACAAGCTTTTTCAGTCGCAACCCAACCAAAGTAGTTTTAAATGTGTCCTGTCTTTGCTCAGAATCGTTTTTCTCGACATCAAATCGAAGTGTCCAATCAGGATTCGGTATATTTGGATCGTCGGGTAAAATTTCGCTTGGAAAAAAACTTAAATGGTTCTTGGCGCTTAGAGTATGTAATCCCAAAGGGTAATGTCTATTCCACACGTGCCATATGGCGTTAAAACAAAAGCTTCGATCACCCAATCTGCTTTCCAACGTAGGGATTTTGTTCCAGTCTAAAGACCACTGTGCAGGTTCTTTTGGCTCATCGAAAATTATGGTTGCGCATTCAAGTTCGATATCATTTCGAACAAAAAGAGGGGCAGTGAGAGACCAATATTTCATTTTAGGCATTATTTTATTTTCTAGAAACAGTAATGCCTGATTAACATATGGACTTCCATTGCTTAGCGCACGTGCCGCGAAACCACTGACTAATATCCATTGGGAATCTTCAATTTCTGAAAACCGCACATAAAAAAAAGTAGTACTTTTATATAAATAGCCATCAATTTCAAATAATTTATTATTTTCTTGAGCAAAGAGCGGGCAATTTATTATTGAAATACTATCAATAGTTATTTGAAATTTATATTCTTTGTCTTTATAATTTGATAAGAAAGCGTCTATGGTTTTATTGGGTATTAATTCTTTAAAAGTCCAATCTTCTCCTTTACGATAATGTATATTTCCGCTTAATGAAAATTTGTTTTTGTTCTTTTTTATTGTTAATTTTAACCCAAAACCATTACCAAATGGCGATAGTGGGTTAGGAACATGCAATTCTACTTCGAATTTTGCTTTTATCGTAAGCACATAGGTTCTGTCCAAACTGTCCTTAGTTGTCTTGGGATCAATAAATTCCCGATCTATTATGATTTCAGGCGCATAATGAACATGTTCTGAAGAAACTTCAAACTTGATAGTGTTATTTTCACCAAAAAATGATATTCTATTGAACCTTTTTATTCGTAAATGGCTTGTGTTTTGACTTATTGAAATGTCTTCTCCAAATACAGATATTATTCTATCAATATCAACCCTCATGCCTTGATCCTCTCAATTTCACCGTAATGTGTAATCGCCCATACTTCGCCGTCAGGATCGACGGCTCCCCCTCCTACCATTCCATTTCTGTCGCAGTCTTTATCTCTACCGTCAGTAAACCATAGATGTTTCTGACAAACCTTGCTATCCGAATACACGAATTTAAGAGAATTCGCCCAAAGCTGAATTACTTCATCTGATTTTTCTGCGCAGATTTCCGCCAAACCTTTCTTATGTAGTTGGCATAATTCCTGTAAATATCGCCAAAATGTTGGACTGAAATGTTGAACATATTTGTCTCTCGGCATTGCATGCACACCATACCAACCAAGTACAAGAGGCGGCTTTCGCTTGTCCTCATCCCTTTCTCTGGCTGAATGGATCCAATTTTGCCACAAACGGCCGAGAAAAGATGTTGTTCCATTGCACCCCATAATAAGCAAGAGGCAGCATTTCTGTAACGCTGATTTCATATTAAAGGGTCCAGCGCGTAAAAGTGCTTTTCCGTCGCCTTTTGCCGGATGCCCCATAATCGAAAAGGTTGGTTCATAGACTGTAGTGCTGGCTTGCTTTGTTGTTACAACGTGTGGAACAAACGCTGTGTACCAATAATGTGTGCCTCTCCTTTCTTGACCCCAAAGCGTAGGCGTTATACGCTTATTTTCAGATTCGCTTCTAAAATAGCTGTGGTGGCCGGCTAGAACCAAAACATCAATAGGGGATTCAACAACTTTATGAAACCATTTCTCAAAAACACTTTGTTTGTTCATTTTCTTAACGTAAGGTTCGCGATACCAAGCATTTAAACCAACCCGATTTAATGTATATAAGCTCGTTCCCTGATATTCTGCTTGAACGATACCTGATGCTGGTCCAACGCTAAGATTTTCCTTTAAGACTTCGTTAAATTCATCATGAGCATCATCCATTGCGTCGCTACTGATCAGCTTCGAATCAATCGCATGCCTTTTAAAGAGTATATCTTCATGCAAAAGGCCTTTTTGATTTACTATTTCAATATTAGGATCACTAGCCTTATGAAAAGTTAAGATTAGGAGTCGGCTCATTTTTGTAATGCCTTTCTTAAGGGTGCTAGAAAATTTACATACTATCCTTCCTAAACATGCGAAAGCTGCTTGAGTATGGATAGCAAATTAGTCTAAATATCGTGTTAAGTGCTAGTATAGGGGAGGTTATATATACGAATATTGTTTTCTTATAGAAATAAAAATGTTTTTGTTAAGTAGAATTATATATCAATAAATATAGCAACTATAGGGGAATACTTACTTCCATGGCACTATTAAGGTACTACCGCCCCTAATTTCCTTGCCAATATTTATGAAATAGTATGTTTGGTAGCCGATTTGCCTATATGCAGGTTCTTTAAAATGATATTTTTCTACATAAATAATCAGTTCATAAGCATCAAAAACTAGTGAGTCCTGTTTGTTTTGACCAAAAGAATATAGAACTCTATTAATGGATTCCTTAAAATGCTCAGAACCTTCGATAGGATCAATAAGGGAATTATCTCTTATGAACGCCGATAACTCTGCAAGAGGTACTTTGTGATCAGGATCTTCTTCTATCAAATTTAAAAGTTGGTTAAACGTAAATAATTCGGTACCTTGGGTTTTTTGACGCGCTTCTATCAAGGCCGAAGTAAGCTTTTTGTGCCAGCGTAGCTGGTCTGGCTGTATAGCCTCGATTGGCGCTGCTAACTCTGTCTGCATTTTATATTGGTGGGGGATCGTTATTTTTCCACTATCAATAATATCTCCATCCAACGTGGCTATCTGTTCAAGTCTAGTTTTTTCTTCATTCTCGATTTCTTCAGCACGTTTAGTCCCCTGTCTTCCCGGAGGTATAATTTTACAAATCGGCGGGGCAAATAGGTGGCAAGGCCACGGTATTAGATAACCTTCAGAACCCCATGTCGCGCTACCTGGATGAAACAGCCACAGTCCTCCCGAACTATGACAGGAGAATAAAATTCCAACAGCCATGTCAAATCGGGGACGCCATTCATAGAACGCTGCCCAATACTTCCAACTTGACTCAGAGGGTGGTCGCGCGACTGTCATAACACCATTTTCGTTTCCGTGGCCCCAGAAAAAAAGTCCCACAAGCTCTTTATTTAAGGTTTTTTCTTTGATAAATGAAGTGAAGTCTTTATCATACCAATTTTCTTTTTCTAGTACTTTATATCCTCTTTTTTTGAGAGTTTCTACTTCCCATTCCCATAAAACCCAGCATTTCCCCATCCAACCAAGCTCTCCCGCCCAGTATGCAAGAACGGTATTTGGAACGAAAACTTGTTCGCCTTTCACTATTAACGTATCAGGCGCGAGTTCGCTACTGGGAATCACACCAAGCTCGGTGTTTATAGTAGACGTTGGTATGCGCAACCATTCATTCCACTGGATTGGATCAAACTCAACTATTCTTGCAAGAGTATTTATGGAAGCGTTTTCGTGAGCTGTTGCAATAGCCTGTGTTTCCCTTTTCCTATCAATCTTCCACATTAAATGCCCCCACCATATTTTTAAAACGACATCATTGTTGTATGTTAGTATTATTGAATATTTTTTATATGATTAAAAACCAAAATTTTATTATAATTTAAGTTATTGGCATATAATTACAAGTAAAGTTACAATTGTCTGGATATGACAAGCGCTTTCACTATATTCGCTTTAAAGACTGAGACATAGGGAGGCGGAGCACCAATAAATAGTCGTAAAATAGAAAGATACATCATTAATGATTCTTTCGCTATGGTATAAATATAAAACTTGATGATGATATAAACGCTTAACTGTTATTGAAAAGCTCCTACCAATATAAAGCCGAATAAAATTTGTGTCAAATTTTCATTATAACATTATTAAACAACTATATTTAACAATAATAACTTTTTAAAACAGTTATGAGATCTAACCAACATTATTGTATCGGCTGGATATACTATACACACTTCAACATCTCGACATATTGCTTTAGTACTATCAGTATAGCAGAAACAAAATCTTTGATTTTCTAATATGTCAGTAGAATCATCGCTTTCATTCAGGTGAAGATCAAAATTCCTAATACCTCCTGATGCATCTCTATAGTCTTCACCTTGGTTAGCGATTATCGTATGCACATTTAGCCGAATTTCGGTATTATTTACAAAATTATTTCGTTTGTTCATTATCTTTAACCTCAATTGATCACTAGGTTTAATCGTTTAAATAGCGGAAGCTACAATTACTTCTTTATGGAAGATAGAGACTTAAAAAGAAGCTAAAAGCTCGAGTATATTAATATCGGACCTATAAACAAAATTAAGGTTGCATTGTCCTGATCTGACAAAACAGTCTGCTATCTTCTCCCTAAAATCCAGAATGTGGAGGGGATGGCATGAACTTAGATCAGCTTCGGCAGTGTTTT
>Ga0209270_1003064_pt1 | contig 15328 bp, 7 predicted proteins | sample MTBAKSrepl1MetaG_FD_187456 | JGI IMG/M metagenome (GOLD analysis project Ga0209270, IMG submission 187456) | Enrichment culture microbial communities from Arthur Kill intertidal strait, New Jersey, USA, that are MTBE-degrading - MTBE-AKS1... | ecosystem: Environmental > Aquatic > Marine >...
ACGCCTCTTTGCAGTTGATCCGCACTGATCGGCACAAATCGAGCTTCCTCTATACTGCAACCCGCCGGACCGATCCAGTTGGGGATTTTACGATACTCACCGGGAGATTTTCCATGGCCCCGAACTCCGGTCATTAAAATTCGGTGTGCTTCTTTGATGATACGCTGGCACAATGGCAGCTCCTTAAGGAGTTCAATGGAGTGCCACATGGCGTGCCGATAGTTCAGTACCTCGTTGATATCCGCCTTCCGTTCAGGAGTAATATCCTTGGTGTCGCCTTCCGCCTCATATTCCAGGACCTCACCCATGGTGGCCTGGGTTCCTTCGATTCGGGAAGAAAGCACAGCTTCCTGGGTGGTTAAGGGAGAGAGCAGAATGGCGGAATTAGGAACAGCGGCAAGCGTGCCGTCATATCGCGCCAGGGCGGCACTGGCTGGGCCGATGAGTGGAATGAGCCTCTCCCACAGAATCTTTGCGGGAGGAAATTTGCCATAATGATACGTTACAGGTTGATTCATGATATCAGTCCAGGGTCATTTCATTGATAGACTTTTTTGATGCCTCTTCATGTAAAAAATTTAGACACTGATTTCATAAAACGGTGAAGGTATGGTCGGATAGGCCCTGAAAACATGTTGAAATACCTCATCCGTTTTTGCCTCGACATCATTTTCGGTATAAAAATCTTCCGGCAGACCCGTGGCGTCTCTATACAGGAAATTATGAATTTCAACCCTTACAGTGTCACGGGTAGTTTCGCTATCGCGCCAGTGGTCAATCTCCTGGATCCTTTCCTTCAACACAGCCAGGAGTTCAACAGCTACCTTTTTAATCCGCTTGATTTCCTTGGCTGTCAATTCGGGTCTGCGCAACAGGTCAAAAATAGCCAGCGACTCTTCATCCAGTCCTTCACGTACTGCCCGACGTGCTTCTTCATCAAGCGATTGTACCCCTTGGAATACCCCAGGAATACTCAAAGCTCTGTCTACACCACATGTAAACTAGCCATCAGACCGCGTACCTTACCTGCCACCCATGGAGGATAGTGGTCACTCATGGATTCAATTAGCGCACGATATTCCTTAACGTGCTCGACGAATTTCGCTTTCTGGACACCTCGAAGTAGTCGACATACTGCGCTCACAGTATCAGATGCAAGACTCGTGTGAATCACATACAGAAACAAAGCGTACCTACGCTCTTCGTTTTCCTCATTCTCACATAGATCTGCGATATAGTGAGGGAGTAGCCAGAACCATTTGTCGCGGTTATTAACAAGGAGCACGCTTAGCGACTCGATCAGGTGGGCGAGAATCTGTATATCAATTCGACTAAGGACTGTCCTTCGCCATTCTTCATCTGAAACAATCTCCCAAACACCTCCAGCAACTGTAGGGTCAGTGTATGCCTTAGCTTTAAGCGCAAAACATATGATAACTTGATTCGGAAGATCGAATTCATTGAGCTTCCGCAGCGCATCGAAAAGGTCTGAGTTTACCCCAAGCGTTCGACAAGTTGAAACGAGTTGTTCCAAATCCTTTTGATTCTTGTCCTCTTGATTTTCAGCATATTTAAGGATCAAATCGGTCAATGGGAATTCAAAAGCAAAAGTGGCATCAACAGAGGGTTCTAACGGGAACGGTAAACTGGAAATCGCATTCGAGACTACAGCCTCATGGAATCGTGTCTGGGTTTCAACCTCTTGCTCAGTTAGAGCAAGTCTCTCAAACTCGTCAGACATCAGTGCCAGCAATGCCAAAGCCCATGGCGAAGGCACAATGAGGGTTATATAACGAAGGAATGAACCCTGAATCGGCGAATTAGCTATCAGCCAAATTCGACTGGACAAATCTGATGCTGGCTTAACCCAATTTTTCCTATAAAATTTAGCTGAGTCCGAATCGGCGGGAAAAAGATTTGCAACCTGCTCCGCAAACCACCAGGCGAAGCACGCGATACTTCCCCCGTCGCTTTCGGGCATGAGGGCTTCCAGGTGATATATATAGTGCTTGGTCAGTTCTCGACGAAGTGTCCAAGGTTCTCGCTCTAGACCGTCCTCACCCTTATTGGTCGAATCGCTTACAACAGTGAGCACCTCGCTCCAAAACTCCGACAATTTGTCACCAGGAATCAATTGTGGTTGACGAACGAAAACACTGCAAGCATGATATCGAGATATAGGCGTCCGCTCTTTATTTGCCCAATCCCAGACCTGCGTCCAGACGTCTACTTCGAGATTTGATGTGTGCCAATTCTCTATCGCAGCAGAAAGAGAATACTGCGGGGCAAGGGGCAAAAAACCAAGCTTATCAAGATAAGAACTACACAGTTGTGTTAAACTGGTAGCGTTGGTGACGATTTCAGACAAAACTCTTGCAAGGTGAGCATGGTTTTTCTCAGGATGGCCGATAGGGAGACTTATAGAGTCCAGAGAACTCACAGAAGGATGCATGACCTTCGGCGTATAGAAATTTAGCTGATCCTGAATAAGCGGAATGGTTTCAAGGCACTGTTTCGTACCTCGCAGTGAGATAAGAACATCATCGCAAAGTGCATCATAAATTACTACAGCCGTTGGTCGCCAATCTTTGGGCATGTCTGACATCAAAGCATCGCGAGACTCTTTTAAAATGGTGGAGGTTTTCGGAGTAACGGCCATAGAGTCCTTCCTGAGCATCTTCTCAATAGATTCCAGCGCTGTTAGCCGCACATCACGGTTCTCGGAAAATAAAAGCACAGGTAATTCAACGATTACTCCATTCAGTTTATCTTCCTCGGTTACATAAAGCACCAAAGGCCCGTCTGAAAGTCTCTGCCTCCTCGTGTGCTGTGGGTCATTTAGAACGGTTAAGTCTACATTTTCCCCAATGGAAACCTCTTCTTCGAAAAGATCGAGATGCTGAAGGGCCCGAATTGTCCGTGGACCTATTCGCTCGATATGATGCAACGCATTGGTCCTCATACGGATCTGCATCGCTCGCACAGCTTTCAGAATCTCTTCAGGATTGTGGTTCTCTTTTTTGAATGTCATTCAAGATGTCCGTTACTATTCGCAGGTATTCATTATCAGAGAGTTTTAATGCCGTCTGGATCTCCTCCATCGCAGTAGAGAGGTGTCCTCCACCGTCGATAAAATTTGCAGCTAGAAGCACGTGTGTGATCATTAGCCTAGCTGTCAACGAGCCGATTCTGGCTTTTTCAATACCGCTTACCACACGTGGTAAGGATGGCAGGAACTCCTGAACACACCATTTGGTCAAATGTGCAGCAGTTTCGTCTTTGAAGTCGCTATCAGCCCACACATCCACAAGCCATTTGGAGACCAAAATCACCCATGACAGATAGAGTTTCATCGCTATCGATTCCTTCAAATCTGTTTTCTCAGAGCCCCCTAGCAAACCTGTATCGCGCATGCAGTCGTGAACGTACTCGGCCACTTCCTGCAACACTAGCCCAGGAGGATTCCCACGATATTGAGCAGCATAAGTCTTCAAAATAGAATTAGAAGGAAGAATGAAACGATAACGCCATCGAATTAATTTCAGTATGGCCTGTGCAGCATCAGAGGCATCTATTCTGCCAGATGTAGAAAGTGCCACTATAAAAGCATCGGAACCAAAGGCCGCATGAGAGGCACCTTCTCTCTCGTTCAGGGTCATTGCTTGGCAGGAACGATCATCGGCAAGCATTGGCAAGCTTTTTTCTTGAGCTATGAAGCTCGCCAAGAAAGCTAGTAAATCCTTGTCACTGGTCCCCTTTTCTCTCATCTCTCGAGGGATTTTGGCATGCACGAATCTGAAGTGGTCGTCATCGCGTATCTGATTCCACAGATCGAAATGCAATCTTCTTGTTCCTTCCTGAAAGTGGATGGTATCGAGGCGCTGCTTCAACTCGACCTGTGAATCACTTGCAATGTGGACGCGATAGAATTTCGCGATAGTATCTAGAAGACCAAACGATGTGAGTGTCTCTAAAGTTAAAATCTCAACGAGAATATCTTGTAATTGTGCTAGTGCTGGGTGTTTGTCATCCACACTAGATGACTTCTTGAATACTCTACTGACGCGTTGATACGTCAAATCATCTAAGAGACCAGCTTCATAGACAGGATCCATCAAATCGGTAAGATGATAACGATGGGTGTCCGAATCATTATACTCATCAACAACAGATAAAGAGTCTTCAACACCTTTCTGTCGGTTTATCATGGTGATAGTCCCAGTGGCTACATGACGGCCGATTTCCTCTGCCGTTCGTTGACGAGAACGTTGATGTATAACTAACTTTCTTCCGTCCTCCAAAATTGTTTCCAGATACATCTGTGGAACCAAAATCTCACCAAAGTAATCTGCAGCTTTGTTCAAAAGTCCAAGTCTGTGTATAGTTATAAGAGCTGAAATATCTATAACTACTGGCGTGCCAAGCGGAGGACACTCCAACGCCAATAAAGCACGTCGGCCATTCTCCGTTTCTCTGGCGTGAAATCCGTTTGTCGAATATATCGTGAAGCTAGAGCGGTTAACTGGGCTTTCACCAAGCCAATCCAATTCTTGAGTGCGTATGCGCCACGCCCAATAGACTGCATCTCCAGATATCTGGGCAGCCCAGACCCAAGGCATCCTTCCTTTGGCCATTTCTGTATGGATGAGCTTTTTTCTGTCTTCTGCTGCTTTGATGGACTCCTTAAATATTTCGAGGGCTTCATCGGTATGAACTAAGCGGAACGCATTCTCGTCCACGATTCCAGCAGAACGAAGTTCATTGAGTTTATTGAATGCCTCGTCTGCAAATTCTTCTTCACCTGCAGCGTATGCAGTATTCATACATGCGAGAAGAAAATCTGGTGAATCCCATAAAACATCTCGGAACTGTTGGAGAGATGTGCACGCGGTGTCAGGGTCACCCATGCTCAAGTGGAGATCGGCCCGCCCTAAAACTGCTCGTAGGAGATCTGGATTATCTATTTTGCAGGCTTGCTTATACAATGCCAGACTTTCTTCCGGCTTATAGAGTTGAGCAAGACAGATTGCCAGATTTACTGTGTGAACGGGGTTGTCAGGTTTGGCGTCATACAATGCTCGGAATTGAATTGCAGCTTTGCTTATGTCGTGTAGATGAAACGTATAGAGAGAAGCGAGATTGCCACGCGCAACGAGGTTATCGGGTTGCGCCATAATGAGTTGTTCATAGCACTCAACGGCAACAGCAACCTTCTCAGCTTGGAAGGCTAGATCCGCTGTCTTATGGAGCAGCATGGGCATACCAGTCTTTTTAGCAGCAAGTTGAAACACGTCAACAGCTTCTTCAAGACGACCCTGCTGCATCAAAGCATTACCTCGGAGTTGTAGCCAGTAAGAATCATCCTCGGCCTTATGTTTGTCGAGGGCTTCAAGTGCAGCGCTTCCATCCCCGTTGCGAAGGGCTTGTGCAGCATCAAACACGGCTTGTAGGTTGGGATTGTGGACAATCAAAGGTCTAGCGATCTGCTCGCACTCCTTAACAGCATCACCATCCAAATCTTGCCAAAGTTCCCTGAACAACTTAAAGAGTTCTTCCTTCTTCTCATCGGTGTCAGCGAGTGATAGCAACTTTTTCGCTTCTTCGAATGCTTTTGTATGCTCCCCCATATGTGATTCGACGACAGCAGCCAAGATGTTCGCATCGAGATCATGAGGATGGTCTTCTCTCAGGCGCTTGGGAAGGTCGGGTGGAGGTGACATGTATCCACTCATTACGCTTCGTGCCACGTCGGTTGGTATTGGAGTACGAGTGGACATAAGCCGCGCAAGGGCTCTTACGTCATCATGATGTCCCAATAGATGGTGTGCTTGCCATGCAATTTTGATCGCAGCTATAGCTAGCCCCGAATCTATGGAACCTCTCTCGATAATGGGAGATAAAACAGGGTCGAGATCCTTGAGAACCTCGTGCACCTTGATACGTTCATCCTCTGAGAGATTATGTGGTAGGATGTTTTTTCCCTGATCTTTTATTGACAATGCATGAGCAAGGGATGCATCGGCGAATCGAACCACACATTGAGGATACTTGCTCCGGTCATTTTGTTCATTAGCCCATTCTACAAGCGCCAGTGCATCATCTCGGCGACCTGCGGCAACAAATGCCGTTACTGCGAGATCACACCATTGCTGATGTATCGGCAAACCTTTAATAAGTGCTATTGCTCCATCCGGGTCATGCTTCTTTAGATGCATTGCAAGGCGTATCCGAATACCATAAGGGTTGTCATGATTTGCTAAGAATTCGAGAGCGGCATCAGGTCCGTTCACAATATTCTCTATCGATCCCCTTAACGCGTATACATTTGCGGCTATCTCCGGGTTTGGGGAAGCAGACAAATGTGTATCGATTTGTGCGAGATAGCTCCTTGCAATCTCAAGATGTTTTGTTGAAATGATACTATTTTTCTCAGCCAAAATTACGTGTACACGTGCTATTAAATAAAGGTACTCAAGCAGCCGTGGACAGACTGAGCCATGAATTTCCTCCAAGTGTTTTTCTAGTCGTTCGGAAATGAGAAGTGCTACGTCATAATTCCAAATGGATAGCTGTTCACGAATCTCCGCCGCCATGTCCTCAACGGTCTCCAATTTTTGGAGTACTTCAGTAATTGCAGAAATCACTGATCTATCTTGCGGCATAGAAAAAGTACCACTGGAAATACCGCCCGCTTCCTGCATAGTCATTAGCGCAACCTGGAACTTATCTCCTAAGATATTTCCGTCAATGTGCGTATATTTCATATCAGTTCCTTGAGCACTTGAAGGGCTGAATTCCATCTTGACCTGGAAATCCCTTTGTGTGAGTAACTGATCTATTACACTTGCTTGCTTATGGACAGTGTCGATCAGTTTGCCGGTCTGATCTGGAGAGATGGAAGGTGAATCTTTAGGGACGGTAATTTTAACCTTAGCTCCGGGACTATTCTGAACCGACACAGACCCGTCCGATGCGCTGGATGTCTGCTGACTAAGTTTTTCTTTTTTCCTAGTATCAGAATCAACACTGGCCTCAATCCGCTTTACAACCACATCTGCAATCACAACTGTAACAAAACAGATGGTTAAAAAAAGGGTTGCAAGTGGATTCGAGGATTCATAGGCGAAGTGAAGAAAATTCTGTTCCGTGGCTTGAGCAAAAAACTGGAAGGCGGTCCCTCCTACATTAGAGACCAGTAAAGCAGCTAGCAGAAGGCTTGCCATACGCAGATAGCGGGATACTGTTACATAATATAAAGTTCTTACAAAGACAATAATACCAACCCCAATGATCACCCACAGCTTCCAGGACCAAGTGGACATGGCAAGCCAAGCCAAAAGAATGGCAACCATTGCCATTCCTACTGCTATTAAGAGAGGAAAATAACGTCGTCTATCCAACGTATCCTCTTTTATTGATATTTAACGGTATAACCATTCAGAATTGATGAATTTTATTGCTTCATTGTAAACAACAATCCTATATTGTTCATTTTTGAAGTTGTATTAGTACCAACTAACAACTTTCTTTTTTCATCATATTCAATCATGATTGAATTTCTAATCAAAGTTTTTCAAATAAATTAAAATTTGTGCAGCATAGGCAATATTTATTCTTATTGTTAAATAGAAAAACAAATTGTTATCTAATGGTCACATTATCAGACAATCCAAGATCATCAATTATCTGCTTTAAATCTTTACTGAAATTATCAGCTAGATCATTTTTAATCGATACGGAAAAATCAACGCCAATAATCAAGTCCTCCCCAGATCTCAACTTGGGTAAAATCTTTGTCCCCAGTCGATTCCACACTTCAGGCGGAATCTTGCCACTTATTGTAAATGAACGATTTGTTGCAATAGATTGAGGTTCAGGCGTTGGACCTAAAGGGGGATTTGGATCCGGATCAGGTCCCGGTTTGGGATCGGATATTGGACCTGGTGATGGATCTGCTATCGTTTTAACTTTAGAATCTTTTGCTTTTTCCTTGGTGAGGAGAAATACCCCTTTCTCAAAGGTAACTTCATCCAGACCAACATATTCAGAGAACCAAACTCGTTCGTAACTACCATCTGTTTTCTGGCCAGATGCTAAACCAAAGTCTCCCTTGCCAATGAACTCGACTATCTTGCTTCGAAGTACAATGTCAGGATCCAGCAGCCTGGTAAGGGTTCCATTGACAAAACTTTGCCGTAGGCTTGCTAGAGGCCATGCACCGGATGCTTTTAATGCTGGGGGCCAATTGCGCTCAAGGTATCCCGCTCCCACAGATTCATTCAAAAGAGCTTGGGATTTCAATGCGGTGATAACCCGACCACATAGTGTTTCACCAGCGCTTGAATGACCCGCGCCAAGATCGATCACCTTTAATCCGTCAGGCTCTTTATTATCGGCAATAATTACATAACGGTAGCCACCCCATATTTCGTCCTTTGCCGCTTCTTCTGCATCGGATAGCTTTGTTTGGATTTCCACCCGATCAGTGCGATCAAAGTCACCACCCAGCGTACCGTCGCTTACTTCCTTGGCGACGCGTTTCCACGCCAAGAAATTCTCAACCTTATCCTTAAAATCACGTCCTGGTTTCTTGATACACCAGACAAGTGAACCAGGATAAAGTCTGGGGGATTTACCGCGTTGTTTCATCCATCCGGCAATCTCCTTTCGCAGAGCTCCGTTACCAGTCCACTCCGCTTCCGGATCCATCAACACCAGAGTTAATCTCGGAGTATCTTGAACTGCAGAACCATCTTCCGGAAAAGGCACTATAGGGATGCTTGCTCCTCGATCAAATTCCTTCTGAGTGATAGATCGCATCGTAGGTTTGATTTCCGAGTCTTCATCCAAAGATGCCCGTCGATCACTGACCACCTTTTTCATGGTTGCCTTATAGCTGATCCTGAAACCGTCAGATCCTATCCTTCGAACGAAATAAGCTTTATCTTCCAAGGCAAATGCGGCGCTGTCCACGGATGTTGTATCTATGGTAGGCTCCCCTAGATCAAATCGAAGTTCAGGCAGGTGGGCCGTCTTATCTGTCTGTCCTCCAGAAGATTCAAAAAGAATAACAGTTCCCACACGACGGTGGATATTTTTCAGTGGCCCCTTGGAATCAGCGTCCAAGGCCCGGGCATGAGAATTTGCTCCGGAAATATCTGCATCAATAGCTGCCACAAGCCTAGATTCGCCTAGTTGTCCAAGAACAACACTGCGGAATTCAGGTAATTCCAACGGGGCAGAACCAAGGGTAATTAAAGGTTCATTGCGGGCCTCTGTATAACCTTCCCGGAAAACCCAAGATATCCATTGCGCAAGCATTGCCAAAGTACCACGAGTCTGTTGATACTGATGCAGAGCTTGCCATTTTCGCTGAAATACAGACAGGGTCGCAGGATGAAATGGATAACATGTTGCAAACCGCTGACGCAAATGCTCACGTGCTTTAGATTCTGTTAAAGAACTGTCTACGGATGTCCATTCACTGGGCAGCTGAGCCCTTCGTTCAAAACACCAGTCTGCATATGTTTTAGATATTTTAGTGCGTAGCTTCTCATCGCCGATATCCTCAAATAAGCGCCGCCGGACAACCTCGCTTATTTCCGTTTCATCATTGGCAATAAGATCCTTGGCCACACGACGGACGACCTTGGTAATTTTATCCTGCCACTGCATATCCCAATCAGTCATTTCAACCTGACTACGCGGTAAACTGATTACCGCTGCACCATGGGTGGTAGCGGTTGTCGCTACAGTCAAATTCTGAATAAAGGCATGAAACTGGTCCGCCATTCCACGATGCCTATTCAAGTAATTAAGCACCTCATCAAACAGCAAAAGAACAGGCGCGTTCGCAGCAGCAAATACTCTTCCAATCGCATCCGTTCCCGGTGGAGTAGTTCGAGCAGACGGGCCGAGCTCCTTGATCCCTTTTTCACCTGCCAATTGCCAAGCTATATCATGCCATGGTGTTTCACGTCCTTCTCGTGGGTCCCAAGCATTACCAACAAACGCCGCCACCTTCGCCTTGGGTACATCAGAAATGCCAGCCTGCTTAATAAGTTCAGAAATACCTGTGAATTTAATTGCCTCAGATCCATTATTGGCAAGATGAAATAAGGTAGCGAGGGTATGGGTCTTACCGCCACCAAACTGGGTAATAAGAGTCATGACCGGAGCGGTATTGGATGTTTCACCGCTGAGACGCCTCAGAACCATACCGGCATGTTCTCGCAGAGCCCTAGTAAAACAGGTACGTGCAAAAAACTGCTCAGGTTTCTTGTAATCGTCAGGTGCTGTCCCTCCCATAACCTGTTCCAGGTGGATGGCAAATTCATCCGGATTAAAAGAACGCCCAGCGCGTACTTCTTTTCGTGGAGTGGCAATTTTATACCAAGGTTCCATCACAAACTCCTTTAAGGTCTTTTCATCCTGCTAAAAAAATTACGTGCAGATTCCTTTAATCTCATCAAATTGGCATAAGCAACAGGGATGTAGTCATTATTACCATCATACATGCGGTATCGAATACCATCTGTTACAATCACATCAAGAGGTGTTCCCAGCATATCGACATAACCTCTAGCCTGATCCAAAGCACCCTCAACCCCGGCACCCAAACGTTTGGCCTCGATAACAAACAAACAGTTTTCCGGAACACGAGGCAGCACCTTGAATACTGTCACATCAATATACCGCCATTTTACCGCGATTCGTTCAGGTGGCCATCCCAATGCACGAAGGAAGGGTATGACAAAATGAGCCACCAATTCGTCCTCAGTTGGGTGTTCTCCGAAACTCTGACGGTCCCATAGTAAAGGGACGAGATCATGAGCTTTGGCTACAATGTCTTGTAATGGTTCCGGAACATCCTCCATTGGGGGTTCTTCTTCAGGCAGTTCTGGTAACGCGGCGGTCTGCCAGGAAGATGGAGGTGAGCTTAAAAAACGTTGGGAATAATCCAGCACTTCTTCATTCCAAATTTTTGAAATCCGTGAAGGATTAGCCCCGAATACAGATGATGAAAATGTATATTCCACCGGAAGTTTACACCAACGAATTCGCCTGGCATGCTGTAGATCCCAGCCGTTTACATCATCAAACTGATTGAGATAGAGATACTTGGATGACACAATTCCAACAGCGATAATTGAAGCCAGCCCGGTTTTAAGGAAAATGACATCGCCCTCTTGGACTTCACTTGCAAATCTCCGTACATAACTCCCATTAAATTCTTCATCATTTCGTTCCGGACGCCATTGCCCCGCGTCTCCAGGCCCTATTAAACCAACACCATATTTGAGGAAGACATCAGCGAAAGTACGGTTAGCTGGTCCACTTGCCAACTGCCAGACATTCATTTATTTATTCCCAAACATCATTACAGATTACCTCGGTACGGCCAACAACATGGCATCCAGCAAACGTTTTTCTTCACTACCTTTTGGATATAAAGCAGAAAGCGCATTAGCCAATCTGATAAAATCGGAGCCGCGCTCCTGTTCCGTCTTGATAAGTGCCCGCAAGGCATTACTCATACCTCCTGACTGCAGAAGCATGGCGGCATGAACCCTATCAAGCGTTGTAGCTTCACGATTCGCCTTATATTCAGAAACATCTCCTGTGATGCGACCTTGACGTCTCCCCTTCACCTGAATCTGTGGAGATTTTTGCTCTGTTAACTCAGGGAATAATAATAACTGTGGATTTGGTTTGGCATCCTGTTCCAAGTGATCTGCAACGTGTCGAACATCCAACCCGAAAAGTTGTTTGCCCCTCTCCGAAACCGACATAAGGCGAACCACGCCCTTCTTAGTTTCTATAATTCGGCCTTCCCAGTTAGGCATATGGATACCAAGCGGTTGGGCAAAACGGCGTGCAACATCAAAAGCGAGATTAAACCCCTTGGCTTTTTTCTTTGGGGTGTCCTCATCTTCATCATCCGTTTGGTCAATATCCTCATTACCATTTTTGTTGGCAACATTTTCGCCATTGGTACTTTGTAAAGTCCAAAGAAACAGGGCGGTCAATCGAGCATCCTCTTCAAGCGCACCAGCTGCACCGTTTCTTGCTTTGGCTTCTTCAGTGCCAAGGACTTGTTCTAAGGCAAGACGGCCTACGGTTTCCCATACATAGGCAAGATATCCACGCAGATGTGGGTCTTTTGCCTCGGGATCACCTCCAAGAGGAATTTCATTACCGGCAGGATCTTCAACTTTTGAATAACGACTGAATATCTCTAGGGCTGGCCCAATACAGGCGAAAACCAAATCTGCACCTCGAACGCCTTCTGTTTGCAATCGTTCCATCCAATTGCCGACACGGTTGGGGAGCTCGCGAAGTACATCTACCCAATCTCCCACAGGCGCATCATCAAGACGTGGGCGGCAGATCAGATGGATACTAGATTCAAGTGCGGCAGATTCTTGTGCACGCATCCTAGCACTTCGTTCAGTTGCAATTGGCCACGAACCAGTAATAACCCATCCCGCCGCAATCATTCCAGAAAGAAGTGCTTCCCATCCTTCAGTAGTTTGATGAGCAAATACTACGCATGCTATTCCATCATCTCTAAGAATTCGATAACCATCTCGGAATGCTTCTGTCATTCTTTTCTCGAAATAGTCACGTCCTTTGGGTTTACCTTCATACTGTTTCGTATCATCTTGCACAGCTTCAAATGTCTTTGGTGTCAGGGGGTTGTTTAAATCATACGGATCTCGTAATAACGAATGCTGTGGAATTATCCGTTTGAGCCATACAAAGAAAAAATCGGAAAGATCTGAGTATGGTACTGCATCATAATATGGTGGGTCGGTAAAAAAAATGTTAGCTGATGCATCCGGGAGGGAAAGGTGCGCCGCATCGAGTTGATGAACATCTCCAGTTTTTATTGATCCTGTGTAGCAAGATGCCGCGTTTGTGGCAGTATGTTCTAATGCAAGTTCAAACGAACCACTAGATTCACCCATAGGTGCAGCCTCAGCAAAATCCCAAGCTGGTGGAATGATATGTTGGGTGTAGAGATGGCCGGGACATTCCACACTCACCATCCAGTCGCATATCGTATTGTTACGCTCTGCTAGCTTGCTTATAGAAAGAGATAAAAGTTCTTGTACCGATTTATTGGATACAGATTGAGCAAATTTAATCAATGATAACAACGCTACTTTCTGCCGTGCCATAAAAAGATCACCCCACTGAAGCATTCCGTAACGCTGGACACGAAAACCAAGAGTTCCGATTGGTGGTAGCGGCTCATCCGGCACAGGACAGAGGCTTGGCCTGCCACTTCGTTCCCATTCATCCAAGATGATCTTGAGCCTTTCTTGAGCTAGCCATACGGCCCGGTAATCACTTTCATTAGGCAGACGATAAGAGCGACCAGTAGTATCAGGGTGCGTTGTCACCACAGCTAACATCAATGCACCACCGATACGTTTTTTTTTCGTGTCGAAAATCACATCCGCTCCGCCGCGTTGATTACTAAGTTGAACTCGTACTCTTTCTGGAGATAACACCACGCCGCAGCAAAGACATGTAGCTTTGGCTCGTGTCACTGTCGGCCCAGGTACATCTTTATCCAGCTTGGGTGTAAAAATTTCGAACTCCACATGAGTAGTATCATCTTTTGACCGAACAATGTTATAGCGGATAGCCTGTTTACGTTTAATCTTCTTTGATAGCCAAAAAGAACGTATGAGAGGTATCTCCGCACCACAGTTGGGTGATTCACATCTCACCGTTCTCGCCCAAAGGTATGCAATGGGAGTAGAATCATCTTCATCCTTCGGATAAATACTAGAGAGCTCTTCTCGAGATTTTTTTAGAATTAATAAGCCAGATTCACGCAATAAGTTTGAAACATCTCCTTTTAATCGCGAAATATCATTTAATTTCGATTTAAGGATTAAACACGCCACAGGGTTGAGATCGCTTGCAAACGAATCGCATCCGAGTCTAAGGGCTTCGAGAGGAATCGAACCTCCCCCGGCAAAAGAGTCTACAACAAGAGGCGGTTCATTGGGATTGGCGGCGCTGACAAGACTTTGGCCAGTCTCCAAATAGTCTTTGTCAGTGGTGCGATTCCAATTTGAAAAGTCAGCGATAAAACTTAGAAGGATTTCTCGTAATCCCTTGTCCGTTTGACTTTTTTTCTTCCAGCCAGATGGACTCCCTCGAAGTTTCACCAAGATTTCTCGGGCTTGTTCCTTGAACTCCGTCGGGCAATAAACATCACAGGGATCAGGCAAGAGAAGCGACATGAGCATGGCCCGGCAGGCAGCCAGTGGTCTCCAGGCCCACCATAAGTGTAACTGATGAGGAGTGCCCATGCGACGAGCCTTTTCTTTAAGTGCATATTTTCCTACCTCGGCAATCGGAAAATCAACCTCAGCCAAACGTTTGCATTCTTTTGGTATCAAATTTTATCTCCATACGTCTTTGGACCTTCACAAATCTCCATAGATTCAGTGAGCGAATTGACCGACAAGTAATAATGAGCCACTTTAGTTACTTCATTCCAGTCAAAGCTAGCGGGGTCACAAATGGGATTTTGAAGTTTTGGTTCAGTGGCACAATCTGTCACAATATAAAGCCAGTAACAGTCACGGCGATCCTCGGCCACTCGCCGTTCATTTGGCGTCAAAAGGATTGTGCCTGTTGCGGCAGCAATCCCTTTTACCTCAATAAGCCTTAATTGGCCGGAGTTGATATCCAAACTAGTGATATCATAACCAAGGTTCTTTTCACTCACATCATAGACCTGCCTGCCCAACGAATTTTCATATTCAATTACAATTCGCATGGCAACGGCTTCGGTCTCAAGGTTTGGTCTCAATTGTCGAACTTCGGGAGCTTCCCTTTCCGGGTGCGGCAATACCATTACAGATGTCAAGCGATCAATAGCCTGGAGAGAGATTGAACGCTGTCGTTCAAGCTCATGTCGTCGTCTTTCCCGGCGATTGTATAGCTCTGCATGGCGTGCTTCAGCCTGTGCCAATCTCCCTTCACTGCCCTGAACCTTTTGTTCCATCTCTGCTGCGGCGCGGCCAATCTCTTCATCCGCCCTTTGCAAAAGCTCAGTCAGGGACAAATCAATATGATCGGATATTCGTTTGACCTCGTCCAGCCTGTCTTTACGTGTTTCTTCAAGGAAAGGTTGCAAAACATTTTCATGCAGCCAAGCAGTAACCTCGGGGATCGTGGCAACAGATTTTGCTGGTTGCGCTTCAGGAGCAGATACAAAATTACCTAATACCTTAATCCGTGACGAACCAACAGCATTTTTGGCCGAAAATAGCAATTAACATGTTGATTTTTATCATAA
>Ga0209270_1003065_pt1 | contig 15325 bp, 9 predicted proteins | sample MTBAKSrepl1MetaG_FD_187456 | JGI IMG/M metagenome (GOLD analysis project Ga0209270, IMG submission 187456) | Enrichment culture microbial communities from Arthur Kill intertidal strait, New Jersey, USA, that are MTBE-degrading - MTBE-AKS1... | ecosystem: Environmental > Aquatic > Marine >...
CTGGACAACAAACTCTGTGAAAGGGCCCTGAAGTTCGCCATCCTACACCGGAAAAACTCCCTCTTCTACAAGACGCAACGCGGCGCCTATGTCGGGGATCTCTTCATGAGCCTCATCCACACCTGTCAACTCTCAGGCCTCAACCCGCTCGACTACCTCACATGGCTCCTGAAGAACACCAAAGCCCTCCAGTCCTCCCCGCACACCTTCATGTCGTGGCATTACCAGGATCAAACCCGCTAACCCTATCCCGACCGGGGGCCCCTTGGGGTCTCCCGGCCTCCGCTTCATCCTCCCACACTAAAAAATTTTACATGCCGAAAATTTATTGACCTCTGTACGCCTGCCGAAAGGACACGATCAAACGAAGCGGGGCATGGTGGCTGGTCTCAAATTGCAACAACATGCTCAAGCTCCGGTGCGCGCTGGTCAATGCTACCTTCGAACACCTCTTCGACAATCATAAGACAAGGGAAAAGGCTAAACGTCTTTTTAGAAACGCGTAATGCACCCATACCAACTAGATTTCTTTATTCTTGGAATCTTGTGACGCGATGAAGTCTTTCTAATTTCATCGATCCAACTGAGATCTGGCCATTGACCCTCTGAGACGCTAGAAGATCTAATGTTATCTAGATTACGAGCTACAACAGAATCGCCCTCAGAAATAATTTTTCGTATAGAACGTTCTAGATTAATTCTATAAAGGCTAGAAATCTTTATTCTCATATTTGCATCATTTATTCTTGCTTCGCGCTCTTTCCTCAGTCTTTCATCTTCAAAAGCATCTATTAAACCATAATGTTTTAACAGTTTTTTTACCCCATTAGCGTTTATATTGGCATTTGATATATCCCCTTCTTCTGACACATTCCTTATACTGCGTAGATTGCGAGCTACAGCAGAATCACCTTCTGAAATAATTTTCCTTATAGAGCGTTCGTATTGTTCTGCATATACACTGGGATTATTTATCCTCATATTTGCATTATTTATTCTTGCTTCACGCTCTTTCCTCAGTCTTTCATCTTCAAAAGCATCCATTAAACCATAATGCTGCAACCGTTTATTATCATTATTGTGTTTTAAATTTGAATTTGATATATCTGCTGTCTCTGAAACATCTCTTATACTGCGTAGATTACGAGCTACAGCAGAATCACCTTCTGAAATAATTTTCCTTATAGAGCGTTCGTATTGTTCTACATATACACTGGGATTCTTTATCCTCATATTTGCATTATTTATTCTTGCTTCACGCTCATTTTTCAGTTTTTCATCCAATAATTTATTTACATGATTTCCTTCCACATGTATTTTACCTTTGCTTACCATTTCATTATATTGCCCCTTTATTTCACGATCAAGGTCAATAACATTGGGATCGATATCAGCAAACTTATTAGAAAACTGGATATTGAAAAACTTTCTAATTATTGCTAGAATTTTTTCAAACACTTGCCCACCCCATCACAAAAATTATCAAATATAAAAACATTTCTAACATGGCAATCATTTACACCTGAATCCCTCAGACACCAGTAAACAGTCGTCCGGTTTAAAGCTCAGAAGCATAATATCGCGGTCTGGCCGCCGGTAGAAGTGAGTGTTCTGGTGCTTCTACACTCAGTATTTAGGTCTTTTTTTGATGCTCATTGATAAATAGTTATGTTTTGCGGTTTTTTTAGGCATGATTCACCCTCAAATAATCTATCTTGATTGATGAAACTTCCTGATTTGCGAATCTAGTTTCATGCAAAGCGTTTGTACAGAGCCCCGAGCGATTTAAGAACAAAACAATGTCTGTTGAAGACGATTCTTAAACGCTGACCGCTTGTGACCAACCCCGTGCCCAGATATATCAGTTCCTGGACGACCTTTCTGATGCGGCGCCTTTTGAGCGGACGGCTTGACAGGCTGTTGAAAAACGCCACCTGCTGCGTTTTGCCCATCGCTCGTCACTTCGGCATAATAATAAGTACGCCTCAACCCTCGGGATTTTGCAAGCCTTGTATCTAGGCATTTTTCCCCAGCTCGTCAAAAGCGGATTTTTCAAGACGCTCTTAATGGCGGTCGATCTCTACGGCCTTCAAGCCCATGACTTGAGTCTATAACATTGGGTCTAACTTTCTGCCCGAATCATTTTATTTGTCACCCCCAGCCTCACTTGCAATAGCACTAATAAGTCCACTTTGACCTTTGGAGTACATGAAATCCACAATTCCCTGAATGAGCCAATCGATCTTCGCTAATCTATTGGGCTTATTTTGGACAATTGCGCGCGCTTCCTTCATGCTATTCTCAACTTCTTTGAACAGATTCGCATCCCTCCTATTTTCCGGGTTCATGAAGTCAGATTCCTTCATCCTGAACCTGAGCAGTGTAAGGAAAAGAAATGCCCCTTCGAAAAAGCTATTCGCGATATTCCTATTTCTAACCTGTTTGCGGATTACCTCAGCCGCTCGCATGGCGAAATGCACGGCCATATCCTCTTTCAGTGCATCATAGGCATCCTCTCGATACGCCAATACCCTCGCCACAGAGCGTGAGGATTGTATTGGGAACGGGGATAGACTTTTGATTCCGCTTTTAGATCTCTTGTATATAGCATTGAACAGTGTTGATAAATGTTTCTTTTTTGTCATACATCTGCTTGCTGATTCAGCAAAATAATTCCAGGTTGCGCCATATTTGTTTTGACTATCTATCATAAAAAACTGCGTCAGATAATCTATTATTCCATTAGGCGTTCTCCCCCATAGCCAAGTGGAACGTACAATGTATTTTTCTGTTTCGGGATTTGGAATTAGGCTGCGAAGAAAAGTGTCTGCTCTGGATTCTATTTTGGCGGCGATCGCTTTCATGACTTCGTTTCCGTATTGAGATCCAGCAATTCCATTCTCATCAATTTTTATTTCATATGAGTTTGTTTCTGCATTCCAAAAAGAAGAATACAGCGCAATTTTCACGTTGTCCAATTTTTGTAAGAATTCACTTTGTAAAGCACTATCAGAAAGGTCAATGAATCTTATAAACCTGGAATCTTTAAAGGCGTCTTCGCTGATTGTAGCCTCGCGGTGCAACGTCTCTGGCCATCTTAGTGCTAGTTCCGGCAGGTCCCTTGCATCCACTTTTTCCATTCTGGAGTAATCGAAGATCTTAGCCCTGCCTTGGAAAGTCTCCTCTTCTTCAGGAACAATAACCACGCGGGCAAGGCCGCTGGCAGGGCGCATTTCCACTTCGATTGTCAATTTAACGTCTCTATCAGGGATTGAAGGGAATTTAACTATATCGTAGCGGTACGGCGTCTCAGTATCGTTTTCTTGAGTCTCCTTTTGCAAATAGACATGCAAAGCGTCGGTTTGCTTTTTCAGGAAGAAACGGTCCGGTATATTACGAGTATAAGCCTGCCCGCCCGCGCATTCTTTGGCTTCCACTACATCTACCCACTCTAATCCACCCCCGGGTTTTTCGGCATATACAGCCAGCCCCGGCAGGGTGTCCAAGTATGTAGGAAGCCCCGCAGCTATGCGTTGGCCAAAGAGCCTTGCTCCTGTGGCGACAGGGTCCACTACTGCATTTGGCAGCCACAGCGTATCTGGACGAGCCTCCTGTAAGTAAGGCAGATTTATGTGGATGTCCTGGAGCCATGTTTGAGCCTTGGAAGTGTAGAGCGGCCCGCAGACAACCGCCCCGCGCAGGCGGCCTTGGCGCTGCTGTAGGGCCTCGTTAAACGACCCAATCAAGTGCAGCCCCCAGGTTTTTCCCTTGCTTTCGCGGTGGCGAAGAGGAATGGAACACGATGTTTTGATCAGCTCGTGCAAAAGCCCCCCGCCTTCGATACTGCAACGGGTGGCCTCATCAAACAGGTCCAGGGATGGATGCCAGTACCTCCATCCTTTACCAGTGGACCATGCCCTTGGAAGCTCCTGCGTTTTCCACTGCAGACCGGCGATGGCAGCCCATAGTTCAGGGAAATTGGTGAAGGTTTGCCAGAATGCCCCATGATCTTTAGAACATATGGGGTCCGCCTTGACGGCGAGGGCGCAAGCCCACTGCCAGCCGGCAGGGCCGGGTGATTGGCGGGGACGATTGCGCACGGGCAGCAGGAAGCGACGGCCCTCGCAAACCTCTTCGCGCAGTTCGAACGATGTGAACTCTATGCCGTCCGCGCCCATGTATGCCACGAGCATCCAATCACCCGGCTCGAGGTTCTCAGGCATGGCCTCGTCCAGCCACCGCATAGCTGCAGCCACAGCACGCCAGACCAGTGAGATCCTTTCTCTGACGGTGCCGAATGCCTGCAGCATGGCCTCTTGGTGGAACTCGTCCAGGTGGTTGGGGATGGCCACCACAGCCCGGCTGTCATTATCGGCGTCAAACGCGTTCTCATGCATCAGGCCCCGCACGTGGGCCGATAGAATGTCTGCGAGTGGAATCGATACACCATCACCCGCGTTCCAGCGAACCGGCGCTGTTGTGTCCCCTGCATCCACCAGCAGCGACCAGGCCACCGGGATCGGCAATCGCCGAAGCGGTTGACCGGGCTTGACCCTCGCCTCTGGAGGCCAATAGAGACCTGAATGCACACGCTCCTGCTCTGCCTCATTGCCGGTTCGGATCTGCCCAAGGGCGCGTTTAGGCAACACTGCGTCCGCCACGTAGAAACCGCTTTTCTTCAACCCATCGCCCGGACTGGCAACAGAGTCGTTCAAACCGAAAGCGGAAATGCCATACACTCTGGTCATACCAGTCTTCCCAATACTTCTTCGATTACCAAGGCAATCCAATCCACCGCCTCAGCCCAAAACTGCTGACTGGTGGGTATCTCGACAAGATGTACATTCCCATTTTCTGAAGTAATCAAATCAGGTTTCAGCGCGTCCACATCACTGGCAACCACGAAGGCGTAAAGATGAGGGAAGCCCTGTGCACGATCACTCAGAAAATCACCGTGCCGCTTGAGTGCTCTTGCGGCAGAATCTGCGATTGTCTGCCAAGAGGGTCGAGCAGAAGGCGTACAGGCAGCGGTATGCGCTGCCCATACCACCACGACCGATTGCCTTGAGCCGTCCAGCGGGCTGAACACCAGGTAGAGGTGGCCGCCCGTACGCCCAAAGTGCCTCACCAGCCCGTGCTCTTCGGCGAGGTCGGGATGAACAACTTCCAAGGCCAGGTCCCTGCCTGTCCTCCCCCTAGGAGGGCGAACGAGAAAAGGACCGGGTTCAGAGCCCCGCTCTATGCGCATGCCCAGCCGCTGTTCGAACAGAATTTCGAATACTGAAGCCAGGATTTCCTCGAACCGATACCCCACCTTTCCAGCGGTTTCGCCACGCAAGGCCATAAGGGCGGCATTCACCAATAGGCGGCTGATGTCAGTCCAGGTACGCGCCTGCCAGTCCCACAATCGATCCTCCTCGTCCTCCTGCCGCAGCAGTCTGAGGTAGTACTTCCATATGCGTTTGTAGCGGACGTCGTTCTGCAGCACATAATTGGGTTTTGGAATGGCTGGAGGTCTAGAAATATTCGCGAGCTGCGGCAGTTGCCTGAGTTCGGCGCAGATGTTGCCGAAGGATTTGACTTTGCTTCCGCGCTCGGAATGCGTGCGCTGATTCAGGTTGCAGTCAAAATTCAGATAACGCCGGCACTCCAAGCGGCAACGAACCAGAAAGTCCTTGAGTACTTTGTTCTCCAGAGTGTCCAGCGATTCGTAACGTGAAACACCCATAAGCCGGTGCCTGTTAGCGGCTGCTTTTTCTGTGGAGGTGGTGCCGGGCTGTCGCATGTACCATTGCAGACAAGTATTGTCAGTTTCGGCCACCCGCGGGGCGGGCATCATCTTACGCTCCCGAACAAGGATACGCCGTGCGGCATGTACAACGTTGGGTAAATGCTGCCGCATGGCGTCTGCAATGTGCACTATGAGTGCCATGCGCGGCTCGTCTTCACTCTGGGCGAGCTTTTTTATATAATCCGCGATATTGGACCATGGCAGTTTTCCCTGGCGTTGGGTGCCTTTGGACTCCAGAATACATTCGTCGAAGAAATTGGACCAAGCCAGGATGGTTCGGAAAAGTCGGCTTTCGGCCCAACCGACATCTCCCTCTTGCGCACTAGCCTCTGCATACAAGGTAGATAGAAGTACCTCACGGACACCCTCTTCACTGTGGATGGACAGAATTGTCTTTCTGTGGCTGTCGTCCATGTTGTCCGTCGCTTTATATTTCTGCAACGCTGCCTTCTGGGCAACGACGCCATGGGGCGTCTGGTAGAGCTGATAGACTCCATCGACAGCCTTGAACTTCGGCCCAAATGGCAAAAACCGTTCGTAGCGCCTGGCCAGCAAAACAGTAGCGTTTTCGGAAACCGATAGTACTGGACTACCGTAGAACGGGACGTTGGCAGAGCCGCGGATAAGGTTGAAGGATTCGTCCCCGTTGCCCACGGACCAGGGCCATAGATGCAGTTGGACGTCAACGGCGCCCTTCATGGCTTATTCATCCTTTAAGGATCTCGTAACGCCTCGCCAGGTGAACATACCTAAATTTTTGCTTTCTTCTATGGCAGATCTGAAAGCTGAGGAGAATTCGCCATCACTAAGCGAATCGATGACGCTGGCGACCTCCTGCAGGCAGTTCATGGTATTGGGCTCGCCCACATCCAACCCCCGCAACTTGGGAATAATCTTCTGCTCCACTTGGTCGGCAAAAGCCAGCTTATATCGATCGTCCTGGCCAGCATCTGGGTAGTTGGATAGGTACAAGGCAATGGCGTCTTCGACGCGGTAGCCGAAGGGACGCCCTACTTTCTCGAGTCCGTTATTCAAGCGGCGGATCCAATCCTCCATTTTAGACTGCCATACCTCATTGCCATTAGCCGTTTTGCACCAGTCGTTCCACCGATCATGGGTGAGAAAGGGGCGAGCCTTTTTTTTCTGATTTCGGCTTTTAGGATCCTTGCGCCGCTCGTCTGGCTTTCCGAACCGCAACACGTTGGAGCGGTCCAGCACCTTATCGGAAAGGGTCTGCGTGGTTTCATCCTCGTTCATGGTGCCTACGAAAAGCACGTTCTCCGGCACCCAGATGCGAAAGCCGCGGCCGCTGCCTGGACCAGTATCCAGCTCGATTTCCGCCTTTTCGCGGTGTGCCGGGTTTGCCGGGTTCTCAACCAGGCGGCGCAACTCTAGCTTGGAAAGAAATTCGCTGAAGTAATATTCGGTACGAGCTAAATTCATCTCGTCCAGCAGCACCATGAGTACACGCTCTCTGGGCCAGTCATAGTCAAGATCGGGAAACTCCTTGGGATCGTAGTTGTAGGGATCCATACGTACAAGGGCGCGAGACAGCTCCGTGGCTTTGTATTCTCTTTCCAGATAGTTGTAAAACCCAAAGAGATCCTGTGGCGAATCCCAGCGAGGCTGCACGGGAATCACCAAAGAATGCAGGCCCATGTGCTCGGCGTACTTTACTGGCAGCAGAGTCTTGCCCGTTCCGGACACCCCGGCTAGTACGGTTAGAGGATTTATGCTCTGGCATTTAAGGGAGGTGTGGAAAGCTTCGATAACCCGGGAGGGAAAGTAGATCCCACTCTCACGCAACTCGTTCTTGAAGTGTTGCAGGGCTTGATACTCGTCGTCATTGCGCTTGGTAGAGGCGAACTCGCTCGTCTTGAAACAAGCTGCCTTTCGATTCAGCAGATCTTCGTAGGCAGCATGTAGTTCATTGTCTCCCCTGCCGGTTACTTGCCCTTGTAGCTTCTCGATTTCTCTTTCTAGAGATGACTTGTGAGCTTGCAGGCCGGACAGCTTAATTTCGTCGGATTCCAGGCGCTCACGAATATGCTCCAGCAGGTGCTTCTTTTCCTGCACTTCATCATTAGTATTGTTAAGAAGCGTCTCCGCAGAGATGACTTGCTCACGAACCTGCTCAACCTGTTGTGCCGACCTGTGTTTTTCCGCACTGAGCGAATCAATCTCATCCGTGAGCGTATGCAATCGGTTTTCCAAGGATGCTCTCTCGTTGTTTAGGGTTTCCATCCGGGCGCGGGTTTCAGACAATTCTGTGGTCGCTCCTTGTAATGCTTCACGCTGGTCCCGTAGATCTCGCAATACCGCATCAAGCTCATTTCTTTTCGAAAATATTTCGCCACTGGTATTTTCCGCAGCTTCTTTAAGATTTGCGACCTTTTCTTCCAAAGGGGCTATATTCCGCTGAAGTTCTTCCATGCATGATTCCAGTTGCGTTTTTTTCAAAGTCAATGTCGAAAGGTGAGCCTCCGTTTCGGCTTTGTCGTGGAGCGCCTGTGCGAGCTCGTCGCGCTCACGCCGGAGCTCAACCAGACGATGCTCAATGCCTTCGGCTTCCGCTTTTTTGACTTCTAGCTCCTTTACATCCTTTTCAAGCCCCGTGATCTTTTGGTCCAACATCCCATTCGTTTGAGAAAGAAGATACCTTTGATTTTCCAGTTCGCCCACTTCCTTGCGTAGTGTCTCGTTTTCCTGATCCTGCTTTAGGCACCGCTGCTCGAGGTCGGTAAGCAAACCCCGAACCCTTTCCTGTTCATCTCGCTCGGAGTTCAGTCGTTGCAGCTCAGCCTTTTGCTGAATGATCCATTCCCGGATGGCGCGGACGTCGGCCTCCAGTTGCTGTTTGCGGGCGGATAGTTGGGCTACATCGCCGGCATCCTTTAAAAAGGCGCGTTGGCGACGCCACCAGTGGGCGTAGAAACCAAACATTATGATAAGGACGACGATGGTCAGTCCTGCGGATAGGATCCAGAGGCCGGAGGGTATGATGGATAAAGAAGTCATGTCTTGCACCGTTTCTTTAATTATTGGAGTTGCCCAGTATTCGGGGACAGTTGGCTACCATTCTGTTCGGTACCTGTTTGTTGATCGTTTGAAGGTTGGGGCACTGCAGGCGCTCGTTCCAGCGAAGCGATAAGTACCTCAAGTCTGCTCTTCAATGCGGAAAGCCCCTGAAGCATGGTTTCCAAGTTACGGGATTGGCCGACTAGGGACTCTTCTACCCGGTCGATGCCACCTTTCGCCGTTACCAGGGCAGAGACCTGTGCCTGCAAACTCTTGGTCGCTTCAATAAGCTGCCCAGCGGCATCCTGCTGGCCTTTAACGAAAGCGGCAAGTGTCTGGCTCGACTGCTTGATACCAATGTATTCTTCCTTCATGCCTTGGCTTGTCTGCTGCAATAACTCAACAGCTGGAGCTGTGTTCCTTGCGCTTTCCTCCAGACTGGCCACTTGGGTTTCCGCGGCTTTAACACCACTATCCAGTTCTTCCACCGCCGTTTCCAGCTTATGTGACACTGATAGCAAATTGCGCTGGAGGGCACCCAATTCTTTAAGTGTCGTCTCGGCTTCCTTTGCCATGCCCCCCATACGCTCGTTGGCCTCGGCGAAGCCCTTAGCAGCCGTCTGCATTTCACTAGCGCCTTCCTCGGCCTTTTGGACTGCTGCGGTGATGTCCTTCACGCTTTCATTCAAAACACTATTCTGTGTCTCCAAGAATGTCGTGGCGTCCTTGAGCGAAAGCGAAGTCTCCTTGATCGTTCCGGCTGCCGTTTTCAAACCTTCAGCCTCTTGCTCCAGTGCAGAAACGGATCTGTCCGCCTGGATGCTGGAATCCTGCATTTTTTTCAAAACAATCTGAAATCTATCTGATAACCGGGCGAAAGCCTTCTCGTCTTCGGCATAGCGCTCTAGATCGGCCATTTTTTGTTTGACACGGCTTTCCAGACTGGCGACCTCTGCCTCTAGCTCACCTCTGTTCTTGCGCAATTGTGCCACGGCTTTTTCCAGAGCCTCTCGATCCTTTGTGAATCCTTCCACGCTACCCCGCAGGGCAACCTCTTCCTTGGTCAACTGCTCCACAAGGCGCTGCGATTCATGCGCCTTGGAATTTAGGTTTTGGAACTCAGCAAGAGCCTGCTCTCTGTCCTTGGCCGCTTTTGTGGCTTTGCGTTGGGCATCGTCCAATGCCTCCTGAGCTCTTGTCAAACCTCTTGTTACACTCTCAAAATTGATGTGCTGCACCTTCAGCTCGCCCTCCAGCGTGGCAATTTCGGCGCCCAATGTTTCCCTCTGTTGTATCAATAGAGGAAGTTCTTCATTGATTTTCTGATAAAGGGCCTTTTCCTTTTCAAGCGTTTCCCGCTGATGCTCCAATTCCTGCCGAGAAAGCTCCAAGGACACCCGCTCATCTTCCAAGCCGGAAATTTTCCAGCCCATGGCGAGTATCGCCAGGATGACCACAAAAATTACCATCCCCATAAACCAGAGGGACGGGAAGGCCTTGTCCAGTGCAGTAGGGGCGTCCTGCCGCCTTTCGGGCGCAGGCGGTTCGGCCTGTTGATCGTCAATGTTGGACTTGAAAGAATCGTTCATGCCCGCTCCCATATGGTCTTGATTTTCGCCACGCAGCCGGGGAGATTTTCGCGTAGCTGATAGGTCCAGAACCGGACTACTTTCCAGCCCGTGCCCTTGAGTTCGATGTCTCGCCAAAGGTCGTCCTGCTTCCGAGATCCGTCTGGATTGCGGTGGCAGTCCCCGTCCACCTCTATGTCCAGCTTGAACGCCGGCGACCCTTGCCTGATCAAGGCCATGTCAAGCCGTCGATACCGCACGGGGAATTGCGGCATGGGATCTAGCCCCGCTTCTTTCAGAGCATCAAAAAGCATCTTCTCGTAAGGGGACTCGTGCGGATGCCACGGGCCCGCAGGGTGATGCGTTTGCGTGAGCTGCTGGGGCCGGGCCAGGAGTTCCACGTGGCGAATGCCACATTTCATCGCCCATTGTCTGTTGCCTACCACATGCAGTACCGCACGCGCTCTACTTACTGCCACATTGAAGAGGTTGCCCGTTTCCTGCAAGAAGTGCCGCGAGCCACCAGGCATGCCCGGCCCACCGCACAAGCTAAACAGAATGACGTCGCGTTCGTCACCCTGAAACCCATGGGCAGTGTCCACATGCAGCTTTGCTTTGACGAACGCGTCATACGTGACGCCGCCTTGAGTGATCACATCCAGGATGCGATTGGCTTGCTGCCTGAACGGCGTGACCACCCCTAAAGTGCCAGGAAACTGCCGATCTTCGAGGAAATCCCGGACCAAGCGCACCACTTCTTTAATTTCCTCCTCGCAATAGCAACCGCTGCCCCCTGCACTTTTGACCTCCCCCTGGATCTCTGTCCAGTGGATGCCGACTTTCATGTCTCTTGGGGTCAAAAGCCCTTCGCTACATGTCCCTACACGTAACCTGCCGCCATAGAAAAGCCCGCTGGAATAATCGGCAATGCACTGTGCACTGCGGTAGGTTGTATCCAGAAATATGGGCTCAACCTTTCTTGCCCCAGCGCAGAGGTCGTAGAGGGAACTCTGTGTATAGGCGAATCGCTGGTCTTCCAGGCGTTCCAGCCCCAAATCGCGACGCAGAAAGGTGTCCTTTGCCGGGCTCAACTTGGATGTATGTGTCAGCTGCGATGGATCGCCTATAACTCCCACCCGCCGGGCGCGAAACATAACAGGGATGGCCGAAGGGATGTCCGATTGACTGGCTTCGTCGATCAGGGCCAGGTCAAAAAGCGCAGGGCAGAAAGGAATTCGGGAGTTTATGGAAAGGCTGGTCACTACCCAAACGGGGAAGGCGTGTAAAATCTCCTGCCCACTCGAGCGCAGCGCGGTCATGGCCGTGTCGTCCAGCTTGCCGTCAGCAAGCCCTGACCGCAAGCTGTTGAGTACAGAGCGCAGTCCTGACAGTTCCGACCTGTCTGCGCCGTCGCGCAGTCCCTGGCGGCTTTTCAAGTCCAGTGAAAGCAGTTCTGGCAGCAACTGTCGAATGCGCTCACTGATGCGGGAAACGGTATTGGTGATTTCATCCGGGGGCCGGAATCCTGAGGCTTGCCGCTCTTTTTCTTTAGCGGTCATGCGTAAAGAGGCATATTCGGCTGTCTGCTTTAACAGCTTCATGTTTTCCGACAGCATTCGCCGCGCTTTCCGGCCATACAATAGTGGCAGTGGCGGCATGCCGACAATTCGGCGAAGCCTTTTTCGAAGTCGCACATAGTGAAACAAGATGGCCAGACTTCGCCAAGGATGGATGCCGTCACCATTGTCCAAGCTCTGAAGGGTACGCTGCAGCGCCTGCGTGGGAAGACTTTCCGGGCAGGCATCGAGAAACTGAGCCGCTTCACTCGGCAACTCCCTATATAAGTAGGCAAGTCTGTCTTCAATTGTGCCGAGCGCTTCTGCCAAATCAGCAACCTGTTTCGCCGCCGCGGCCTCGAGCCTCCTCTCTGCCAGCCGGTTATTCAGGTCTTCCATAGCCAAGGATCGTTTGTAGCGTGACTGCGGATCGGCTTGGGCCACGATCATCAACTTGATGGCCTTGGAAAACGTCATTTGCAGGTCGGGGAGTTCCTTGGAGTTTGCTCTGACCACCAAACTTTCGCCGGCGGGACCGACAAGCTTGTTAACCACGGCATCAATGGCTTTATGGTTGCGGCTGGAGATGAGCACAGAATTTCCCTGGAGCCGTTCGTTGGCCGCTGTCCCGGCCACCACCTGGCTTTTGCCCGTACCAGGGGGGCCAGTAACCACCGAGAGGCTGTGGGAAAGCATTGCTTCCACAGCTCGACGCTGGGCCGCGTTGAAGGCAAACACTTCCGCCGCCATACCTTCTCCAAGGGTGCTTTCACGGTCATCTTCTCCGGACGTCTCCTTTTCAGTAAAGATGTGGGCCAGAGCCGTTCTGTCCAAGTCTGAGTCCGGCGCCTTGGCAATAGCCGCCAATTCCTGCAGCAGCCCTTTGCTATATCGGGTGCGCTTGGCAAGCATGACCACAGCTCGGTTGTATATACCGCTTTCAAAAGGTTCTCTCAATGCATCGCCCGGCACATCGGACAAATGCAGTACTTCCCGGGTTTTCTCAGGCAAAAATGAAGAGAGGGCGGTGGTGAGCGTCTCCAGACTCGGGGCGACTTCGCCCACCTCGCGCGCGGGCGGGGCTTCATCGTCCGCCTGGACCCGCATAAACCCGCATGCTGAAAGGAAGTTTCGCTGCCGTTCAGCATTTTTCGAAAATGAATACTCCAGCCAGCTGAGATTCACCTCTGGAACAGGGGTTTCAATGGTCAGCCGCAATCCCTGTCCGACTATCTCCGCCTGTACGGGGTAGTAAAAGACTGGCCGGACGATGCTTGTGAAAAGACCGTCCTCACCCTGTTTGCAATGTCCAGCCAGTGGGTAACCTATAACAACGTGGCTATCATCAGTTGATGCGGGCAGAGCCTTCAAGAACTCCGACATGTGAGGCCCTATCGGTTGAGTCATTTGCCACCTCACGCCAGGACAAGGCTGCCAGAAGCCTAATCGGCGCAGGTATATGAAAGTCTGGCCCAACCGATTCAAAAAGGCAGAGGCATCTGCTCCTTCCTCGTTGCGAACACACTGGATGTAGTAGCTCATAAGCCGGCGAAACAGCCCCCAGCGCCCGCCAGCCGTGTGCGGAGAAGGGCCTTCTCCTACACCGGGAGCGCTCCAGGGGATATCCGCCCAAAGCTCTTTGTGGGTTTCCCGGGAGAGAGCGGGCAAGGAAAATGAATGTGGATAGGCCCCCTTGACAGGTGCTCCTGCCACGGTCCAGGCTCCATTGCGAAACTCCACATCACCTTGGTGAAGCAGGTCACGCAGCTCTCTTAAAACCAAATATTCAGGAATTGGTCCCGATCGGCGCAGCCTGGATTTGATTTGGCGAAATCCCAGAGGACGCGGAGATTCTTTAAGGACTTCTAGAATATCATGGTTGCTTTTAGTTTGTGGGTCTAGCTGCATTCTTTCAGCTTCTGAATTTTTCTTAATAACATCGAACGGTTATTTTTAGTGGCTGGAAAGCAGTTTATACATCTGTAATCTTCAAACGAGTCCATCCTTCTGATCGAGCACATGTGGAGTATCCTCCGTTTCTATGTCGTGCCGCTGAAACTCCGCCATGCGGAATGTGTCAATGAAAATGAGACACGCCATGCGGTAAATTACTGTATCCCCGCATCGCTCGCCGACGGTTTGTTCATTCATATGGCAGCGGATAAGGGTGTAGGTTGTAGTACAAACCTTTGGTCATTTTGATATGATATGGGCGGTTTTTCGTGGTCCTCTTTGCTCGGCGACACATCACCAAAATCCTTCGAAGCTTCCTCTCGCTCTCATTTATTATTGAAGGTCTAAGTGCATTGTTGTGGAATTCAAACAATCTTGGCTGCTTTTTCCCGATTACATTTTTCACATAAAAGTTGCACATTCCTTTCAGTATTTGAACCGCCCTTTGAAATTGGAATAATATGGTCATATTCAAGCTTCTCTTTTGATCCACAGTGAGCGCATTTCCCCTGATCTCTACGCCAGACAGCAAGTTTAATGGCTGGCGGGATATATCTGTCAATTGCCTCTGAACTATTTGAATCATTAATATCTTCTTCCAAAGGGATAAATTCAGGTTCAACGAGTATTTCAAGTGTATCGAGCATATATTCGATTTCTAATAAAATTCTATCTTTTATTAGCCAGTGGCTTTTTGTTATCCCCATTTTTCTAAAAGTTCGCACCAAGGTCTTTTCCTTGATTTCCGAATCTTCGCCATACCCAAAATCAACATCCTTTATAAGTTCATAAATCGGCTCTAATTCGTGCCCTAGCTGCTTTAACCGTTCTGACTTGAATCTTTTAAGAATTTGCTGATTATTAAAAATAACTACATAAAACTGCGTAAGTGATTCATGGATATTCATTATAGTTTGCATGTTTTGCGCTAATAACATTAACCCCTTCATTTCGCGACCTTGCTTGATTAAATCTTTCACATCATTATCAATGGCTAGTAAAGCATTTTTATAATCTTCCCTGTATTTATTAATCAATGTTTGCTTTATAGTTTTTTCAGGAGCGTCTGTGAGACTTTCTTCTACATTTTTGGAGTTCTCATTCGAAGCTTGTTCCATGGATTTCCCCCCTTATTATTTGTTTTACCGTTTGTTGAGTATATAATCAATGTCATTGACTTAAGAGAACGCTGCTCATATTCTTACTTGTAAATATAATGAGTTATGCTATTATGCCTTCAGTAGAAAACGGGCCGTATATTACTTTTCAAGGAGGCGACATATGTTTACAGAAAAATTAGATGAAAACACTACGGTTGGCACAGAAGGTGCTTTCCAGAATTTGTGCCAAACTTGTCGGATTTCTCAATAAATATCTTGACTCTCCTGATTTTTTTCACCGACATCGTCTGTGTGAAAAATATTTTTCTCGCAATCGTA
>Ga0209270_1003067_pt1 | contig 15314 bp, 11 predicted proteins | sample MTBAKSrepl1MetaG_FD_187456 | JGI IMG/M metagenome (GOLD analysis project Ga0209270, IMG submission 187456) | Enrichment culture microbial communities from Arthur Kill intertidal strait, New Jersey, USA, that are MTBE-degrading - MTBE-AKS1... | ecosystem: Environmental > Aquatic > Marine >...
GTTGGAAGTGATCATCACCTTGGCTCTGGTTATGGGCGGCTATGCCTTGGCTGACAGAATTCACACATCCGGTCCCCTTGCTATTGTGGTGGCAGGCCTGTTGATCGGCAACCATGGTCGTGCTTTCGCAATGTCGGCCATGACCCGAGAACACCTCGACGATTTCTGGGAACTTGTGGACGAGATTCTCAACGCGCTGCTCTTCATGCTGATCGGTCTGGAATTGCTGATAATGCCTTTTACAACCGCTTTGCTAATTGCCGGCCTTCTTGCGATTATTATTGCCCTGTTCGCACGGCTTGCGAGCGTTGGCAGCGCCATTCTGTTAATGAGGACATTCAGGTCATTCAGTACGGGGGCTATTACAATTCTCACCTGGGGTGGATTACGTGGGGGAATCTCGGTGGCTCTTGCCTTGTCTATTCCAGCCGTGCCGGAAAGAACGACTATTGTGATCATTACTTATATTGTTGTTGTCTTCTCCATCGGCATACAGGGGATGACTCTGGGGAGACTGGTCGCAAGAATTTATCCGGATGTTCCTAGTCGTTCAAAAGGGGCCTGACAGTGAATGACCCTAAATCCATGACCGAAGCCTCATGTTGCGACCTAGCGATTGTTCGTTGCGCCGGATTTTTTCAAGCACGATAGCTCAACCGACCCCCTGATCCGGCGCTAAAGAAGATTCAACCAACTGCTGCCCTGGAAAAAACAGGCAAAGGAGACAACAATGCCTATTCAACTCAATGAAGAAAACGGCGGCAAGCTGATCAATGTGCATGTCAGCGGTAAGCTGGAAAAAGCGGATTACGAACATTTTGTGCCGGAGTTCGAGCGACTCGTCCGGCAGCACGGAAAATTGCGTGTGCTGTTCGACATGACCGGTTTCCATGGCTGGGAGGCGAGTGCGGCCTGGGAGGATTTCAAGTTCGGGATGAAACATATGTCTGATATCGAGCGGATCGCGATGGTCGGGGAAAAGCGTTGGCAGCACGGCATGGCGATCTTCTGCAAGCCGTTCATCAAAGCTGAGGTTCGATACTTTGATCACGCCGCTGCCGCTGAGGCGCGGAACTGGTTGAGTGAAGCTTAATGTCCCGAGCGGTTAATCTCCTTCGTCAATTTCGGCTAATTTTTCCTCAACCTGCGTTGTGAAAATTCGGTTGAGCTTTTGCTGGACTTGCATTTACGCGCTTTGGTAGCGACAAAAATGTCTCAAAAATTCTTCAAAAGGACAAACTGCAAGGGACACTAGGAGGAGAACAGCGACAGGTCATGGTTACGTCCCAAGGTAAACGACATCGCCGGAGTTTGTATCAAGCGGTCTTGTCCGAGAGTTGGCCCGGCTTTGTTCAGGGCAACCAGGTCACACTGTTGCAGAACGGAGCAGCCTATTTTCCCGCTATCGAAGCGGCATTCGACCGGGCAATGCATGAAATTTATCTTGAAACGTATATCTTCGAAAATGATGCCATCGGACAGCGGATTGCTGACGCGCTGAAAAGGGCGACCGTGCGCGGCGTGAAGGTCTATGTACTGCTTGATGGCTACGGTTCTAAAGACCTGCCACGGAGCATGCTGAAAGGGCTGCGGACGGTCGGTGTGAAGACGCTCATCTACCGGCCCAAGATATCCCCGTGGACCTTTCGGCGCAAGCGCCTGCGACGAATGCATCGTAAAATCGTGGTGGTAGACCGGGAGATCGCCTTTGTTGGTGGGCTCAATATCATAGATGACACAAAAACGCCTGGCGACATTTTCTATCGCTACGACTATGCCGTCGCCGTTGAAGGGCCCCTGGTTAATGTGATCCGCCTTTCCGCTCAGCGCTTGTGGTCAATGGTGGCATGGTATTCCTTTCGCAGAGGAACGGTCCGCAGCAGGACGATCCCTGTTTCAACCTTTGCCGGGGGAAAGATGAGCGCGGCATTCCTGGTGCGGGACAATTTCCGCCATCGACGTGACATTGAAGCGGCTTATTTGCGGGCGATCGACCAGGCGAAATCCGAGATCATTCTTGCCAATGCCTACTTTTTGCCTGGGCATAATTTCCGTCATGCGCTGATCAATGCGGCCGGGCGCGGTGTGCGAGTAGTTTTGTTGCTTCAGGGGAAGTTTGATCATCTGCTCCAGCATTATGCAACTCAAGCTCTCTATGGCAATTTTATCGCTGCGGAAATTGAAGTTTACGAATATCACAAGAGCTTCCTGCACGCCAAGGTGGCGGTAATCGACGGACATTGGGCGACAGTGGGGTCTTCCAATATCGATCCGTTCAGCCTGCTTCTATCGCGTGAAGCGAATGTCATTGTGGATGATGAAGCATTTGGTAGGACCCTGGCGCAAAGCCTGAAAAAGACCGTGAAAACGGATGGCCGGCGGATATTGGCGGACAACTGGAAACAGCAACCCGCAGGCTTACGGTTCATCAGTTGGCTGAGCTACGGGTTGCTGCGATTGATGATGGGAATCAGTGGTTATGCCCGTGAAAACGGCCGGGCCAGGAACAAATGAACGTCTGTCTTGGTAGAACGAAGGGGAAAACATGAGCAAACAACAACCTGTCAGCGACCGCCGACGCTTTCCAGACACCGGGTCGCCAGAATCCGGACGACGCGACGGAATCTTTCAATATGGCCTATCCGGCGATTCGCGGAAGGGGATTGATAAATGGATACAGCAAAAAAAGCATCACGACCACTGAGAGTTTGCAGCATGAAATAAAAAAAGGCTGAAAGGTACATTATAATTAAGGAGTAAAAGGTCGTTGGGGTGGACATCGCCGTGGCAAGGGGGCAGCTGAAAATGCCGGACAATACTTTGTCGCCCGTACTCCTCCACAAGCTTGATGCCTACTGGCGGAAATGAGCCGACGCCCACCGCACGGCGGGTATCAGCGATAGAAATGAAGATAGGCGGCGTTTTGCGCGCGAGTACGCAAGGCTTCTCATCACCGAAGGTCTTTTGCATGAGGAGTTAAACTTAAACACAAAGAATTTTGTGGCCATTCCGGGAGTAAATCGCCATAAGTTGGCGGAATGCTCGTTTTCCCCCGGCGGATAAGAGGGAGGATTCGTTCGTGGTTAAACAGGCAACCGAACTCAGGTACGCGGTCCGTTTTTCTGTTGTCGTCAAGTATTTCGGGCAACTTTGCCTCGTCCTCGCCGTCCTGACCATGGTTCCCCTGGTGATGTCGCTGATTTTCGGCGAGAGGACCATCACCCTGAGATATGCCATTGTGATTTGCGGGCTCGCAGGCCTGGGATTGGGAACGGCCCGGCTGCGGGCGCCTTCCCGTGTGCAGACCAACGAGGGCATGATGTTGGTGGTCCTCATGTTCCTCTTTACGCCCCTCGCCATGTGCTATCCGATGATGAGTTCGGGGCTGAGTTTCTCGGATGCTTTCTTCGAAGCCGTCTCCGCCGTGACGACCACGGGACTGAGTGCGAAGGCGACGCTCGTTGACGCGCCCGCCACCTTTCTTTTTGCCCGCGCCTGGATGCAGTGGTACGGAGGCCTGGGCATCGTCGTCCTCTCCCTTGCCCTCGTCATTCAGCCGGGGCTTGTGGCGAAAGGCCTGGCTGTCACCGAGGACGATAGCGACGATCTGGTCGGCGGCACGCGCGCGCAAGCGCGGCGAGTCTTAAAAATTTACGGAGCCTTAACCGTCCTTGGCATTATCGGTACCTGGGCGGTCGGGGTCAGGCTTTTCGACGCCCTGCTGTATGCATTTGCCGCGGTCTCGACCGGAGGATTTGCGCCGCATGACGACAGCCTTGCGAGGTTTAGCTGGCTTGCCCAGGGATGGATCACGCTGCTTTGCCTTGCAGGTGCGGTCCCCCTGACCTTCTATCACCAAATATTCACAGAGAAGCGGCGCGTCGCGGTAAACTATCTGCAACTCAAGGCCGTCGCGATCGCTTCCGTGATCGCTTCCCTCGCGGTGGGCGCCTCCATGCTGCTGAGCGCCAACATAGCTTGGCCGCAAGCCCTCCAGCACGCGCCCTTGCTCGCCTTCTCCGCGCAGACAACTGCGGGTTTTTCCTCGATGCCGTGCACGCAACTCGATGCCGGTTCGAAACTAATTCTGATTTTCTCGATGCTGGTGGGCGGCGGCGTTGGATCGACTGCCGGCGGGTTCAAGCTGCTGCGGCTGTTGATTGCAGCGAGCGTGTTTCGGTTGATCCTCCTGCGGACTTGCCTGCCGAAACATGCCGTCATCGAACCTCGGCTGGCAGGCCGTCGACTGGAGGATGAAGAGATTCGCGCGGCTTTGCTTCTCATCGTGCTTTTTGTCGTCGTCCTCGCTTTTTCTTGGCTGCCGTTTGTGGCCATGGGATACAGCCCGCTCGACTCCTTGTTTGAAGTGGCGTCGGCAATCGGAACGGCGGGGCTCTCGGCGGGAATAACGAGCGCAACCTTACCGTCGTTGCTCAAGGGGATTTTGTGCGTTGACATGCTGATGGGGAGACTCGAAATCATCGCCTGGTTGGTGATGCTGTATCCCCGGACCTGGTTTGGGAGCAGAATGGAGGAAACATGAGAACGGTTTTTATGGGCGCCGGGAAAGTGAGTATCGGAACCGCCAAGGCGCTCATCAAAAAAGGCCACGAAGTGGTCATCATCGAGACCGACAAGGCCAAGATCGATGAATTGTCCGAAGAGATGGACTGCAGCTTTCTGCTGGGTGATGGCAGCCAGCCGAACATCCTGCGCGAAGTCAATCCGGCGCAGACCGATGTCCTCTATTGCCTTTCCGACAGCGACCAGGACAACGTCATCGCCAGCCTCGTCGGCCGCTCCCTCGGTTTCAAGCGGATCGTGACGAGCATCGGCGATCCGCAGTTCGAGGGCATCTGCCATGAGCTGGGGCTGCAGGATACGATCATCCCCTCCCGCACTATCAGCCGTTACCTGGAGGACATGGTCGGGGGTACGGAAAACGCGGAGCTTTCGGCGGTCATCAAGGACGAGGCCCGGTTTTTCACCTTCACCGCCCGAAAAGAAGATGCGGTCACGGTCAAAGAGCTGAAGCTGCCCACAGAGGCCCGTGCCGTCTGCTACTACCGCGAAGGCCGGTTCGCGCTCGCCAAGGAGGAGACAACGCTTCAAGAAGACGATGAGGTCGTGGTTCTCACGCACAGCAAGAATATGGCCTCTTTGCAGGAGCGTTGGCAATCGAAACCGGTGCAAGACGAGGCGACGGTTTCGACCGGTGAAAAAGACAACTAGTCTAAATTGCATTTGAGAGACGTTGGGTGGCCTTCGGCGCCTTGGGGCTGCGCAAATCTGCAATCGAAAAACTGGAAGAGAAACCATGAGCAAACGCACCCGTGTTATCCACCCGCTATATAATCTTCTCCCCACGGAAATCGAAGGGTTCGATTCTCTGGCCGAACTGGCCCTGGATATGTGGTGGTCGTGGAATCATGCGACCGATGAAGTATGGCGGCAGCTTGACCCTAGGTTGTGGGAAATCACGAATAACCCCTGGGTCGTCCTGCAGACGGTCTCGCGCGACCGGATCGAGAGCGTATTGGCCGATCCTGTTTTTCGTGAAAACGTTGATAACTTGGTGCGGACAAGGCGGAAAGCGATGGCGTCCCCCGCATGGTTTCAGCAGAATTATCCCCAAACACCGTTGACCTGCGTCGCGTATTTCAGCCTGGAATTCATGTTGAGCGAAGCCTTGCCCATCTACTCTGGCGGGCTTGGCAATGTGGCCGGCGATCAGCTCAAAGCCGCCAGCGATCTGGGCGTGCCGGTAGTCGGCGTAGGGCTGCTGTATCAGCAAGGCTATTTTCGTCAGGTGATCGATAAGTACGGCGCGCAGCAGGCCCTTTTCCCGTATAACGACCCGGGGCAACTGCCGATCATGCCTTTGCGCCAGGCGGACGGTGAATGGTTGCGACTGGAGATCGCTTTGCCGGGGTATTCGGTCTGGCTGCGCGCCTGGCAGGTGCAGGTCGGCCGTGTGACGCTCTACCTGCTGGACAGCAACGATCCGGCGAACTTTCCCGTTCATCGTGGAATCACCAGCGAGTTGTACGGTGGTGGTCCAGAGTTACGCCTCAAGCAGGAAATGCTTCTCGGGATCGGCGGATGGCGACTGCTGGAGGCACTTGCCATCCATCCGGAAGTCTGCCATCTGAACGAAGGGCATGCGGCCTTTGCCGTTCTGGAACGTGCCCTCAGTTTCATGCAAGCCACCGGAGAGCCTTTCGACGTCGCCCTGACGGTCACGCGCGCGGGTAACCTCTTCACCACCCACACGGCCGTGGCCGCCGGTTTTGACCGTTTCTCTCCTGATCTCATCGGGCAATACCTCGGCAGTTATGCCGAGCAGATGCTTGGCATAACACTTCACGGTTTGCTGTCCCTGGGCCGCCGCAACCCGGACGACGTGTCGGAAAGTTTCAACATGGCCTATCTGGCCATCCGCGGCAGCGGGGCGGTCAATGGCGTAAGTAGCCTGCATGGCAAAGTAAGCCGGTATCTCTTTGAACCGCTTTTCCCGCGATGGCCGGCCGACGAAGTGCCCGTCGGACACGTGACCAATGGCGTCCACATGCCGACCTGGGACTCGGCCCCGGCCGATGATCTCTGGACACATGCCTGTGGTAAGGAGCGCTGGCTGGGCCCGACGGAAACCTTGACGGAGGACATTCGCCGCGTCTCCGACGCCGACCTTTGGGGCTTTCGCCTCGCCGCCAGCAAGTCGCTTGTTGACTACGCCCGCGATCGATTGTCCCGGCAACTGGCCGGCTGTGGCGCATCGCCCAAGGCCGTGGACGAGGCGAAACATCTGTTTGATCCCCATGCGCTGACCCTGGGATTTGCTCGCCGCTTCGCGACCTACAAGAGGCCGAACCTGCTGCTGCATGATCCGCAGCGGCTGCTGCGTCTGCTGACCAATCCCGAGCGTCCGGTGCAACTCATCATCGCTGGCAAGGCCCATCCGGATGATCGTGCGGGGCAGGCCCTGATCCATGAATGGATCAATTTCATCCGCCGACCAGAGGTGCGAGCCCATATCGTCTTCCTCAGCGACTACGACATGCTTTTAACAGAAAACCTGGTGCAGGGAGTGGACGTCTGGATCAACACGCCTCGACGGCCCTGGGAGGCATGTGGTACGAGCGGCATGAAGATCCTCGTCAATGGCGGCATCAATCTTTCGGAATTGGACGGCTGGTGGGCGGAAGCCTACGCACCTGACCTGGGATGGGCGTTGGGGGACGGTCGGGAGCATGACGACAATCCGGCCTGTGATGCTGTCGAAGCCGACGCGCTTTACGATCTGCTCGAACGCGAGGTGATCCCTGAGTTTTATACGCGTGACGAACAGGGTATTCCCACGGCCTGGGTAGCGCGGATGCGGGAAAGCATGGCGCGGTTGACGCCGCGCTTTTCGGCTAACCGTGCGGTTCGGGAGTACGCTGAGGAACATTACCTTCCCGCAGCTTCAGCCTTCCGTGAGCGTGCTGCCGATAAAGGAGCGGTGGCCCGGCGGATTGTGAACTGGCGCCAGGCAATGGAACAGAAATGGGCCAAGTTGCGCTTCGGTGAAGTGAAGGTAACGACCAAAGACAAGCAACACCTCTATGAAGTTCAGGTCTTTCTAAATGATCTCGATTCCAAGGATTTGCAGGTTGAGCTTTACGCCAACGGAATGGACGATGGCGAACCGGTGCGGAAGGAGATGAAGCGCATTGCCCAAGGAGCCGGTGCCTCGGGCGGAACCATTTACAGCGCGGCGGTTTCTGCGGACCGCCCTTCGTCAGACTATACGGCGCGTGTGATACCACACCGCGACGATGTTGCGATCCCACTTGAATATGAACGAATTCTGTGGCAGCGATGATCTGATCGACGGAAGAAAAACAATAATCGACAGCCGCTGTTTAAGAACCTTTCAATTTGCTTCTTGGCCGACTCTGAGGGCATCTCTTAGATCACGAAAAACAAAACGCGAAATGGATCTCCTGAAAACAGAGGTTTTTTTGGCAATAATCGTTGGTTGATAATTTTTTTAAAGAAAATATTTAAATTTTATCGGCATTTCTGCTATTGAATTAATAATAAATGAAAATATTTTGTGAAAGGTTAACGACTGTGGCGAGCTCATATGGCAACTCAGTACCACTACTCAAGTATTGCACTTTCACATGCCTTGACAGATCATCCCCTGAAGATACTCTTTAAAGATATGATGGCATTTACAGAAAACCGAAAATGTCGAGCATTCTAATAAAACTGCATCCATATTGAAATTCCTGGTCTGCATCTTTCTGATTACCGTGTTCCTGGGGGGGCGATCTACTCATAAACGAGAAAGCACCGGCGAGTTTGTCGATGATCCCCTCATTACACCCAAGGTAAAAGCCACAATTTTTAACCACCAACGCTGAAAACGTTCCAAATAAATTTCGAGACGTTCAAAGGGGAAGTTTTGTTAAGCGGTTAAGTTGATTCCGTGCAGAACGCCAATAAGGCAGGAGGGATTGTCCGTAGTGTTAATGGTGCCGTCTCGGTGGAAAACGACCTGATTGTAAAATAGCTGCGAAACCTCAGTGGAATTTACAGCCTGCTCCGAAAAATTTATTTAATTGTGTTGTACAGTTAGACCGGTATTGGAATGGCAATGGTTAACGCTTCGGATAGCCGCCATTGAATGGAGAGATGATTATGCTGTGGACAATCTGCGTGATCCTGATCGTGCTGTGGCTGTTGGGTATGGTTAGTTCATATACCATGGGCGGACTGATCCATATTCTGCTCGTGATTGCCATTATCGTGGTGCTGGTACGCGTCATTCAAGGGCGGAAGCCTCTGTAAAACGCAAAATTCCGGTATTGAACAGTTCAGTTCAAATAAGAAGGGTGCTCAGCGATAGGACCTTCTTCATGTATCTGTTAAGAATAGATCCCTTGACACCCGAGAATCCTGCCCGCAGGTTACAGGACTGGACGAAGGAAAAATCCTTATCATAATCACCGAATTTTACCTGGGATGAAAATATGAGATTGCAAAGAAGGAAAAGTCTACTGATTGCGGGTTGTGTTTTCGCCCTGCTCGCAATTGCTGCAATTTCCGCTCTCTTATTATTGGACGTAAACAAGTTTAAGCCGAACATTGAATCTGCAGTTTTCGATGCGACCGGCCTCAATGTAAGGATTAATGGGAAGATGGAGTTCTCTTTTTTCCCTTTTGGTTTATCGGCTAAGGATATTCATGTTGCCAATAAGGAGGACGAAATTATTTCCCTCGAAAACCTCAAGCTGGGGGTGGAGCTGATGCCCCTGCTGAAAAAGCAACTCAAAATCACCAGTTGTTCCCTTTTCAAGCCCGCTGCAACCATAGTGAAGGACGCCGATGGGAAATATAATTTTGAAAGCACCGAAAAGAAATTTACTAATGGGGTGCCGGGAGCAATCTTCGGTTTGAATAATTTCAAGCTGACCCAAGGGGAACTTTTCTATCTGGACAAAAGGACGGGGGAAAAGACGGAGCTTAAGGAATTCAATCTGGCTGTCAAGGATCTCTCGACAGGCGAGAGTGCAGTGGACATCATAAAGAACCTCTCGTTCACAGGGAGCTTCGACTGCAAGGAGGTTTTGCAAAAGGACTGCAGAATCGGGAATCTCAAAGCTTCTATAAAGGCGGTCAGCGGAATATATCATTTCGAACCTCTTGTTATAGGGACGCTCGTTTACCTTGACAAAAGTACGGGTGAAGAAACAGCATTGAAAGAAATCGATCTGACTATCAATGACCTTTCGGTAGGAGATACCTCAGAGGCTATTATAAAAAATATCTCATTCACGGGTAACATGGCCTGCCGGGAGATGAGGAAAAAGGACCTTAAGATCGACAACATAAAGAGTCCTATGAAAGTGGAGAAGGGAGTTCTCTACCTCACACCTCTAACCATGGACATATTCGGCTCAGAGGGTGTAGGCGATATCACGGCAAACAGGTCAGAAGCCGACGCTACGTATAAAATTAATTTAAAGATATCGAAGCTGGACTTCGCAAAACTTGAGGAGTCTTTCGGCGCAAAAAAGGTTATCGGCGGGAAGGGTGATTTTTATGCTTCCCTAACGATGAAAGAAAAAGGAAAGCGCAATCTGATGAGCAGCATGGATGGAACTTTTTCTCTTCGGGGCGATAACCTCGTCATTTATACGATGGACCTCGACTCGGTCCTCTCATCGTATGAAACGAGCCAGGAGTTTAACCTTGTCGACCTGGGCGCTTTCTTCATCGCCGGCCCTCTTGGCACCGCTGCCCTCAAGGGATATCATTATGGGGACCTGTATTCCCAGACCCAGGGAGGCCAGGGCGCCATTACACAGTTCATCTCCCACTGGAAGATCAAGGACGGTGTGGCGGACGCTACGGACTGTGCCCTGGCAACGCACCATAATCGCGTTGCACTTAAAGGCAAAATCAATCTTGTCAGCGAACGATATGAAAATGTAACAGTGGCGCTTCTTGATGAGAAGGGATGTGTGAAATTTAAACAAAGCATCAGCGGTCCTTTCAGCAGTCCCCAAGTCGGTTCGGTCCAGTCACTTGCCAACCCAATCTTCAATTTATACAAGAAGGCAAAACGCTTTGTTCAAGGCGGCAAATGTGAGGTTTTTTATAAAGGTGCTGTGCAGCAACCTTAAGAACGATCCTCTTTTTGTCATCATTTTTGTTTTTCCCCTCTTTCAGGAATTACATCAGCGGCTGTTCCGGGTTCCCCATCCGGACGACAATCTGATGCTTCACCAAGCCTCGTTCCAAAGGGATCACTCCATCTGTCATGCGCTGCCCATCCATCTCCACCCAGACGACACCGCGCTCGCAGCCGTTCGGATTTTCCACCTGGATCTCGTAGATCGTTTCCCCATGCCGGTAGGAGGCTATAAAGCCCGGCCAGGTGCGGGGGATGCAGGGTTCCAGGTGTAGGGTCTCTGCCCGTACGGTAATCCCCAGTATCCACTCCAGCCCCGCTCGATAAAGCCAGCCTGATGAGCCCGTATACCAGGTCCACCCCCCCCTGCCGATATGGGGCGGTTCCGAGTATATGTCTGCTACTGCAACGTATGGTTCAACCCGGTAGCGAGACATACTGCTTCGAGTGGCGGCGTGATTCACCGGATTGAGCATGGAAAGAAGTTCATGGGCCTTATCTCCGAGGCCCAGCATGGCAAAGGCGATCACAGACCAGGCGGCTGCGTGGGTATACTGACCGCCGTTTTCGCGGATACCCGGGAGATATCCCTTGATATAACCGGGATCCTGGGACGTCTGGTCGAAAGGGGGTGTGAAAAGTAGGGCAAGAGCGTCCTCCGTTCTCACCAGGTATGCCTCAACAGATGCCATCGCTTTTTTTGCCCGTAACGGGTCCGCCGCGCCGGAGATGACCCCCCAACTCTGGGCAATGGAGTCGATGCGGCATTCGGTGTTGGCCGTCGAGCCGAGCGGCGCGCCGTCGTCGTAATAGGCGCGTCGGTACCAGGCGCCGTCCCACGCCTGCTTTTCCAGCGCCTCCCTCAGACTGGTTGCGTGGGCAAGCAATCGTTGTGCTCTTTCCCGCTCGCCCCGTGCTGTTGCTACCGGGGCGAAGCCAGTAAAGGCGGAATGAAGTAACCAGGCGAGCCAGACGCTTTCACCGCGGCCCTGGTGGCCGACGCGGTTCATGCCATCATTCCACTCCCCGTCCCCATCAGCGGGAGGCCGTGAGCTCCGTGACGAGGCGATCTCAAAAACGCGGGGATACTGCTTAAATGGACCGCCGACGAGTTTGGACAGTTCCCGGTAATACCGGGAAGGGAGATGGTCCCGGATATCCCGCAGTTGCTCGTCAATGATGTGAAAGTTGTCGAGGAGCCACTCGGCGGCCGGCGTGATAGCCCGATGTTCCCGAACCGATTCGGTGACGGCGAGGTACGACGCCCGTAAGATTCAACCGTTTGCGTGAATGCGTGGCGTAAGACTCTTTCCCTTGCGGGGGTTGTCCGTGGTTTTTTGTATGGCCGCGAGGCTTTTCGCGTGCTGCTCCAGAGGCTCAGCGCTAAACAGCTCATGGCGGATCGGCTCTTCGAAGGTTGCGAAGGAATCTCTGCGATTCGAGACTAGGTCCAGGGAGCCGAGAATTCTTTTTATGAATTTCATCATGATCCTGTTGTGGAAGAGTGTTGTGGTGAAGGTGAAATCAATTTTGGATAGTTCTCTGTCGAGTGCAACGACAGAAGACCGGAACCTTATCGTGACCTTACCCCATTAATTGGTCCAGTTTTGGGTTAGGGTGCTTCGAATTTCGAATATAATGAACCGGAATTGTCCAGAGTTTGCCTATCGTCAGCGTGTGCACGGGTTGGTATGCCTCGAAAAACGCCGGGATATTCTCCCGATCCAGACGCAGTTCCGTATGGAAAACGAGGTCCTAGGCCAGAAAGTACATGTATGGCAGCCCCCGGAAGTAATCAGAGGGAGATCTCAGTGACGATGGAAAGTGAATTCGGAGGGAATGTCCTCTCACAATCCTACCCGCTTTCTGGGTTAATAGATAGTTTTGCCTCTTTCAAAGTTGTATACAAAAGGCCAAATATTTTTCCATTTTGCGGTTATGATGAAGGGGTTTTTATTCCGGTCGTTGGGGAAGGATGACCCACCGGCGGTATTCCCCCGTCATTTGCTGGAAACTTTAATTCATTTCTTTGCATACGTTTGTAGCGCTTTTTCAGCTCTTGGTGTAATCTTTTCCGTACGCGAAAATTTAAACCCATCCACTCCCGGCAGGTTTCGCCAGACCAGGTGCTTGACAAATTTCCCCAGGTCATGAAGAGCAATAAAAACTTTCCGGCCCTCGCGCCCTGCAGTCCGGCTGTCGGCCGTGCCGTCAGCATCCGGTCCTGCCGGCCGCAGCGGGTTTGCAAGTTGCTCAGTGGAAAGGCAGCTTTCGAAATAATAGGAAAAACAGTCCGTCAGACAATCCAAATTCATGCAGCTATTGGTAAATTTCAATGAACATTAAACATTTCCTGCCCCGTTACCTGCGTTTTTTTCTTCTCAGTGTCGGCCTCATCTTTTCAGCCCTGATTCTGGTCCGCCTCGTTTTCCTGGGCGCTTTTTTCCCATCAGCCGATGTGCCGCCCTGGAACATCCTGGCGGAATCCTTTTATATCGGGGCAAAATTCGATCTGCGCCTGGCCCTGGTGGTCAACCTGCCGATCATGGCCCTGGCCTGGATACCCCCGTTCTCCCTGCCCGACCGTGCGGCCGGCCGGCGCTTGTGGGTGGCCTATCTCACCCTGGCCGGTTCGGCGCTCGCGGTGTTTTATTTCGCCGATTTCGGCTATTACGCCTACCTCGAAAACCGCCTGAACGCAACGGTTATCCGCTTTTTCTATAATGCCAGGGAATCCTTTCGCATGGTCATGGAAACCTATCCGGTCATCTGGATGGCGCTGGGTCTGGTGGTGTTTGCGGTGTCCTACGCGGCCTTGTCGCTCTGGATGTTGCGCCGCATCGGGCAAGGGGAGGCCGGGAGGGTCGTCTGGTGGAAGAAGACCATTGCCACCTTTATTGTGGCGCTCCTGGTTGCCGGCGGGATTTACGGCAAAATTTCATACTACCCGTTACGCTGGAGTGACGCTTTCTTCTCCACCCATGCTTTTGCTTCCTCCCTGGCCCTCAACCCCGTCCTTTATTTTTTCGAAACCCTCAAAAACCGGGAAAAACCCTACGATATCGATAAGGTAAAACACTATTACGACAGCATGGCGGATTTTTTGGGGGTCGAGAACAAGGACCCCAAGGATTTCAATTTCGAGCGGCAATTTCAGGGTGGGGCAAGTCCGGCCGTGAAACCCAATGTCGTCATCGTCATCCTTGAATCCTTTTGCTGGTACAAAACCGGTTTATCGGGCAACCCTCTTCACCCCACCCCGAACTTCGACCAGCTTGCCAATAACGGCCTCCTGTTTTCCCGGTTTTATACCCCCTGCGGCGGCACCGCCCGGTCCGTTTGGACGACGATTACCGGAATCCCGGACGTCGAACTTGTTAAAACCTCTTCCCGGAACCCTTTGGTTGTCAATCAGCACACCATTATCAACGCCTTTGAGGGCTATGAAAAATTCTATTTCCTCGGCGGGAGCACGAGCTGGGGAAATATCCGCGGGCTGCTGCTGAACAATATCCCCGACCTTCATCTCTATGAGGAGGGGAGTTACAGCAGCCCGACCATCGATGTCTGGGGGATTTCAGACCTGAGTCTTTTCCTGGAAGCGAACAAGGTCTTTAACGGCCTCGAAGGGAAGCCGTTTTTTGCGGTCATTCAAACCTCGGGAAATCATCGTCCTTATACCATTCCTGAAGACAACCGTGGTTTCAAAACAAAAGCGGTCCAAGACAGTGAAGTCAGTTCCTACGGATTTCCATCTGCGGCGGCCTACAACTCCTTCCGCTTTATGGACCACAGCATCGGTGAGTTTATCAAGGCGGCCTCCAAAGAGGCTTATTTCGAAAATACTATTTTCGTTTTTTATGGCGACCATGGCCTTTTACGTCCGGCCGATCATCTGACGGCAGGGGAGAACCAGCTCGGGCTCACGGATCTCCATGTCCCGTTGGTTATCTATTCTCCGAAGGTTGTCAGGGAGCCCAGACGGGTCGACAAGGTGGCCAGCGAGGTGGATATTCTGCCGACCGTGGCCGGCCTGGTGGGTCATCCCTATCGCAACACAACCCTGGGCCGTGATCTGCTTTCTTTGGACGAGAAGGCGCTTCGCTGTGCCTTCACCATCTACCACAGCCAGATTCCGGAGGTGGGTCTGATCACGGATGATTTTTATTTTCTTGCCCGTTCCGACGGCACCAAGAAACGGTTGCACCGGATCGGGGGGGATGAACCCCGGAAAAATGTCATCGACCTCTACCCTGACAAAGCCCGGGAACTCGAAACTTTCGCCCTGGGCATGTATCAAACCGCCAAATTCATAAGGCACCACAACCAGCCCCTGGGCGTCAACCCCCACACGCTCAGCCGGCAGGGGGCGGAGGGCCGTTAGGACCAAAAAGCCAGGTCAAGCCGAAACAGGGGTTGGCCGGTCCTGAATTTACGGGGGGCGTTCCTGCCCTAAAAATTTACTAAGGCGAAACTTGTTTACTCGACATCAGACAATAGCAAGCCATGGGGTTGGGCTGCCCATGAAAAGGGCATCTGCCGCCCGGACGGCGGCAGCTAAGCGCCCATGGATGGGTTTATGCGGCCCTTTGAATGGGGAGCCCAGCCCCATAACAAAAGTGTGGCTAAT
>Ga0209270_1003073_pt1 | contig 15275 bp, 12 predicted proteins | sample MTBAKSrepl1MetaG_FD_187456 | JGI IMG/M metagenome (GOLD analysis project Ga0209270, IMG submission 187456) | Enrichment culture microbial communities from Arthur Kill intertidal strait, New Jersey, USA, that are MTBE-degrading - MTBE-AKS1... | ecosystem: Environmental > Aquatic > Marine >...
ACAGGTCAAGGAGATACACCGAACCGTATGGAAAAATCGCCGCTGCCAGCATAAGCACGGCGCTTTCGGTTGCCACAGGCAGCAGAAACGGTTTGATCTCTAAGAACCCGTAATATAATTTCGTGGCCCTGGAACCAAACAGCTGGGCTGTCTTCCAAACATTAGCCGGAGTACTCACCCTGGAAATAATGAGATATGTGACATAGAGCAGGAAGGCTTTTATCAGTAGAGACATGGCCCGGCCGAGAAGAAGAGAGTTGATACTCTTCCTGGTTATGTTGCCGACGTAATAACGGCTGATATAGCAGCACATCAGGGTGTTGATGATCAGGACCAGGTACGGAACAGATCCAAACAAGATACGGCTGATCATATCAAGTTCAGGCAGAACAAAAGGAAACAGGTAAAAGTAAAAAAACGGAAACAGGAAAGCCAGTGCTACCCCTTCATGAAATCCACTTGTCACTCCGATCCTGAAAAAATCAAGTGTCCGCTCCAGTGTGAGAAATTCAGCCGGAATGTTCTGCCCCTTGCCCTCAATCACATAAAACTGCTGGATCTCGGAAATGGCGTTAAGCAAATTCCTGGGTCGATAAATTCTCCCGCCATCAGTGGTAATGATCTGGGCGTTGGTATGGTTTGTTTCCTTCCCGTTTTCTCTTCCCCGTGCCATATTCATTTTCGCATGCTTGTAGAATATGATTTGTAATTCCTTCTATCTTTCTTTTTCCCGGGAGGATGACATCTTTTTGAAATAAATCCTGATGGGATTGGTTTTAAAAAATCTATTGGAGATGATTTGAGAGGTTGGTAAAGTTTTGCTGATTTTTCAGGGGATCTTGGAAATTATATTGTCAAGAGAGGATTTTGTGACCGATAACCTGGCGTAAGCTAAATTAACCTGACAGACTTGTTACGTATATTTACGATGAATCTCAACCAAGTATTTTTTCGCAGAGATCAATATTGCCAATGGTTTTTCACGTTGTTTTCGGGTTATGTTTGCGTCATGATACAGAAATATATCAGCCTGAAATGGGGATAAACTAAAGGAAGGATATCAGATTTCTTGTTACCCTGCAGATGATGTATGATATGAAATTAGAAAAAAGCATAATAAACTGGAAACTCTTAACGCATATTCCCATATAGAATAATTATCAGGAAACTGGATAATAACTTGTGATGATGAACCGGAAGACAGCGTGAGGTTCCATTGAAGAGGATAGACTTCCACATCCATACAATAGCAACCGCTTTCGATGCGACCTTCAAATTCGCGTTAAGCACCCTCGAGCGTTACGTATCGGAGACGAAGCTCAATGCCATTGCCATAACGAATCACAATACATTTGACCGCGCCCAGTTCTCTGAGATAGTTGCAGCCCTGAATGCGGTTGTATTCCCCGGAATTGAGGTCACGCTCAACTGTGGGCATGTCTTGATAGTCGCCGATGTCGTGCACCTGGACTTGTTCGAGGAGCAAGCTCAGCAGATCAGCAAACGGATCACCCAGCCCGGAGATAGCATCACTATCGACGAGCTTCGTGAAGTATTCGGCAATCTTGCAGATCACCTTGTCATCCCCCACTACGACAAGAAGCCGGCGATCAGAGGCAAAGCACTTGAACGGCTGGCAGACTTTGTCTCTTGCGGCGAGGTGGATAGCGCAAAGAAGTTCATCAGAGCCGTCAAGAGTGACGCTAACGTTACTCCTGTCTTGTTTAGCGATGTTCGGATTTGCGAGGCCCTCGACCAACTTCCTACAAGACACACCTTCGTCGACTGCGGCGATGTCACGTTCGCGGCTCTCAAGGCGTGCATGAATGATAAGAGCAAGGTTGCCCTGTCAGAGAACGAGGGGAACAGCCTCTTCCAGATCTTTGAGGATGGCCAGAAGCTATCTACTGGGCTGAATGTCCTCCTTGGCGAGAGATCGACGGGAAAGACCTTCACCCTGGACAAGATCAACGAATCCTATGAGCAGGTGAAGTACATCCGGCAGTTTTCGTTGGTGCAGCAAGACGATGCCGCCTACGAGCGTGAGTTCAGCAGGGATCTCCAACGAACACGGAGCCAATTCGTAGCGAACTACTTGGCTGGATTCAAAGCAGTGCTCGATGATGTCATGGCTGTTGATCTGCGGGCCGACGAGCGTGCGGTCGAGAACTACGTTGGCAGTCTTCGTGAATCAGCAGAGGAGGCAGACCGGAGAGACGCTTTTTCGAATACAGCGCTTTTCGACGCGGCTGAATACCCAATCAGCGACGATCAGGTGTTATCTGATCTCATCGCATCGGTTCGGCAGGTGATTGAAAATGTGGAGTACAGAGAGGTAATCGAGAGGCATGTTGATATCCGTTCGCTCAAGCAGCTGGCAGTGGAGTTGATCGAGCATCTCTGGGCGAAGAGAATGGATAGCAAGAAGAAGAGCCTTGTAAACGGCTTGGTTCGTGACATCAAGGAGAGCCTTAAGAGGCGCACATCGGCAGTCCAGGTCCAGGACGTGGACCTATACCGGGTGATGATCCACAAGAGGAAGGTTGAGCGATTCTCAGAGATCGTGAAGCGCCTTCAGGAAGAAGCAACCATCTCAGAGGAAGCCATACAAGGCTTTCGTGTTGTCGCAACCAAGGCTCCTTTTGCCGGTGCTGGAGAAATCAAGGACGCAAGCGGTGTAAGAACCGCATTCCGGGACGCATTCGGCGAGTACAGGAATCCGTATGCGTATTTGCAGGAGTTGTTGGCGAATGATGCGCTCACTCGCTCAGAACTATACAAGCTCTTCGTCAAGATAACCTACCGGATCCTGAACAGGGATGGTTTTGAGGTGTCCGGGGGTGAAAGGTCAGAATTCAGGTTGCTTCAGGAGATTAAGGATGCGCAGAACTACGACATCCTCCTGATTGATGAGCCGGAATCCTCCTTTGACAACCTCTTCTTGCGCAGTGATGTCAATCAGATCATCAGAGAGATATCAACGACAATGCCCGTTGTCGTGGTAACACACAATAGCACAGTCGGTGCGTCAATCGGCGCCGATTATCTCCTCTACGCAAAAAAGACCGTTGAAGACGGCAAGGTGACATACAGGCTGTACTCCGGTCACCCAACGGACTTGCTCCTTACCTCTCTAGACGGCAGGACGATCAGCAACCACGAGATAACGCTCAACTCGCTCGAAGCGGGCGCTGAGACGTACGATCACAGGAGACAGGGATATGAAGCTATTGAAGACAGAAGATAATCAAGGACACTTCCTCGGCGAGAGTGGTGCATTCACCACTGTCGATAGGATCACAAAGGAAGACCTTCTCAGGCTCGTGGAACTAACCCTTACTGAAGAGGTCGAGTTCGACGAGTACGACAGTGAAGTCGTCAAGAATCAGGCACACCAGATTCTTTACAGGAGCATCTATGAGAAGCTGCGTGGATTGAGAGAGCGGAAGCAGGAGTTCACAGATGAATCTGAGCGGCTCTACTTGCAGGAGTACGAGAAGTACCGAGAAGAATCATCACAACAACACGCTGGACAGGTATCGTCTGAAGCCACGCAGAGCGCGCCTCCAGACGAACCGTCAGTGTGAGCGAATATACCAGGCGCTTCGCGCCTAGTACATCGCCCAAGATGAGGAGACTTCTTGAAATCCAACGTTGCTCAAATGCAGACGCAGGGACATCAATCGGATCGAGTCAGACATGCTACACATGCTCCTCATCCTGGGCGTTCGGCGATTAAAAATTATGAATAATACTAATTGCATAACGTTTGTGAAATCTATATGGGCCTTTTTAGTATGGTTTATGACTTATTATGCCCCACCAATGATTGCCGTATGGATAGCATATCATTTTGGAAAAAAAACCTTTGTAAGAGAGAAGGAACATGATCGAAAAACACTACTAAATGCTAAAGAAAACGAATTTGTAAAAAATAGATATATTATTGAAGGGTTAGACAGGGTTTTATCAAGTTTTAATTGGTGTCTTTCATATTATAACTTTAATTATTCCATAGCAATAGAAGTTGAAGGACGATGTAAAACAGAAAGAACTTCAAAAAATGATAATTTAGAAGATCTTGTGTTTAAGCCATTTGATATGCTTATTGATTTATCACCTTTTTTGCGAATTAATAATTTAATAGGAGATAATATTTATTTTTTACTTATGCAATTGGTCCATGCTCGAACAGAGACATTTTACTATTCTAGGTGCTTAGATATTATGGATTTGGGGAAATATATATTAAAGAATCGCAACTCAGCAACAATAGAAGATTATAATGCTAATTTGAAAGAACTGGGCAATCTAAAAGAATCCGAAACGAATATATTCTACAGATTTCACAGTATACCTTTCTCATTGCTGGTGCTTACTGATGCATTTGAAAAATCTGTGATTCAAGGTGAACCAATAAGCAATTTCCGAGATAATAAGATAGTAAAGGAAGAGATTCAAAAGATGGAACAACTATTCGGGGATGAGCTAAAAATATATGAAAAACATAGGCATCAAGGGGAGCAACTTAGCTATGTACCTTGAGCAATTTTAATGAAATAACTGGAAAACAATCAGCACTCAAGTGCTTAATAAAACAAAAAAAGGCACCGAACAATCGGCTGCAAGGGACGACAAGAACTCGGCGTTTTTTCAGAGTACGTCTTTACGCTCCTGCTTCACTGCTTTATCTAAAGTAATTGCTACGCACTCTTGCCGCCCCTGAACCGTAGCGATATGCAAATGGATTAAAAAAGAATGCGAGACAAGGATATCAAAATTTTGTGGGGTCGCTCTGGGAATCGATGCGCAATATGTAAGCTCGAACTCACTGCGGATGGGACTATGGAAACATTAGGGGAAATGGCTCATATTGTCGGACAATCTCAAAATGGCCCAAGAGGGGATCATGATTTAACCGACCGTGATACTTATGATAACCTCATTCTCCTTTGCCCAACACACCATGTCGAAATTGATAAGAATCATGATGCGTGGCCCATTGAGCGCCTTCGGGTAATAAAAGCCGATCACGAAACTTGGGTGTCTGAGCAACTTGGCATCGGTGCATTCAAGGTATCACCAATCGACAACACCTCTTTTCTTGCCGACCGTGAAGCATCTTGGGTCGAAATCAGCCGTGGCGAACCAGGGATGGTCCTGAGTTTAACTCCTCTGCGTGTAACTAGCGATACTCTAAATCCATTGGACAAATCAGTTACAGAGATTCTGGAACAAGCGCGAGTACCAAATGGTTATCAGTCTGGCGAGCAGGTAAACCGGTATAGAACTCGACCAACTGAATTTGGTATAGCGAATCAGGATTTGCCAGCACCGCACAACACTTGTGGTCACTCAATACAAATTTTTCGTGCAGGGCATTGTGAGTATTTATGTGAACTAGGAGACAGTGTCAACCAGGTTACTAATGTTTCTAAAGAGAGGGGCGCCGATTTAAAGGGTGCCAAACGTGTGATGAGGTATACGGATTTAGCAGAAATAGCACAATTCGGTTTAGATTGGCTGGTCCATGCTTGGGGGACAATTCTGCCCTTCAATTATATGACTTTTTGTGGCGCCATCGTTAACACTACTTCGACCATTTTGTACTCTTACGAAGACCATCGACGTCAGGGGTTACATGGCTTCACAGTTAGTTCACCGGTTTTGAAATACACAGAAGTACTCTCTAAGTCCTTTGATAAGGACAAATTGCTACTAGAGTTCTTGCGTCGGATTGCCAACAGCTATGGCTTGATTCTGCATAAGGTCTTTGATGATAAAGATGAATATGTAAGGCCTGCAAAAATGAGATGATGCATATCAAATCAATTCAGGTTACGGGAAGGGGCGCTGGGGCACTGACGCGGCAATTCTTTTGACACGCATCTGATTTCTGCCGTTATGATTGCCACGGCGAACCTAGTAGATTTGAAGTAATTGCAAAGGTTAAGTTAAGGTGTTCTGCGAGTATACGTAGGCAATGCATTATTCCTCAGTTTCATCGTTCGTGTACATTTTTACTGATTGTATATTGCGCAAAATCTCGGATTTATTCTGTTCCATCTCAGCAATCAAGCCAAAAACCTCAGCATGGAAGGGTGTGTAAAACCCTTTCATGCTGTCGCCAATCTTTCTTGTGACTGTGAAATAACCGCCAAAGTAATTGTCTTTGATAAGGTTCCTGGCGATAATGTCATTTTCCCGACGTAGTTGGTGAACTATGGTAAAGAGCACCCGCTGCAAAGTTGGATCTTTCTGGGCCATGGTGGCAATCTCCATGCATCCTGATCTTTCCGCCTGCTTTCTGGCTATTTCTTCCAGCACCTTGGCCTGAAAATAGACGTAGCCGTTCGGCATGGAAAAGGCCATGAACCTCCGGCCGAACATCTTGTTAATGTAGGGTTTTAGATCTTCCAGAAATTGCTTTGCATCAAACCAGTTGGAAATATCCATCAGTTTTGGAACCTCCGGTGCATTTTTTGTCTTGTTCCCTTCCCCCCTCTCTCCGTAAATATCTGACTGGGCCTGCCATGCTGCAGCTGCATTATCCCTCGTATCCTTCTGTACAGATTCAATGGGACCCGTCGAAATGCTATTCCTGATTTTTGGCTGAATCGGTGAATGTGGTTTGCTACCTGTTATTGGCTCGTATTCGTTTTCATGCCGGGTAACCGTCTCCTCCAGTTCCTTCTGCCTGGCCAGTTGATCAGCTTTTTTGAGGGTTTTGCCAAGAAGTCCATCCGGTTTTTTATGATGCAGTTTGATGGCCCGCTCAATTTCATTTTTCTTCGGGAGTTTTTGGAAAGCGGTTATTCCTCCCAGGGGGCGGCCGGCAGTCAGGGGATGTTCGCCCACGGAATACAGATAGCCGCGAAAGGACTCGAGTTTTCCCAAATCATGGCCCAAAGCGGAAACTATGGTGTCAGGAATAACATGGAAAGCTTCGCTTTCTCTCAACAGTTGTATTGCCTGCTCGGCAACGTTCAGAGAATGATCAAGCAGGGTTGTCCTGGCAAGGATCTGATAGGTGTTTTCGTCCCAACTTCCTTCCACGTCACCCTTCAGGTTAACCACTGACGGACAGTTTCCCTCCTGATCCAGGAGTTTCAGGATCTGTTCGCAGGCAGCTTTCTGAAGAGGAGCTTTTTCAAAATATGGTCCTTGCAAAACGGAATCCATGAATGCTGCAGCCCGAGAATTGTTAAATTCCGGTAAACTCGGGACCTGTTCAGGAAGTATTTTTTCATCGCGCCAGAGAGGAGAAAGTTCCGCGATATGGATTGTCTTGGTCCCTTCCCTTGTCCATAGAAACGACAGATCACGCAGGAATATTTCGGTAACTGTCTGTGGCTTTCTTTTTCTGCCGAACATCAATACAGCCGCAGCCACTGCAAACAGGAAAATTGGCAGCCACAATGCCAGGTCCTTGCAGAATGCAATCATATCAGAGCATCCTTGGAGCATACTTACTACTGACCACCGGCTTCTTTTTCGGGTTTGTTCATCTTCTCTGTGGCCAGATCAGGGAATTTGACTTTAAGGGTAGAATCATCCACTGTCGCTGTTTTTCCCTTAAAGGTGCCGGAATAGGTACTCAGGAATACCTCACGAGGAGCCATGTTCAACACCTCGGTATGCTTTATCCTGGTTTCCTCGGTCTCACGGATGGACAAGCCGCCGCCAAGAGAGATAATAGGCGAGAATCGTTTTTCCTCGCCAAGATGTTCGGAAACATAGCGGGCGGTATGAGCGTCGGGAACCCGCATGAACAGCTTGGTGTTGCAGTTGTCCAGTATGGTATTGGCCCGGTCTTCACCCACCTCGGCGTACAACTGGCTGATGGACTGGCAATAACCGTGAATGAAAACTCCGGCCCCGCCTGCCTTAGCGAATAAGTCCTCGATGCCGTGATAAAGGACTGATTGTGCTTCATCGATATGCAGGACCAAGGTGGGGGTCACATTTTTGCCGCTGGAATACACCCGGCCCACAAAGGCTTGGATCATGGAGATGATAACCTTGCCTGCAGTGTACGCTGCCCGCTTGGTAAGGAGGGAGCCAAGCTGCACCACCATGATAATTCCCTTCCTTTCTTCCAGGCGCCGGACGAAACGGTTTTCATCCGCCTTGCCGATGATCTGGCCCACGTTCCCGGAAGTCAACTCGGTAAGGGCTACCCTGAGCGAACTCGCAACCTTGGAATAATAATCCGCCGGGGTGCTCAATATTTTCTGCATGTCCCTGGAAAGCTGCTCTGCCTCGGGCGTATCGATATAGTCGATTTTTTCTTTGAGGTGTTCCAAGTCTTCATGGCTTATGTGATTTTTGATGTCGTTGAGATTGAAGGAAGGTTTCTTGCCCGCGATTTCAGCCAGCATGATCAGAGCTTGGACCACAACCAGGCTCACTTCGTAGGCCACGCTGAAAAAGTATGGTTCTCTGCCGACCGCAACTCCTGCCGTGATATGAGCCACCAGTTCTTCCGGCAGATAATAGGAAGAAAGGGGGTCAAGAATGGCGCTGTATTGTGGGAAGATGGGGGTGATCAACATCAGGTCATGATGTCTACCTGTTTCGATGGCAACCTGGGCGATCTTGGAAAAAAGATCGATATCTCCTTTGGGATCTATCGCAACTACAGAATAGCCTTTGCGGATATCCTGCTCAATGACGTGCTCCATGATTCTGGTTTTGCCCACCCTGGTAGTGCCGAAGCACCAGAAATGCCCTTTGCGGAAAGAATCGGGAAAGCCAAGTTCAAGGATTGATTTGGGATGATCAAGGTGAACCCCGGTGCCGATGGAGGTCCAAGGCTCCCTTGATTTGCTTTTAAACATCATCCTGCCGGCAATGACTTGACGACCTTGACCTGCACCCGCTCTTTCAGTTCCCTGTCAACAGCCATAATGGCTGCTTTCGGGAGCCGTTTCGTGGTCAGGACGATGCTCTTGTGGCCTACATACCGGTTGATACAACGGATCTGAACCTTATCAGCACTTGCTCCGAGCTGACTCCTGAGGAGGTTTTCGACCAAGGTCTTGGAAACACGATCCACCAGGACTTTGAGGCGGGGCGTGCCGTTCAAAATAACCGGCTCAACCTTGCGGAGATGAAAGGCACGTCGCCGACCAACAGTAAATTCAAGCGAGTTTCGTTCGTGGACTCCCAACCGGTTGAGCGGACAGCAGGCGATTACCTTCTCCCCCGGAATAGCCTCGGTTTCGACATAGATATTCTTCTCGGCATCATACGCTGTTATCTCGCCCCACAGTAATTCTCTTTCGAAAGATTTGTAGCGGACGGCCTGTTTGAGCACGACGACTTTCGCCAGGTTCTCCTCAAGCTGCCTGACCAGTGTATTGCGGCCTTTCATTTCAGAAAGAACGATTTGGTGCTGCATGATTATGCCACCGGAGTGATTGTACGCCACTGCCTCCAAGTGAAGACCATCCCTGAAAAAGACCATAACTTCCATGCCGTACCACTGGGAAAGCGTGATGGACAAGACGGTTTCGATTCCTGCCATGACTTCGGCCTTGGTCAGCCCATATTTACCTGTAAACAAAGCTATGATTTCTTTCATATAGTTGTCACCCTGCTGTTTCATTAAAAGAAAGGTTGATTTTTTTGTCTCTCTATTCTTTTCTTAAGAGATGACCTTTCTTGAGGAAAAGCTGAGTAACCTCTCTTGCAAGGATTTCTTGGTCATGGCTAGGAGAGTAAAAATGGGTGTGTGAGAGTGGGGGGTATAGATACGCTACATCTTAACGAATATCTTGCAGCAAAGATCAATGATGCCAATAGGTTATTACGATGTTTTTGATTTATATTTGAGGCATGATACAGTGCAGTATATCGGCATGAAGTGGACAGATAAATGATAGGATATGAAAAACGAGTCGAAAACGATTTCATCGCTCTCCTCGAGTCTATGCCATTTGAAGAAGCAAGAAGAAAAATTCTTCATCGAGAACTTGGAAACCATTTTGATAGCACGAAACATCAGCTTTGCCTGTCCTGGTTACGTCATGAGGAAGAAAGGCGTCGAGATTTGAGGGAATCCTCAACGCTGCGATGGGCCCGTCATGCCGCATACGCAGCATATACAGCCGCTGCAATAGCTTTTATTTCCATGATAATTACAATCTTAAAAAGTTGATGATCGTTCATTTATTGATCCAAATAAAGATTTATCCAACAAGCAGTTTCACCGGGCGAGCTGGTGAAGTGGCTGAAGGGAAAGCATATGATTGATCCAGCCAGTCAGGCACAATTAAGAGATGCCATTGAGGATTGCATTGGCTCTGATCATGGGGTGCTTGACGCATTACGCGAAGAGATTCACCCTCTGAAGAGCGCCACACGTCGCATTCAGCCGCGTGCCACGACGTCGATCTCGCTGGTCGGCACCGATGGTGGCAACAACCAGCTCCAGTTCGACCCCTTCTTAATCCAACTGGTCCGAGTGGTGGACAGCAGCAACAACGAGTACTGCCTGGAAGCAGTCTCACCCACGACACCGATTCAAAAACTCAATGAGCGTCAGTTCGCTTCAGACGGGACAGCGCTTACGGCTCTGGGCGAGATGATGAACTTTTTGGAGGTTGACAGCCTGCCGGCGCTTTCCCATATGATTCGGTCAACCGACAAAGGGAAGCCGGTCTCTCCTAGCTGGGTGCAGGTCTACCGGGAACTGGTCGAATGGGCCATCTTGTTCGCCATCCTCAAAAAGGACTTCGGAACCGATACCCTGATTGTTTGCGACGGGTTGTTGCGGAGCAAGGTCTTCGCCAAGGATCTGTTCCAGCGCTTGCTTCAAGGAATGAAGGAGCGTATCGGCTCGCAGTGGAGCGAGAGCCGTCGCCGGGTATATCTTGCAGGTGTGGCCAAACACAGTAAAGTGCTCTCACGCTATCGCTTGGCTATGGCGCTAGAAGGTGTACTTCAGACCGACTACCCGGCCTACCTTGAGGTGCCGCGCGAGGTGGAGGAGAAGGCCTACGTCTGGTCGGAGTTCGCGCGGGGCGACGACCGCGCCGGTGAAGGAGGGGAGATCAACAAGTTCGTCGGCGGCAAGATGTTCCTGGTGAAGTTCGGCTCACATCGCCGCGACCCCGTGTGGCCGGTGGATATTTTTGTGCCGCAGGTTCGAGAATCTCAGACCATCTTGGGCTCAATGCTCGCTGACGCGATCAATGGCTTCCCGGTACCGCACTACCCGCGTTGCCTGCAAAAGGCACATGAAAATGCAGCATTGGTCGATTTCGATTTTGACATTCTGCAGGACTTCATATACGAGGGCGTCCGATCTAGTCTTGGCGGTGACGCGGGAATCTTGGACGCGTTTCAGCTTCAGGATGCCGACCCGGCGCAGCGCCGCTACGGATAAAGGAGTACAACATGGCAGACTTCCAGCTCTTTCCCAGGGAACAGGTCGTCGGAATTTTCCGTGGCTTCCAGCAAGGTGGCATGGAGTTTCACGCCGACCTAGTCTTACCGTACCGGAACGAGTTCCAGAACATCCCGATGCACGGGCAGTTTTTACTCGTGCAGTTGGAAACGCCTGATGAAGCTGTGCTCGGTCGCATCGCTTCCTTCTCCTCGGAGGGCAAGTTGTCCTTCGGATCCGGTGAGGAATTTAATATCCGTGCGGTCCGCGAAGATCGGCCAATCCCAGAAGATCTGCGTGAGCAGTACCTGAAGTACCGGGTGAACATCCGGGTTCTTGGTGTGCTGAGGCGAAATGGCAAAGGACTGACCTTCGTCCCCTCGCATCGGCGACTTCCCCATGTTGGCAGCAAGGTCGCCTTTCCGAGCGATGTTGTGCTGCGTGAGATTGCCGGTCACAACATCGACGGGGCCCCCATCGGCCACCTTGCCTTCGGCGAGTATATCTACGCTGCAGGGAACAAATCATTCCAGTCGCAGGAATGGATGCAGGTGGTCAACCCGGAGGTATTGGTCCGCTTCCCGATCGATTCACTGGTATCTCGTCGTAGTTTCATTTTTGCCCGAGCAGGCTTCGGCAAATCCAATCTCAACAAATTACTCTTCTCGAAGCTTTACGAGACGACGCCCTTCGTCACAAAGCGCGCTGGCAAGCAGGTTCCCGTTGGCACAGTGATCTTTGATCCAGATGGGGAGTATTTCTGGCCTGACGACAAGGGTCGCCCGGGGCTATGTGATGTCCCTGCATTGGAGGATAAAGTCGTAATCTTTACCGACAGGAAAAATCCAAGCCCCTTCTATCAATCTTTCGTGGCTGGCGGCATCAAGCTGGACATTCGCCGTTTACGCCCGGGAGATGTGATCTCAATCGCGCTCGGACCAGAACGTCAAGAGCAGCAGAATGTTCGGAAGCTGCGCGGGCTTCCGCAAGACCGCTGGGAATCGTTGGTCAACCTGATCGACGCCACCGGTAACACCACTCCGCTGGATGATATCTGCCGACTGCTCGACTTAGATCCTCAGAGGCAGGAGGCCGAGGCTCTGGCAGCTAGAGGCAATATGACGTCAATCGTAAAGATGCTGCATGACAAGAGCAGTCAACTCATGGACATGCTGGTTTACGCTCTCTCAGAGGGGAAGCTGTGTGTCATCGACGTCTCTCAGATGCGCGGTGGCCAGTCCTTGGTGCTCTCGGGCCTGATTCTTCGCCGGATTTTCGATCGAAACCAGCAGGAGTTCACAGCGGCCAATCCAAAGACCATCCCGACGATCGCGGTTGTCGAAGAGGCACAGTCGGTGCTGAATGAAAATGCATCGGCTGCTGAGCCCTACATTGCTTGGGTAAAGGAAGGTCGTAAATACGACTTGGGCGCACTGCTGATCACCCAGCAACCGGGCAGCATTCCTGTCGAGATCCTTAGCCAGGGCGACAACTGGTTCATTTTCCACCTGTTGTCGGCGTCAGATCTCACGTCCTTGAAAAGAGCCAACGCTCATTTCAGCGATGACTTGTTGAGTTCGCTTCTCAACGAGCCCATCCCAGGCCAAGGTGTGTTTTGGAGCTCAGTGGGAGGCAAACCTTATCCGGTCAGCCTCCGCGTTCTGTCGTTCGAGAAGCTGTACACGATGCGGGACCACCACTACAACCAGCCCGCAGGGCACACCTACGCCCAAGCGTTGCGTAGCACCTTCTCCGGAATGGGGCAGATCGAGAGGACAGCGCCCATTCCTGAGATCAAGGGTACAGGTTATTTGTTTCCCGCAGAGGCCGAAGTCGAAGAAGCCGAGCCGGTGGATGTCATGGCAAACATCGAGCAGCAGGCAATCGAAGCCTTGCGAGGAGATGACGAAATTCGTCAGAAGCTCGAATCACCGAATGGCATGCCTTGGTATGGAGTTCAACAATTCCTAATTGACCACCTGCCGGAACACTTGGAAGACCGGCGTCAGTTTGCCTACAACCTTGTCTCAAAGGCCATAAATGCTGTGTTTGGGCCACAGTCCTCAGCATGGGAGACATTTAAGAATCCGAGCACGGGTAAAACGTGGATAAGGATCAACAAGTGATCGATGGTTTTGAGCTCAGAGATACCGCTCTAAATGGGATCTGTCCCTATTTCACGATGTTCCCGCTCGACTTCCCGCTCAATATCCTGCAGCGGAGAGCGCGAAAGGGAGATGTCGTGCTCGATCCCTTTTGCGGCCGTGGCACCACCAACTTCGCCGCGCGACTCGTAGGACTGTGGTCTTTGGGGGTTGATTCCAGTCCGGTTGCCGCAGCCATTACTGCCTCCAAGCTGGTGACGGCGAGCGTCAAGGACATTCTCGTTGAGGCACGCAGGATTCTGACGGAACGTGACGCGGAGCAACATATGCCAGCAAACGAGTTTTGGCAATGGGCGTTTCACCCAACCGTGCTGGACGAGCTGTGTCGTTTCCGGGGGGCTTTTTTGGAGGACTGCACCACGCCCGCCCGCATCGCACTCCGTGGCATTGTCCTAGGTGCGCTGCATGGTCCGAAGCAGAAGACATTCCCAAGCTACTTCTCCAACCAATGCCCTCGCACCTATGCCCCTAAGCCCGCCTATGCAACGCGCTTTTGGCAGGAGCGGGGTCTTGTTCCTGAGCCCATCGATGTCTTGGCCGTGATTGAACGGCGGGCGAAACGCTACTACAGGACATCTTCCGTCATCACAGGGGCCGTGCGTTTAGCGGATAGCCGGAAGGCCAAGGCGCTCCAGCCAGAAACATCCGATACCCGCTTCAATTGGGTAATTACCTCGCCTCCGTACTATGGTATGCGGACCTACATCCCTGACCAGTGGCTCCGCAACTGGTTCGTAGGAGGCCCCGACAACGTGGATTACACCAATCGCGATCAGGTCATTCATTCGAGCCAAGAAGACTTTGTAGCCGACCTGCGTCGGGTGTGGCGCAATGCGGAAACCGTATGCGTGGAAGATGCCAAGATGGTCATACGGTTCGGCAGCATCACGGACAGGCGTGCCAATCCGCTGGACCTCATCAAGAGTTCGCTCATTGACACCGGCTGGCGTATTACAACAGTAAGGAAAGCGGGTACCGCGACTGAAGGGAAGCGACAGGCTGACTCTTTCCTCCGAAAGAGGTCGAAGCCTATGATAGAGTACGACGTTTGGGCGGTTAAGCAATGAGACCGCGACCTTGCAATTGATGCTGATGCATGAAGCCCAACAAGGCGCCATCCGACCATCCACAGCTACGTGGTTCGCGATAGGTTAACTTGCTCGTCAAATTACCTGCATCAATCTCAATAAAAGAAAAGTTGTTCTCGAGTTAGGCTTTCTGCGAGTCTAATACGTAAAAAATTAGAGCGGATTGTATTGTGTAACAGGCCAATGGTAGCTGAACTGATTCATTTTGAGCACAGTCCCATCTTTCTCGCAATCTCGCCGGACCAATATTTCTCTCAGAGGTTGACCCCAATGTCTGGTCCCTTGGTTGAATCAATGCAAGTGCATCATCCGAGTTCACCGAAGCCTCGTTAAAGGCACTGAGCACTCCATTTTAGCAATGTGTTTTTTAAATGAAATTCTAATAATTTACATTGGATGTCGAAGTAATTCCATTTTTATTGATCTTTCTTAAATTTTATTGTTACTTTCTAAGTAAAATAATATTCAATGGAAACCATTATAATGGCACAAAAAAGTAAAATCGTAAAAGATTCACCGGGGAAGCAAGCATTAGCGGCGCTTCATCGGATTTCAATCAAAGTTTCAAACGAAGTCTATAGCCCCTTGCTTTCTCAACTTACGGTCAGCCAGTTCGGGATCCTCACAACA
>Ga0209270_1003078_pt1 | contig 15253 bp, 15 predicted proteins | sample MTBAKSrepl1MetaG_FD_187456 | JGI IMG/M metagenome (GOLD analysis project Ga0209270, IMG submission 187456) | Enrichment culture microbial communities from Arthur Kill intertidal strait, New Jersey, USA, that are MTBE-degrading - MTBE-AKS1... | ecosystem: Environmental > Aquatic > Marine >...
GAACGGGTGGTTGCTTATTTCCGCATCCCATTTCAATTCTCCTTTGATTTTGATAGATGTTTTGTTCATAACGGCTTGTGCCCCATTGGCATTCCGATTTCTTCAAAAAAAACACATTCCAGAAAATTGGATTCACAGCTTATCAGTGGGCGTCTTCTTATGCCGTTTGGCATAAAAAAACCCCGGGGCTCAATGCGGCATAAGTCGCACGCCCATCCTTTCAGGTAGGGCATCCCCAGGGTCAAATAACCTTCGATTGCTGATGTCTTTTGAGATTACATATCTACAACACCCTTCATTGGAAATGTTACGTCATCGGCCTTGTTCTGGGTCTGTTGTTCCGAAATAGTCCGCCAACAATCTCTTGCTGGTATGGCCAGGTAGGAATCGGATATATCCCCGAAGCCTACCCGAACTTTTGCAGGCCCTCCGGTACGGGGACCTGAAGGCGGCCCACGGCTATCTGGAGAAGTATGCGGAGCTGGGCGGAAGCCTCCAGGGGATGGATGCCTCGATCCGGGCCGCGAGTCCCCTGTGGGGGATCGGCGTGAAGGACCGGGAGACTTTTCTAAAAGGCCTGGCAGCGGAGGAGCGGGAGAGTCTGGACCGGGCAACGCACTGGTATGACGGCGTTTATAAGGACGCGGCCAAACAGCTTCCGGAAGTGGTGAAAAAAATGAGCCCGGAGGCAAAAGCCGAGTTTCTAAAGCCCCCGGTGGTCTCGACCGATCCGGCCCATGCCCGGGCCATGCAGGAGATCAACCGGCTCAAGACTGCCGGGATTCTTCCCATGGGACCCCCGGCGCGGACTATTTCCATCGGCGGCACTCCCAGGCAGATGACCGACGACCATTACGAGGCGTATGTGGAGAGATCGAGCGCCCTGACGTTCAGCAGGCTCAGACAGATTGTGGGCACGGACAAATGGTCGCGCATGCCGGACGCTCGCAAGGCCGAAGTGGTCCGCGATATCGTCAACGCGGCCCGCAAGCGGGCACGAGGGAGGATCAAGGGGTCTATGGTCATGGAACAGCGGCGGGCAGTGACCGGATGAAGCGGCGGATATGGGCGGAAATGCAAGCTAAAGGGGGCGTGACAACGCCTTCCAAGTGGGCAAGCATAGCGTTCAGTGCCAGCCAAAAAAACTGCATTACCAATTGAATCAATATTGCCAACGCATTGCTCACCGGAGAGGGCCGCTCTTTGGTCCGAACCCGGTGAAGTAAAATGTTAGGTGACTTTCATTTGCTGACACGATTTATTTTCCTATAAGGTTTCCGCTAAATGGCGGAAGCTACTCTTTTTCAATGAATGGATTGCTCTTCGGCTCACGCCCTTTGTGACGTAAACAAGTAGCGCGAAGAATATCTGCTTTTTCATCGTTGGGAATATCAAGGCTGTTCAGGTAATCAACAGCTTGACCTTTTCTTTTCCATGCCTCCAGGGCACCCTCAATGTACTGATTCTTCAGAACCAAATCATTGTGGGTGTTTACGTTTTCAAGCGCTTTCGAAAGTTCCGCGATTTGTTTTGACGCCTCATTTTCTTGGCTGCGCAAACTCTTCAAATAGTAACGGTGTGTCATGAACCACGATAAGAGCGCAGACAATGCAACAAAAAGCAAATCGTAAATTGTCGTATTCATTTGTCACCTACGCCGCAAATCAGCCGTGCTGCTTTTTGCGTCGGCTGAATTTGCATGGTTAGGTATTCTTTTAATTTTAACCTCTTATGATCTTGTCTCGCGCCGAAAGCTTAAAATCAATATTGGTTATTCGCTTTAAATGGTACGGCAAACCGTCACCATAATATCTAGGGTTATTTCCATTGAATCCATAGCTATCGTGCACTTGGCCGTTCTCATTGAATGCTTTTATTAATTTTTCAACTTGGCTTTCAGTGAGTCTTTCTATAAACGGCAATAATTCGGAAAGCTTATTACTACTGTCATAATTGGGACATTCTTGAATTGCATTTATGTATGCATTTAGCATCGGCTCCTTCTTTATTAGGATTTTGGTAATTTCAAAAGAAGCTTTATCCCATGTGCTTGTTAGCGCTTGAAATTTGCCGATAAAGCCATATGGATCTTTTCCCAATTTCACTGAAATGATAGGAATACCCCTACCAAAAGCAAATCCTACTTCCTGGTCTGTCCAAAGGCTGTCATGAAATCCATCTGTCAATAATGCAACAAATGAATCCATAGTATGGAGAGCATTTTCAATCTCGTTTTGCCACTCTGTTGTAGGGTGAATATCCTCGTGTGCCACAAAGCAGGAAATGCCGTAAAGCTTTAGTTTGTCTTTTAGCCCAGCAGTCTCCTTTTTCACTTCTGATTTGTGACTAAGAAAAACACGAAAGCAATTTTTATCCCATATCCTGCTTGCCACAGGGTCTGGAATGACCCTATTGTGTGTGATCAACAGTCCTGAATCTTTACGCCAATCGTGGTCTTCAGGAACCTCCATCTCAAAGAATACTTCTTCAACAAATTCATTTTGTATATCGTGAATTTTATTGAGTCCCTCTCGAATTTCAGATTGCAAATCGGCCTTTTCATTTACGGTTTTTAGATAAATCGATTCAGGAATCGCCAAATAGAGAGCATGTCCATGTGTGCCACCGTTCCAATTATCATAACTCCATCCAGCATGTACCCTTGGCCTTGAATTGACTATGATTTCTTGTAATTGTTTTTGGCCTTCTTTGCCGTAAAATTTCGAAAGCGTTGCCAAATATCGGTCAATCTTTGGAGGAAGTTCGAATTTATCTTCTTGACCTTTCATAATTTAAATACCTTGATTTGTTTCATGATACCTAACGGCCACCTTCACCTTCAAAATGGGCCGCGCAGCGCGCGGGTCATTTTGTAGGTGTGGAAGGTGTTGTTGGCCTCATTCAGTCTTAGGTCCCAACATGTCGATCGTCTCGGCAACCAGAGATGCATGTACGACCTCCCCAAGTCCGAGAGAGTAGTTCTCCTCTGACTTCCTGAACGGATCTTGACTCACGGAGGTGAGCATGCGCTGCCTGCTGATGATGCCCACGAGGAATTGCCAGTTCCCGGCCTGGGGGGCACCCCTGATATTGCGGAAACGCTCCATCATGAACACCGGTCCTCCGCTGTTGCCTTGGAAGACCTCAAAATCCAGCAGGAACGTCTTGACGCTCCGGGTTGGAAGGAGTGGATAGGATGCGATGCGACCACTCCTCAAGATCGGGAATCCCTGCGCATTTGCCTCATTCCCGAGGGGAAAGCCAAGGCACATCAGTTCATCACCCGGATCGAGCTGAGCCTTCTCCAGACCATCGTCATCGATAAGGAAACCGGTCGGAATCAAGGGAATGCTTGCCATGAAGTCTGGTAAGCCAAGATGCATGGCTGCGACGTCGGCTTCGGGGTGTTTTACCCACATGTTGGTGCCGTGCGACCGGATCGTGATCGGGACTTCGACACGCTGCCATGAATTCGTGCCCGTGCTCTTCCGCAACACGAGCGTCGCAGTGTCCCCTGCGACAGCCTCCAGCACATGGGCAGCGGTGACCAGAGTGAAGCGCAGAGCCTTCGGGTTGTCAGGAACTGGCTTGCCCAAAATGAAACACGTGCCGGCGGATCTTGGGCTCTGAATCTTGAAGGTCGACTGCATCAACAGGGTGCTGATGTGCTCCTTCGTGAGGTCGCTGCCATGACTGGCGGAGCACACCACCGAGAGGATGGCAAGACACAGCGTAGCTTTTGTCTTCATCGTCTTCTCCTGGCCAACACCATGCTAAGTGGCTGGCAAAGGCCAAGCGAGGAACGAGCGCGGCTTTTGCCAGTCCAGCTTCAGCATGAAGTTAGCATTTTGGCCTTGGTGCCTTTAGGTGCTTGTTGTTCCTCAAATTCTCTGAGCCTTTCCAAATGAATAGTTTCCATTTGCTCGACAGTTTTTTCCCCTTTTGCTATCTGTTCTTCAGTCAAGTCACAGTTTGAGAGTTTATATAACCATCCTCTAGTAATTATTTCGGATGAGATTCTTGATATATAGAAAGGTTCTGCAACATCGAGCAATTTCTCATTCAAACCAATGCTCTTAATCTTATCCGTTCTCTGATAAAGCCATAACAATATATCTACAGCTTGAAGGCTCACTGACTGCTTTGACAATGAAAGAGAAAACGTGCCGAAATCGTATTCAACTCTATCGCTCTGCAAGGCCAATCCACTTGAATCATGTTCGAGCCTGGCTTTTCCAAATAGGTCATGGTATTCCTTCATAGTGGATCCAAATTCTGATTGGGAATCATGAACAAAGGCTTCAGGTTTCGTGTTGTTCTCTTTGCAAAACTTGTGAACTGCTTGGATCAGACTTGAAAAAGCTACCATATTGGGAGTGTGCCCCTTGTATGATTTCTTTGTCTGGTTTGCCAAGAGGGTTATTTCTTCTGGATATTTAAGCGCAAAGTTAAGGCCTTCAATGGCTACTTGATGAAGCCTTTTATCAATCCGAATGGCATTGATCCGTTGCAGTGCTATTTTTACTACAGACGCGATTCCACCAAAATCGTCTTGAAGATAGGCAGTCCAGAACGTCTTTTTATCTTCGTCGAAAAGAATATCGTTAAATAGGATACAGAGTGTGTGCCTGAAAAGTTCATGATTATACCAAAGCCATCGCGTCCCCTTGTTTTCGTAGGAATCAAAAAGGCTGTCAACGAATTTTGTAATCGCCAAATACGGCTTTTCAATGGCCGTTATATGAAACACCCATTTAATATCGTCTAGAAGGCATAGGAAAGAAGCTGCTATTCGCTCCACAATATGAGGCCTAATCTCATTTGCATGTAGTCTTGGCAGACCCAACTCTTCTTTGTATTTTTCGGCCACTTCAGTTAGGATTGGTTCCGTGTCAATTTCGGAGATGATCGCGCCCTGGAAATAGAAGAGCGGATCATTGAAAATATGACGGCCGGAGTGACCTGATTCATCTGCGTAAATGTACATAATCTCTATTCAGTGTAGCAATGCTAACGCCGCGCCTGACCAGCGGGCACGATTTTTAGCCCGTCTGCGTCCAGGCGCAGGTTAGCCTTTTAAAATTTTACTATGAAATTCTTTTAAAGACTGCTCACTGGCTTCCCATGATTGTTCGATTGTATGTCTATACGCTTCCTCATCGAAAGGAATGTCCATCTCTTCCCGAACAGAATTAATAGCAGGCGGAAAATACTCACTTACTTCTCTTGATGCCTGGAAGCATTTCATTCCAAGCTGAATTTGTTCTTTTCCATTTATTTCCATCAGTTGGTTACGTTTCTCCAACAGTTTTGAAACCTGATCTTGCTGAAATTTAAAATTGCGCTCAGCTACCTTCATCAGCCTATCATTCTGAATTTCCTGAAGGTTTACATTCTTCATTATTTCTATCATTTGGTCCCGTTCGGCAGATGCTTTCATAATAAGCTCATTTTGAATCTCTATTTCATGCTTTCTTTGAATGAGTGGAATTCTTTCAGCAATGAGGTTTAAATAATTGCTGCTTATCGCAGACGTTAACTCAGATATTACTTTTACTGTTTTTGCAGAGCCTATCGTATAAACCTTGCTGATGATTGCTGCAGATTTAGAAAATTGTTTAGCAAGGTCAGAATCTAAAACAGTCAAATCGGTTATTTTAATTAAAATAAGATGATTTTCAGTTATAGCCTCCGCAGCATCGAGATAAACTTGACGCCTTATTTCCATATTCCGTTCACGATCTTTTTGAACTGACTCGTGCTCAAGCTGTTTTAACAGTCGCTTATAGCTTCCACGATTTGTCAGAAATACACCACCGAGAGTCAACAGCGATGCAATAACAGCAGCCCACACAACGTCAGGTATCTTCAGTAAAATGTTAAGGATCATTTTTCATCCATTTTATAAGTTTTCGAGGCTAACGATTTAATCAGCCGCCCGGCTTTTTGGGTCGGCTGGATTTGATGGTTGGCTTTTTATTATACTTCCCCTGCTTATGCTTACATTGAGTTACTTCTCAATTTTTTCCCCCATCGAACGAAGTAGCTCAGGCATGTAGTAACGCTCCAGCATGTTCAGTGGCATAGATGCCATAATTTCAGCGTAGTCGCTACGAATTGGAATGCTCGTTCTAGTTTTGGTCGCTTCCTGCCAGTCTTTCACGACACCAAGAGCTTGATCCTCATGCAGCCTTGGGACGTCCATAAAAAACTAAGAAATTAGTCAAGCAGATCGTTTTTTTGTTTTGCCCAATCGCTCTCCGCGTTCAACAGGAGTACCAATGGCCAGCTGCGTAGTCTTCTGGGGACCCCTGCACCCATGCCTCAGCCCGAGAGCTTTAACAGCCTTTCGTATGCATCGTGTGAGAACCGATCCATACCCAGATGAAATCAGGCCCGTCCTGGACTGCGAGTGCCCTGTGGTCGAGCCCGACCCTTCCTGACCAGAACTTGCCTACTCTTTTGAAATGAAGAGAGGGATGCCGGGGATTTCTTTTCAGAAGATCGAAGTTCCCTTCGGCTACGCTTTGGACAGGCGCAGGAAGTTCATGGGGTCTGGGGTCAAGTCTGCTCTTGACTCACCTTCAAATCTATTTTCAGTTTCTCAATTCGTTTCCTTAATTTCCGGTGATGGGTAGCTTTTTGCTTTGTTCTTTCAATTACAGTACTAACTGAACTGTAATTATTAATACCGAACTCTCGACCGATTTCCTCCAACTTAGTTCCCATCAGATGTCGCATAAGATAGATCGCCGCATTGCGCGGTTCATTCGTCATCCCTCTTTTTGAAATAAACAAATCTTCCGCATTGATATCATAATCAAGAAGCGCACATCACTTCATACAAAAGGTAACGTCCAAAAAATCTCCCCGGTCAGTTCAATCCAATCGAACAGCACCGCTATAGCCAGAGCCTTTTGGAACAGTTGCTTCCATTACCCCTCTCTTCAGTCAGATTATCACCTCAAAATCTTGGCAGTTTAGGGAAGTAATCAACACCAGGCCTGTTAATAAATGACCCCGTCATCCCTCTCTTGGTGCGGTTTGTCATCTTGTGAAGCGATTTTTCAGGATTTGTCCACCTATCTCTCGCGCCTTTATGGATAGACCTGCTGATTCCATATGGCCCAGATCGCGAAAATATTCGTTATTCCCTGTCATTATTCTATCAAGATCTACAAAAAGAATATCATCATCATATTTTTGAAATATTTCTCTAATGATTTCATTGGCTTGATCAATATGTTTGACGGATGCATAAAACGGCTTTCGAGGATCAGTGGCATGGGGCATGGTGGTTAATACAATGGATATGCGGCGCAGCAGAGCTACATCTATGATTGTACATATGTTCCTTTTGAAGATACGTAATTCACTCAAATCGCCGAATCTCTCAGTGGGAAGTGGGCGGGACACTAAGGTGGAGGTGCCAAGAAATGCCCAGTATGGTTCCCCTGACATTTTTTCTTTGGTGTATCTATATAAAGCAGAATAGCGAATAGCATATCTATCAGGTATCTTCGGGTCCTGAAAGGATTTCAGGGCATGCGAATAATCGCTTCTGAACGATTCTCCACCGTCTCTGACAATGGAATCGTTCCAGTTGTCGTGAATAACGACATAATCAGGCGAATATTCAACTACATTCAGCACGAAATTTACGAGCGAGTGAGCAGAGTTATACCAGCCTTGACCAAAATTGAGGCATTCAAATCGACGGGCGTTTTTTGGCTTTGATTCATTCAGGAATAACTCCATTATTTGAGGATACCCGTCCGCAGTTGTTGATCCACCTAATGTTGCTATTCTGATAATTCCATCTGGTTTCGAGTATGTAAAATTGTCTCCAATGAATCCAATATCATTAAATGGTACAGCACCTCGCAATTGCTCGTTTCCGACCAGCCTAACATTGGGGTTGCCAACAAATTGTATGAAGGGATGCCCTTTAAAAGCTAAATATTCAGAATAGGTTCTTGTAGAAGCCTTGAACAGGGCTATCCTTGTTTTCGGCCGGAAGATTACTATGAATCCACGAAAAGCGAGTTCGATTGAAAGTAAAATCAGGATACTCAGAAAAATAAGGGCAAATTCGGTCTTTATCCGTCGACGGCCTATAATTCCAAACAATGAAATAAAGAATAGTGTCAAGGTTGCGCACCAGAGTAGTACAGATTCTTGAGTCGCAAAAACATCCATGGAGAACAATCGTAGAAAAACTGGTGGCGACAGCATTAAGGCTATACAGAGGCCAATGATTCCAATGACACCAACAACTCTGTGCTTCATTATTAAAATCCTTTCCACGAAATGACCGAAAAATGACTCCACTAAAGGAAAAGACCTCTGAGCGATTTGATCGTTTTCAGGGTGATCATTTACGTCGACATGATTACCGCACCTCAACTGCAAAAAACTGGGAGATACTCCTGTTCAAATTGATCGACCAACTTTCTGATCCTGGTTCCGCAGTCAACGGCCGGCCATATTTGGCTTTCTCCCGGAAATCTCAAAGATTTTGCCTCCTCGAAAACCTGAGATAGCCTTACATCTGTGGGATCTGCGGGACGTTGTTCCAAGACAACAACAGCCCAAATCCAGAAATCGATCATCGTTTGTTCGAATCAACGCTGTTATGGGAAAAGCTGATGGGTTGAGGAGGTGCCTAAGCTGCTTTATCTGTTTGGCTGTGGGGTGAAAAGTTGCCGAGTTTTATGGATAGGAGTGTTATGTATCCGATTTTTATCATTTGTCAAGAAGTTTTGCTTGACATTTGCCTCAATTATAGAGACAAAAAACGTCCGGGCCTGATCCGCCCGGGGCGAGAGATAAGGCCGGTATGGAGGCAATCCGTACCGGCCTTTTTGTTTTCCCATGCCTCTTGTGTTGGACCTGCGGGACGCTATGGCAATTTTTATCTATTCGACACCTACAAAGCGATATCCCCTTGCTTAAATTACCCGGCTCCCAGCCCACCGCCCCAGCCCCAAAACAATAGCCATAACGAAGATTATGAATAATCTCTTGATATGATCATGGGTAGGGCAAGGCATCTCAAAATTGAAGGCGTACCACTTTGTCATTCCCCTACAATGGGAATAAGTTGTTGTCCTAATAGCGCGACTTAACGGCCCCAGGCCAGCATTCGGGTACGTGGCTCATAACACAACGCATCAAATTCAAGTGATATCAACTTGATGAGCTGGTCCTTAGTGCAAGGGGCGAGTGCATACCTACAATGACATTTTGGAATCCACGATCCAGCCCCTTAATCATGGTATCACAATATTTGGCGTCTCCACATCACCTCTGTTTTCACATCTTTCCTACTGTGGGGCAATCACCTTGATATTGGGCTGCACCTTCATGGCCCCTCCTCCTGTTGCTTTTGGCGGATACATGCTGGTCGTGCCCGTCATGGATGTAAATGTGCTGTGCCATCCCCCGCTGATGGTCACGGTACCGGCCTTGCTCCATGTGGGTGCCTCGCTGTAGGGACCCTGCTCCACCTTGATCCAGTCACCATTTCCCGCCGCATCTAACGCCTCCTGGATGGTGCGGTGGCAGGGGACATTCCCCTCACCGCAAATCCCATTGCTGCTCACGTAAAGCGTAGATGCGTATGCCGTAGTGAAGTTGATCTCATTACCGTATCCAGTCCCTGCAATGTTTATGGCATAGGCTCGTATATAATACGTTGTCCCTGGAGTTAGCCCAGTCAACGAACTCGTAAAATCTCCGATACCTTGTCCATCCATTGTTGCCTGATTACCGATGCTTGGATTTGGAGATGTATTCCAACAAACTCCCCTAGCAAGAACCGAAGCTCCACCATCATACGTTACGGCTCCTCCGCTCGCTGCGCTGTTACTTGTTATGGATGAAACATCTTTTGTCGTTATTGTAGGAATTGTTGCAGAAGTCGTAAATGATAATTCATCGCCATAGGCGGTCCCTGAGCTGTTTATCGCATAAGCCCTGACATAATATGTGTTCCCCGGATTCAGACCAGTTATTGAGCTTTCGAAGGTGCCAGTCCCGCTGCCATCTATCGTCTTGTTGTCACTTGTATTTGGATCCGGAGAGAGGCTCCAACACACACCCCTAGCTGTTACGGAAGACCCGCCATCAGAGGTTACATTTCCGCCGCTCGACGCACCGTTAGTTGTTATTGAGGATATGGGAGCTGTTGAAACAGTTGGGGCAATAGAATCTGTTTCAATGCTCAGGTCATCACCATGAGTTGTCGCCATACTATTTGTTGCGCTTACTCGAAGATGATAAATTGTTCCTGGTAATAGCCCTGTCAGACCGGCACTGACCGACTGAGCAGTGGTGCCAGTTAATGGGCTCTGAATCGCATCAATTTCGTTGCCATAACTGTCATCAGTTCCCCATTCAAATACCACCGTCGTGGACAAGCCGCTCGGATTGACAATTCCGTTAAGCGTGGCTGAATTGAACGTTACAGAAGTTGCTTCGCCTGTAGTGACTGTGGGGCCTTGTGGGCTAAATTCATATGCTCCCATATCCACAGTTCCGCCCATTACCCGTCCGTTTCCATCCTTATCTGTATCGGGGAGGGATGGAGCGTCGTTATTGCCTGTGTTGATACAAGTGGATGAAACGGTCAGGTGGTAATCATTGACTCCGGCAAACAAGGGATCTATGTTGTTGAGATTGCTAAGGTCTATGATAAACGGAAACTTAATGTAGGTGCCAGATGCACTCTGGTCAAAGTTGTTGTTATATAGGTCCAGCGGTACTGGAAAAAATGGATCATCACCAACATTTAAGATATAAAGATCCTTTCCCTCCGGAGCAGTGTTGTTCCAGATGATATTGTTGAAAAGGTCACCTGTTGAGTCATCCTCTGAGAAATCAATCCATATACCCCCGCCCTGGCTTCCAGCACTGTTTTCACTAATGGTGTTGTTAGTCAGTATATGGCTGTCTCCGTCTGCGTAAATACCTCCGCCCTGACTTTCAGCACTATTTTCACTAATGGTGTTGTTAGTCAGTATATGGCTGTCTGCTTTTGCGAAAATACCTCCGCCATGTTTGGCGCTATTCCCACTGAAAGTATTGTTGTTTAGAGTAGCTGAAAATTTCCCATAAATCAAAGCACCCCCGCCACTATGAGCATCATTCCCACTGAAGATGTTGTTGCTAAGTGTAGCTGTAGCCTGCACATAAACGCCGCCGCCAACACCAGCATCATTCCCACTAAAAGTATTGTTGTTTAGAGTTGCTGAAAATTCCGTATCATAAATAGAAGCACCCCCAATAGAAGCACCCCCCCCCAGTTCCGCACTATTCCCACTGAAGATGTTGTTGCTAAGTGTAGCTGTTGTAGCCTGCACATAAACGCCACCACCGTTACTATTTGCTGGTGTATATCGTGCAGTGGTATTCGCACTGAAAGTATTGTTAGTGAGAGTCGCTGTACCGGGTGAACAGAAAATATATGCACCCGCACCGTCACCTCCACTATCGGTTATACTATTATTAGTGAACTTATTTTTAGTCAAATTAACATTACCACAAAAAATATATGCACCCGCACCGATACTTCCACCGAGTCCAACATTATTAGTGAACTTATTTTCGTTCAAATTAACATTACCGCTGGTTCTAACATACAAGCCTGACCCTGCACGTGTGGATACTGCCCAGCCATTAGCAAACATCAACCCTTCCAAAAAAAAATCGGCAGCCGCCTGGCTAACCAACACCAAGACGCTATCTGTTTTTCCACCATCAAGAACAGTATTCGCAGGCTCTACCACCCGTGATGAACAATTTGACGTATAGCCTCCTTCCACAGTCAGACTATTTGTCTCAGTAGAGGCGTAAACGAAATTCCCACTGTATGTCCCCTGAACGATTTGGATGGTATCGTCCTCGCCGTTACCTGCCGCCGTAGTCAGGGCTGTTTGCAACTCTGTTGTGTTGGATACACAAAAGGTGGCTGCAAAGGAAAGGGCGGAGAACAGAATTGTTGATACTGCAAAAATACAAAGGACTGATCCTTTAACCCAAATTCGTTTGGCTTTCACGGTCTCCACCTCCTGATTCTGGTAAATACGTGCGATAAACATCCAAGTTGAAAGGACACTCTTCAGTTGTGCTATAGATTGTTTTCATGATCCGTAAACATGTTTTAGGATAGTCTGTGTGCCCTCCAGATGTTTCAAGGCATCCTCACGTAAAAAAAGCTTTTTTCTATGTATTGCGTCCCTGCCTGCCCTGCGTACTGAATGGGCCACTTCCCACAAGTATGAATCAATGATCTTCTTTTTGAGAGCATTATCGATTATTTCATAAAGATTCAACCGAGCTTTGGATTTCTCCTTTTTTTCAAGCTCCCTGGTTAAGACGTATTCAATCACTGATCGACAGATAATGATCGATGCCTGGTAAAAACCCTGAACATAACATTGCGTTGCTTCTATCAGGTGTTTTCTCGCTTCTTCGGGTGGATTGGTCTTAACAAATATCGATCTTAGTTCCATAAACCGTTCAACTGAGGGATCGAGATTGGAGATAGCTTCGATGGCAAAGAATTCATCGATTGGCATCCAACTGGAGCAAATGAAATCTACAATATCTCTAAGGCCTTCTGTTGTTCCCGATTTTGTTTCTAAAATCTTTCCGCCACGGTAAAGCCTCCTTATGAAGTGAGCCAATTTTAAACTGTTTAGTATGTCTTGAGTTTTATCAATATCACTTTCTGTCTCTCTCAGTCGGTCGATGACTGCTTTTAGGTCCTCATCAACTGACTTTTCACCCCTCATTACGTCAATCACATGCTGGATGTCACAATCATATTCCTCTGGAAATTGGCCGCAATGAATGCCGTATAGACATTCCATTATTCTTTTCATTAGGATCTCTGACATGTTTAGCGGTACAGTGACGGTTGTCGTTTTCATCATTTCCTCAAATTCCCTCTGATCTCGGGAACATTGTAGTCACGCTTTAACCACGGCTCTTTTCCAGTTCGTATCCCTGAGGGCCACAAAATACAAAACCCCGTTCTCCAAATATATGGAGCAACGGGGTTTCAAGGCATATAAATTATGTTGCATCCTCTTCCCCTTGTTCGCCTGCCTTGGTACGGCTTTGATGCGATCTGTGTGGGCTGTGAACAATTCCAGACTTATAGCGATTCGGAATAGAGCATCGCCTCAGATCAGCCCGGGCCAAGGGTTTAAAGAAGACAAATTGTGCAAATCTTCTGCTTAAGTGAGTGAATACACCCCTAACGAGCATAAGTCAAGGTAAACCGGTTGCCGGTCGAAGATACCGCCGTAATGCGTCGATTTCTCTTTACCCTCTGCTTACACAGACAAAACACCGACAGCGAAATATCAGAGAATTAAAAAGCTGTGATATGTTTTTGAAATCTCAAAGATTTCAGGGAACCAAAAACCTGAGATATGCCTTACATCTGTGGGATCTGCTGGACGTTGTTCCAAGACAACAACAGCCCAAATCCAGAAATCGATCATCGTTTGTTCGGATCAACGCTGTCATGGGGAAAGTTAAGGGTCTTAAGGAGTGCCTAAGCTGCTTTATCGGTTGGGCTGTGAAGTGAAAAGTTGCCGAGTTTTATGGATAGGAGTGTTATGTATCCGTTTTTTTTGTTCGTCAAGGATTTTCTCTTGACATTTGCGTTAATTGAGAAAGATAATGGTAATAACATAGAGACAAAAAACGTCCGGGCCTGATCCGCCCGGGGCGAGAGATAAGGCCGGTATGGAGGCAATCCGTACCGGCCTTTTTGTTTTTCCATGCCTCTTGGATAAACCCACCAACCGAACGAAGGGAGGGCCTTTCGATGATCAATTCAAAGACCGTTCAATACCCATTTACCGAAGACGACATGATGCGTTTGACCGAGTACGACGACGATTTGCCGTTGTATGTCGGCCGGGCCGCACCTGGGACAGCCACGAGTGTGCCGGGCTGGCAGATCCGGAAGTTCACCTATGACGCATCAAATAATGAAACCGCCATGCAGTTTGCGGGAGGCACCAACGATTACAGTCAGATCTGGGATAATCGGGCGCTGTTATCGTATTCATAGGGGAGGAGACGATCATGCCGAATGGAATGCCAAGCTGGGAACAATGGCGGGGCTTGTCGGAAGATCAACGGCAATACGAGGTGATAAGGTGAGGTGAGGTGATAAGAACTCGCTTTTTCAGGGAAGATATATAGCGAAAACGTGCTTGAGTGTCAAGGAGAAACTGACCCCAGGATATTGTGGTCGGGGCAAGGCCATACAATAGGGGCGCCTGAGCTCTGGGCGGGCTTGCATGCGGTGAGTGTCGTTTGCACTCCTGTGACGCTGGGAAAGGCGGAAACGCCGGAAATTCGGGTAAAGGAACCCGTTGGCCCCCATCTTTCTTTCAAAAATCAGGCACAGGAAGCCTCCGGATAGACCGGGTCCGCATAAAGCCAATTATCGGAACCGGGGAGTTGAGATACAGAATAGTCGATGCTGTATTCGGGGGGCCCGGTTGACTTTGGCGGCGGCCTTTGCTTGATTTCCCATAATCCCCGGTGGTTGAGGATTTTCTTGATGACTTCCTCGTCCTCTATGAAAGCGATGATACGCATCTTCCCCTGACATTTGGCGCAGGTAAACGGATCTACCTCATATATCTTCTGGATCAACCGGGCCCAGTTTCGTCTGAATTCTTTCGATGAACCATCTGGTTCCAGGATCGGGGGGATGAGTTCATCGTTGTCCTCTTTTTTCCGCTTGCCCCGGGACACGTTACTATAGTAACCATAATACCGGACCATCTGCTCCCCTTTGTTAGGAACATGGGAACACATGGCCGCTAACCATTCCAGAGCATCGAAGACCTTCTCCTCTGTTCCATCCTTTGACCGGTAAATGACCTCCGACTCCTCGGGAATGTTTCTGATGGCAGGAGGGACAGAAATGGCGGCGCTTGCACGAGAATCCCAGCAAATATTCGTGACCGCAGTCTTCACATTTCACCCTCGCGAAGCCGTTATGGAGGATGCCGCAGTCCAGGAAACGGTAGATCACCTGTCTCACATAGGGCCGGAAAAACCCGTACCGGGTGGCAAACCGTTCGTCATAGATAGTGTCTGAACGAAAACCGGGAATTTTCAGGCCGAGCAGGCGGGGACATTGGGCATACCCCAGGCCAGGAATCGGTTTTCCCTATGGCAAATCGGGCCTTTTTTATAAGTGCATGGTAAAAAAGCA
>Ga0209270_1003086_pt1 | contig 15199 bp, 13 predicted proteins | sample MTBAKSrepl1MetaG_FD_187456 | JGI IMG/M metagenome (GOLD analysis project Ga0209270, IMG submission 187456) | Enrichment culture microbial communities from Arthur Kill intertidal strait, New Jersey, USA, that are MTBE-degrading - MTBE-AKS1... | ecosystem: Environmental > Aquatic > Marine >...
TCGCCCCTCGCGCAGGGGCGTGGATTGAAACTGAATAAAAAATTAGGAATTTGAGGGGGGGGGGTGTCGCCCCTCGCGCAGGGGCGTGGATTGAAACTCGAACTGCCCTCGTGCACCTCGGGTATTCAGTTCAGTCGCCCCTCGCGCAGGGGCGTGGATTGAAACTGCGAGTATCCATCCGCAGATGAATCGCACGTTCGTCGCCCCTCGCGCAGGGGCGTGGATTGAAACTCGAAATGCGATTCGGATTGATTGCCAATTTCTCCGTCGCCCCTCGCGCAGGGGCGTGGATTGAAACTTTATATCGTACCCTGGACCCGTGGACGTTGCGGGTCGCCCCTCGCGCAGGGGCGTGGATTGAAACATGATGCTATCCTAGGCCCTGATCCTGTCCCCCAGTCGCCCCTCGCGCAGGGGCGTGGATTGAAACAGAAAGGCTGTCAGTAATATTGAAGCGGTCAAGGCGTCGCCCCTCGCGCAGGGGCGTGGATTGAAACCACGCGCTGAAGCGCACGCCGATGGCCGGCACGGGGTCGCCCCTCGCGCAGGGGCGTGGATTGAAACTTCTGGTCCTCGGCCAACGCCCGATACGCCACCACGTCGCCCCTCGCGCAGGGGCGTGGATTGAAACATCATGCTGTACCAGTTGACGCCCGGTTCGCCGTAGTCGCCCCTCGCGCAGGGGCGTGGATTGAAACGTGGTCAGCACGCTCAGCAGTTCCATGATCTCCAGTCGCCCCTCGCGCAGGGGCGTGGATTGAAACTTCTACGCCTGGGACCCGGAGACCTATCCCGCCCAGTCGCCCCTCGCGCAGGGGCGTGGATTGAAACGACTACCTCTACAGCGCCCTCGTCGGCGTTGGCGGGTCGCCCCTCGCGCAGGGGCGTGGATTGAAACATTTGTGGCCGAACCAGTTTCTCGGCCGAACCAGGTCGCCCCTCGCGCAGGGGCGTGGATTGAAACTAAAATTAATAGTCCGGCGGTCCTGACCACCCGCCGGTCGCCCCTCGCGCAGGGGCGTGGATTGAAACGTTGCGGCGTCGATGAACACGTCCAGGATGTAGCGTCGCCCCTCGCGCAGGGGCGTGGATTGAAACATCGTAGGCATAGAGCGTGCCGTTGCGCACGTCAGGTCGCCCCTCGCGCAGGGGCGTGGATTGAAACAAGTACACCTATGCCCGCAAAACCGGCGACACGGTGTCGCCCCTCGCGCAGGGGCGTGGATTGAAACACCCCTACACGATCATCAACGGGCAGTGGTCATTGGTCGCCCCTCGCGCAGGGGCGTGGATTGAAACTAATACCCTCTATGCCGCGTTCAATGCGGCGCTGAGTCGCCCCTCGCGCAGGGGCGTGGATTGAAACGCCTTGGGCCGCGATCTCCAGCAGGCGAACCTCGTCGCCCCTCGCGCAGGGGCGTGGATTGAAACTAATTAAAAACGTCGGCGAACACACAAGGAGGAAGTCGCCCCTCGCGCAGGGGCGTGGATTGAAACCCTTTGCCCTGCAATATAAGGCCGGTCAGGCATAGTCGCCCCTCGCGCAGGGGCGTGGATTGAAACGAAGAACGTCTCCGGATGCTGGGCGACGTAGCGGGGTCGCCCCTCGCGCAGGGGCGTGGATTGAAACTCAAGCTGAATCCGCTGAACCGTTTTGCATCTCGGGTCGCCCCTCGCGCAGGGGCGTGGATTGAAACATGTACCTGGGAAACACGATTTCCAGCGGCAGGCCGTCGCCCCTCGCGCAGGGGCGTGGATTGAAACGTCATGGATCGAAGCTATCAAATAGTTTTGCACTTGGTCGCCCCTCGCGCAGGGGCGTGGATTGAAACGCTTGTGCGGCCTCAATTGCCTTGACCGCAGCTTGTCGCCCCTCGCGCAGGGGCGTGGATTGAAACTTCGGGTCAAGCTCAATCTTGGGCGGTTCGGCCAGGTCGCCCCTCGCGCAGGGGCGTGGATTGAAACCTTCGGGTCAAGCTCAATCTTGGGCGGTTCGGCCAGGTCGCCCCTCGCGCAGGGGCGTGGATTGAAACCTTCGAAGAAAATAATGGTTGAGGTGCATATCATGTCACCTCTCGTTGTTTACAGCGAACTCATAGCCCACTTTCTCCCAGCACAGGCCACGCCGGAGTCGACTTCCGCGCCGGCAACGATGGCGAGGGAGGCGTCGAAGGCACATGCATTGAGCTTTTTAATGTTGAGGTCGAAGATGCTTTGAGGGGGTTGGGTTTGGCCCGGGGTGTGGACGATTTTTTGGGACGAGAAGACAGTGTAGCCGGCCGATCTCAGCGCCGCGGCGAGGTGGCGGTTGAAGGCCTGCTCAGCGTTAATGAAGAAGGGGGCGGAGAGATAGAGAGGGCGCGATCATTGGCTTTAATTAACCTATTTCATTGAAAAGATTACATGATACTGGCTTAATAATAAGATAATGATCCTGGAATCCAGGGTCTTGGAGATTTGAATATCCCAAGGTGAGAAGGTAGGCTAAATGGATAGGATCAGGTAAAACATGAGTCAAGCGCAGACCTCTTTAGCTATATCAATGCTACTAAATTTCCCATTTATAAGGAATTATTGCACTCTTAATATAGTACTTTAGTGCTTTAGATTGTATAAAATTCTCGATTTTCGCGAATAACTGTGCTATTAGTATAGTATGGATGATTCATCGCGACAATCCGGAAAATCAAGGCTGGCCACCGTTATCAACGCGGCGGGCGATGTCATTGATATCGCTGATGTCGAGGCTACTCTTTCTGTTCCCCGGACACAGGCCTCGAAGCTTCTCTCCCGCTGGAGGGCGCAAGGCTGGCTCCGACGCGTTGGGCCGGGGGCCTATGTCCCCGTCTCTCTTGCGTTGCGTGACTCCGAACAGGTTATTCAAGACCCATGGGTGCTCGTTCCGGCACTCTTCGGTCCGGCCTATATTGGCGGACGGACCGCCGCCGAACACTGGGACCTCACCGAGCAAATTTTTCGTGACATTCTGGTCTACACCGCCCGGCCGGTTCGGCAAAAGTCCATCGAAAGCCAGGGCGCTTTGTTCTCGCTTAAGCATGTAAAGGAAGACCTGATCTTCGGTATGAAGACCGTTTGGCGCGGCCAGACTCGGGTGTTGGTTTCAACTATACATCGTACGATCGTCGACATGCTCGATGATCCAGCGACAGGTGGCGGCATTCAGCATGTCGCCGAGTGTTTTGCACAATACATGCAGCGCAAGGACAGCGAGCCGCGCCTTCTGATTGAATATGCCGACCGCCTCGGTAACGGTGCAGTCTTTAAACGCCTCGGCTTTCTCGCTGAGCGCAATCCGCGTGCTGACCTGCTGATTGATGCAGCAAAGCTTCGATTGACAAAAGGATACGCGAAGCTCGATCCAGCGCTTGACTGCACGAAGCTGGTTACACGCTGGCGCTTGCGAGTACCCAAAAGCTGGATAAAGAAGGGGCGCCCATGATCAGCAAACCTGAAATCATCCGTCTCGCGGGGCAAACCAACCTCAATCCGCACGTCGTTGAGAAGGACTACGCGCTCGGCTGGCTGCTCGCGGGCATCTTTGCTAATGACAAGATTTCCGATAGCTGGGTGTTCAAAGGCGGCACTTGTCTCAAAAAATGCTTCTTTGAGACATACAGGTTCTCCGAGGACCTCGATTTCACGCTCATAGATGAATCCCATCTCGACGAAGCGTTCCTGAAAGAAGTGTTCGCCGAGGTCGGAGAATGGGTCTACGAAAAAAGCGGCCTCGAAATGCCTGCGGACCGTCAGAATTTCGATATCTACAACAATCCGCGCGGGAATAAGAGCTGCGAAGGCAAGATCAGCTATCGTGGCCCCGTCTCACCAACCGGTGGCGGGGGTTGGCCACGCATCAAGCTTGATCTGACCGCAGATGAGCGCATCGTTCTCGCTCCGGTGCGTCTTCCGATATTCCATCCTTACAGTGATGCCCCGCCCAACGATATCATTGTGCAAGCCTATGCCTACGAGGAAGCGTTCGGCGAAAAGGTCCGCGCTCTTGCGGAACGGACGCGGCCCCGCGATCTCTACGATGTGATCAACCTTTTCCGCAATACAGAGGCACGGCCCACGCCTTCGGTTCTGTTGGACGTTCTCCGCCAGAAGTGTGACTTCAAGGGCATCGCGGTCCCAAGGGCCGCCGATCTCGATCCGTTCAAAGATGAGCTCGCAGCAGCCTGGGAGCATATGCTTCGCCACCAGCTGCCGGCACTGCCCCCTGTGGAATCCTTCTGGGACGTTCTGTCGGAATTTTTTACGTGGCTGGAAAGCGGGATTGCACCGGAGATCCCAGTCTCTTATGCCAGTGCTCCCGGCGAGACGGTTTTGCGGGAGCGCACCCTTCGATTGCCGGTTCGACCCGCCCTACAGTCGCATCTCGAAGTCATTCGCTTTGCTGCAGCTAATAGGCTATGCGTCGATCTCGATTATCAAGGAAACACGAGACGCATCGAACCCTACTCTCTCCGGCGTACGAAAGACGCAAACATTATCCTGCATGCCTGGAACGTTGATAAGAACGAGCATCGCAGCTACCGGGTTGACCGGATTCAAGGTGCGCATGCCACGAATCAGATTTTTACACCACGTTACGCGATCGAGCTAACACCCTCCGGCCCAGTGTCGATCCCGCCGACCGAGCGCCAATCATCTTCATCAAGTCTAGGAGGCCACAGCACCCTTGGCATATTGAGCGCGCCGAGCCCGCGGAAACGATCGACACGGAGCAGCACATTCGGCTCATCGCGTTCAACGGGCCCGACATACATCTATCAGTGCAGTACGTGTGGAAAAAAATTCAGGCGGAAAAAACCTTCGACCCGACTCAACAAGCACAAAACGCCGGACGGCTGGCCCTGTCCAGGACGAACCGGCTACCTTGTTGACACGAAGTACTGACTCCCTGCTCCCCCAGTTCAGAAAAACTTGTCTAAAATAATGCACTTGAAGTGTTCCACGAGGCCATTGGTCTTGGGTCTAGTCAATCTCCTGCGGATTGAAAACAACAATAAAGCCGGCTGAGATTATCCTCAACGCCTCGGCGCCATCGCGGTTCAAGAGGCCTGCTCAGCACGGCGGTGAAGAGCGAGGCGGAGAGGTAGAGGCGGTGAGATGGCATGTGGGTTAGCTTCCTTTCATGGTGGTTTTACTGGCTGTCGGGAGAAGCTTTGAGTCGTTTCTCGAACTGGAACCTCTTCCCAAAGACTCTGCAAAGATAGATTATTTTGATTGGCTGTCCACCAGTTTTTTCAACAATGCGTCTTGAGGCAAGGTTTCCGAGCCCAACGATGGTGATCGCCCGGCGCACGTTCAACCTTTGCAGGAAAGCGTCCTTGGCCGGTATCAAGGCGGTGCCGATCCCACGATTCCAGCGCTTGGGATCCACCAGGAAATTGTAGGAGTACACGTCGCCGGGCTCAAGGTCGATCCAAACCCGGGCCCTTTCGTCCAGGCCGCTTTCCAAGCGAAGCCAGTTGATCCCTACCAGCTGATCACCTTCGAGGGCTCCGGAAGCACCGCTCCCCTCGATCGAATCGCTCCCTGAACGTTGACAGGGTGGCCTCATCGACCATCCGGGCAAAGAGCGGGAGATCAGCGGGCGTCAGCTCGCGGAAGCAGAACTGGTCGCTTGGGGTGTCCGCAGTCGCCGACTCAGAGGAGATCTCACGCGCGTTCAGGAAGAACCTATGGACCTTGAAGGGGGAATAACGAAGAAGCTTCGATAGCTGCATCACTGAGGATAAGCACTCCTACTGACGGCCACGCAGCCTCAGGGTTGTGGCAAGTTCACGGTTGAAGGCCTGCTCAGCGGTAGTGAAGAGGGGGGCGGAGAGGTAGAATTTTGAAGGTGTCATGATCATAAGAAAAACTTTTCTGACTCTTGGTTAAAAAAACTTGGGGATCACTCCGTGTGAAAATTTCCTAATTAATGTAACTTCATATCGGAGCTAACATATCCAACAATAAAGCATTGAAATTTGATATATAGAAAATAAAATGACTATATAGAATATTAAATTTATTGCGTTTGTGTGGGAAACAAACTTAAATTTTAAGCCAAGAATTTCAAGATAATCCCATTCAGGAGGTTCCGGAGCGCTCGGGTCTTTTTCTGGTGGCGGCGGAGTTTTCATCATGCAGCTATAATACGGTTCGTATGCGCTTAAGCCTGTATACCCCCAATGTTCACGCTCAATTTGCATGCCTCTCTTTGCGAGGGTTCTATAAATGGTGCGGTGCCGACAATCCATAACCCAAAGTGATATGCTCAGCCCTAATAAAAGAGAGGATTTTTCTATTGAAGGAACCCCTGAGACTATAAAGCCCACCGCCGCTAAATATAAGCCCAGCGTGGTAAATCTGTAGGTTATTACTGTGTTGAAATATGACGATAAAACAGTATATTCTGTCCTTAAATTATCGAGATTTTTTAATTTTTGGCGTACGCTGGGTTGCAATTGAAAAGATCATATCATCCCTCCTTTCCTGATCGTTGAAAACGGTGAAGCCGGCTAATTTCAGTACCAGGGCGCTATCGCGCTTGAAGGTATGCTCAGTGGCGGTGAAGAGAGAGGCGGAGTTAACTCTGTGACGGGATTGCCCATCGTCAGCTAAAGCCTCACATCATCGAGAAGCTCATATTCCACTCGGTCCTGAAGGTTAAGCCCTGCGAGGTCGTAAGTCCAACCGGTTTCGACTCGATCCTCGAATATGATCACCACGCTGTAGATCATCCCCTCCTGCTTGAACCATAGATGGTAAGCCTCTGGCGAAAAGCCAGCATGAATTGTGGATTGCCTATAACCCGCCCTTTTCAATCGGTCTGTAGGATATTCAAGCATTGCAATATCTCCCTGTTCCGGCTCCTATCCAGGTGTCCGGCCTTCACAACCTTGAACTGCATTCGGTGCCAACTCAAGTATAAATTCAAGTATAAGGTATCATGTCCCCTTTCGGGTGGGTTTTCTTTTTGGGGCGAGAAAACGATGAAGCCGGTCAAGATTGTCCTCAACGCCTCGGCGCCATCGCGGTTCAAGAGGCCTGCTCAGCGGCGGTGAAGAGAGAGGCGGAGGGGTAAAAGATAGGCATGAAATTACTCTAAGCTTTGTCTATTGCAAAGGGCCGGTAAAGAACAGTTTATTAGCTGAAAGCATGGTAATTAATGGATTCCCCAATCGCGTTCTTCATCTTCACGGGATTCCTGTCGGATTAATCTATTCAAATAGTCAATGCGCCGGCTCGCCCAAGAGCGAACATTATTGTTATTGTGGTGTCGCAAGTCCTCAAGCGCTGAAATTTCTTTTCGTAAGAGTGGAACCATAGAACCTGTCCACCCGAAAGAAGAAAGGTTCGATGATAGTGCTGAAAGTACTTTCTCATCATCTCCAAAATTATCTAATAGGAATTGTGCTTCGGGTAAAATTTGATATCTTTCTCCGAGATCAATTAACACATCTATTGACTGCGCAATGAACCGTGGGGCAAAATCAGGATTTCTTCTACACCATTCTTCAAGAATGGCACTAGGAAGATTCGAAAGTATGCTAGAAGTTCGGCTATCAAACAAACTTCCACAATTGAGCAGCTGCTCAAATCTATATCTTTCGAGTGGTGATGATTTTTGGATCGCATCAGTGAATATAGGCCAAACATCCTTAGAAAATTTTTGAAAAAGTACCCTAAGAATAGGTTGAACAGAATTCCAGATAAATTCTAAATCGAGTTCGTCTGTGCAGTTTGCGACGATTTGTTTGGCAAGATCTGAGGCAAAAACAGGATCATCATCTTTTAAAAGCTTCATAGAAATATCACGCCAATGGTATATTTCAAGATTATGTTTCTTTAAATATTCATTATCAAGTTCTAATGAAATAATAAGTTGTTTGAATGATAATTTGCAGTTTTCCCAATTTTCCGGAATACCATGACAATGCATATAAAGAATATCAAGAGCAACCCAGGCAGCACTTTTTCCTGTCGCTGCTATCTTTTCAATAAATGCAACAACTTGGTGATCGTCAAGGTTTCTCAGTGGCCTGCCATAGACTAATACATTTGCTGCCTCAGGTTCAATCTTGTTTTTACAAATTAAATCAACAAGTAAGTCTAGATAAAAAAATGATACAGTACCTGTAACAATAGCATTTGCATAATATTTATTTAAATTGTCGCGCTCATAAAAAATCTTAACGATGTCATTCCATCTTGAAGGATCAACATTATAAATTCCATTTAAAATGCCAAATAATAAGCTGCAATTTGGGTCTTCAATACTATCAATCTCTTGTATCACCGAAGATAATAACGGCTCCCTACTAACAGCTGCTTCAATTAGACTTTTACCGAAATAATAAGCTTGGCGTTGTTCACCAATTATGAGGTTTCTGATAAAAGGAATAATGCTATTAATATCTTGCGCTATTTCTTCTGCTAATGCCTTAGCATTATTACTTGCGACATCTATATAATTACCATCATCGTCTTCTTCGTGTTCAAACGAAGGATGAGAAACAATTAGACTTAAACGATCTTCTAAGCGACTTGGTATTAAGAGAGAGACCCATTCGTCAAGCTTGCGCCTTCCCTTTTCAGGCATCTTTGTGCTATCAAAACTAATGCTCTGCTTTATGTTATTGAGAGCTACCGGCCATAAAGAACCATCATGCTCTACAATACGTTTGATTACGCCATCGAGAAGGTTATATCTACCATACTGCATTAACCCCCTAATATGACTTCCAATTACAATCTTGGCATGTTGGGCGAGCGAATCATTATTAATTACTAAATTACTCAAGCGATCTAATGCTTGTTCCCAGTAGTCGAAGATTTCTTGATAAATTACAGGATGCCAATCTTTGAGAGGTTCGCCGCTTCCTTGATACTCGGCTCCTCCAGACCTGCTCCATCCAAAGGTTCCTAGCGCTCGTTCCAGAGCTTCAACGGCTAATTTTCTCATTGAATTGTTCTGGCTTTGAAGCGCAATATCAATAATGCGCATACGCAGCGTAGGAGGGGCTTTTGTACCTGACAAATATATTTGAAACAACTGCTTAAAAATTCCGCTTGCGTTATTGCTCCAGTCTTCATTCTCGGCTGAAGCTAGTAGCAATAGAGAGGTTGAAGAATTTTCAAAACATGAAGCATGAAAGCATAATTTTTCTAATGCCCAAACAAGATTTCTTCGAACATCGTCTTCGATTTTTAATAACTCTTCTTTCGTGTAAGCTTTTAAAACAGTCAATAGCGCTTTGCTTGTAGCGTCGTGGTTCACCTCCACGAAAGCGCGGAAGAGACGTGAACCACGCTCAGACAGGATCACTTCCGCTTGGCCAAAAGGGCTTTGAGGGCCGCATAGTTCTTCAGTCAGTGATTTGAATTCAGGCAGAAAGTCAAGGAGAGATATCTGTTCGCAAAAGCTTTCAACAAGACCCGCTGGCATATCGGCAAATATTATTTCGCGTTGCCGTTCAGGACGTGTTCTACTCCACCATTCAGCGGCAAGCCTAATAGCTAGTGGCTTTGGTACGAGGCTACCGTATCTTCCCCTCCTATCAATTATTCCTCTTGCCTCGAACCTTTTTAAGCACTCATAAAAACTATCTAAATCAACCTTGACAATGAAATCTGCGATAAATTTATATTCTAGAGACACTTCATCATCTATACCAAAGCGATCAAAGAGAGCACATCCCTTGAGAATTGCTTCATCATTAGCTGTTGGTACATCACCACCCCAAAGAATTTTATTGGCTAATTCATCATTATTGAGTCTACCCATTTGCGGATCTTGATCGAGTCGAGCATCGGCAAGAAGAACCGCCATTTGAGGAAATCCTTGAGCAAAGCGAATAATACGATCAATATCTCCTATTTTCGCCCCATAAACGGGATCAAGAATTTGCTTAATACATTCATCAGAAAGTCTTTTTAGATGAATGATTTCGGTTTGATTAGTCTTGTTGAGGTTATAGTCTAAAGTCAAAAGGCTTAGTTTCGAATCAGATCTTTTTATTTCCTGCTTTAAGCGTTCGTGTAATGAAATCTCACAGTCATCAACTACAATTATATTCTCAAATTCGAATCGAATCCAATCGGTTATCAAGCCTTGAATATCTGGATTAGCCCGGGCATTCCAATAAACAACTCTACTACTCAGGTCATCTTGATTACCAGACTCATTAAACGCTTCAAAAGCTAGGCGTGTTTTACCAAGTCCAGACAAACCCATAATTCTTGCACAACTACGGGGTTTAATCAATAAGCCTCTGAGCTCGGTAATAAATCTCGTTCTATCGTCATCGGCTATAAAGGGAAACCTCTGGTATTCAGGGTCTTGACACCACTCCTCCCAAGTTTTGAGTCCACGCTCTAAAGGTCTTCCAACCCAGTTCGACACAGCAACAATTGCAGTTATATAATTATTCACCCATCCCTCAATTGTGGAAGCATCATATATATCTATCAATGCTGTTCCAGCGTATCCTTTCCCTATCCTTGACAATTCATTTCTAATTAAATTAATTCTTTCATCTTTCTGCTGTCTATTTAATAACTGAGATGTAAAGATAATATATGCACCGCGACTATCTAACACCTCTTCTACTTTGTGTTTCATCGTTCCGTCTTGTTTTAATATTTCCCGTGCGTACTCGGCAGGACCCATCGTGGTAGACGCTTTATTTTGGAATAAAACAAACCGAAAAGGAAGGAAGTCTGTATATTCTATGCTGCCATTCCATTGGATTCTTCCATCTTCCCCGCCATCGGGCACGTTGATATTCAGGGCAACTTCTACTGCGCGTCCAGCAATTCCATTATTCCGAGCCTCACAGTGAAGCAGTAGCTTTAAAAGCTTAGTAAGCTGAAGGCTGTCCAGACCAGTAATATCCCTGGCCTCAATCCTAAATAATGTTGGCATTTTCTTTTCCTCGATTTCCAGGTCTAATACACGCGGCCATCCTTTTGTTTAGCCCGTTTACGTCTTCAGAAAAAAATGTGAAGCACATTCAATAATATATTTGCTAAATTTATTTGAATTATCCCGACTTGAAACGGCGGGCGAGTAGTATATATAGCGTTAAGGTCTTTCGACAAGTTCATAACAGATCGTCTAGACGGCAAGGGCGAAGGGGTAAGTCATTCTCTATCCAGCAGTCCTTAAAGAAGTCTCTGCGAGGAGCGCTCAAAGATAGAAATACGCGGCACGTGGTGTGATTTTCCTGTTTCATGCCTACTATTTTCAATCTTTTGCCTATTGAACAGTCCTTGAGCTGGGCCGAAAGGCTTATATCTCCCCCCTCACCTCTTACTCCACCACCACCTCACCTGCCCCACGATCCCCTGGTTGATCTCCTCGCCTTGGAGCATGATCGCGTAGTCCAGCTCAGCGTGGTTTTCAGGGATTCCGATGACTGTGCCCCGCTCTTCTATGTACTTCAGCCACTTGATGGTGACGCCGCCATTCACCCTGAAGACCACGATCTTGCCGTCGAGGCGCTTTATGATGTGCTATTTGTCTGCCCCGTCCCGACTACCTGCAAAGCAGCTACGGGCGCTTGAGCGGCGGTTTCAGAAGCCTTGCCCTTGTCCGCTGGCGGAGCGGCTTGTTTCGCTTTGGCCTTTCGCTGAGCCTTCGCATACAGCTTGCTGATATGCTTCTTCGCTTGGTCGGCCGACTCCCCTTCGATTGCGTCCCTCTTGAGAACGTCCGGCAACAGGGCCCCTATTTCATCGAGTGAAACCTTCGAGTCGGGTGCCAGACGGCGGATTTCACGGCGCAGGACATTTAAAACGGGTTCGGATTGGATAAGGGCGGCGATTACGAAACGGTTCACGTTCTGGGCGTGTTTGTGAAACTCGGAGATGGCGTCCTTGGACAGTCCATCCTTGCAAAGTAAGTACAGGAGTTCGAGATCGTCCGCTTTACGCGGGCTTAATTCAAGGATGTCTATGGAGCATATGTGCTCATGTCCGATAGGTTGCTCGAACTTAATCCGGTAGATTTCCCAATCGACACCGTTCGTCAACACTACCCAGGGAATGCCTTGATTTGCACCGTAATTCAAGGCTTGGCGGAGATGGTTTTCTTTGAGGGTCAAGCCGATCGCTTTGACCTCGATCAGGTACTTGATCTCCCCTCCGATTTTCACGGCCAGATCGCAATAGGTGCCGCGGATCGCCTGCTCACTGGTAACCTCGGTGTATTTATCGAAGCCGAACAGGGCGGCCAGCATGTCCGTGATGATCATGACCGTGTCTGATTCATTGACGTCTCGGTTTTTGGCGTCGCTGAGGACTCGCTGAAACAGGACCAATTGCTTGGATAACCGCTCAGACACCTTCTTGGGAATGCTCGCCATTATTACCCCCTTTCGCTTTGTTTACCTCTTACTCCACCACCACCTCACCTGCCCCACGATATTATCGGCGATGTCCTGACCCCCCTCTAAGATGACTACGAAATCAAAATCTTCCTTGTTTTCCGGAATTCCTAGCGCGGTATCCTTGTCCTCGTTGAGTTTTAGCCACTTTATCGTCACCCCTCCAATGTCCCTGAAGGCCACGATTGTGTCATGAAGCTCCCTCAGTTCCTTGAGGTCGTTGGGCCGCGAAGCATGGTCAATGGCTACAATATCCCCATCGTTAAGAATGGGATACATGCTCCTCCCTTTTACTCGAACACAGGTGTAATTCTCCGGGCCCCCTGGGAGCCATAAAAGGTCATTGTAAATAATAGCCCAGGACTCGACATCATCCTCGTTCACCTCCGCCGGTGCACGATTTCCCACAGCATCCTTGAGCAGGGGGATGGCTGCATAGCTATTCCCGGCATCTCTAAAACGCAGCATAGCCGGCCTCTCTTTAAGGTTCTTCAAACGAATCGGCGCGAAAGTGATGTCCGGGCGCGGGGCAGCTTTTTGAAAGGGAGATTCCTGGCCGGTGAGAAGGTGATCAAGGCTCATGGAATATTCCTGGGCTAATTCAATAATCGCACTCAGCGGCGGTTCTTCCTTGCCGCTTTCCCACCTAGTAATGGACGGCGTGGATACCTTGAGCAAGGCGGCGATCTGAGCTTGGGTCTGTTTATTTTTTTTGCGGGCAGACCTCAACCTTCGAGCTATTCCAGACAATTTATCTAATGGTAGCAGTCTCTTAGACAATTTTGGTAACCGTTATTTATTACCTTGACAAATGTTTGGTTATCGTATAATCTCTAATCATCAAGCGCGAGAAACCATGCTCCACCAGGAGGTAGCCCCATGCATCCCGCTGACACTCAAACCGAACCCCAAAAGGGGATGCACCCGGCCGATATCCAGGCTGAACTCAAGAAGCGAGGACTTACCCAGAAGGCCCTGGCCGAAAAACTCGGTGTGTCCGAATTCCCGGTCAGCGCGGTCATCAACAAGAAGCACGTCTCGGACCGCATCATGACTGCCGTGGCCGAGGCGATCGGCCGGGACAAAACCGAGGTTTTCGCGGAGTACTACCTCAGCCCCCCGAAGCGCTCCACCAGCCACGCGATCGGCGACTGTGAGGAGACCATTCCGGCGGCGGCTTAAGCCTCGCTGAGAAGAGGGAAGCACCATGACCTCATTGACCCCTGTAAAAAACCCGAGCCAGGAAAACCCCCGGTCCTGGACCGAGGACGGCCTGACCTTCACCGAACTCATCTACCAGGACTACACGAACTGCCGGTTCAGCGCCGGCGCGGTCGAGGGTCATCCGGTGGACACCATCTATTTCATGGCCGAAAGAGACGGCCGCATGACCACCCAAATCCTGCTTCGGCCGGACGAGGCCGCGGCCATGGCTTGGGTGATCTCCGGTGTCCTGTGGTCGGTGCTGCTTGGATCACTGCCCGACCGCGTCCGTGGTTATGTGGGTTATTAATAACCCTTTTCCGCTTGTGGGTCAATGTAAAAGCTAGCGTAAAGGCAAAAAGATCAAAACCCTACACAAACAGGCACAGGGGAATCGCACATGAACTCCATCACCGAACTGCTCAAAGAAATCCTGGTCTCGACGCATCGCGGGTCTGCTTACGAGGTCGCCGAAATCGCCGGTCTGGCCTACCGGACCGTGATCGACCAGACCGACGGCCGGATCAACCCCTCGGTCGAGGTGATCAAGGCCTCCTGGCTGGTGACCAAGGACCCGCGGCTGAAGCGTCTGCTCGAACCCGAGGGTTGGGAGCTCGCCCGCAAGGCTGAAGCGATCCAACCGACCCGGGACGCGGAAGGCGAGACCACGGACGTGATCCTGGCGGCCTCGACCCTCATCGAGTCCATCCGTAAGGCCAAGGAGGACGGCCGGCTGACCAAGGAGGAGCGGCTGACCATCCTGTCCAACCTGGGCATCGTCAAACTGGAAGTGGAAGAAGCCGAAGCGGCCCTGAACCAAGAGATTTCCTCAATGGCTGGCCCCCGGCTCAATGTTGCCGGGACAGGAAAGTGAAACTATCAGCCCAACCTCAAACCGTGCGGTATGCGGCAGACCCCCGGCCCATCAGACTCGCCCTTAGTCAACCGGCCGGGACGTAACCTCAACCCCATGCGGGCGGGAGGCCTTGAATGAAGGTGGCGCCTTCTCAAACCTCCCGGTCCCTTTCCCTCAGGAGGTAAGCTTCATGGAGCGTTTCGAAGGATATTTTCATCAGTCCGATCTCAAGTCCTACCTGAAATGCCCTCGGTCCTTCTACTACAACCGGGTGCTCGACCTGGACAAGGAGCGGGTGTCCATGGCCAACCTGTGCGGCCGGGCCGGACACAGCACGGTCGAGATGGCTCACCGCAAGGGCATCTGGAATTTTTCCCAGTTGTTCGAGTTTTTCAAGGCCGCGTTAGATGCCGAGATTCAGAGCGTTCAGCGCCGGGGCATGGAGGTTCACGGCAAGCTGGATGAGGATCGCTACAAGGCCATGCTGGCCGGCTACGCGGACAAGGCCTGGAACCGGGAGGCCGAGGTCTGGGGGTTGGAGCGGGAGTTTTACTTCGAGATCAAGCCGTCCAAGACCACCTACGGCTTTGCCGGCCGATTCGACCAGGTCCTCAAGATCAAAACCGAGCTTCTCCGGGCCGACTTCCCGGACCTGCTTCGCGGCTTCCACAAACCCCACGTCATCCTTCACCGGGACGTCAAGTTCGGCCGGCGTAGAGAGACTTCGAAGTTCGAA
>Ga0209270_1003088_pt1 | contig 15177 bp, 11 predicted proteins | sample MTBAKSrepl1MetaG_FD_187456 | JGI IMG/M metagenome (GOLD analysis project Ga0209270, IMG submission 187456) | Enrichment culture microbial communities from Arthur Kill intertidal strait, New Jersey, USA, that are MTBE-degrading - MTBE-AKS1... | ecosystem: Environmental > Aquatic > Marine >...
GAAACAATGGATGATTCGAGAAGGATCCACGGGTGCCCGGCGGCTTGCGATGAAGAGATCAAACAGGTCGCGCCCTTTCTTGCGCTGGTACAGCGCCCGCAGTTTCGTGCCGAGCAATTCCTCCAGTTGGTACGTCTTGACCGAGGCTGAATCGGCGAACCACCTGGACCGAACAGCGTATTCACGCTCTTCGACGCCCAACACGGAAAAGTGCTCGCGGGAGTTGATCTCAATCTTGAGGCGCATGGGGATCGGCGGTTGAGATTCCGATGTCATTCGGTAGATCAGGACGACGCGGCCCTCCTTCATCGTGCGCTTGGGGATCCCCAGCCAGGGATCGACCGATTGGCGGATCGCATCCAGCAAGTTGCCAATCGGACCAGGCGTCGTTTGCACGAGGTCGATGTCTTCCGAATACCGGGCGGGGGGGCGAAGATGGAGTTTGTAGAGTGCGGTGCCGCCGCGGAATGCGAGTGCGTCAGCAACCTCGGTTTGTTTGAAAATGCTCACGATCGCCCGGCTGAGGATCAGGTCTTGCTCCACTTGGGCGTCAGTGGCCCAAGGCGCCTCGGCGCGCCACTCGGTTATGAAGTCGAATGGGATCATAGGTCGGGCTCCACCTCTTCGTTCACGAGCAGACGCCAACGGGGATCTCGTCCGGCTTGATGGATGGACCCGCGGGGCCGGAGGGGAACGTATTCCTTTGCGCGCGCGTGCACGTATTCAACCAGCGGAGCAGCCAGCTTTTCTTGCCCGATCCGCTCGAGCAGGAAACCGAGCCGCTGTGCCCAGGGCAACGGCGAGAGAGAGGCCGCGGTGAGGAGCCGGCCGGGGTTCAGACTGGCGGAGAGCTCCGAGAGGAGAGTGGCCACGTTGGAAAGACCTCCGGAATGACCCGGATAACCGACCAGGTCAAATGCCGTTGCCTCGGGAGAAGAAACACGGAGCACCCCTCGCAAGGTGTTCCTTGAAACAGTCGGGATTTCCGCGAGATTCCTGCGGGCGATGAACTGGACGCGCACGCGGCCGCAGCGGATCGGTGGCCGGTTCCGGGGAACCATCACCTGGAAGACCATGGGCGCCTGGTGCGCCGCGCCGTGGAGGCTGGCCGCGGTCAGCAGTCCGGCGTAATAGGCCACGTGGAGATGCTCCATGAGTTGGGGGATGAACTGATCGGCGGGAAGGCATCCGAGCGTCCGGTATTCCGGCGGCACGATGACGTGGAACCCTCGGAAGGGCATGGCCACCCGAGTTTTCCGATTCAGACGGCGAATGGCCGCCCGCGCTGCCGCCGGCGACACACCCAGGGCGGCGATGGCTTGCTCGGTGGTGAAATGGTACTGTCCCTTGGCAGCCAGGCTGTCGACGAAGGAAACCATATCCATTCGCTTGGACTCCGCATTCACACGACAAAAGTAACGATAATTATTGTTTTTGTCAAGTGATTCCGGAACAGACTGACTCGGATGAGTCGCATCAGAAGGGCTGATTCCTGTCACACTGGCGTCACACTCAACCACAAATTCCGGTGGTTTCCAGCGATTTCCCGCCATTCCCGGCAATAGAGGGAGAAATTTTGGAGACACCTGATTTTCCACGCATCTTGGCATGGCTTGGTATTGCTGATTGCCATCCGATATTGGGGCGATCAGATCGTACGTTCGGTCTTCGGAACCGCAGGTTGCAGGTTCGATCCCTGCCGGGTGCATTATTTTCAATAGTTTACAAAGATTGACTACCCCTGAAATGATCGCATGTCACAGTGGCGTCGAATCGTCAGATCGGAGGACTCCCCTTTATCACCACCAAATGTGCGAAAGATGCTTAATGCTACTGATCTGTGAGATATTCTTTCAGTTCTTCTTCTGTCACAAGTCTATTGGGGACGCGGATCTTCATTGAGCAATCGAACGAATTCATCATAGCAATACACGCGGTGCCGCTCGCGGCCGGTGAGCTCCCGAACGATCCCCAGGCGGATCAGGTGCCCCAGCGCGCTGCGGACGGTGGGCTCGGCCAGGCCGAGAGCCGCGGCCGTCTCCGGCGCATCGAGCAGGGGGCGGTTCTTGAACTGTAGGAACACCCTCAACACCGATCCTGATGGCCTCCCCAGCGTTTCGATCCGGGACGCGTCCCGTTCGAACATGCCAAGGATGCCCTGGGCGGTGCCGATGGCCTGGCGGCACGTCTCGCGCACGCCGGTGAGGAAGAACCGGAGCCAGCCCTCCCAGTTTCCAACGGTGCGGACCTCCCCCAGCAGTCGGTAGTAATCCTCCCGGTGTTGCTTGAAGTACAGGCTGAGATAGAGCAGGGGCCGCTGCAGGACTTTCTCTGTGCAGAGGATCAGGGGGATCAGCAGGCGGCCGACGCGGCCGTTGCCGTCCAGGAACGGGTGGATCGTCTCGAACTGGACGTGGGCCAGGGCGGACTTGACGAGCGTGGGAGTCGGGCCGGGATCGCCGTGGAGAAACCGCTCCAGCGCGCCCAGGCACTCCCCCAACCGCTCCGGCGGCGGCGGCACGAAGGCGGCGTTGCCCGGACGCGAGCCGCCCACCCAGTTCTGGGAACGGCGGAACTCGCCGGGAGACTTTTCGCTCCCCCGTCCGCCGGCCAGCAACACTTCATGGATTTCCCGGATCAGCCGGAGCGACAGGGGGAATCCGCCTTCGACGCGTGCCAGCCCGTGCTGGATGGCGGCCACGTAGCGGGAAACCTCCCGGACATCGTCCAGCGGCACGCCGGGGGCCTGCTTGTGCTCGTACATCAGCAGGTCCGACAGGGAGGATTGCGTCCCTTCGATCTGGGAAGAGAGGACCGCCTCCTTGCGGATGTACATGTAGAGGAGCAGGTCGGGATCCGGCATCATCAGGGACAACCCGTCCAGGCGCCCCAGCGATTGGTTGGCCTGCTCCACCAGAGACAGGTCTTCCAACGACAAACGGAGTGGAGGATCCGGCGGCAGCGGATGGGGCACGAACGCCCGGCAGGTCTCGCCCACCGTGGAAACGATCACGTAATCGCCTGTTTTTCTCCGCGTCGTCATGGCTCACCCGCAACGAAAGAATTTTTCCTTAACCCGGTGGCAACGTAAAAATAATAGCATGTTTTTACGTTACGTGATCCTTCTTTTTAGGTTCGCCACTGTTCATTCCTTCGCCTTTCCAGAGAAGAACAACCGGATTCCGGTTACGATTCCTGTCACACTGGTGTCACACTTAACCACAAAATTCGGTGGTTTCCGGCGAATTCCCGCCATTCCCGGCAAAAGAATGAAAAATTTTGGAGATGCCTGATTTTCCAACCATCTTGGCATGGTATGGTGTTGCTGAATACCATCCAACCAATATTGGGGCGAACAGATCGTAGGTCCGGTCTTCGGAACCGAGGGTTGGGGGTTCGAGCCCCTCCGGGTGCGCCAATATTATCAATGAATTACGCGTAATTACATGAACACTGCATTCATCGCCGTGTGCGGTGGGTGCTCGTCGTCTGATGCGGTGTGTTTAGGGCCACCTGGCCGCACCGAGCATCAATGCAGGGTATTGTGCTTGTTCGAGTCTCCGGGCAAGCATGTTCTTCAGATCTCCGAGAAAGCATGTGTGCCGAAACATGCAGAACTTCAATAGCTGATAGTTACGAGCAGAGGGATTTCTTCGAGATCCTCACCGGGGGGTTCACATCCTGCCCGACTTGGAGTCCGGCAAGGTGAAGTGGTCCTTGATGACAAGCAGAAGGAATTCTGCAAGGCCCTCGGCTGGGGATATCACATCCTGCCCGACCTGGAGTCCGGCAAGGTCAAATGGTCCCTGGCCCGGGTCAACCAGGTGTCGAAATACTTCCAGTGCCCGCCCGACTACTTCCTGATGGGTGACGAGGTGGCCGAGGAAAAGACCGGCATGCTTCGGATGCTCTACACCATGGAGCCCGAGAAGCGCAAATCCCTCCGCCGGATCATCTACGACTGGAACATCACGGATTACAAAGTCATCGAGGAGATTTTAAAATTCGCCCGGCGGTTCTTCCTGGCCGGCAGGCACAGTGCCAAATAATGGGCGGTTGGTAAATGATCCGATGGAATGTGCAAAAGTTTATGTGCTAAGTCGCACCCGAGGTTTATATTCCGTCAGTTCGGAGGACTCCTTCGCATCCATAAATGTGCGAAAGATTTTTTACCTTATCAAAGGCTCCCCCTGCTAACCATAGAATCGGAATATAATTACTATGCAATAAGGATGGAAAAATATTCATTATAATATGAATAACATAATATAATATCAGCCCTGTAATTAACGCTAATTTATTATTCATAATAAGTCCTTTTAAGTTTAATCATTATTAAATTATTGATGGTGATCGGGCATAACATTTATTTTGATTCTTGTTCTGGTTTTTCTTGTCAACTGGGTGAGGATTAACAATATGACCTTCATTAATTTTCTTGAACCCTCTAAATTGTTCATTAGGATACGTGAACTCTCCTATAATAACGTGTGATGTTTTTGGCTTTTCCACACTCAGCCCTCCTGCTTGAATCACCGTATAGCAGAGATCCGCACAATTTTCAGAGTTATTGTCGCCAGATTCTTTGTTTTTACTCTCTGTTATTGAGTATGGTTTATTATAATTTTCCAGTACTGTCCCGTTAACGGATTTTCATTGCCTTCTAACATGCTATAAATGAATCGCTTAATGGGCATTTTCGTCAGAAACGATTTGAACTTTCAGTTAGCATCTCCGGCAGGATATTTCCCATCCGGAGGCGCTGACCATGAACGAAGGCCGCACCGTATTCGCCCAACTGATGGACCATGTCCCGCACCACCTGTTCACGCGCTGCGTCGCCCGCTATCAGGGCGGCCACCGCGCCGCCGTCGGGCAGACACGCATCCACACGGTTGATGACCGTCGCGGGCTGTCCGCACCCCCTCCGCGATGATTCTTACTCGGCGGCGCGGCGGTGAAGGAGCCCCGGGTGGTACACCGCCAGGCGGCGGAGGACGGACCGATAGCGGGTCATGTCCCCCTGGCTCCCCTGGACGTCGGCGCGGTAGAGGCGGACCAGGTTTTCGAACCAGGGATGCCGGGTTAGCGCGGCAAGTTCCACCTCGGGTAGCTCGCGGACCAGCTTGGGCAGCAGGTGGTGGCGGATGTAGAACTGAACCTCCTCCACCAGCTCCGGCTCGTAACCGAGGCGCCGCAGGATCCGGCCGGCCATGGCCGCACCGGCGGGCGAGTGGCCGGGGAACGAGACCGTTTTCTCCACCACCAGGGTGGCCGGCTTGGCGATGTCGTGGAGCAGCAGCCCCAGGGCCAGCCCCAGCGGCAGCCGCCGGCAGCGGCGGAAGCACTCGAGGGTGTGGACCCAGACGTCGCCCTCGGGGTGGTACTCCTTGTCCTGGGGGCAGCCGCGCAGCGCCGCCAGCTCCGGGATGATCCGCTCCAGCGCGCCCAGCTCCCCCAGCAGCTCCAGGCCGACCATGGGGCGGCGGGCGGTGAGGACGGCGGCCAGCCCCGCCCGCGCCGCCGGATGCAGCTCGCGGGTCAGCGCCACCGGCGTGGCGCGCAGTTCCTCCAGCAGGGCCGGGTCGGGTTCGAGGGGCTCGTCCGCCGCCAGCGCCGCGGCGGCCAGCAGCCGCTCCAGCCGCGCGGCGGGTTGCGGGCCGGGCGGGGCGAGCGCCCGGAGCACGCCGCAGCGGACGTCGTCGCGGCAGCCCAGCGGGTCGAGATAGCGGTCGCGGACCGGATCGAAGAGCAGCCCGTGGACGGTGAACCACGCCTGTCCCGCCACGCGGCGCGGGTCCGGGATGGCGGTTGCGCTCCGGCGGCGGACACCGGCGGCCAGCGGGTCGCACGCCAGCAGCAGCCGGGTGGCGCCGAGCGCCGCCGCGGCGCTCCAGCGCCCCTCGCCGGAGGGCGTCACGTCATCGAGGGCGCGGGCGAGGTAGATGACGTCGGCGTCGGTCCAGAGGCGGATCTCCGCCGTTTCGCGCCGGCGGTATAGCCGTCGGGCGGTCTCCTCGATTACGTAGAGACGGTAGCCGTCACGCTGGAAGCGCCGCGCCAGTTCACCCAGTTGCTGCCGGACCGCCGTTTCGGTCATGCTCTCATTTGTATCGCATCCGGGGAGGAAATGGAATCGGGGAGTCGGTGAATCGGGAGACGGGAGTTGGGAGATAGGAGATAGGAGATAGGAGTGGGAGACGGCAGACAGTAGACGGTTCAGTCATCAATGATCAACCATCGACCATCAACCATCAACCATCAACCATCAACGATCAACTATCTGCGAACCTTCCAACCTTCCAACCTTCCAACCTTCCAACCTTCCAACCTTCCAACCTTCCAACCTTCCAACCTTCCAACCTTCCAACCTTCCAACCTTCCAACACTGTTGACATGCTCGCATCATGGGATCGGGAACGAGTCTCGAGTCTCGAGCCTCGAGCCTCGAGCCCCGTCGGATCAGAGAAACCGCCGGCAGCGTTCGGCGGCCTTCTCCAGCATCTGGCCCGCCAGGATGCCGAAGGTGAGGGTGGCCTCGAGATCGGGCGGCTCGGGAAGCTGTTCGGCCAGGGCGGCCAGCAGATCCTGGAAGGCGGCGCGGTCGCCCAGCCGATCTCGGTACCGGGCGGCGAGGACGCTGGGTACGGCGGCCGCCTCGCCCGCGGCCGCGGCCAGCGCGTCCAGCCGGTTCCAGGCGCCGGGGCCCGGATCCGTCAGGCCGGCGTCCAGCTCCAGCCCCGCCAGGCAGGCCGAAAACAGCGTGAAGAAGATTCGCCGGCCCTGCTCCGGATTCAGCCGCGCGAGCTGAGCGCGGAACAGCGAGCCGGCGTTCAGGAAGAGCCAGTGGTCCATCTCCTGGGCGCTCAGGGCGGCGGCCAGGGCTCGGGCGCGCAGGGCGGGCGGGGCCAGGCGGCGGCACTGCCGCACGAAGCGGCGCTCCAGGCGGCCGAAGCGCCCCTCGTAGTCGCGGTCGCCGGTGCCGAAAATGGACTCGGGCCACATGCGTCCATTGTCGCCTCAGGGGGACGCCGCTGCCAAGGAAATTCTGCGGGCCGCTCGACAGCCGTCCGGATCCCGGCGCTTTATCGGGTCAACGAATCATGTTGATAGTTGATGGTTCAGGGTTCGTGCTCGTGATCGTAATTCGTAATCGTGATCGTGATCGTAATCGTAATCGCAATCGAACGGTTTGAAGGTTCACAGGTTTGAAGGTTCGCAACGGTTGATGGTTGATGGGGAAGTGCGCCAGGATCTGTGTTCTGTGATCCAGGATCCAGGACCCAGAACCCGGAACCCGGAACCCAGGACCCAGCTCCGAAGTCCGAAATCCAATATCCGAATTCCGAGGTCCGATATCCGATCTCCGTCATCCGCGTCCCTATTGATCGCCCTCTACCATCAACTATCAACCATCAACAATCAACGATCAACAGTTTCTTCTTGGCGGCAGGACGGCTTTGCGTGACAATGGGGGGCAATCCACGTCGGGAGGAATCGCAGCATGGCGGGACCGAAAGCGGGCAAGGCCGGGGCCGGCAGGCGGCTCAGCGGATCGGGGCAGGGCGGGAAGCGGGGCGCCACCGCGCGCGCCGCCGCCAAAGCCACGGCGGCCAAGGGCGGGGCGCTCACCGGGTCGGACCTGGCGGTGGCCGGAGTGTTTCTCAGCGGGGTTGTCGTGGCCCTGGTGGCGTTCTCCACGGCCGTCCATCCCCTGAACGACTGGTTCATCATCATGCCGGCCCTCATCGGCGCCGCCGTCGGCGCGGTGGCCGCGGTGATCCTCCACCGGATCAAGCGGCAGGAGAGCTTCCTCTTTGTTGTGGCCGTGGTGGCGTTCAGCGCGGCGTTGTGGGCCGTCGGCGTGACCCTGGCGCTGAACCGTCCGCTGGACCGGAGCCCCGTCAAGCATCACTTCGTCCCGGTGGTCAACAAATACGAGCGCGGCTCGGGCCGCAACGCCGAGTACTACCTGGAGGTCGACGGCTTCACCGAGGACGGCGTGACGCGGCGGCACCTCCAGGTTCCCGAGGACGTCCATACCGGCGTCTCCGCCGGCGGCCGGGTGGACGTGCTCACCCGGAGCGGCTTCTTCGGTTACACCTACCTGGAGCAGGTGCAGCTCGTGGGCCTGGACCTGCCACCGGCGGATAAGGAGCCGCTGCCCGTCATCCCGCCCACCATCCCGGTGGACGGCCTGCCGGGGAGGTGACGGCGCGCGGCGGCCCAGACGTGTGAACCGACGAGGTGCGGCATGCCCGTGATCTGCGGGATCCATCCGGTGAAGGAAGCCCTGGCGACAGGCGAAGTGGAGCGGCTGCTGGTCGCGGAGGGGAAGCGCCACCCCCGGATCCACGAACTGGTGACGGCGGCCCGCGGGCGCGGGATCGAGGTGCGGGCCGTTCCTCGGACGGTGCTGGACCGCCACGCCCCCGGCGCCAACCACCAGGGCGTGGTGGCGTTCTCCGCCGGCCGGACGCTTTGCGAGCTGACGGAACTCCTCCGGCCCGAAGCCGGCGCGCCGCTGCTCCTGCTGCTGGACGGTGTCGAGGATCCCCACAACCTGGGCGCCATCCTGCGGAGCGCCGACGGCGCCGGCGCCACCGGCGTCATCCTGCCCAAGCGCCGGTCCAGCCCGTTGTCGGACGCGGTCTGGCGCGCCTCGGCGGGCGCCGCCGCCTACGTGCCGGTGGCCCGCGTGGTGAACGTGGCCGAGACCATCCGGACGCTGCAGGCGAGCGGCGTCCGCGTGGTGGGGGCCGACGCGGCGGCCGAGCGGCCGTTTTACGCGGAGGATCTCACAGGGCCGGTGGCGCTGGTGCTGGGCGGGGAGGGGAAGGGGCTGCACCGGCTGGTGCGGGAGCGCTGCGACGCGCTGGTTCGACTGCCCATGCGCGGGCGGTTGTCGTCGCTCAACGTTTCGGTGAGCGCGGCCATCCTGCTGTACGAGGCGGTGCGCCAGCGGGCGACGGCACTGTAGCGTGCCGTGGTGCCTGCCGTGGCGCCTGCCGTGGTGCCGGCGTCCCGCCTGCCGTGGTGCCGGCGTCCCCGCCTGCGGGGGGAACCACCACAAAGCCCCGAAGGACACAAAGTAGCCATTCCATTTATCATCGATCATTGGTCAATTATCATTTGTCATTGGTCATTGGGCGGATGTTGAATCGGGAGACGGGAGAAGAGAGACGTGAGACGGGAGACGTGAGATGGGAGACGGATCAATCATCAACGATCAACCATCAACCATCAACCATCAACCGTTGCGAACCTTCAAACATGCGAACGGTTCGATTGCGATTACGATTACGATTACGATGACGATTACGATGACGATTTACGAGCACGATATCCGAAGTCCGATGTCCGAAGTCCGATGTCCGAAGTCCGATGTCCGAAGTCCGATGTCCGTGGTAGAATTTCCCCATGATCCACATCGCCGATAACCTCTATATCGACGCGGCGCCCGACTTCGGACCGGGACCGGCGTGCGAGGCCCGGCTCATGAACTACATCCGCTCCGGCATCGAGGTGGTGGTGTCGTTGCGGGGCTGGGAGCCGCTGGAGGCGGCCTATACCGTCCTGCAGATGGAGTTCCACCACATCCCCGTCGACGACTTCGAGACGCCCACCGGCGACGACGTCCGCCGCTTCGTGGAAGTCGTGACCCGCAACCACGGTCGCAAGGTGCTGGCCCACTGCAAGGCGGGCCGCGGCCGCTCCGGCACCATGGCGGCCCTGTACCTCAAGAGTCGCGGGATGGACGGGGCGGAAGCCGTGCGCGTGGTGCGGGAGCTCCGTCCCGGGGCCATCGAGACACCCGAGCAGGAAGCGCTGGTGCTGGATTTCGAGTTTCCGGAACCGGTCCCGCTGGCGCGCCCCGCCGCCGCGCCGGCGCCGCACCCGGCGGCGCTGCCCCTGCCGGTGGTCGCGGCGGTCGTCGTGCGCGACGGCCGGGTTCTGCTGGCCCGTCGCCGCGACGGCGACCACCAGGGCGGGCGCTGGGAGTTCCCCGGCGGCAAGCTCCACCCCGGCGAAGCGCCGGCGGCGTCGCTGGCGCGCGAGCTGGCCGAGGAGCTGGCCGTGACCGTCGCGGTGGACGAGCCGCTGACCTTCGTCTACTGGGAGTATCCGGAGAAGCGGGTCCTGCTGCTGTTCTATCGCTGCCGCATCACCGCCGGGGAGCCGCGCGCCGTGGAGTGCGCCGCGGTGGACTATTTCCCGCTGGCGGAACTGGATACCCTGGATCTGGCCGAGGCCGACCGCGCCGCCCTGCCGGCCCTGCGGCGGGCGGTGGGCAGTGAACAGTAAACAGTGAGCAGTGAACTGTGCGGAAGTGGGGAGTAGGGAATGGGAAAATCCCGCTAGCCGTTTATTAAGCCGCGAACCTTCATAGACAAACGGCGCGATTACGAGTACTCAGTTACTCCCGATTTTCAGCCAATTATTGGCAGGATTTTCGCCGCGCCATCGGACAGGTTGCCCACCCCATCATTGACCGGCACCGTCTTTGCACTCACGACGAAAGTAGCCAGGCGCAGCCCCGCGAACGCGGGGCAGCGCCTGGAAGGCCAACTAGTTGACGCGCCGCGCCCCGGGTACGGGGCGCGAGGAAAGAGTGTCGGCGGACTCCACGCTTCCCCGCGCCCCTGTTCAGGGGCGCGCCGGGTAATAATAATCGGCTTTCCAGGCGCTGCCCGGCTGCGCCGGGCGGCGCCTGGCTATTGTCTTTGAAACTGGATGGGCTTGCCGGAGATCCAGTATCGCGGCACGGAGCCGGAGTTCACGATCATGCCCCTTTGGTTCCGGCTACGCCGGGTTGGGATTACGATAGTGAATTGTGAACAGTAAACAGTAAAAAGTGCGGAGACGCGGAATGGGGAGTGGGGAGTGGGAAGATCCCACTGAACGTTTATCAAATCGCGAACATTCAAACCTTTAAACGTTCAAACCTTCAAACCTTCAAACGGCTCGATTACGATCACGATTACGAATTACGATTACGATTACGATTACGATTACGAATCACGAGCACGAACCCTCAACCCTCAACCCTCAACCCGTCAGTTCTCGTCATCCAGACTGTCCAGCGCCCGCCGGGCGGCCGCCGCGGCGTCGCGGTCGTCGCCGGTCAGCGCCGCCGCGGTCGCGTAGGCGCGCCGGGCTTCGTCGAGCCGGTCGAGGCGGACCAGGCTGTGGCCGCTTTTGACCAGGCTCCACCCCCGGATCCAGACCGGGAGATCCGGCTGGTCCAGCACCCGCACGTAGTAGCCGAGGGCGCCGGCCCAGTCCCCGCCGGCGTAGCGGGCCTGGCCCATGCCGAAGAGGGCGCTCACGTCGTCGGGATGGGCGGCCAGCACCGCGGCCAGCTTCGCCTCGGCCTCCCGGGGCCGGTTGTCCCGCAACAGGTTCTCCGCCTCGCGCAGCGCGGCCGGGCGCTCGTCCGCCGGCGCGGGGGGCGGGGCGGCCGCGGCCGGCGCAACGGGCGCCGGCGGGGCGGGCACGTCATGGGGATGGGCGCAGAGGACGTCGGGCGACGAACGGGCCAGCAACGCCGTGGTGAAATCCGTCAACGGCTGCCCGGACTCGGGGAAGGCGGCGAGCTGCTCGCGGAAGTAGCGCAGGAAGGGGGAGTCAGACCGGTACGCCTCGGCGGGGCGGCCCGGCTCCAGCCGGGCCATGACCGCGTCCTGGACGGCGTTGATCAGCGACTCGGCCACCGCCCGTGACGGCGCGTCGAGCACCGCGGCCGCCACCAGGCGCGTCCCGAGACAGCGGCGCAGCGTCACGCTCAGGTCGTAATCCGATGCCAGCGGCGCCAGCAGCGGATCGAGGAGCAGGTGGCAGTACTCGTGGACGAAAAACCGGCGGTAGCGGTCCCAGTCGCGCGCCGGCGAGGCGATGATGTAGTAGGTGCCGTCGGTGTGCACGGCGTTGAGGATGCCCGGGGCGTTCACCAGGTCGGGGATCAGCACCAGCCGGCGGTTGAGGTAGAGCTGGGCCGGTACGCGGCTGTAGGCGACGGCCGCGTGGATGGAGTCCTTCATGGCGTCGTGCATGCCCAGCTGCTCCCGGCGCAGCGGCTCCTGCCATTTGAGCCACAGGTCGCGGATCCGCGCCTCCTTGTGAAACGGCCGCAGGAGCTGCTCGAAACCGGCCAGGTTGGACACGGCCGCGGTGGGCAGTCGCCCGCGGTCGCGCAGGGCGAACTCGGGGGGCGCCCCCAGCAGCAGGGCGAAGGCGGTGTACTTCGGTCCCTGGGCGAAGGTGTCCATCTCCACGTTGTGGACGCGGTAAAAGTCGCGCAGCCGCTCCCGGAGGGCGGTCTGGACGGGCGCCGCCTCCAGTTCGCGGACGATGCGGGCGCGCGCGCCGTCGGGCGGCTCCTTGTCCAGTTCCCAGTCGTAGCCGGCCGCGTGCAGCGCGCACATGACCGTGAAGACGCGCTCGTCGAGGCGGAACTCCACGTTGGCGATGTTGCCCCCGGTCTGGCCGGCCGCCGCGCCGGCGCCCAGCGCCGCCAGAAGCAGCCAGCCCCAGAACATCTTGTAGTGTCGCATGCCGAAAATCCCCCGCAGTGGCTGTGTCGGCGCCCCGGTCGCGGCCGGCCCGCGCCGGAATCGGAAGCGCCGGCGCGTATTGTAGCACACCGTCGCACCGCCGGTAAAAACGTGCGGCGGCCGGACGCCGTCTGGTATAATGATGCACCCATCGGCCCGAAGGTGAACCGCGATGCTGGATATCCTGATCGAATCCGTGAAGATCACTCTCCTGGTGTTCGTGTTCATGCTGGTGGTGGAGCTGCTGGAACTCCGCGTGGGCGGGTTCCTGAAGCGCCACATCACCGGCAACCGCTGGCTCCAGTACCTGCTGGGCGCGGTGCTGGGGCTGGTCCCCGGCTGCAACGATGCCTTCATCATGGTGACGTTCTACATGTCCGGCATCGTGACGTTCGGGGCGCTGGTCAGCGTGATGGTGGCCACGTTCGGCGACGAGGCGTTCGTGCTCATCTCCTACCTGGGCGACCCCACCATGAGTGTCGACCGCGGCCGCGTGGCGGCGCTGCTCGGCGTCCTGTTCGTCGCCGCCCTGGCCGGCGGCGCGCTGGCCGACTGGCTGGCCCGGCGCTTCCGCCTGCCGCTCGCGGCCAAGTGCGAGATCCCCCACCACGACGAGTTCCAGGCGCAGCACTTCCGCTGGGGGCACTTCTTCACCGAGCACGCCTACCGGCACGTGTTCCTGAAGCACATCCCGGCGCTGTTTCTCTGGATGTTCGGGTCGCTGCTGGCGCTGCACGTCCTGAATATCCACCTGCCGCTCTCCCGTTTAATCGAGGGCTCGCCGGCGGTGATGATCCTGACGGGCGCCGTCGTGGGTCTCCTCCCCTTCTCGGGACCGCATTTGGTGTTCATCACCCTCTTCGTCAAGGGGACCATCCCCCTGTCGGTGGTCGTGGCCAACTCCATCGTCCAGGACGGCCACGGGCTGCTGCCCCTCCTGAGCTATTCCCTCGCCGACGGTATCAAAATCAAACTGTTCAAACTGGTACTCGGACTGGCCGTCGGGTTCGGCCTGCTGGCCGCCGGTTTTTGAACAGTCCTGAAACTTTCCCGAAACCCCGGACGTAATAGTGGATTGAATTCACTGTCGTGCCGAATCCACGCATCATCTGAGGAGTGCGTATGAGCAGAAGCGGTTTTATCCAACGGACGTTTGTTTTTATCACCGTGGCCGCGCTGGTGCTGGCCTACGTGCCGCCGGTCCAGGCCCAAACCGAGGCCCAGGCCGAGGCGGCCGCGGAAGACACCAGCATGCTGTACACGACCATCCTGGAACGGGCGGTCAAGGACGGCAAGGCCCGCGACATCCGCCTGAGCGATTGCGTCGACCTGGCCTTGCGCAAGAACCTCGACATCGAGATCAACCGGTACCAGCCGCTGGTCCGGAACGAGAGCCTGCTGGCGGCCAACGGTGTCTACGACTACACCATGAACGTCGACGGCACCTACATCAACTCCGAAGCGCCCATCACGGACATCCTCCGCCAGGAGGTCCTGGGCATCTCCGAGTACAAGAGTTCGGCCTACGACCTGAACTTCACCTTCAACCGCTACCTCCCCACCGGCGGCACGGCCACCCTGGGCTTCCTGAACTCCCGTGATTCGTCGAACACCAACCTGTACAACCCCACCTACAGCGGCCGGATGAACGCACAGTTCGTCCAGCCCCTGTGGAAGAACCGTTCCATCGACGCCAACCGCCGGACCATCCTGCTGGCGGACAAGGACAAGGCGATCTCCGAAATTGACTTCGAGAATCGCGTCTCCGGCATCATCAAGACGGTGGAGGACACGTACTGGGACCTTGTCAACGCCATCGAACAGCAGCGGATCCAGATTCAGAGCGCCGAGCTGGCGATCATCCAGTTGCGCGACAACCAGAAGCGCGTGGAGATCGGCACCCTGGCGCCCATCGTCATCACCCAGACCCGCGCCGAGGTGGCCCAGGCCATCCAGCGCGTGATCTCGGCCGAGGCATCCATCATCCAGGCGGAGAACAGTCTGAAGAACGCCATCACCAACGAGTCCAACGACCCCATCTGGGACGAGTTCCTGCTTCCGGTGGACAAGCCGGAGATCCCCGCCGAGGTCGCCACCCTGGACCAGGCGGTGGAACTGGCCTACAAGAACCGGCCGGAGATCCGCTCACTGAACGTGGAGCTGGAAAAGGACGACATCGACATCCGCTACTACGACAACCAGACGAAGCCGAAACTCGACTTCACCGCCACGCTGGGCCCCAACGGCGCGGCCGGCCCGAACGTAAAGGTCGCCGTACTGGACGAGAACGGCAATCCGGTCTACGGCCCCGACGGCCTGCCCCTCTACCAGGATAGCGACAAGTTCACCGGCCGGCTAAACAAGGTGTACTCACAGATCTTCAGCTTCGACTACACCGACTGGTCGCTGCGGGTCAACTTCCAGTACATCTTCGGCAACGATGCCGCCAAGGCCCAGCTCGCCATCGCCCGGCTGGGCAAGGACCAGAACCTGTCCACCCTGAAGCAGACCTTCCAGGGCGTGCGCGTCGAGGTGCTGAACGCCATCCAGACCATCGAGGTGAACCGGAAGAGCCTCTATTCGGCCACCATCGCCCGGCAGTTCCAGGAGGAGCAACTCACCG
>Ga0209270_1003090_pt1 | contig 15171 bp, 14 predicted proteins | sample MTBAKSrepl1MetaG_FD_187456 | JGI IMG/M metagenome (GOLD analysis project Ga0209270, IMG submission 187456) | Enrichment culture microbial communities from Arthur Kill intertidal strait, New Jersey, USA, that are MTBE-degrading - MTBE-AKS1... | ecosystem: Environmental > Aquatic > Marine >...
CCGCTCACCTACAACAAGGACATGCAGGAAGACAAGGAAGGCCTCTTCGACGCCGCCGAAACCTTGACCCTCTGCTTGGAGATCATGGCGAGGCTGCTGAGGGAGGTGACCTTCAACGCCGGTCGTTTGAAGGCGGCGGCTGCGGAAGGGTATCTGGTGGCGACCGACCTCGCCGACTATCTGGTCGGCAAGGGGGTCACGTTCCGGGAGGCCCACGGCGTGGTGGGGAAGATGGTCCTGCACGCCATGGAGCGCGGCCTCGAACTCCATGAGTTGCCGCTCGAGGAGATGAAGACTTTCAGCCGGGTGATCGACGAGCAGGTCTATGGATGGCTCAGCGCAGAGGCGTGCGTGGCCCGGCGAAAATTGACCGGCGGCACGGCTCCCGGGCGCGTACGGGAGGCCCTTTCCGCCGCAAGGAAGGAGTGGGTGTCGTGAAAGGGGTTTTGAAGCCGCTATGGCTGCTGGCCTTTCTGACGGTGATCCTGGCCGGCGCGGCCTGCGGCAAGAAGGGGCCACCGTTTCTGCCCAAGGCCCCTTTCACCTTGGTGGTGACCCAGCCCGAGGCCGTCTGGCATGAGGGCGTGCTCACCCTGACCGGTGAGGTCCTGACGCAGGAGAACCAGCCTCATCCCGGTCAGGTGGCCGGGTGCCGCGTGTACTATGCCCATTTCGCCCTGGATGATGCGCCCTGCGAAGGGTGTCCGGTCTCCTACCACGGGTACCGGGAGATCCGGGGCACCGTTGTCAAGGGAGGGATCTTCGAGAGCCGGGTGAACATCCATCCCAGTCCAGGGGTCCACTATCTCGAGATCCGGCTGATCGCCCCGGACGGCCGTTTGGGTCCGGGATCGGAGCGGTTGAGGATGGTGCTGCGGGAGGCCGAATGAAATCCCTGTGGTTTCAGTTTTCTGTCCTTTTCTGCGCAGCAGTCCGCGAAGGCGTTTCTTGCGCCATGCCCGGATTTTGAGGGCGGAGACCCGGACCCTCTCCCTGCGGGGCCGGGCGGAGGGGAGGCCGGCGATGAACCGGGGTGCGCCGGGAAGGGTGTTTCGGGGCGCCTCGAGAAAGATGTTGAGAGCGAATGCATCACTTCAATTATGTCCAGGATGAGCTGTTTTGCGAGGAGGTGCCTGTCGCCCACATAGCCGAAGCCGTGGGGACGCCGTTCTATCTCTATTCCCACGCCACGTTGAGGCGTCATTTCAGGGCGTTCGACGGGGCCTTCGCCGGTCTGAAGCACCTGACCTGTTTTTCCATGAAGTCGAACTCCAACGGGGCGATCCTGAATCTCTTCGCCCGGGAGGGCGGCGGGGTGGACATCGTCTCCGGCGGGGAACTCTACCGTGCGCTGCGCGCGGGGGTCGAGCCCGGACGGATCGTTTATTCCGGGGTCGGCAAGAGCGAGGAAGACCTGGCCTACGCGCTGGAGGCCGGGATCCTGATGTTCAACGTGGAATCGTCTCAGGAGATCGACCGCCTGAACGAGGTGGCCCGGCGGGCGGGCAAGAGGGCTCCCATTTCCCTCCGGGTCAATCCCGACGTGGATCCCAAGACCCATCCGTACATCTCGACGGGTCTCAAAGAGAACAAATTCGGCATCGACATCGACGATGCGCCCGCGGAGTACGCCCGCGCGGCCTCTCTGGCCCATCTCGAGGTGATGGGGATTTCCTGTCATATCGGGTCCCAGTTGACCCAGGTCCTGCCCTTTGTGGACGCCCTCCGGAAGGTCCTCGGACTGATGGAGGTGCTCCGGTCCACTGGGATTCGGATCCGGTGCCTCGACATCGGGGGGGGACTCGGGATCACCTATGATCGGGAAACGCCGCCTCCTCCGGAGGAATACGCCGCTGCGCTCAAGGAAATCCTTGCGGGTTCGAATGCGACTCTGATCCTGGAGCCGGGCCGTGTGATCGTCGGGAATGCCGGGATCCTTGTGACGCAGGTACTCTATACGAAGGCGACCGGACTCAAGCATTTTTTCGTGGTGGATGCCGGGATGAACGACCTGATGCGGCCGAGCCTCTATCAGTCATACCATGCCATTCAGCCCGTTGTCCGCCGGGAGCGCCCGAGGCTGACAGCCGATGTAGTGGGCCCCATCTGCGAATCGGGGGACTTCCTGGCCAAGGGCCGGGAACTGGAGGCCTTCGAGCCCGGCGACCTGCTGGCGGTCATGAGCGCCGGCGCGTACGGGTTCAGCATGTCATCCAATTACAATTCGCGGCCGCGGCCGTGCGAGGTGATGGTTCAGGGCGGGATTTTTCACGTCATCCGCCGCCGCGAGACCTTCGAAGACCTGGTCCGGGGGGAGAGCCTCCCGGGGGAAGCGGCCTGATCGGGAGGGGACGGAACGCGGGATGCGGTGCGTCCGAGGGCGATGAACACGATCGAATTCTGGAAAATGAGCGGCAGCGGCAACGACTTCATCCTTATCGACAACCGCGAAGGGGTGGTCGCTGAAGCCGAGATGGGCCGCGTGGTGGAGCGGGTCTGCCGCCGGCGGGAGTCCGTCGGGGCGGATGGGGTGATCTTCGTGGTGCCTTCGAACCGGTATGATTTCGCCTGGCGCTTTTTCAATGCCGACGGCGGGGAGGTGGAAATGTGCGGCAACGGCGGACGGTGCGTCTCCCGTTTCGCGCATTTAAAGGGGATCGCCGGCCCCCGGATGACCTTCGAGACGCTCGCCGGGCCGGTTTCGGCCGAGGTGAGCGGCCGAACGGTCAAGGTTCTGATGCCCCGGCCGAAGGGGCTGATCCTCGGCGTCGGGATCGACCTGCTGCCGGGCTGGGAGCGCGCGGACTTCGTCAACACCGGGGTGCCCCACGTGGTGGTGCACGTGGAAGACCTCGACCGCCACCCCGTGGTCGAGCATGGGCGGGCGGTCCGCTACCACGCGCACTTTGCGCCGGCCGGGACGAACGCGAATTTCATGCAGGTCCTCGGGAGGCACAGCGTGAGACTCAGGACCTACGAGCGCGGGGTGGAGGACGAGACGCTCGCCTGCGGAACCGGTGCCATTGCCTCGGCCCTCACGGCGGCGGCGCGGGGGGAGGTCGCATCCCCCGTCGAGGTGGCGACCCGCGGGGGTGAGATCCTGACCATCCACTTCGAGCGGCAGGGGGATGTCTTCGAAAGGGTCTGGCTCGAGGGGAACACGGCCGTCATCTACCGCGCCACCCTCGATGAGGAGGCCCTCTGAGGCCGCCTGGGCTGGACGCCATCAGCTGGCATCTGAATGGCGAAAGGGCCCGGATGGAGCGGCGCGGAAACGGGCTGCTTGTTCGTCCATCGATCATATTTAGATTAAGATACGAATTTTCGGGAGGAGAGCCATGTTTCAGGGATCCATCGTCGCGATCGTGACACCCTTCAAAAACGGCAAAGTGGATGAAGACGCCTTTCGGCGGATGATCGAATTTCAGATCGAAAACGGGACGAGCGCCATCGTGCCCTGTGGCACGACGGGGGAATCGGCAACGTTGAGCATGGAGGAGCACAACCGCGTCATCGATATCACCATCGAGGCGGTGAAGAAGCGGGTCCCCGTCATCGCCGGGACCGGCGGCAACAGCACCATGGAGGCCGTCGAGTTGACCGCGCATGCCAAGCGTGCGGGGGCCGACGCCTCGCTGCAGGTGACCCCCTACTACAACAAGCCGACGCAGGAAGGCCTTTACCGGCACTATAAAACCATCGCCGAGGCCGTGTCCCTGCCCATGATCCTCTACAATGTGCCGGGGCGGACGAGCGTCAATCTGCTGCCCGAGACCGTGGCGCGGCTGGCGGAGTTTCCGGAGGTGGTGGCCATCAAGGAGGCCTCGGGCAACCTGGCCCAGATGGCCGAGATCGTCGAACTGGTGGGAGACCGGATCACCCTGCTTTCCGGGGATGACAACGTGACCCTGCCGCTTCTCGCTCTGGGAGGGAAAGGGGTCATCTCGGTAGCTGCCAACATCGTGCCGAAGGACACCGCCGGCCTGATCAAGGCCTGGGAGACGGGGGACATCCCGGGGGCGCAGGCGCTTTTCTACAAACTGCTGCCTCTGTGCAAGGCCATGTTTTATGAGACCAACCCGATTCCGGTCAAGACCTCCCTGGCGATGATGGGGATGATCGAGGAGGAATTCAGACTGCCGTTGTGCCCGATGGCCCCTGCCAACCGTGAAAAGCTCAAAAAGGCCCTCGAGGCCTATGGATTGATCTGACGGATCGATCCGGGAGCGGCCGGCCGGTTTTTCCGCTTTTTTGCTGGAGCCGGCGGTCCTCAGAGGGCGAGCGAGGCGCGCCGGATATTTTCTTCCGTGGAAGAATACGTTCCGGCAGGAGTCTGTGAGATCGGCCGTATTGTGTGAAGGTGCTCGGGCTCTCGCCGCACAAGCGGCGGGGCGGGACGGCCTTGACGTGGGGCGAACGGCCCGTCTCCGTGCGGAGAGGAGTCAACCCCGGACGGGGTTAAGAAGGAGTCGAGGAAGATGATCCAGATAATCGTTGCCGGCGCGGCCGGCAAGATGGGAAAACGCATCATCCACATGATCCACGAAGATCCTGACGCTGTATTGGCCGGAGCCTTCGAGCGGCCTGATCACCCCGACCTGGGCGCCGATGCCGGCGCTGTAGCCGGTCTGGGAGAAATCGGCGTACCGATCGTTGGATCCCTCGAGGCGGCCGCGGAGCGCGGCGAGGTCCTGATCGATTTCACGGCCCCGGAGGGGACGCTGGCCAATCTGCGCCTTGCCGTTTCCAAGAATCTGGCCGTGGTGATCGGAACGACGGGGATCCAAGGCGCTCAGCTGGCCGAGGCGCAGGATCTTGGGCGGCGGACGCGCACGGTCATGGCTCCGAACATGAGTGTGGGCGTCAATGTGATGTTCCGGATCGCGGAGCAGATGGCCCGGATCCTCGGGGCGGGATTCGACTGTGAGATCCTCGAAATCCACCACCGGCTGAAAAAGGACGCACCGAGCGGCACGGCGATGCGCCTGGCCCAGGTGCTGGCCGATGCGAAGGGAAAAGACCTCGACAAGGTGGGGGTCTACGAACGGAAAGGCATCATAGGGCCGCGCACGGATGACGAGATCGGGATCCAGACCTGGCGGGCCGGCGACATCACCGGCGAGCACACGGTCATGTTCGGCGGGATCGGTGAGAGGCTCGAATTGACGCATCGGGCGCACAACCGCGACAACTTCGCCAAAGGGGCCGTCAGGGCGGCTCACTGGGTGGTGCGCCAGACCCCGGGGCTTTACGACATGCAGGATGTGCTGGGGTTGAGGAATCTGTAAATCTGCTGTGATTGGAGTTTTTTCGCCTATGGAACGATTTGAAAGGGCGGAGCGCCTCAAGCGCCTCCCGCCTTACCTCTTCAAGGAAATAGACCGCAAGAAGGCCGAGGTGAAGGCCCGCGGCGTGGATATCATCGATCTGGGCGTGGGGGATCCCGATCTGCCGACCCCTCCGCACATTATCGAGGTGCTCAAGAAGGCGGCTGAAGAGCCCGGGAATCACCGCTACCCGTCCTATTCGGGGATGGGCGGCTTCAAGGAGGCGGTTGCCGAGTGGTACGGGAGGCGGTTCGGCGTTCAGTTGGACCCGAAGACCGAGGTGGTTTCCTTGATCGGAAGCAAGGAAGGCATCGCGCATTTCCCCCTGGCCTTCATCGATCCGGGAGATGTGGCGCTCGTTCCCACCCCGGCTTACCCCGTCTACCACATCGCGACGATGTTCGCCGGCGGGGAGTCGTATTTCATGCCTCTGCTGAAGAAGAACGATTTTCTTCCCGATCTGGATGCCATCCCCGGCGAGGTGGCGGCGCGCGCCCGGGTGATGTTCATCAACTACCCGAACAATCCCACCGCCGCCGTGGCCGACAGGGCGTTTTTCGAGAAGGTGGTGACCTTTGCTAAGGACAAGAACCTCATTGTCTGCCACGATGCCGCCTACACCGAGATGGGCTACGACGGGTACCAGCCGCCGAGCTTTCTGGAAGTCCCCGGGGCCAAGGACGTCGGGCTGGAATTTCATTCCCTTTCTAAGACCTACAATATGACCGGTTGGCGGATCGGCTTTGCGGTCGGGAATCGGGAGGCGGTGGACGGCCTCGGCGCGATCAAGAGCAACATCGACTCGGGGGTCTTTCAGGCCGTTCAGATGGCCGGGATCGAGGCCATCGCGGGGGATCAAGCCTGTGTGGACGAGATGCGGACCGTTTACACCCGCCGCCGCGACCTGATGGTAAAAGGCCTCGAGAAGGCCGGTTTCAGGCTGCGGGTCCCGAGGGCGACGTTCTATCTCTGGGTCGAGGTGCCTGCAGGGTACACGTCGGCCCAGGTGGCGACCCGGTTGCTGGAGGAAGCGGGCCTGGTGGTGACGCCTGGAAACGGTTTCGGTGAGCCCGGCGAAGGCTATTTTCGCATCGCATTGACCCAGAACCGTCAACGGTTGGCCGAGGCCATCGAGCGCCTTCAGAAACTGAATCTTTGAGGCCGGAGCATTCTGCCGCGACTGCGACCGGCCTGGGGCGGATGCCCCTCGGAGGCGGGTCGACCGTTGATGGATACGGGTATTGGGCGAGTGGAAGGGGCCTGGTCGGCGATTCAGTGCGGGGCCGGCACGCGCGGCTTGCGGATGACAGGGCGGATCGACGGCCTTCCACGGGAGGAGGGTTGAGATATGCCGGGTTCCAGCACAGTTTTCGTCGGCATCGGCTCGAATATGGGCGACAAGGCCGCGCAGTGCCGCCTGGCCATCGAGCGGATGAACCTGATCCCCGGGTGCCGGGTCGTGGCGGTCTCGCCCTTTTTCGGGTCTGAGCCGGTCGGCGTGGTTGGTCAGGACTGGTATGTCAATGCCGTCGCACAACTCGAGGTCGAGATCCCGGCGCGCAGGCTGCTGGAGGCGCTGCTGGCGATCGAAGCGGGCATGGGGCGTGTACGCTTGAAGAAGTGGGATTCCCGGCCGATCGATCTCGACATCCTCATCTTCGGGAAGGAGGTCATCGACGAAGAGGATCTTTCGGTCCCGCACCCGCTGATGCACACGCGACGTTTTGTGCTTGCCCCGCTTGCGGCACTTGCACCGGAGTGGATGCATCCGGTGCTGAACATGACTGTGCAGGAGCTCCTGGATCGGCTGCCCGGCGGCGAACAGGCCGTTTCTGCGCTGGAGGAATGATCCGATGCGCATCTTGCTCCTTGCATTACTGATCTATATCCTATACCGTTTTTTCCGGAAGATGATCCAGCCGCCGGCGGAAAAGACGCAGACCTACGATGCCTCAGGCGGCCATGTCGACGAGATGGTGCAGGACCCTTTTTGCGGGACCTATGTTCCGGTGCGCCAGGCCGTGAAGCGCAGCATCGGTGGAAAGGACCACTTTTTTTGCAGCGAGGCCTGCGCGGATCGCTTCGAAAAGGAGGAGGGCCGGACTGAAAAGTCTCTGTAGTTCGGCAGGATGCGGTTTCGATGGGTTTTGCTGGCGCAGATCTTGCTAATAGGGTATCATCCGGAAATGGTCTGTTTGACCAATCTTGGTTTCAATCTGTACATGTGCAACGGAGTGACGCGTAAGCGTTTGATTTTTCTGGTAAGGTGGATCTTATGAAAAAACGGCCGTCTCCGGATGGACATACCTTTAGGGAGAGAGAGGAACACTGAATGAAGTTTTTTATCGATACGGCGAATATTGACGAGATCAAACAGGCCCATGCCCTTGGAATGGTGGACGGGGTGACGACGAATCCGTCTCTGGTAGCCAAGGAGAAACGGGAATTCAAGGGGTTGCTCAAAGAGATCTGCTCCATTGTCGAGGGCCCTGTGAGTGCCGAGGTCATCAGTGTAGAAAAGGACGGCATGCTCAAGGAGGCTCGGGATCTGGCCAAGATCGCCGACAACATCGTAGTCAAGATCCCGATGATCGAGGAGGGGCTGAAGGCCGTCAAGATCCTGTCGGCCGAAGGAATCCATGTCAACGTCACCCTCTGCTTTTCACCGGTGCAGGCCCTGATGGCCGCCAAGGCCGGAGCGGCCTTCATCAGCCCCTTCGTGGGGCGCCTCGATGACATCAGCCATGTCGGGATGGACCTGGTGGAGCAGATTGTCACCATTTATGACAATTACGGGTTCGAGACGGAGATCATCGTTGCGAGCGTGCGCAATCCGACCCACGTCGTGGATGCGGCGATGATGGGCGCTGACATCGCCACGATCCCGTTCAACGTGATCAGGCAGCTCATCAAACACCCCTTGACGGATATCGGTTTGGAGAAGTTCCTCGCGGACTGGCGCAAGATGGGGTAGGCCCATGGGGAGAACGTCCTGCAGGATCGGTGGGCTCGCGGCAGGGATCATCCTGTTTCTGGCATGGACTGGTGCCGCGATGGCGGACATCTACCGCTATGTCGACAAGAACGGTGTGGTTCACTTTACCAACATCAAGAAAAGCGAGCGTTACAAACCGTATATCCGGAGCGGAAAACGGGTCGCCGCCAAACGTCCTCAGGATTACGATGCCATCATCCATCGGGCGGCCAGGCGCTTCAACCTGCAGCCAGAGCTGATCAAGGCGGTCATCAAGGCCGAAAGCGATTTCAATTCGCGGGCGGTCTCGAACAAGGGCGCGCAGGGGCTGATGCAGCTGATGCCGCCGACCGCTGTGGATCTGGACGTGATGAATCCGTTCGACCCCGAGCAGAACATCTTCGGCGGGGTGCGCTACCTGAGCGAACTGCACAAGCGTTTCAACAACGATACGGTTCTCGCGCTGGCGGCATACAATGCCGGACCGGAAAGGGTGATGGAATGCCAGGGCGTGCCGCCCTTCAAGGAAACCCACGATTTTATCGCGCGTGTGAAGAAATTCTACCTGCAATACTGCAGGGTCGGGGACTGAAAACGCTCTTGAGGACAATCTGCTGCAAGAGATTGTCAAGATTCCAGAGGGACGAAGGTGCCAGCAGAAGCCGAAAAGCGGATCGCCAATCTGCCGAATGCCCTGACCGGGTTCCGGCTCGCCTGCATCCCGCTGGTGGTTTTCTGTCTCCAGTTCGAAGGCAGAATGGCGGCTTTCCTGGCTGCCCTCTTTTTCGGCCTGGCTTCGGTCACGGATTTTCTGGACGGGTTCCTGGCCCGAAAATACGGGAATGTGACGGTTTTTGGCAAGTTCCTGGACCCGTTGGCGGACAAGATCCTGATCTCTCTGACCATGATCGCGCTGATTCCGCTGGACAGAATTCCCCTTTGGATCGTGATGCTCATCATCGCGAGGGAACTGGCGATCACAGGTCTGCGGGCGATTGCGGTCAGCGAGGGTATCGTCATCCAGGCAAGCCCGCTTGGCAAGTACAAGACGATCTTTCAGTCCGTGTCCCTGGCGGGCCTGTGCCTGCACTATGCCTACCTGGGAATTGATTTTCATTTTCTCGGCCTGATATTGCTCTATGTGGCGCTGATCCTGACGCTCTGGTCCGGATGGGACTATTTCAGCCATTTCCGGAAACTGTTTGTCCGCTCGAAGGCCTGATTTTCGGACCCGGGCGGGTCGCAGATTTTTTGTTGACAAATGTCCTCTGTGATGTAGAATACAAGCTCACCAAGCGGGAATAGCTCAGTTGGTAGAGCCTCACGTTGCCAACGTGATTGTCGCGGGTTCAAGTCCCGTTTCCCGCTCCAGCGCAAGCGACGGGGCTGATCTAACCATCAGCCCTTCTGTCACTTAGAGGGCGGCATAGCCAAGAGGCTAAGGCAGCGGTCTGCAAAACCGTTATTCACCGGTTCGAATCCGGTTGCCGCCTCCAGTGGAAACAAGGACTTAGGGAGATCCCCTGAGTCCTTTTTTTATGGGCGGGTTCCACTGGGAAATCATTTCCGCTCGGTGGGGAAGCCCGTGAAATGACCTGATGCGGCTTGTCTGTAGTCGCCCGATCTTATAGAGTTGTACGGCCTCCGGCTGCTTTGCCCGGTGGAAATGCGAAAGATGTTTGGACCGGAGATGCTGGAGAAGAATTCAAGAAAGGGGTTGAGTGGATATGGCAACGGAAGGGAGGGCGTGTTCGAGAGGGAAAGGAATGGAATCTGGGCTGGATATGCAGCTTCTCATGGATACAGCTCTGGGAAGAAGGCCGGCGGATCTGGTGGTCAGGAATGGGACGCTGATGGATGTGTACACGGGGAGGATGCTTCCGGGGCGCTCGGTGGCGGTTGCCGGGGAGTGGATCGCCCATGTCGGGCCTGACCTCGGCTATGCCGTGGGTCCGGAGACCCGCGTGATCGAGGCGGATGGGCGGGTGATCTGTCCGGGATTCATCGACGCGCATACGCACCTGATCAATTACTTCAACATCCCCGAGTTCCTCTCCTATGCAATCCCCTCGGGCGCCACCTGCCTGATCGCGGAGCTCGAATGCTACGGCTTCATCCTGGGTGCCGAGGGGGTGAGGATCTTCCTGGAGCAGACAGAGGCCAGCCCGGTCAAGATTTACACCTTGGTCCCGCCCATGGTGTCCCTGAGTCCGGCCGCGGAGTCCCTCATGATCACCCCGGAGCAGCTGGCCGGGCTGTTCGAAGATCCCCGGGTGATCGGGCTGGGGGAATCGTTCTGGCAGGCTCCTATCCTACAGTCGGACCCCCGGATCCTCGGGTTGATCCGTGAAACGCATAAGGCCGGGAGATCCGTCCAGGGCCACGCGGCCGGGGCGTTCGACCGAAAGCTGGCTGCCTATGCGGCCATCGGCGTGGAGTCTTGCCACGAGGCCATTTCCACGGAAGATGTGCTCAACCGCCTCGAGATGGGTTTCTACGCCATGATCCGGGAAGGGGACATCCGCCGGGACCTGGAGATCATCCTTCCCCTGAGAGACAAGATCGATTTTCGCCGCGTGATTCTGGTGACCGATGGGACCAACCCCGGTCTTCTGATTCAGAAGGGATATCTGAAGGATGTGGTGCAGAAGGCGGTGGATCTGGGGATCGATCCCATGGAGGCGGTCCGCATGGTGACGCTCAATCCGGCGGAGCATCTGGGGCTCGACAAGCTGACCGGCGGAATCGCTCCAGGCCGCCATGCAGACCTCCTGATCCTGCCCGACCCCCGGACCATCAGGCCGCAATGGGTGATCTCCAAGGGCCGTGTGGTGGCGGAGGAGGGACGGATGACCGTGCCTGTCCCCGAGGCTCATTACCCTGACAGACTCATGAACACGGTCAGGGCACCGGTTGTATCGCCCTCAGCCATGGCGGTTCCCGAGTCCTGTGCAGATCGGGAGGGGATGGTGCGGACCCTGGACATCCAGCCTGGGGGCCTGGTGGCGCGGGAGGGAAGGGCGCGTCCCAGACCGGTCTCAGGGTATCTGGCGGCGGATTCGGCTGAAGACCTGCTCAAGGTCTTCTTCATGGAGCGGATCAGCGGCCGGGGTGAGTCGTTTGTCGGATTCGTCCGGGGTTGGGGCCAGAAACGCGGAGCCGTTGCCACCACGCTCTGCTGGGACACGGGGGGCATCATCGGGATCGGCGAGAACGACGAGGACCTGGCCGCCGCCGTCAACCGGTTGATAGCGATCCAAGGGGGGACCGTCATCGTCGTGGGCGGAGAGCCGAAGCTGGAGATCCCCCTTCGCGCCGGTGGGTATGTCTCGGAACTGAAGATGCCGGAACTGGCCGGGCGACTGTTACGCTTTCAAGAGGTCATGGCCTCCCTGGGGACAGGCCTGGATTTCGCTCACCTGACCCTGAGCGTTCTCACTACGCCCGCCATCCCGTTTATCCGCCTGACGGAAAAAGGCTACTACCGGTTCAGGGAGGGCGATATTGTCCGGCTCGGATCTTGACGTCCTGCAGCCGAAAGCGGTCGCGAGGAGGAGTGGACCATGAGCGGAAGGCTGGCAGGCTAAAAACCGATGCGCCTCCTGCCCTCGAGGCTGTTTCCGAATGGTCCCCGTTCCGTTTTTTTCTTGACACGTAGTTATGTTGTGGCTAGATTGTAACCACACCCTTGAGGACTCACAAGCAGAAGACGTTTCAAAATTGTTTGTCAGATCGACCTGTTGCTTTTCCTCGTGCGCCTTGGTGCTTTTGCAGCCGCAAGAAAGGCGAAAACAAAAAAATGCCCGTCATGAACGCCATATACCCGACGCTGGAATGGATCGATGGGATCCGTCCGGCTGGAGTCGTTTTCGGCGGACAGGCCGGTCTGGAAAGAAGGGCTTTATTTCCAGCCAGTTGAAGTCGGATTTGCCCTCCAGGGATCGGCGGGCGGTTTTTCTGGCGGGATGATGAGGGGTGTGCGGCGGGACGGTAGATCGGCGCCGACCATGCCCGGCGGTCTATCAGGATGGAGTGTTGACCAGTCCGGTTGCCGGCTCACTATCGTAAGGGGGGGATCCCGGCCGGGGTTGCCCAGAGCGAAGCAGCGGTTTAGAAACGGCCCGGACGACCATATCGCAAGTTTAGGACAAGAGGTAGAAAAATGAGGTACGCGGAGACAGGGTTCAACCTGGAAATCGATTTGTCGCGCGGAAACATCGAAAGGGTGGAAAGCGACCCGAGAGACACGGAACTCTATCTGGGGGGGCTGGGCACGAACGCCAAGATTTTGTGGGACAGGGTTCCCCCTGAAGTCGAGCCCTTTTCTCCCGATAATCTGCTCATATTCAGCGCCGGCCTTTTGTGCGGCACTCCGGCCACCGGCTGCAACCGGACGATCGTCTCGACGATTTCCCCCCAGACCCGGTTGATGCAGTTTTCGATGATGGGGGGATTCTGGGCGCCGGAACTGAAATATGCCGGGTATGACAAGATCATCCTGCGCGGCAAGTCCCCCGATCTGGTCTATCTGTACATCAACAACGACAAGGTGGAGATCCGGGATGCCTCGCACCTGCGCGGGAAGGGCGCGGTCGAGACGGCCGAGATTATCCGGCAGGAACTGAAGGAGCCGAGGGTTCAGGTGGCGGCCATTGGCCTGGCCGGTGAGAACAGGGTCTACTTCGCCTCCATCGAGCAGGGCCGGTCGAGTGCAAGCCGCGGTGGGATCGGCGCCGTCATGGGGGACAAAGGCGTCAAGGCCATCGCGGTTCGGGGGACCAAGGACATCAACGTGGCGCGGCCTGCCGAGTTTATCGAACTCTGCAACGAGGTGCTGGCCTATATCAAATGGCGGGAAGAGCATCCCATCGAAGGGGTGATGACCATTTTAAAGGGCCTCGGGTCGCCGCAGGAGATGGCGGTTCATGACGAGAAGTGGCATACGGAGAATTTCGCCTGGGGCAATGCCCGCCTCCGCAGAAAAGACTTCTGGAACGAGGAGGTCGCGGAAAAGTGGACCGATACGCTCGAAAGCATGCGGACGCGCCTCATCAGTTGCTACAACTGCCCGATGAAGTGCGGGGCGACCGTATCGGTTCCGGGACTTTCCACTTACATGATGAAATGCTTTTCGAAGCTGACGTACACCATGGCGGCCATGTCCGACTTGAATTTCGGTCTGACGATCGCGCAGCGCGCTACGGAGTATGGGGTGGACGGCTTCTCGACCCCGCAGGTGATGGCCTTCGCCATGGAGCTTTACGAGGCCGGGATCCTGACGGATCAGGATATGGAGGGGATGCCCTCCGACAACGACGGGAAATTCTATTGGCTGCTCGACAGGATCGTTCGCCGGGAAGGGATAGGCGACGTTCTGGCCAACGGGACTTACTGGGCGGCCCAGCAGATCGGCAAGGGAGCGGAGGCCTACGCCCACAACAACATCAAGAAGCACGAGCAATTGCCGCTCAAGCTCGGCATGTTGAACCCGATCTACTTCCTCATGTATTCCACCGGAGAGAAGATCAACATCACCCAGATCGAAGGACAGTTCCCGCAGGCGCCTTTCCCGACAAGGGAAGAAAGAGAGGACTTCGTCAAGGACTGGATCCAGGTCCCGGACGAGAAGTTCAAGCAGTACTTCCTGGACTGGGAGTTGCGGGGAGAGAATTCGATGCCATTCTATCCGACGGTCGACATGTGCTGTGACATCGTGGACTGGCAGGAGAGGATGCATTACATCGACGACGCCCTCGGCATGTGCGCCGGCCTGTCTTCTTTTCCGCTGAAGCCTCCCTATCATATCCACAATTATCCGAAATTCATCTCCGCCGGGGCCGGGATCGAGATGGACGAGGCCAAACTGACGGAGGCCACCAAGCGGTACCGGACCCTCGTGAGGGCGAATAACATCCGGAGGGGAATGCGGAGGAAGGACGAGAAGCCTCCCCAGGATCACTGGAAGAAAAGGTTCCCCGAACTGGAAGAGAAACTCCTGGATACCTACTACGCTTACAAGGGTTGGAACAAAGAGGGCATCCCCACCAAAGAGACGCTGCATGCCCTGGGATTGGATTATGTCGCCAAGGATTTTCTGGAAAGGGGCATCTTGACGGATGATGAAGGCACTCCTTCTAAAGAGACTTCGGCGGAGAAAGAGCCGAAATAGGCTGGAGGGAACGAATCGTGGCTGGTGAGAAGAAGAAGAAAATCGTCAAGACCATCAAGGTTGACGCGGATAAATGCAATGGCTGCCGGGCGTGCGAAGTGATCTGCTCGGCCTTTCACGCCGCGCCGAAATACAGCAGCAACAACCCCGCGAGGTCCCGCATCCGGGTGATTCGCGAGCCGATCCGGGACATCTACCTGCCTGTGTATGCCGGGGAGTATGCGCCGGCGGAGTGTATGGGCCGGGATAAGTATATCATCGACGGGAAGGAATACGACGAGTGCGCCTTTTGCCGGGCCGCCTGCCCTTCCCGTGATATCTTCAAGGAGCCCGACTCCGGCCTTCCCCTTAAATGCGACATGTGTGAAGGGGAGGATGAACCCTTGTGCGTCAAGTGGTGTCTGGTGGACGCCTTGACCTACGAAGAACGGGAAGAGGAAGTCGAAGAAGAGGCCGAGGCGCAGGAGGATCTCGAGATCGGGTTGGAGGCGCTGGCCGACAAATACGGACTGGATACCATCATGGAAACCGTTGCCAAGATGTCCATGTCGAAAAAAAGCTCATGAAACGTTACGGCAATAGAAGAGGATAGAAAAAGACAGTGGAAGCGGTAGCCGATTACAAGGAAATTATCGATGTCATCAAGGCGAACGGAGGGGACGCATTCAAGCGTTGCTTCCAGTGCGGGCTGTGCGACACGG
>Ga0209270_1003109_pt1 | contig 15073 bp, 13 predicted proteins | sample MTBAKSrepl1MetaG_FD_187456 | JGI IMG/M metagenome (GOLD analysis project Ga0209270, IMG submission 187456) | Enrichment culture microbial communities from Arthur Kill intertidal strait, New Jersey, USA, that are MTBE-degrading - MTBE-AKS1... | ecosystem: Environmental > Aquatic > Marine >...
ACAGCCCCGCCGCGTTCTTTTTGCCAAATGCTTCATGGGCGCCTCCGAATCTTACGGTTTCATATGGTTAATATCCATCAATTGAATCGGTTTGAATTTGTAGTGAAGCGTCAGCAGCATCTTCCGGTTCTGCTTGTAAAACGCATTCATGATCCGTTCCATGACCATCAGGCTGTCCTCATAATTGGCATTGGGCAGCATGATCAGGAACTGGGCACCGCTGTATTGGGAAATCACATCTCCCTTGCGCAGGCTAGCCTTCAAGGTGAAGAGCAGCTGGCTCATGGCTTTATTCAATACGTCAAGGGGCGGCACCGCACCCTTGCTGTCGGTTAAAGTGAGCAGTCCGATGTGGGCACAGGAGCCCTGCCGGGCCGCACGGCGGACTTCCAGATTATAGGCCTCCTTGAAAAAGCCAAAATCGCAGACAAAGGCCCCGGGCTGGGCGTCTTCCTTCAAACTTTCCTGAATCACGACCAGATCTGTTTCCAGACTCTTCCGTTCCTTCATGATTTCCAGGTATGCCGCCCGCAGCTCCTTGGAGGGCGATATCCCCAGGTTGCGGTAGAGCATGTCCGTGGCAGTTTCATAATGGCTGAGGGCCGCGCTGTTCTTGCCCTGCCCCACAAGGGCTTTGATCATCAAGGTGTGAAGCTGCTCGTCATAGGGATCGATTTGAATGGCCCGGCTGCAGATCTCGGCAATTTCTCCGAAAGCATCCCGTTCCTCCAGAAGGGCCGCCAGCCCTTTGACGGCTTCCAGGTACATGGCTTGGTAATGGGCCGACAGGGCCGCCACCCACATCTGTTCCGAGAGCTTTGGCAAAAAGTCTCCTTTATATAAGGCCACCGCTTTGCGATAGAGCTCCAACCGTTCCTCAGGGGAAAGGCCGTTGCCATTGCCTGCCTTTTTGCAGAGGGCTTCGAAGTCCTCCGCGTCCACTGAATATTTCAGATCTTTGTTCCAAAGATAGGATCCCTGCTGAGAAATCAGCAATTCCGGCATCGGACCCTCCCCTTGGACCAATGGCGTCAAGGCATCCCGGGCACGGCTGACCAGCGTCTTCAGGGCACTGACCGGATTGCCGCTGTCGTCCTCCGGCCAAAGGATCTCCATCAGCTCGGACTGGGTCACGAACCGATTGCGGAAGGCCATGAGATAGGCCAGCAGGTTCCATAATTTCCGTGAGCGGTTTTGAGCATCGCTGACGGTTTGGTCACCGATCCTTATGGAAAATCCGCCCAGCGTTTCGATCCGGATGGGATGGACATGTCCGCCCGTCCCCTTTGAAACCATTGGCATGCTTGATCCTCCTTCCGCCTTCGAGGTGTCGCTTGCGCCAGCCTGTGGCCATAATCAAAAAATATATAAAACAATTCCTGCAACGGGATTGTTTAAATATGATTTTATATCATTTCTATTTAAAATGGTAGCCTTTCCCTATTCGGCCTACAATAATTTACGCTTCGGTCACATTTTCCTTGGGTTTCTTTTTAAATGTCACCAAAATGTAACCGCCTGCCGCTATGATAAAGGTAGAACATCGACCGGGGTCCTTACGGCGAGCCTTTCTTACAGGCTCTTCCTTTTAGAAAGGAGGTCGAGGTATGCATGGTCGCCTTTAAGAAAAAGTCCGTCTTCTTCATACAAATCACCAGCACCCAAAACGCCTCCTGGCAAGGCACCATCACCTGGGCCGACGGACGCAAAGCTGAGAACTTCCGCAGCGCGCTGGAGCTGATCAAGCTGATCGACAGCGCCGTCAGCGAAAACGAGCCGCAGGAAGAAACCCATCCCGGCAAACCCGCCGGAACATGATCCAGTTTTAATCCCCTCTTCAACGAAAACGGGAAGCGATGAAAGGAGAATGAATATGACAGGCACGTATTCAAAAAGCAAAAAATTCTTATCCGTCCTCTTGCTGGTGACCTTTATGCTGACCACGGTGGTGGCGGCGCCGGTGTTGGCAGATCCCCCCGCAGGAACCAACATCAAGGTTCAGGTCCAACAGATGGTGACGGATCTCACCGATGTGGCATCGGTGGATGTGGAGCTGACCTCCGGCGCGTATCATGAGATCGTCAGCCTGACCATGAGCGGCAACCAGGCCGTAGGTCATGTGGACGAGGACCTGTCAGGCCAGGACGTCACCGTTGAAGTGACCATCCATTGGATCAACGGCACCTCCATCAGCATCACCTATCATACCAGCGCCGCCAACGCCATGCTGGTCATCCAGCCGGATGGCGACCCGGTCTCGATGATTGAAGAAGGCAGCATCACCATTACCAAAGCCATTGCCGGCGACACCCCCTCTGAAGACGCCACCTTCTCCTTCACAGTGGAAGGCTACGGCACTGTTACCATCACCGGCGAAGGCAGCACCACCATCTCGAATGTTGCTCCCGGCACCTATACGGTGACGGAAATCGACCTCCCGGGCAACTACGCAATCAGCGACGCGGATATGGATGTGACGGTCGTTGACCAGCAGACCGCCATCGCCGCTTTCACAAACACTTATACGGCACCTTCAACGGATCCCACCACCGGCAGCCTAACCATCACCAAGGCCATCACCGGGGATGACCCCACTGAAGACGCCACCTTCTCCTTCACCCTCAGTGGTATGGAAGGCACCTACACCATCACCGGCGAAGGCAGCACCACCATTGACGAACTGTCTCCCGGTTCCTACACGGTAACTGAGGGCGAACTTCCGACGAACTATTCCATTGCAGATCCTGATCAGGTTGTTGAAATCACAGCTGGCCAGACGGCCTCGCTGACCTTTACCAACACATACACTGCCCCCTCAACAGAACCCACCACGGGCAGTCTGACCATTACCAAAGCCATCACCGGGGATGAACCCTCTGCGGATGCCACCTTTACCTTCCTCGTCACCGGCACCGGCTTTGAAGACAGTTTCGCCATCATCGGCGAAGGCAACACCACCATTGGCGGATTTGCTCCCGGAACCTATACCGTGGAGGAAATCCTCCTCCCTGACAACTATTCCATCGGCGATAAGAATATGGATGTTGCCATCACGGCCGGGCAAACCGCGACGGCAGCCTTTACCAACACGTATACCGCACCGGTCACGCCCACTTACTACACCGTGACCTATGATCCCGGCGATTACGGCACCTTCACCGCCCAGATCGACGGCGGCCTGGAAATGGGCGATCCTACCCCGGCTGCGCCCGAAGCCACCCCCGGCATCGAAGGCTGGACCTTCATCGGCTGGTCCCCCACCCCCACCGAGTATGTTGAAGGCACCATTACCTACTATGCCCAGTGGCAATCCAACCAAGGCGGCCCCACCTATTACACCGTGACCTACGCGCCCGGCGAACACGGCGACTTCGATCCGGTGATTTACAGCAGCTTACTCCCAGGCGTTGACACCCCGCCTGCTCCTGAAGTTGAAGACGGCTACGTTTACCTCTTCAACGGCTGGTCTCCCGCCATTGCGGACACCGTCACCGGTGACGCCACCTATGTGGCTCAGTGGAAGCGCAGAAGCTCCGGCGGCAGCAGCTACTACGAAGATCCCGTCCCTGAAGTGATCATCGAAGAAACCCCGGCGCCCGAGGCCCCCATCGTGGTCCCCGCTCCGGAAGAAGTTCCCGAAGAGATCATCATCGTGGACGTGGAAGCGCCCCTGGGCGAACTGCCCAAGACCGGCACCGGCCCCATGTGCCCGGCCCCTTCCCAGGCTGCCGCTTATCTGCCCGAAGAACTGGTCCTGAACTTCAAGGATGAAGACGAGGACGAAATCGCATAAGGCACGAGCAGCAAGCCAAAACAAATCAAACACTGCACACCCCTATAACGAAGAAGCAGGCCGATTGGCCTGCTTCTTTTATCAATTTTCCGAAACGCAGATGCGCTGCGCATTTCTAATATTCGTATACCTTTTGGTATAAGCCGGTATCCTTGATCATCGCGTAATCGCCGCCCAGGTCGTCCATCTGGGAATCGTAGGATGCGTCCAGGGTGACCCACTGGTCATTGAGGTAGACTTCGTTCCAGGCATGATAGCCTACGGCGTTGGGCGTGTAGCCTTTGACCAGTTTGGCAGGGATGCCGGCGCTGCGGACCATGGCCGCCAGAAGGGAGGCGTAGTCGTAGCAGATGCCTTTGCGTTCCGAATAGGTCCGTTCCACATCGGGAAGGTAATTAGGGGACAAGGTGCCCACCTTGCTGCGGTCGTAGCTGAAATTTTCTACAATGAATTGATGGATGGCGGCGACCTTTTCCTCATCGGTTCCAAGGTCTTCGGTCAGCAGCCGGGCCTGCAGAATGGCCTCCATGTCGTCGTCCCATTCGATGGATTGGATGGACTGAAGGAAGGCTTCCCGGTCGTCGTCCATGGCGACGCTGATGCTCTGGGAGAGGACCGCACGATAACGGTTGTCGGCGATGTTCTCATAAACGGTGACCTTATAATCGCCGCTCCCCAGCTGGAGAGGCAAGGCTTCTTCCTCATCGGCCATAGTATAGAAGTATTTGCTGCCGCCCTTTTCCACCAGGACCTTGACCTTGGTGTCTTCCAAAGGACAGGCCACCCGGACGCGTCCCCGTCCGGCCTCTTCTGTTGAAATTGAGGCTTTGGCCGGTGCGGCCATGGCCTGGGGCACATGGGTCATCAGCAATAAAAAGGTGATGATCAGTGCACTTAAATTTTTCATCTCAGCACGCTTCTTTCGGCAGCTGGCTGCCACTTGCTTTCGCAAAAGGCCCTTTAGCTTTGCGTCCCAGCCTTTCGACTGGTTTGCTCTTATCGTTTAAGGTGTAAAAAAACCCCTGTTTCGGCGTTGCCAAAACAGGGGTCCAACGTGCGTCCCTCAACTTCGGCAACCCGACGATCATGGCCTCCGGGGAGGCTTTAGACTCGTGGCTTTGCGTCCCAGCCTTTCGACTGGTTTGCTATTATCGGTGATATGGTTACATGATAGCGTATTTTCGCGCAGATTGCAATAGGTTTTGTAACCCCACTCAAGGAAAATCTTTCAAATATCCCAGCCACTCAGCATCGCTCACCCTTGCCCAGGCAGCAGTTCTTGTATTTCTTCCCACTGCCGCAGGGACAGGGATCATTCCGCCCGATCTTCTTCGCAACTTCCTTAACCGGCGCCGGATTCATGGTCTTTTTGATCCGGTCCAATTCGGCCAGCATCGACTGGCGTAGCTGCTCGCTGGGCATATTCTTTTCAAGAATTCCTGCGCGCAATTCCTCAATGTCCATATCGCCCCTTTGCAGGGCCGCCGTCATATTGGGACCAATGGCGATCGCTTTCGGTATGCGCTCCTCCGGCGAACATCTTGCCGCCATTTCTGCCGGTGTGAAACCCCGGTTATAGGGCATTCGGCTATGGTTGTTCAATTCCAGATAAAACCGGCAGAATCTCTCGACATCGCTTATATTCTTGAACTTCAACTTCATGCGCTCCATGTCGTCGAGGACATACTGAAGGTTGCTCTGACCCATTTCGGCATGCAGCAGCAAATCCATTAAAACATCTTCAGCTCTCGTTTCTGCCAATTTTTGCTCATGCCGAAGGAATTTCCGCATGGCTTGGCGCTGCGGCGTTTCTTCATAATAAAACGGGTCGGCATATTTCAGCAGCTCCTGTTTTGGGGGTATATAGTAAGGCTTGCCCTTCTGTGCGGCCGCCAGTTCCATATAATCGTCCAAATCGATGGTGTATAGATGCTCGGCAATCAATTCCCGGTCCAGCGGCGCCGTGGCTTCGGCATCCGTGAACAATTCATCTGCGCCCAGGATGCTGTAGTCATGTTCTTCGTGCCGCACGATTTCCGCAAAGGCGGCAAAGGTCTTCTCCGGGATCGGCTCATTCTGACCGTTGATGATTTCCAGGGCTTTACGCAAGGGGATCACACCATAGAGCCGGGCCATCGCATCAAAATAGGTATGCAGCAGACGGACCGTTTCTTCAAGCATTCCCAGCTTGTCATACATCTTTTTCAAGCGGTACGGCGTGTAGATCTTGGGAAACTCAATGTATTTAGGCTCTTCTTCATCGGAAGCCGCCCCTGCCCCATCATGCCGGCCGTATTGCTCCGGGGATTCCCCTTGCCGGCGTATGACCGTGGCTGCCAATACCGCTTCATCCAGGCTCCGAAGCACCTTGCATTGGAACACCCATGGGTTGCCGAAATCAAAAACGTATTTAAAAAGCATCCCGACATTAAGAGAGAGGCTCTCCAGCGGGATGTTCCGCGTTTCGCGCTTGTTCTTCCGGGGGTAATTGGAGCGATAGCTATCCTTTTCATTCCAGAGAATATTGTCCATGAAAAAAACGTGGGCCTGGTCATCTTTGAAATCAAAGGCATTGAGTATGGCGGCGTGAAGGTCAAAGAGGGTATCCGCAGCCGCAATCCGGATGTGCCGGTAGCAGCCGGTGCCGGCCGATACGCTGATGACATAGGACAGTGCTGAGTCCATGGTGTCGCCTCGCTTTCAGTCTATCATCGGGAATTCTTTGCACCTAATCATATAATATTTATGTTATGAATAAAATAGCGTTATGTGAAAAAATCGATCCGCCGAGCTGCCGAACATCGCCGCGGTCATTGCAAAGATTTTACACAAATTCTACAAAAAGCATGACGTTTCTTGAGCCGCACTTTACATTAGGGCGTTAGATTAAAAGCGATACGATCATGCAAATATTTATATGGAGGTGCATTATGTTTCAAAAATTCAAGGTGACCAAAAAGCTGCTTACGTCCTTGCTCAGCCTGGTTCTGGTGCTGTCCCTGGCCTCAAGCCTGGTCATCAGCAGTCAAACCGTGTACGCAGAACAAGCATCCGGCTCGGCCCTGCTGGCCCAGTCGACCTCGGAAATGACCGGAAAGGCCCCGAAGTACATCTTCATGTTTATCGGGGACGGCATGTCCGCTGTCCAGGTGAACTCAGCCCAGATTTACGGCGGAACGAACCAGCATCATCAGATGGCCTTGGACGAAATGAATTTTCAGGATTTCGAAGCGGTCGGCTATCAGACGACCCAGGATGCTACTTCCTTTGCGCCCGACTCCGCCTCCACCGCCACAGCCCTTTCCTCCGGATTCAAGACCTGGAGCGGAACCATCGGCCTGAAGCCGGTGGGAGACCAATCCGGCAACAAGCCCGAATATGTTGATCAAACCGAAATCCCCAAAACGATCGCTGAACGGCTCAAGGCGGAAAATGGCATGAAAATCGGCATCATCTCCACCGTGACGATCAACCATGCGACCCCGGCAGCCTACTATGCGCATGTTCCCTCCAGAAATTCCTATTACGACATCGCCCTGCAGATGGCCGATTCCGATTTTGACTTCTTTGGCGGCGGCACCATCAGCCAGCCTACCGGCGCCAATAAAGATCAGAAGGATGCCTATCAGGTCATGGAAGAAAAGGGCTATACCGTTGCCCGGACGAAGGAAGACATCCTGGCTCTGGACAGCCGCGACGGAAAAGTATATGCCGTCACGCCCGTGGTTCAGGACAGCGGCGCAATGCCCTATGCGCTGGACAACCAAGAGGGAGATCTGACGCTTGCCGATTTCGTGAAAAAAGGCATCGACGTCCTGGACAACCGCAAAGGCTTCTTCATGATGGCTGAGTCAGGAAAGATCGACTGGGCAGGCCACGCCAATGATGCCAAAGCCAATATCTGTGATGTTCTGGCCTTTGAAGAAGCGATCCAGGTGGCCATTGATTTTGCTGAAAAGCACCCCACAGATACCCTGATCATCGTCACGGGAGACCATGAAACCGGCGGCATGACCATCGGCCAGGCAACCACCGGTTATGACACGGCCTTCGATGTCCTGGAAAACCAAAGGATGTCTTATGTAGCCTTTGACGCCTTGATCAAAGATATGAAAACCAACGATCCGGACTTAAGCTTTGCAGAGGTCATGCCGGTCATCACCGAGAGCTTCGGTCTTGTGAACAACACCGACGGGGACGTCAGCCGGGCGGGCGAACCAAGCTACATGGCCTTGGAACTGTCCGACTGGGAAGTGGCGCGGCTGGAAAAGGCCTTTGCTGAAACCATGGCGGCAAAGCCGACCAAGAACGAAGAAACTGCCTTGCTTTATGGCAGCTACAATCCTCTGTCCGTCACCCTGACCCATATCTTGAACAACAAAGCGGGCATCGGCTGGACCTCCTATTCCCACACCGGCGTACCGGTCCCGGTTTATGCCACCGGCGCAGGCGCATCGCAGTTCAATGGCGCCTATGAAAACACCGAGGTCTACGACAAGCTGGTCGAGATCACGAAGCTCAGATAGTTTATTCCAGAGGCTGAGCAAAGACGGGCCTGCTGCCGCAGGCCCGCCTTTATTAGGAAAGGAGTCCTTGTGAAGAAGATGCTTTGGCATATCAATAGAAAAGAAATCCTGATTGCAGCCATCCTTTTGCTTGTGCTGGCTGTCCTTATGGCCTTGCCGACAGGCTTTCAGAAGCAGGAATACCGGTTTACCGAGGGCGTCCGGGCTGAGGTCCTTTCAGTGGACAACAGCGGGCTCCAGCGCACCGGAATCTATACGCTGGGCGATCAAAGCGCCCTGATTCGTATCGAAACCGGCGCGCATCAGGGGGAGCAGGTCCAAGCCGGCAATATGCTCACCGGCAGCCTGTCCGTGGACAAGCTCTTCCAGCCAGGGGATAAAGCATGGGTTTTGCTTGGGTTTGATGAAAACGGGAAAATCAATTTTGCCAATATGATCGATCACTACCGCATCGACAAGGAGCTTCTGCTGGTTGGCGCTTTTGCGGTCATGCTCATCCTGTTTTCCGGATGGACCGGCCTGCGGACGCTGCTCTCGTTTTCCTTTGCTCTCTTGAGCATCTGGAAGCTCTTGATCCCGGCCATGCTTCACGGCTACCATCCCTTATTCGTCGCGCTGCTTGTGGGAAATATCATTACCATCGTAACGCTTTTGCTGGTGGCGGGCTTTTCTTCAAAGGCCTATGCCGCCATCATCAGTGCCGTCACCTGCTCCTTTGCCACCTGCCTGTTGGCCGTCGTCTTCGGAAAGGTCTTTAATATCCACGGCGCGGTGATGGAAGGCGCCGAATCCCTGTTGTATGCCGGCTATATGAATCTGGATCTGACCCTGGTGTTTCAGGGTGGGATCTATCTTGCCTGCTCAGGGGCTATCCTGGACTTAGCCATTGATATCTCCTCAGCTTTGGAGGAGATCGTTCATAACAACCCCCAGGTTACCCGTTCGGAGCTGGTGAAATCAGGGTTCAATATCGGGAAGTCCATCGTGGGCAGTCAAACGACGACCCTGCTCCTGGCCTATATGGGCAGCTATATCACCATCATGATGGTCTACATGGCCCAAGGCACACCCCTTATGAACATCCTGAATTCAAAGCCGATCGCGGCGGAGATCCTCCATACCTTTGTGGGCTGCATCGGCTTGGTGCTGGTATCCCCCTTGACCTCCGCCATTTGCGGCTTTTTATATGAACAGGCTCCTGTTGAAAGCAAACTGGGCCGGCTCGCGAAAATCGATAGGCCCAAGGAAGACAAAATACCGGCATAGGCTATGCCGATTCTTTTCGTGCCCCTCATCGTCGTTTTTTAAGATGGCTGTACTATGGTTTATTCCGGATATAGGCAGTATTTTTGCCTGCGCCAAGCTTGATGATGGTCCCTTCATCAAGCAGTTGCTTCAAGGCCGCTTCGACCATGGATTGACTGATGTCCGGATATTGTTCCAATATATCGCTTTTAGAGACGGGCTGCGGCGTCGCATTGAACAGGAGACGGATGCGTTCGCTTTTGGAGATTCTACTGTCCTGCAGCAACTCGGCGCGTTCAGAAAACTCTTTATAGGCTGCCAGGAGGATCTCCAGGAAATATCGGACGAAGGGCAGGCAGGTATTGCTGCCTTCATGCCAGCCTGCCGAGCTTTCCTTAAGGCCTTCATCATAGCGCTCTTTTGTTTTTTCAATTTTCAACTCAAGGCTGATGTACTTGCCAGCCAGATATCCGGCCCGGTACAGGAGCAAAAGGGTCAGCAGCCGGCTCATCCGGCCGTTTCCATCATTGAAAGGGTGGATGCAGAGGAAATCCAAAATGAACATGGGGATCAGCAGCAAGGGGTCATAGGTTTCAGCCCGGATCGCTTCATTGAAGGCGGCGGTCAGCCGCTCCATGGCATCAGGCGTTTCAAAAGCCGATAAAGGCTTAAAACGAACCGCTTTTTTGCCGTCCGCACCGGTTTCCGTGATTTCATTGTCCATATTTTTGAATCTGCCGGCCTGGCCTGTTGGACTATAGTGATACAGATCCCGATGCAGCTGAAGGATGACGTTCGTGGTGGGCATGATATGATCATGACTTTCGTGGATCAGACTCAGCACATCCCTGTAACCTGCAATTTCGGATTCAGATCGGTTTTCGGGATCTGTTTTCTGCACGATCAATTCGTTGAGACGCTTCTCCGAAGTATGAATACCCTCGATTCGGTTGGATGCGCCCGTGCTTTGCACTTTCGCCACCATGAGCAACGCATCCAGCCGATCCGGCTTAGCCTTCAGGTAGAGATCCTGTTTCCCTTTGTATTCATGGATCGCCGAAACCAGATTCATCAGCTCGAAATCCATCAGTTCTTCCGGCAGCTTGCTGTAATCGAATGGTCGCATGGTTCACATCCTTTCTGCCTAACCCTTCTTCTTTCTGCATAATATTATCACATTTTTGTGCATCATGCTAGGTGTTGCAGGCAGAATGGGCACAATTTCCTGCCCAATCATGACCTTTTCTGCACTGTTTTTATTTATTTTATGCAGATCCCTCTGTGTGTTGCTTAACACAAGGGATATAAAAAATCGCAGAAACCTTTTCGGTCCCTGCGACTCTATATGGAAGTTGTGGGTTATGTGAAAATATTCCGTTCGATCAAGAAGTACACTGTATTGAACAGTCTCTATAAAGATCATGTATTTTTTGGATTTTCTGCAGGATTTGCCGCAATGGCCAGTTTTAGGGCCAACATGATTTTAAAAAGTGTATCTGCTCGAGGAATGCACTTCATGGTTTCCACCCGCCCGAGCATCGCTTGAGTGATTCCGCATCTTTTGGCCAGTTCCCTTTGGGAAATATGGTTTGCATGCCGAGTCTTGATCATTAGGCTGACTATGGTGCTGAGCAGCTCAATACTCTCTATGTCAGCATTTTCTTCCGAGGACTGCTCTTTGACAAATGCTTTGTATTTACCCCAATCATCCATGGCTCACATGCCTCCTTTTTTTCTTTTAATAGGGTCATCCATCTCCCGCCTTACGCCCATGATATTTTTTAGACATCATGCGTCAATGCCCGTTATTCGGAAAGACGACGTTTATTTTAAAGAACTTCATGATATGATTTTTTATGCTAATATTGACGAATAGGAACTGTTGCTTGGCGGTTTTCCCTCTCATTTTCTGATGAGGGGAGGTGATGTCCGATGGCGATTACATGGGGTGAGTTTTTGGCATTTTGCATGGTCGCGTTGGCATTTGCTTCCTTGTTATTGAGTAACAAGGGAAAATAAATGACCGCCTGTTGAACAGGCGGTCATTTCCCACTAATTTGAGGGACTGACCGCCCAGCAAAAGCAGCAGTTCCTATTTCTGTGTTCATTTTACCATGTACAGATCCGCTTTTCAATCCAATAATTTGTTGACCACAAATGCCAAATATCCTCGCATGGACACTCTGGGCCAAACCAATTCACACTCGGAAAACTCCCCGATCATTTCCCGCCAGTCCCGTCATTCGCCAAAATCACCAAAGCCTCCAGCATCCGGCGGTATTCCGCGATATAATCGAAGCCGCCCTTCTTGTTGCACCAGATCAAGCCCACCCCGTCCACCAGATAGATCATGGCCTCCACCAGCTGCTCCGCCGGCGTGGGGTTTTTGATCTCACCGTGGGCCTGGGCCTTTTGGATCAGGGTCACATAGACGTCCCACATGGCGACATCACGGGGCGACAGGGTATGGAGGTCCTTATCGATGTTCCGTTTCAGGATCTGCCCCAAAATCTCCGGCCCCGCCTCGACGCTGCGTTTCATATAGATCTCAAAGATCGTGTAAAACTGGTCAAAGTAGTTTGCTGTAGCCAGGATCGAAGAGAGATTTTCTGACACGAGGACGTCCGGCATCAAAAAATAATCATCCAGGATCTCGTCCTTCGACTTGAAGTGATAATAAAAGGCGCTGCGGGTGATGCCGCTCAGCTTGCATATCTCGCTGACCGATACATTGCTGTAGCCTTTTTCCTTGAAGAGCTTGACGGCGCAGTCCACCACGCGCATCTTGGTGGTTTTTACATCACTTCTCATCATCAACACCTCAATCCTTCACAATAGACATTTTAACATAATCTATGGCTATTTTGGAATGCCGCACGGAAAACGTGATTGTCATCGGCGATGCGGAAGCTCCCCGGAAAATCTGGAACGCGATCCACGAAGGCTTCCACGTGGCGAAAAACCTCCTGTAGACTTCAGTTTCTTCTGCTTAAACTTCCATTATAGATCTAAAATACTGACAGGAAGCCCTATTCGCTGAGGATAGGGCTTCCTGTCTTTTATGCCATCTTTAACCGTATCAAAGTTTATTTTAAAGTACTTCATGAGACGATATTTTGTGCTAATATTGACGAATAGGAACTGTTGCTTGGCGGTTTTCCCTCTCATTTTTAGATGAGGGGAGGTGATGTCCAATGGCGATAACATGGAGTGAGTTTTTCGCATTTTGCATGGTCGCGTTGGCATTTGCTTCCTTGTTGTTGAACAACAAGGGAAAATAATTGACCGCCTGTTGAGCAGGCGGTCAATTCCCAACCAATTGAGGGACTGACCGCCCAGTCAAAAGCAGCAGTTCCTATTTCTGTGTCCATCTTAACATGGGATGGCAGGCTTTTCAACCCCATTTTCTGTTATTGAATCCCCACCCCCGCTTAGACCGCCGTGTAGCCGCCGTCGATGGGGATGCTGGCGCCGCTGATGAATTTGGCATCGTCGCTGGCCAGGAAGGTGATCAGCTTGGCAACCTCCCAGGCTTCTCCAAGCCGGGCCATGGGATGAAGCTGACGGTACTGCACCTTGGCATCCTCCGGGATCAAGGGGGTATCGATGACGCCGGGACAGACCGCATTGACGCGGATGCCTTCGTGAGCATAAGCGGTCCCTGCAGCTCTGGTCAGGTTGACGACCCCGCCCTTGGCGGCAGAATAGGCCACATTGGTGGGTACCGCCACCAAGCCGAACATAGAGGCGAGATTGATGATGGAACCGCCCTCTCCCTGCTCTCTCATTTTCATGATGGAATATTTATTGGTCAGCATGACGCCGGTGTAATCGACTGAATTGACTTTGCGCCAGTTGTCCCGGGTCTCGTCGGCGATCATGTTTTGGCTGCCGCCGATGCCGGCGCTGGCCACCGTAATGTCCAAACGGCCGAATTCATCAACGGTCTTATCGATCATGGAAGCCACATCGTCTTCAAGGGAGACGTCACCCTGAATGAAGGAAGCACCGATTTCTTTGGCGATTTCCGCACCCTTTTCATTGTAGTCCGCAATCATGACCTTTGCGCCGTTGGCAATAAATTCTTTGGCAGAGGCCAAGCCCAATCCGCTGGCGCCGCCGGTGATCAGCGCGACCCGGCCTTCTAATTTCTTTTCCATATCCAATGCCCCCTCAATCATGTTGTCACACATTTGTGCAACGTTCTTGATACAACGTTACCATGGCATTTGACAGCTGAACAAGATAAGTCTAATTATTTCGTCAATCTCGCATGGGAGGGAATAAACCTTGTACGAACGCTGGCAGAATCCGTCTATGTTTTAACAAATGTTTTAATTTTTTGTACAAGTGTACATGCCGGCTGTCATCCTCCCGCCTATGACGCCGCCGGAATTGCATTTCTATTCCCATTCTGCTACGATGAAGCTAACTGAAGCCCCACCCGTAGCCAGCACAGACGAATACGTTCATCAAGGAGGCACCATTATGGGCGAAACGATCATCGAGGCCATGGGCCTCTGCAAACGGTTCGGTGATTTCACGGCGGTCCGGGACGCCTCCTTCACGGTGGAGACCGGGGAGATCTTCGGCTTCCTGGGCCCCAACGGCGCCGGCAAAACCACCACCATCAATATGCTCACAGGCTTGGCCAAGCCCACCGCCGGCGCCATTCTCATCGCCGGAGAGGATGGCATCCGCCACATCAAAAAAGTCCAGCAGCGGATCGGCATCGTGCCGGATGAGAGCAATCTCTACGAGGATATGAGCGGCTTTGACAACCTGGTCTTCTGTGCCTCCCTCTATGGAATGGAGAAAGCCCAGCGGGAAGCCCGGGCCAGGCAGCTGCTGGCGCAATTCGGGCTGGCCGAGACCGGCAAGCGCCCCTTCAAGGCCTTCTCCAAAGGGATGAAGCGCAAGCTCACCATCGCCGCCGGAATCATCCATGCCCCCCGCATCCTTTTCCTGGACGAGCCCACCACCGGGATCGATGTGGAAAGCGCCCGGCAGATCCGCAAGCTCATCCAGGACCTGAATGGGCAGGGCACCACGATTTTCCTGACCACCCATTACATCGAGGAGGCCGAGCGCCTCTGCCATCGGGTGGGGTTTATTGTGGACGGCAGCGTCATCCGCGTCGACGCCATCGGCAGCCTGATGCAAGATGAGGATCAGGCCTATCGGCTGGACTTCACCCTGGAAAGCCATCAGCCCGCCTTGCTGGAGGCTATGTCCCAGGCTTTTCCCAATATCCAGGTGAGCGTCCTGGATCCCCAGCGCATCCGGCTGCTATCCCCGACCCGGGTGGAGCTGGCGCCCTTCATCCAATTCTTTGAAGACGCCCAAATCCCCGTCTACGAAGTGAAGCTGGTCCATCCTTCTTTGGAGGACGTCTTTGTCCGGATCACCGGGATCGAGATCGCCCGGCTGAAAAAAGAAAAGGAGGGGCAGCGAAAATGAGCCAGCTCATCGCTTTTTGGAGCATCCTGATGAAGGACATGAAGAACTA
>Ga0209270_1003113_pt1 | contig 15061 bp, 13 predicted proteins | sample MTBAKSrepl1MetaG_FD_187456 | JGI IMG/M metagenome (GOLD analysis project Ga0209270, IMG submission 187456) | Enrichment culture microbial communities from Arthur Kill intertidal strait, New Jersey, USA, that are MTBE-degrading - MTBE-AKS1... | ecosystem: Environmental > Aquatic > Marine >...
ATGTGGCAGGGGCGCGATCTGTCCTGTGTCAGACTCTGGTTAAAGAGTTGGGTCTGTCCCTTGCAGAGGCTGCCCGTCATTTGGGAGTTGCCACCGCTGCGATTGCGGCCGCCTTAAAAAAATGAGGCTAAAGTATAATTAGTATAGAACGTCCCCCAAGACATCTCATGATTTAATCCTTTACTTCGTTGCAGGAATACCGTACAATCCTGCATCATGATAAACAGAATATGCCATTTGCCGACATCGCAATCTTTTTTCTTGTTTGGACCTCGCCAGACCGGAAAGAGCACCCTGGTGGATCACAAGTTGGGCCGGGTTGCCTGGAAAATCGATCTGTTGATGACCGATGTCTTTCTTCGGTATGTAAAGCATCCGGACCAGTTTCGGCGGGAGGCCTTGGAAAAAATCGAGAAGGAGGGCATCCGCTGGATTATTATCGATGAGGTGCAAAGGGTTCCGGATCTGCTGAACGAGGTTCACCACCTTATTGAGGGGACGCATTGTCTGTTCGCCCTTACGGGATCGAGCGCTCGAAAACTGAGGCGGGGCGGCGTCAACCTGTTGGCCGGGCGGGCGGTCCAGCGCAGGCTGTTTCCTTTTGTCTACAAGGAGATTGCGGATACCTTTTCTCTCATGGATATCCTCCAGTTTGGAAGCCTCCCCGGGGTTTACGGCAGAAGGCCGGAAACCCAAATGGATATTCTCAAAGCCTACGCAGAAACCTATCTGACCGAAGAAATTCAGGCCGAGGCCCTGGTAAGAAACATCGGGGGGTTTTCCCGTTTTCTGGAGTTGGCCGCGAGTCAGTTCGGGGAACTGGTGAGTTACACGGCGATTGGAAGGGAGTGTCAGGTCCCCACCCGTACCGTGCAGTCCTATTATGAGATTCTGGAAGACACCCTTATTGGCCTTCAGCTGCGGCCCTGGTCCAAAAGTCTCAGAAAGCGGCTGGTCTCCCATCCCAAGTTCTATTTTTTTGACATGGGCGTAACGAACAGCCTGAACCGGCAATTGACAGCCCCGCCGGACCCGGTGCGTACAGGACGTCTCTTCGAACAGTGGATCATACTGGAGACCTACCGGATGTTGAATTACCTTGGAAGTGAGGCCGGCCTCTTTTTCTGGCGGACCAATCACGGGGCTGAGGTGGATCTTATTATCGAGAAACATGGAGCGCCCATCGGCGCCTTTGAGATCAAGTCTGCTTCGCATATCTCAGGGACCCATCTGAGCGGCCTCCGCGCGTTTCGAGAGGATTATCCGGACGTCCCGCTCCACGTGGTTGCCCAGGTGGAAAACCCTTTTCGCCTGGAAGACGTGCAGGTCCTTCCCTGGAAGACGTATGTTGAGTCGCTGGAGGCGTATCTCTCCGCCTGATGGACGCGGATTCGGATCCTTCTGTTTCGAGAGCAAAAGAGCAAAGGGGGTCATCTTGATTTGTGAATTAGAGTCTTTGTCCGCAACTTCTCTGCAACGTGCGAAGAAGTTTGCCCGTGGGAGTCTCTGCCCAAGGGCTGCAAAAACCGAATACAGCTCGTGGGGACGGCAGCAGGGCTTTAAAATAGAGGCAAGCGTTCACAGGCCGTTACGCCCTGCTCAATTCACAAATCAAGATGGTCCTGCGCCAGCCGAGTCCGAACCAGCGTGATCCGCATGTCGCCCCCGATGCGGGGTTTGGATTAAAACTTTGTGTCTCCGTTGGCTCCGTGTGAGAATACGCTGCGCGCCCCCCATGCGGGGGCGTGGGATGAATTTTCCAGGGCTTAACTACAATCTTAGAAAAGGAGGCCAATATGTTTTTGGACCTGATCAGGAGCCGAAGAAGCATTCGAAAATACGAGGACAAACCCATAGAGCCGGAGAAACTGGACGCCCTGCTGGAGGCAGGCCTTAGGTCGCCCTCTTCCATGGGGACCAATCCCTGGGAGTTTATTGTGGTGAAGGATCGGGCCGTACTGGAAAAGCTCTCTCAGGCCAAACCCCATGGCTCGAGTTTTCTCAAAAACGCCCCCCTCTGTCTGGTGGTGTGTGCCGACCCGGCCAAGAGCACGGTATGGATCGAGGATGCGTCCATAGCGTCCCTGATGATCCACCTGGCCGCCGCATCCCTGGGTCTGGGGAGCTGCTGGATTCAGATTCGGGACCGGATGCACAATCAGGGCAAGAGCTCAGAGGCCTACATCTCGGAAATCCTCCACATCCCCGAGCACATCAAGGTGGAGGCCATGATCGCCATTGGATACCCGGCCGAGAACAAGCCGGGCCACGCCAGAGAATCCCTGCCCGGCGACAAGGTGCATTACGGGGCGTACGGAAACCGCAAGCCTGCATAAGCCGCCTGTATGAGACTACGTGACCAGATGTCAGAGGTCCGAGGTCCCAGATCCGCCGTTCAACACGGGAATTCCTTGCTTCTTTTTGCCAGTAGACCCACAGAGAAACACACGGACAAATGCATTTTACATCTTTTCTGTGTCCTTCTGAGGGTTCTGTGGCTGATTGTTTTGTCACAAACGTATGATCTCAATATTCAGGGGATAAAACCCTGACGGGTAACTTCCGGATTTTAGGGGATAAAACCCTGAAGGGCAAATTCCGGAGTTCAGGCGTGAGCCTTTTATCTGGGGGCTTGGTCCTGCCGGCAATGCTCCCCCGGTTTATTGAGATGATGCCCACAAACCCATTTTCTTGGTTGATCAAAGTGGACGCTTCGGCGGCCAGCGGCAGGGCTGACCTCTGAATTCCGATCAAGGCAGACGCTTGCAATTCTAAGGGGAATCGCTTAAGGTACGGGCCGTCAGTCTGTCATTTCTATGCACGGAGGTGTCTCAATGCCCCTTAATGAACTTCTGCCCAAGGCCCTCAAGCTTTATCCCAAAAAGGAGGCCGTAGTCTGCGGCGAGACCCGCATGGACTATCAGACCTTTGGCGAGCGGGTCTGGCGACTGTGCCAGGGCCTGATCTCCCTGGGCCTCGGGCGCAATGATCGGTCGGCCATTCTCCATGAGAATTCCAATGAATTTTTGGAGGCCTATTTTGCCGCTGCCCACCTGGGGGCCATTTTGGTCCCGCTCAACTTCAGGCTCTCTGCCAGGGAACTGGGGATGATCCTCAACGACAGCCAGACGCGCATCCTCATTGCGCAGGGCCAGTTTCGGGAAAAGGTGGACAGTCTTCGTGCGTCGGTCCCGGGCCTGGACAGGGTTATCTGGACCCGGGCCGACTTCGAGACCTCCGGCGCCGGGGACCTGGAGTATGAGTCGCTCCTGGCCGGGCAAACGCCTGCGCCCCCGTCGGATCCAGGCATTCAGGACGACGATGTTGCCCATCTCTATTACACCAGCGGCACCACCGGCCGACCCAAAGGGGTGATGCTGACTCATAAGAACGTCAAAAGCCATGCCCTGGGCACCATTGCCGAAATCCATCTGACCGACAGCGACAGGTGGTTTCATGTGGCCCCCCTGTTTCACCTGGCCGATGCCTGGGCCACCTTTGCCATCACCTGGGTGGCCGGGACGCATGTGATTCTGCCCACATTTGATGCGCTCAAGGTGCTCCAGATGATTGAGAGGGAGAAGATCACCCTCTCCAATCTGATCCCCACCATGCTCAACATGATGGTCCACCACCCGGACGTGGATGCCTTTGATTATTCAAGCCTCCGGGTCATCCTGAGCGGCGGGGCCCCCATCGCCCCTGAAACCGTGCGAAAGATCATAGAGGCATTCAAGTGCGACTATATCCAGACATACGGTATGACCGAGACCAGCCCCTATCTGACCCTCTCCATCCTCAAGGATCATCTGAAGAAGCTCCGCTGGGAGCAACAGCTTGAGTTCAAGGCCAAGACCGGACGGGAGTTCATCAACGTCAGTCTGAGGGTGGTGGACGACATGGGAAACGACGTGGCGCCGGACAATCAGCAGGTGGGAGAGATTATTGTCAAGGGCGACACGGTCACGCCGGGCTACTGGCATCTCCCGGAGGAGACGAAGAAGGCCATTCGCGACGGATGGCTTTACACAGGGGACCTGGCGGTGATGGACGAAGAGCAGTATGTCACCATTGTGGACCGTAAAAAGGATATGATCCTGACCGGGGGCGAAAATGTCTATTCCACCGAGGTGGAAAATGTCCTCTATCAGCATGAGGCGGTCTTGGAGGCCGCGGTCATCGGGGTGCCGGACCCCCACTGGGGAGAGGCGGTGAAGGCCTGCGTGGTCCTTAAGGACGGGCACACCGCCACCCAGGAGGAGCTTATCGCATTCTGCAAGAAGGATTTGGCCGGGTACAAGGCCCCCAAGAGCGTCGATTTTCTGGAGGCCCTTCCCAAGACAGGGTCAGGCAAGATCTACAAAAAGGGTCTGCGGGACCCTTATCTTCAGAAGGCATAGGGCAAGGGCGCATCCACATTAGCTGTTGACAAATGGGGCGGCTCGCCTCTAAGATTTATCACGGAAGTCCGTTCATCATCATATGGAAGACCACTTCAGAGGGGATACGAAATGGAAGGCACGATGGTTGAAGAAAAGGGGAAGAAGAGGCGGCTTGGCATTATCGGCGCTGTAATCCTGATTTTGGTCGTGATCTGTCTGGTCATTATGGTGATCAACTCCAGAAAGCCCGAGCCGATCCAGTTGGGCCAGGTGGAAAAGGACGTGAATGGGGCCGCGTTTGTAGCCGTCAATGAGATTCTCATTGAACAGATGGTGGACAACTGGCTTCCCAACGATCTCTTCTGGCCCACGGTCTTCCTTGACAATATGCCCAATTTCCAGATCGGTGAACTGGAAGTGGTGCGCTACAACATACGGGTCCTGAGGGACAACCTCTCCCGCATGCGCACAACCGACAAGCTGGACCGCTGGGCTGAAGGGGCCTTTACGGCCCTGTCCAACGATCCCTACAAATGGTGGTTTCCATCCGCGGAAAGCAGATGGAAAAAGGCACTTAAGGATCTCCAGGCCTATTATGACGGACTTAAGAAGGGAACGTCCTTTTTTTATCCGAGGTCGGACAACCTGGTGGAACTTTTGAACCAGTATGCATCGCTCATGGGCGGGGTCAACACCCGGCTGATCAACGCAACCCAGCGTAAGGGGAAGGTCCTGCCCGTGACGGAAGAAGACGGGAAGACCTCTGTAGGCACCGATCTGGTCCAGCTCGATATCCCCTGGCGTCAGATCGACGACAACTTTTACTATGCCCAGGGCGTTGCCTATGCCCTGCATGCATCATTCAAGGCGATTCGAATCGATTTTTATGAAGTGCTGGAACGAAAAAATTCGCTCAGGCTGACCGACAAGATCATCGAACTGCTGAGCAGATGCCATTTCGAGCCGTGGATCGTGTTCAACGGCTCTGCGGACAGCATTTTTGCCAATCACTCCATGAATGTTTCGGGCCCGTTCAATGATGCACGGCAAAAAATCTATTCCCTGACCGTGGCCCTGCAGCAGGGATAATGCCGGCTTGAATCCCGGCCCAGGGTCAGGTCCGGCCGGTTTCGGCCCGGGATATGTGCATCCTCTGCCATTCTGTTTTCATCTCAGCCATGTTGGATCGCATGCGTCATGCCTCCTGAAGGGAACAGGAGGCTCAACAGGGCTGTTCCCGGGAAAGGCGGCTTTTTCATGCACGAGATGTCGATTGCCCAGGGACTTCTCGACATTATCAGGGAGGAGATGGAGAAGCACCAGGCCACTGTACTGCGGTCGGTTCATCTCCACATCGGCCAGCTCTCAGCCATTGTCCCCGAATCCCTTTCATTCTGCTTTGAGGTCATGACCGCGGGCACCGCTTTGGAAGGGGCCAGGCTGGACATGGAGATCATTCCCCTCAGAGGGGTCTGCCGGGCATGCCACAGGGAGTTTGAGATCCAGAACTATGCATTTGAGTGCCCATACTGCGGGAGCCGCGACATCCAGACGATCTCCGGTCAGGAGTTGTCCATCGTGGAGATGGAGGTGGATTGAGAAAGGAGTCTATGAATGAAGGTATCGGTAGTGAAGAACATACTGGAGGCCAATGAACGGATCGCCCAGGAGAACAGGGCGATTTTTGACGAGAAGAACCTGTTGGTATTCAACCTCATGAGTTCGCCCGGGGCTGGAAAGACCACCCTGTTGGAAAAGACCATTGCCGCCTTGAAGGACGAATTCCGAATGGGCGTGATTGAAGGCGACATCCAGTCGTCTCAGGATGCGGAGCGGATTGCGGTCATGGGGGTCCCTGCGGTACAGATCAATACGGGCGGGGCCTGTCACCTTGACGGGAACATGATCCGGGATACCTTCAAGGAGTTTGACTTTGACGCCCTCGATCTCCTGGTGGTGGAAAATGTGGGCAACCTGGTCTGCCCTGCGGAATTCAAGGTGGGCGAGGATTTCAAGGCCATGATCCTGAGCGTGACCGAAGGGGACGACAAGCCGGCCAAGTACCCGCTCATGTTTCACGAGTCAGCGGTCCTCCTGATCAACAAGATCGACCTCCTTCCCTATGTGGATTGTTCGGTGGAAAAGATCCGGGAAGAGGCCTTGAAGGTCAATCCGGGCCTCGCCATTTTTGAGATCTCCTGCAAGACAGGCGAAGGACTGGACCAATGGCATGACTGGCTCAGGGAGAAGGTGAAGGCCCGACGGAAACAGCCATGATCAAGCGTGCCAGGGCCGCTGTCGAGGGCATTGTCCAGGGAGTGGGCTTTCGGCCTTTTGTCTACCAGCTCGCATCGCGCCACGGCCTGAGCGGATATGTGGCCAATACGCCCGTGGGCGTGGAGATAGAGGTGGAAGGGGCCGAGGCCGCCATCCAGGCATTTGCCAGCGAGCTGAGCACAGGGCATCCCCCCCTGGCCTACATTGCCCATATCGGCTGGGAGGAGATCCAGCCCAAAAACGAGCCCTCCTTTGTCATCAGACAAAGTCAGACCGGGGCCGAGCGATCGGCTTTGATCTCCCCTGATGTGTGCATCTGTTCGGACTGCCTTTCAGAGATGCGCGACCCGGCAAACCGGCGATTTCGATATCCCTTTATCAACTGCACCAACTGCGGTCCCCGATATACCATTATCATGGACATTCCCTACGACCGCGGCGCCACCACCATGCGGGCCTTTACCATGTGCCGGGCCTGCCAGGAGGAATACGACAACCCTGGCGACCGCCGGTTTCACGCCCAGCCCAACGCCTGCTGGGAATGCGGTCCAACGATGTCGCTTCATGACCCGGACGGAAAAGAAATGGCGTGCCGCGACCCGATCCGGAAAGGGATATCGCTCCTCGAGAAGGGGTCCATCCTGGCCGTCAAGGGACTGGGCGGATTCCACCTGGCAGTGGACGCCGGCAATCACGCGGCCGTGGTGAGGCTTCGAAAACGAAAACATCGGGAAGAAAAGCCCCTGGCAGTCATGGTCAAGGATCTGGAGACTGCCCGCGCCATTGCCCACGTGAGCGATCAGGAGGCCGGGCTCCTCTGCTCCCGACAGCGACCCATCGTGCTTTTAAAAAAGCGGCGGTCCCACGGTCTCTCTCCCCAGACGGCCCCGAAAAACCGGTATCTGGGGATTATGCTCCCATACACCCCCCTTCATTATCTGTTGATGGAAGGCAGATTCAAGGCCCTGGTCATGACGAGCGGGAATATGACAGAAGAGCCGATCTGCATCGACAACGATACGGCCTTTTCCCGTCTCAAAGACATTGCGGATTATTTTCTCATGCACAACCGCGACATCTACCTGAGGAGCGATGACTCGGTCACAAGGGTGACGGGAGGGGTTCCGAGACAGATCCGCCGCTCCAGGGGATATGCGCCCATGCCCATCTTCCTGTCGGATGAAATGGCGGACCTCCCATCCGTGCTGGCCGTAGGCGGTGAACTCAAGAATGCCGTCTGCCTCACCAAGGGGAACCGGGCGTTTTTGAGTCAGCACATCGGCGATATGGAAAATCTGGAAACCTTTGATTTCTTCTCCCTCACCGTGGGCCATCTAAAGCGCATCCTGGAGATCGAGCCTGTCATCATGGCCCATGACCTTCATCCCGACTATCTGAGCACCCGGTTTGTCAAAGAACACACAGAATGCCCTGGGGTCGGGATCCAGCACCACCATGCCCACATTGTCAGCTGCATGGCAGAGCACGCGCTCACTGGTCCGGTCATGGGGCTGGCCATGGACGGGACCGGCCTGGGCCTGGACAATCATATCTGGGGGGGCGAAATCATCCTGGCCGATCTGACTTCATTTAAACGCAAGGCCCACCTCGAATATGTGCCCCTCCCGGGCGGGGACGCGGCCGCCCGGCACCCCTGGCGCATGGGCCTTGTGTATCTCTACCAGGCCTTTGGAGAGGGCCTGTTTGATCTTTCCATCCCCTTTGTACAGAAACTCAACGTACAGGAGGCCTCCCTCGTCCTCCAGATGGCCCTCAAAGGGATCAATTCACCCCTGACATCCAGTTGCGGCAGGCTCTTCGACGCGGTTTCGGCCTTGCTGGGCCTGAGAAACAGCATCGCCTACGAGGGACAGGCGGCCGTGGAACTGGAGATGGCCCAGACCGGGAAAGACCAGGGCGTGTATCCGTGGGAGGCAAATCTGATAGAGGGGGTATGGGTCATAAAGACCGGGGAGATGATCCGCGCCATGGTGGAAGACATCAGGAGAGGGGAGGGAAGGGGGGTTGTGGCGCGGCGGTTCCACAACACCTTTCTGCGCATGCTCACAGATATGTGCCTTCGCATAAGGGAAGAGACCGGGATCAACCAGGCGGCAGCCAGCGGCGGCGCGTTCCAGAATGCCACGCTTCTGACAGGCCTGTCGAGACATCTGGAGGCAGAGGGCTTTCGTGCATACACCCACGCGAAGGTCCCTTCCAATGACGGGGGCCTGTGCCTGGGACAGGCTGTTTGCGCAGGTCTGCGGCACGCCGGTCATAAAGGCATGTTTGAGGATACACATGAAATACATGGATGAATACCGGGACAGGGAGGTGGCGCTGGCCCTTTCCCAAAAGATCCAGGCCGTTTCGCGCCGGCCGGTCCGGTTTATGGAGATTTGCGGGACCCATACCATGTCCATCTTCAGGCACGGGATTCGCAGCCTCCTGCCGGCCCATATTGAACTGGTCTCAGGGCCTGGGTGTCCTGTCTGCGTGACCGCCATGGAAGAGATAGACCGGGCCGTAAAACTGGCCCGGACCCCCGGGGTCATGGTAACGACCTTTGGAGACATGCTCAGGGTCCCAGGCAGCGCATCCTCTCTTCAAAACGAACAGGCCAGAGGGGCTACGGTCAAAATGGTCTACTCCACTATGGATGCCCTCAGTCTTGCAGGCGACAACCCACATCGCAAGGTGGTTTTTTTGGGCATTGGATTCGAGACCACGGCCCCCACGGTTGCAGCGGCCATCCGCACGGCCCATGAACAGGGGCTGAACAACTTCTCGGTCCTTTCGGCCCACAAGCTCCTCCCCCCGGCCATGGATGCCCTGCTTTCCGGCGGGGACCTGGCCATTGACGGGTTTATCTGTCCGGGCCATGTGACCACCATCATCGGCACGTCCTCTTATGAGCGCGTGGCCGGAGAATATCACATCCCCTGCGTGGTGACCGGGTTTGAGCCGGTCGACATCCTGGAGGGGGTGCTCATGCTGGTGGAGCAGGCGGAAAAGGGGAGGGCGGATGTGGAGATTCAGTATCTGCGGGGGGCGCGTCCGGAGGGGAATCGCGCGGCCCTGGCCCTGATGGATCAGGTGTTTGAGCCCTGTGATTCACCGTGGCGGGGGCTGGGGATCATCCCCGGAAGCGGCCTGGCGATCCGTGAAGCCTATGCTGCACATGATGCCCGCAGGCGGTTTGATGTGCAGGTTCCCCCGGCCAAAGAGCCGCCTGGATGCCGGTGTGCGGACGTCCTGAGAGGCGCAGCCCGACCCGTTGATTGCAGGCTCTTCCGAAAGGTCTGCACCCCGCGCACGCCGGTCGGGCCTTGCATGGTTTCCAGTGAAGGCACATGCGCGGCCTATTTCAAGTATCATACCGATGAAACAGCCTGAGCCGATCACGGGCGACACAGCCCCAGGCATTGCAGACATTCGCCAAGGGACCCGCTTTCTCTTGAGGGGGGGCTCCAGCACGCGGCCTGCCATCTGGCGTGTGGATGCGAGGGGGGCGCGCGTGGTGCTCAAAGACTTCAGGGTCAACGGATTTGTCTTCAGAAATACGGTGGGCCGTTTCCTTATATGGAGGGAGTCAAAGGCCTACAGGAGACTAAGGGGGTTGCAAGGGATCCCGAAGTGCTATGGGGTCATTGACGGCCTATCCCTGGCAGTGGAGGAGATCCCGGGCCGCAGTCTGGAAAACCTGGAACAGGAGGCGAGGCTTTCTCCCTCTTTTTTTGACGAGCTGAGGGACCTGGTAAGCCGCTGCCACCAGAGGGGACTGGCCCACTGTGATCTCAAGCGGGCGCCCAACGCCCTGGTGGGCGAGGATGGACGGCCCTACATCGTGGACTGGGCCGCATCCATCAGCGAAAGGGAGTTTCGATTGCCTGTTTTGCGCCTCATCTACCGGCGGTTCCTGTTGGACGATCGCATGGCCGTGGTCAAGCTCAAGCTGCGCCACGCCCCTGAGGCGGTAACGCCTGAGGAAAAGGCCTGTTATAGCTATCGAAGCAGCGGGGAAAAACTCATCCGCGGCATTAGAGACCGTTTGAGAGAGATCCTGCAAAAGGCTGCATAAGGTCCATCAGGCCTGGGCATCCTTATCCAGGGCCACCATAATCACCTGAGCGAACCCCCTGCCCACTGCGAGGCGGGTATGACCATGGCCCAGGATCAGCCTTCCCTCTCCGCTGTTGGAAATGACCTCTATGACGTCGCCCGGACGGAGGCCCATGGACGCGAGCCGGGCCCTGCGGGTCCTGCCGCCGGCAATCTCCCGGATCACCACCCTTTCTCCAGCCCTGGCCGCAGCCAGGGGCACAAATCGCTGGCGCTTGGAGAGGCACTCGGAACACAGGCCGTAGATGTCCATCCGGTGCTGGAGCATATGGAATCCATATGCTGCCGCCACCTCCAACTGACGTCTTTCAATGGCCTCGTCTGTAAATTCCACGATCTTCCCGCACTTGGTGCAGATCAAATGATCATGGTGCCTCCCCAGATGACGGTGCTCATACCGGATCGGCTGCCCCTCGAACTGCTCTTTCTGGGCGAACCCCCACTCCACCATCCGGTTCATGCAGTTGGCCACAAAGACCGGGTCCAGATCGTGACCCTTTTGCTTGAGGAGGTCTACCATCTCCTCCAGGGTGATATGGGCCTCGGTTCCCAAAAAGGCGTCGATCACATTGAGCCTGTCCTGTATGCGGTTCGAGTCCTCTCCTTCCAACAGGAGCTTGAAATTGGCTTTTTCCAAATCGTTTTGATGTGTCATGCGCAAATGGTTCCACCTTCGACCGGACTCGCAACCCCTGAGGGATCATGGCCGGGTCTTATCTGATTTTGGGTTTCTGGATTGGACTCTTTGTCCGTAACTTCTCCGCAACGTGCGAGGAAGTGTGCCCGTGGGGGTCTCTGCCCAAGGGCTGCAAAAACCGAATCGAGCTCCTGGGAACGGCAGCAGGGCTTTAAAATACGGTCTGTTTAAGCCCCAAGGACGCCCTTTCACCTGCCCGCCATGCGAGTGAGGCGAGTCAGGCGGGTCGATCGGGATTCCTTGCTGCCTTTCAATAAACAATATCCCGAGCCCGGGGGCGGTCGCCGAAGGATATGAACGCATTTTGTTGCAGCCCTTGGGCAGAGACCCCCGCGGGCGGGCAGAACGCTGTTTGGTTGCGGCGGTCAGGCCGCCTTGGGAATATAGCGATGAGAACCGTGTGAGTCAAGCCGTAGAATTCGTACAGATTCTTGTTCACTCGCGGGCAAAAACGTGTTAAGAAACCACCAGACCGGCAAAGACAAGCGGAGGCGCCTTTCAGCAGAGGCAAGCATCATCCTTGAAAGACTCATTTCCCATCCTGGTGGTCGAAGACGACCCTGTTTCCCGCATCCTCCTCGAGAAGACCTTGACAAAGGCCGGGTATGAGGCGGCCTCTGCTCAGGATGGACAGGAGGCCCTGGCCCTGTTTCAAAAGCGGTTCTATCCCATTGTCTTTACAGACTGGATGATGCCGGAGATGGACGGGCTGGAGCTGTGCCGCAGGATTCGAAGGGATGTTTCCGCGGGATATGTCTTTATCTTTCTCCTGACGGCCAGGGACTCCAGGGAAGATATGCTGGCCGGGCTGGATGCGGGGGCCGACGATTATCTGATCAAACCTTTCGACCGCTCAGAGCTTTTTGCCCGGCTCAAGACGGCTGTCCGCATCCTGAACCTGGAAAGATCGCTCAAAGAGGCCAACGAAGCTGTCCGCAGGCTTTCTGTGACGGATGCCCTCACAGGCTGCTTCAACCGGACCTACATGGATGCACAGCTTCCCAAGGAACTCCAGCGGGTTTCACGCTATGGACGGCCGATCTCCGTGATTATGGCCGATATTGATCACTTCAAGGCAGTCAATGACAGGTACGGCCACCAGGCCGGGGATCATGTCTTGAAGTCCTTTGTGGAGGCCATGGGCAGCTCCATCCGCTCGGGGGTGGACTGGATCGCCCGTTACGGGGGAGAGGAATTCATCGTGGTCCTCCCTGAAACCGATGTGGAAAAGGCCAGGCTTTTGGCCGAGCGCCTGCGCGCGCATGTGTCTGAGGCCATCCAGCATGAGGGAAAAGAGATTCGCATCACAGCCAGCTTCGGGGTGACGGGCATGCCGGAAAAGTGGAAGGAAAGGGATTTCGCGGGAGACATCTCTTATGAGACCATGATCAATCTCGCGGACAGGTGTCTTTATATGGCCAAAGAGCGGGGCAGGAACAGGGTGGAGGCCCTCCCTCTGGGAGGGGGCGGGTGAGAGACCCGGCATGCGTGCGATCGTATTCGACGGCCGTCGGCTTTGCTATGTCCACGATCATCCGGTCCCGGAGTTGAGGCCGGGTTGGGCCCGAATCCAGGTCCTCAAGGCCGGGATCTGCGCCACGGATATGGAGATCATTAGGGGATATGGGGGATTTCAGGGGATCCTGGGTCACGAATTTGTCGGGGTGGTGGATTCGGCCATGCCAACGGAAGGAGGCCCCGATCTGACGGGCAGGCGGGTGGTGGGCGAGATCAACGTGGGGTGCGGCCGATGCGATTGGTGCCGCAGGGGCCTGGAACGTCACTGCCCCGACCGCATGGCCCTGGGCATCCGCGCGTTAAATGGGTGCATGGCGGATTACTGTCTTTTGCCTTTGGGCAATCTGCGGCCGATTCCAAGGGCCATGACGAACGAAACAGCGGTCTTGATCGAACCTTTGTCCGCTGCGGTCGAAATTCTGGACCAGATCGATGCGACGCGCTATGAAAAGGCGGCCGTGCTGGGCGACGGCCGCATCGGCATCCTGTGCGCCTGGGTCCTTCTTAGCGCAGTTTCGGACGTAACGCTCATAGGCCGACACAGGGAAAAGCTTGAAAAGGCCAGGTGGCGGGGGCTCAAGACCCGCGTTGGATTTTGCCAGGATATGGCGCGATGCTTTGACGTTGTTGTGGAGGCTGCCGGTTCTGAAACCGGGCTGAGCCATGCTGTCACCCTGTGCAGACCGCGTGGGACGATCGTGCTTAAATCAACTACAGCCTCGGAAATCCGGGTGGAACTGTCCCCGGTGGTGGTCCATGAGCAGACGATCACGGGCTCCAGGTGCGGTCGATTCGATGCGGGTTTGGAGATGCTGGCATCCCACCCGGATATGCCCCTCGAAAGACTCATCTCCGACCAATATCCCATAGAGCAGGGCCTGAGGGCATTTGAGAGGGCCGGCCAGCCCGGCGTGTTGAAGGTGTTGATTGATATGAAAATGAGGCCGTAAGGCCCTTGCGAACGAACCCATGGGGCAAGATGCACTGCCATGTTTACCGGACTCATTGAAGGAATAGGCAAGGTCAGCGGGATTCGACGATCCCGCAACGACATGCAGATAACCATTGTGCCGCCGTTTGATGCGAGCGAGTGCCAGATCGGTGAAAGCATCTCAATCGACGGCGTATGCCTCACAGTGACAGAGATCCGAGATGGGGCCGTGAGCATGGATGTCTCGGGCGAGACCCTTTCCCGTTCCACCCTGAGGCTGTTGCGCTCAGGCGACAGGGTTAACATGGAGCGGGCCCTCCGCCTCACCGATCGTCTCGGGGGGCATCTGGTCTTGGGGCATGTGGACGGCGTGGGAACCATCATACGGAAGGAGGCCTCAGGCCAGTCGTGGATCATCGGGATCCAGGTGGAAAACAGCCTCTCGCGATATATAATCGAAAAGGGATCGATTGCCGTGGACGGGATCAGCCTCACGATTAATGCTTGTGAAAATAATTCCTTTGAGGTAAATATCATCCCTCAGACCGGGACGGAAACAACGCTTTTGATTAAAAAGAGAGGGGGCCTGGTCAATATTGAGACCGACCTCATCGGCAAGTATGTGGAGAAGCTGTTTCCGGCCGGGAGGTCGGGCGTTGTTTTGAAAAGCGATCGGGGCATCGACCTGGAAACCCTTGTGAAACAGGGGTTTGTCAGATGAGGATTCACTGAATTAGGAGCGGGTGTTTAGGCCCCTCTCCGCAACTTCTATGCAATGTGCGAAGAAGTGTGCCCGTGGGGGTCTCTGCCCAAGGGCTGCAAAAACCGAATCGAGCTCCTGGGAACGGCAGCAGGGCTTTACAATACAGTCTGTTCCAGCCCCAAGGACAGTCTTTGATCGATAGGGATTCCTTGCTGCCTTTCAATAAATGGTATCCCGAGCCCGGGGGCGGTCGCCGAACGATCGGAACGCATTTTATTGCAGCTTTCAGTCGGCTTAGCCCCTTTGCCCGCAACTTCTCTGCAATGTGCGAAGAAGTGTGCCCGTGGGGGTCTCTGCCCAAGGGCTGCAAAAACCGAATCGAGCTCCTGGGAACGGCAGCAGGGCTTTACAATACAGTCTGTTCCAGCCCC
>Ga0209270_1003114_pt1 | contig 15059 bp, 9 predicted proteins | sample MTBAKSrepl1MetaG_FD_187456 | JGI IMG/M metagenome (GOLD analysis project Ga0209270, IMG submission 187456) | Enrichment culture microbial communities from Arthur Kill intertidal strait, New Jersey, USA, that are MTBE-degrading - MTBE-AKS1... | ecosystem: Environmental > Aquatic > Marine >...
CTCTGACATAAGGGTTTCTTTCACGCCGCTCCAGTCAATATCCCAGAACATGAGTGGATCGGGTTCAAGATCCGCTGCCTCGAAATCCACAAGCCCTTTCAGGAACAGCAGCTTACTAAACCTGATGCCCTGTCCCTCTAAAATGAATTCATCGATCAGCGCCTTTACAGAAATCGTGTGTCTTGTCAGACAGAAGAGGTCCACGAAATCCTTTCTGCCGCCCCTGCTTGCAATGGTCAGGAGTTTCATGCGGCCTATGTCGGCGGCATGGGCCATCTTTAGATTCCTGATCTCAGGATGAATTGATCGGACCAGCCGCCTCAAGGGAATCGGTTCGCTCAATAAATCGACCTTCAAACCCTGAACAACCAGTTCCGTGTGTCGAGACGTCTGATTGAGCACCGTTACTGCAAGTCCCAGCTTCTCCAGTTCCCTGAGGACCGCCACCGGGCTGAAGAGCTCGCGGAAAAAAAAGTCGAGGTCATCGGACCTTCGGTGTCCCAATTGGAGTGCCAGGGCTGTCCCGCCCCCTAAATATGCGCTCCTCAATTCCACGGATCGATCGAGGCGCTTGAGCAAGTGGTATAAGTCGTCGGATATCGTTTTGGGGTACATGATTCCTTGTCGATTTCCAAAAAAAGGCTCCAGAAGATACGTGAGCGCTTGGAGATAGATCGACTGCTTCTCAGGACTCGAACCAATTCATCACGGTCGTAATTCTTCAGGAGAAACCGGAGTGCGTTTTCGTCGCCATGTTCCATGAGACGGCTGATGATAAAGTGGGCCGATTCCACCACGGAAAGTCCGTCAGGATCTACATCCCAGAAAAAGATCCGCATGTCGTTCGGCAACTGCTCTGAGGCAGGTCTTTTCCGGCCCATCTTATCCGATTGCGGACAGCTCTCGTCCATTGCGAATTCCTGCTGCGTGTCACAGCGCGGGCGGGTAATGAGATGTCGTCTCTACTGGAAGAGTATAGATGATACGGCCTTTAGATAGAAGATAAATGACCGATACCGATAAGAACTCACTTTTTACGAAGGCGAGTATGGATAAAAACCCATCGTGTGTCAAGGAAGAAATCAATACCGGATGTTGTGGGGAATGCAGGAAGAGAGGTCACGATATGCTGGGTTGTGACAGCGAGTTTGGGAGGAGGGGGTGATTTAAGGCAAAGGGATCTTACGCAATATATTCGGTGTACCGCTGGATCGAGACGAAGGGACTCCCTGCCTGCAAGCTCGGTCGGCTCTGGAAGTTCAAGCTCTCCGAGGTCGACCAGTGGGTTCGGGATAGAGAGGCGGAAACCCGTCAGGATGAGGGGGACGACGAGCGATGATCAAGCTCGAAGACCTCCAGCCCAAGACGGTCGTGCGAGGAATCCTGATGCACTGCCTGGTGACAGTGACCAGCGTTCAGAGGAGAAGGGGGGGGGCCAGAATACTGGCAATCACTGAAGAGTCTTCACGCGGCGCTGTAACCTCAAAAGCGCTCCCTGGCCGAGACCGGCCTTCCAAGTTCGTCAAAACACAGGAGCGTTACCAACCGTTCGACTTCCGCGCCCAGCAAGAGGTCCACGACGCCCCTGGCCGGGCCCCGGATCGAAAGCCGCACCTCGGCAGAATCTCCGTTTGAGGACCAGATCATGCTCATAGAAGGGTGAGTCGGTGGTATTCGGAATGCATCTGACGGTTTCCGACAAGACCCCTTTGCCGTATCCGGCGGGCGGATCTTCTGGCATTACTCCTCTTCAAATCCGAAGCTGTCAAATCTGAGCGTGCGACAATTTTCATTGACATCACGAATCGTCATTTCTGATGCACCACCTTGTAATCGTGCTTGAATCTCGAGGGTCACTTGAACGTCTGATCCAACGAGCTTGGTGAGATGCTGAATAACCTCGTCAGCAATGCGTGCGGCATCCCGGCCTACCCGGAGCGAATCCAGTTGAACCGCCCCATGAAACCTTCGATAAACGGGTGGAAGAGGCGCCGTAGGCCTACCTGTATCCATGCCTCCCGATGTATCCGCGCCAGTTGTTTCATCCTGCGTACCGGCTTCCTCAGTGCATCCCCTTCCGGCCTCTCTATTCCCTGCCTCCACTCGCGCGGAATCCGTCTCCATGCGGCGCTGATCGGCCGCCACCTTAGATTTCACTACCAGAGAGCCAACGTCGGCTTGTACTGCCACAGCAGCACCGGCTTTCAAGCCCAGGTAGCGGCCTTGGGTGTCTTTCGACTGCGCATAAGCGAATGTATCTGTTTCCCATGTTAAGAGGGATACCCCACCCCGGATGGCTGCGATCAGAACATCCGGGTCACGAAGGCGAGGCAGGTAAAGGTAGGTAGCAAAGTCCTCTACCAGTTGCTTGACCGGCACGTCATCACCGCGCCAGAGCGGCACACGGTCAAGCTCAAGGCGTAGTCGGACAGCGCCCATCTGCACCAGAAGCATCTCTTCGCTCTTCAGTTTCTTTGATGCTCGAAGCGCAAGTGAATCAGACCCTTGCAGTCTCACCTCCACCCATTCAAGCGAGCCCTTGGGGTCGGGTTGACCAGGCACAAGTATCCAATGATATGTCTCAGGAATGCGCGCGCTCACCGTATCGTCCGCGTTTTTCCGTTTGGTGTCCGCCTGCTTCGACTGGAATGGGTCTAAATTGAGCTGCTCCCGCTCCTCCCATATGGATTTCCACGCAAGATATTGCCGAATGGCCGTCTGCAGGTCTTTGAGGCGTGTTGCGTCGCCCGCCAAAAAAACGAGGCTGTTCTTGTATGACCGGGGGCTGCTTCCGCGACTGTCTAATATGTTTTGAGCCTCTTCCCGGGCCGGGCTGTCGGCCTGTCCTTTGGTGTGGGCATATTCCGGGCCGAGGATAACCAAGCGCGCCTCGCGTTCGTCTGGAATATCACTGCCGCTTAAGGCTGCATGTACACGGTGGAAATCGCCACGGCTGCGCGCCTCATCCCTCAGACGGCGTACGATCTCGTCCATGACATCGTGTTCATGTAGCTGGTTCGCACGGTCCTCCGCAAGACGCGTGACCGTGGGCTGGGTCGAGTACCAGTAGCGGCTGCCGTCCACATACAAATAGGTCGCCCTGTCCGTAAGTCGGCGGATGGCATCTCCGAAGGTAGCCACGGTTTCGCCGGGCTGAACGCATCCCAACTTCACCTGGCGGTCGTCGATACCCCGGTTGGCGGCCCGTTGGGTCGGGGCCGATCCGACATAGATGGTGCGCGCCACGCGGCGGCAAGCGGAGTAGCGGCCCAAGTTCGGCGCATCCCGGTCGAGCCTGAGCGGCAGGGAATGCTCCCCGTCCACATCCTTGGCGATCACAGGGGTCCATTGGTCGTCAAGGTAGCGGGTCAACTCGAACTGCACCGCGGAGTCGTCGATGGGGATGGTGGCGGGCATGATCAGCAGGTTGCCGTCCTGTCTTTCCCATAGGGAATGGATCACCGCCGCCATCAGGCGCAACACGCCGCGCGTGCGTTGAAATTTGTCGAGTGTGGACCAGTCGTTGTAGAGACGGTCGAAGAGTTCCGGGTGGATCGGGTAGGCCAGTTTGATGCGACGTTCGTATTCGGCCTCTCGACACTCGGATGGGAATTCACTGTGTTGCGTTCCGTACATCTCCACAAAGGCTCGCGCCACGGCATCGCGCGCCACGAAGGCCTGCTTCTCATGCAGTGGCTCGAAGAGCCGACGGCGCACGATCTCGAACCCCTCGTCCGGGCTGGCCGGACGCCAGCTCGATTCCACGCGGCCTATGGCGTTCTTGAGTCGGGACAAGGCACGCTGGCCCCATTCGCCGCCGATCTCGTTATCGGATGCTGGAATACTGACCACCAGCAGGGTGTTTTTGGCCACCTTGGCCGCCTCGCTCAGTGCCTGCGCGAAGGTGAACTGGGTATCGAAGGTGCCGGCGGGAAGCATGCTGCCTTCGTGAAGCTGTCGCGCGTAGGCTACCCACTCGTCGATCAGGACAAGGCAGGGCGAGAACTTGTTGAACAGCTCCTTCATCTTGTCGCCGGGGTTGGTGGCTTTCTCGTCGTCGGCACGGATCATCTCGTAACCGGTCTTGCCGCCCAGTTGCCAAGCGATCTCGCCCCAGATCGTGCGGATGACGGTCCCGTCGTCCTTCGTGCTCGGGTTGCCGGGCGACACCTTGGTGCCGACTACGATGGCGCGATTAACCTTCGATGCCACCTCGCACCCGGCTTCCTTCAGGACCTGCTCGGTGCCGGGAAGTTCGGTCGAGGGTGTGACGGAGAAGAGATGATAAAGCGCCAGCATGCTGTGGGTTTTGCCGCCGCCGAAATTCGTCTGCAGCTCGACCACCGGGTCGCCGCCCTGCCCGCCGATGCGGCGTACGCCGTTGCTGAGGAGTTTCTGCAGCCCCTCGGTGATGAAGGTGCGCCGGAAGAACTCGGTGGGGTCCTGATACTCGGATGCTGCCTCGCCCAGGTACACCTGCCACAGATCAGCCGCGAACTCCGCCTGCTGGTACTTTCCGCTGGCCACGTCCCGGTGCGGGGTGACGACTTCGCGCCAGGGCTTGAGGCCGCTCTGCGGGTTGCCCTCGGTGGGGGCCACGGCGTGCTTGCGCATCTCACCCCGGCGCTGCTCGTCGAATCGCACGCGCAACAGCGCCATCTTCTGCTCTTCCAGTTCCTTTGCCTCGGGGGCCGAGATGGCAGTAAGCAGACGGCCGATGCTGTCCAGCGCCCGATAGGCATCGTCACTACTGAAGGGCGTCTGGTGCGCCCACCGGTTGCGCACATCCCGCAGCTCGCTGACCAGGGAACGTTCGGTATGGCCAAGGGTGTTGCGGAAGACCGCGTTCCACTGGTCCCACATGACCGTGAGCAGGTTGTGGGTATCCCAGGGAGGAGCGGGAAGCGGGGAGCGAGAAGCGGGAAGATGGAAGGACTTGGCCGCCTCCTCCTGCCACTGATCTCCGTGCACAGCTTGCAGTTCCCGCTCCACAAAAGGGCGCAACCCCCTGTTGAGCAGCTCAAGCGCGTCCCCCACTCTTCCGTGATTGCTCTTAGCCATCAGATGCCTCCTGAACGTGGATGTGGTTTGAACCACGAATGAACACGAATGTGGATGAAGGGAGAATTGAAGCGTGGCACGATTGGCGCGTTTCTGGCGCAATTCGAGCTGCACACTCGTTTTGCCCCCATCCGGTTCCGATGCCTGTCAACTGCCGCATGTCCCGTTTGACCCCTTTGTGGCCCCATTGCTTCAGTTCGATGACACGTTTGCACGATCATGGCACGATTCCCGGCTCTCGTGTCGTAACCGACGGGGCATAAGAGGCCTATCTGGGGCATACTGCCCGTTGCCGAGCCAGCGACACAGCCGTGGTGCAATGAGCCATTTGAGCCGTTTGTGATTCGTTTGAGGCGTTTGTGAGGCGATTGAATTCATGATTCGTTTGAGGCGTTTGTGATGCGTTTCCTTGCCAGCACGTAGTGGGTCCCCTTGCCGGTGGTCCCTACCTTCTTCAGCACTTCACTGGCACAAAGCATCTCCAAATCCCTGCTTGCTGTCGCCCGTGACACATTGCACGCGGTTTGATACTCCGTGTTGGTTACTCGCCCCGTTCTCTTGACCAATGCAACGCTCTTCTTCTGCCGCTCGTTGAGCCCGAGCTGCGCCATCTCCGCCTCCGTCAGCCAGTCCCTCCAGATCACCACGACGAACCGCTCGCCTTCGGGGTGAAATTCGGGTTCCGGCAGGCCCGCTTCGACACACTGCCGGATCATGTCCAACGTCCCCGTCCCTGCGCGCTCGATGTAATGGGCCAGAAACAGCGGTTCGCAAAGAAGCCGGTTCCGCGGGACGGAATGGTGCGGTACACGAAGCTGGTCCACGGTCAAGTCTTCGGGCAGCCCACCCGGATTCCAGACCTCCACTCGGTCCGTAAACACCACCACCTGCACGGCCGCTTTGGATGCGTAATTCCGGTGTGCGACCGCGTTGACAATGGCTTCGCGGACCGCGCCGTGGGGGATCTCATACGTGACATCGCTGGCAACCGACGAAGAAACGGGTTCAACCCGGCGCGCCAGGCAGCCCATGACGAAATCGACCGCCTTGTCGACAACATCGAATGCCGGTCCCCGATATACCTGCTGGTTCGGTATCGGCTTTGCCACTTCTGTCCCGTGGAAGCGCAGGCACATGACTTCAGCGGAGGATATGAATCGTTCCGGGCGGTCGCTGAAAAGGAGCACCGCGCCCCGTGTCGGCACGGTCCCGGCCAACAGGTTCAGGTGTGCAAGGGCCTGTTCGGGTGGGGTATCCACCGGCAGGGCATACCTGCGCTCGGCGCGCGCCCTCGCGATGAACCGGCGGACATGAGCGGGTGAAATATCGTTCATCGTCGCGCCCTCACACGGAGCTGCGTCGAAATCCCTGGCAGCGACAAATCCCCGGTCCTGGAGAAACTGGATCAGGCTCCCGTACACCAGGCGCAATAACTGGTCGATATCTTCAAAACGTCTGCGGACCAGTTCATCACCAGCGCGACGGATTAAGCCCCGCATTTTCGGAGCGCGATTCTTGTCTTCACGCCCCTTGATCAGAATCAAACGGCGTTTCTGAAGATGAGCGGCGGCATTGAACTCCTTTTCCGTCGGAGAAAGCCCATCAGCGTCTTCCCAACCATATTCATTGCCGAAGATACCGAGATAGACGGAGCTCTTTGCAACTTCATCCAGATAGATGTCGTCCGGCCGCCGATCCGAAGGAGGCAGGTCCTCGAACAGGAACACACGGAAAAACTGGCGCAGCAGATCGTTGCCGTGCACAAAATCCCGAACCGCGCAGCGCTCCGCCTGGAGTTCCTTTTGTACGCTGCTTATAAAGATCTGATCCATGCTTCCTGTTCTCTGAAAATCCTCTCTATGCCTTCCATCATGACTTGGAAGCTACGAGAATGATTGCCCTCGCGGCTGAGCCGGGCGGCCATTTTTCGGGCTCCTGATATTTTTTGGAATTCGGGAACGAGTTTCACGATCTCCCTGGAAGGTTGCACAACGGCATCCGGATCACGATATCTGGCTTTTCTCCCAATATCTATTAGCAGGGGATTTCCAAATGCCTGAGCCATCGCCTCAGGTTCTCCAAAATACCATGCCTCAATCTCCTGACAGGCAATTCGAACCATCACAGCGGAGCTTTTTGGACCCTTGCACAATTCAACCAATCTTTGTTTTAAGGCATGACAATCTCCGTCATCATTATCCCGAACAATGATAAAACGCACTCCCGGTTCTTGCCAGGCGCAAAGTTTCCGGGGGATACTCTTTTCCAGATCCTGCTTTCCTTCATGCGGTATGCACAGAAATTTTACGCCAGGCATCAATCGCGGCAAAAGGCCATCCAGCAGGGTCTTCATCGACCGTTCTTCGAGCAGAAAAACAATACGGCTCATTTCAGACCTGCCCCTTCAAAAAGTCCTTGCTTCCAAAGTGCCCCGGGCAAATCGCCTTCGGCGACCAGGTTTCGCAAAAGTTCGCTCTCGGATGCACGTCGAACTTCGCTGAAACCGTCTTTTTTCACCAGCCAATAGGTTTCTTCCAGTTGTGCGCCATTGATAAATTCTGGAGAATGGGTGGAAACAAAAACCTGACCGCCCTGTCGAGCATAATCCCGGAATTCTTCGATCAGCTCGTAAAGCAGCTCTGGGTATAGCTGGTTTTCCGGTTCTTCCACCGCCAACAGTGGATGAGGTTTCGGGTCATACAAGAGTATCAGATAGGCAAACATCTTGATCGTCCCGTCGGAGACATATCGTGCGATGAAGGGGTCTTTAAAGCTGCCGTCTTGGAACCGTAGCACCAGCCGGCCGTCTTCCGTCGGCTTCGCCTCGACCTTGCTCACTCCCGGAACGCGCTCTTTCATGGCTTGAAGCACTTTTTCAAAACAATCCTGATGGTTCTCGTAAAGGTACTGGGCAACCTGGGCAATGTTGTCTCCGCGAGTTGAAAGATGTTCCGCATAGCCGGCCTCCGCGCTGGATCTGGCATCGCTAATATGGAAATCGGAAATGTGCCAGTTCTCGATCAGGCTTCTGAATTCGGACACGACCCGGAATTCCTTGAATTGGCCGAGGCCTTTTATAGCCAAGACCCCTGGATCATCCAGAACATACTCTTTGCGTTCAGCTTCCACACCTTCCTGCCCATAGGCCGCCTCATTGGTGATGGCCGAGCCTTTGCCCCGGGAAAAATCCACAAAATGCCAGGGCTGGCCATATTGTCCGCGCCTGAATTTCAGAATCTCCCGAACCACAACCGGCCGACCCGCATCCTCGCCTATTTCCAATTGGTACGTCGCCAGCCGTCCGCCGCTTTCACGAAATTTCACCGTGATTCCGATCGGTCCAGTTTCGCCGCGACTGACCAGTTCCCGAAAGCCGCCCCTGCGTGTAACCGCCGACACGACATTTTGTGCCAAAGCCTCTTTCAAAAAACTGAATACATCAAAAAGGGTGGATTTACCCGATCCATTAGCGCCGACGACAATGGCGAGGCGCGGTAAATTCTTTAATTCCGCCAAGCGAAACAAACGGTAATTACGGATTTCAATGCTCTCGATTTGCATACGTCACTCCTGGTTGAACATATCCTGATCCCTATATTGTGGTCCAGCCTGAGCCAACCGAGTCAGTTCCGGCCACGCCAGCACGAGGCTGTTGTATGCCAGCGCCTCGCTCGACCAGTTCTTCTTCTCGCAGACTTTATGGAGCCGGTAGGAAAGCTCGCGCGCCATCTCGCCGACCGCGCCACCGAGCTTGCGAAGAAGGTCAGCCGCGCCACTTTCGCCGTGCTGGTCGAGGGCGTGAATGAGATGCTGCGTTGCCTCCCATACGGTCAGCCGCTTGTCTGAGGATGGGTCCCAGTCCTCCGGCAATTCATCCCGCTTCACTAGCCTGACCTTACCGCCACGCGCCGACACGATGCCTGCCTGGACAAGACCGTTTACAGCCGTGTTCTTGGCTCTTGAAAGCGTTTCGGCCACCCCGAAGTCACCTTCGTCCACCCCATGCTGATCGAACCAGGCCAGTGCCCAGCGGGTATCGCCGTCGAACTCCGCCTCCTGCTCTGCCAGAACTTCATCAAGAGCCTGGTTGATCAAGTTCAGAGCTGTACGCACTGTCATGGACCGGCCACTCGATTCCATAACCTTTGCATATCGGGAAAAAATGGCCATCCCCGGCCCGATGGCGGCCTGTGCAAGGTCAACCGGAGCGATGTTGCCCTGTTGGAGGTGCTTAAGTGCGGCCGGAAGTTCTTTTTTAAGCCCATTCATGAAATCTCGGCGGGTGCACTGCATTGTGTCGACGGGCCGGGGCCGGCATGCCAAAACAATACACGATGCCAAAGCATTTGACCCCATAGATCTCATTCGCCATTGCTGTTCACTACGAATAGGCCATGTTGCTGTGATTTGGAAACCGCTACCAAGCAGAGCATCGAGCAAAGTCTCCCATCCCGTTGTTCGGTCCACGCCGTTACGGGGTGTTTTTTCATCTCCGTCGTCACCTTCGTCGCTTCCCACCTGCTCGTCTTCCTGTTTGAAGGCATAGTAAACCGTAAGCGGAAAACGAGGGTCCATTTTCTCCCTAAGGGCGGTAAATGATTTTTTGAATCCAGACTCAAAATGGTCCTTAGCCTTTTCTTTGCTCCCTCCAAACCGCTCCGGCGCAGCCGTCAGCTCCGGTTCTTTTGGCGCAAGAATGGTCTTGAAGAGTTCGGGATGTAAATCTCCGATGGACCGCCGGAGCCAGATGTAGAAAAAATCGCTCAAAGGTGCATAACCAATGTTGTCATAGTAGGGCGGATCGGTACTTACCATTAAACCCTTTATATCGTTCCAGGGACTTGCGGCATCAATTTGTCTTGCTTTCCCTTTCTTGCCAGCAGATTTGCCGATCACTTCGATGCAGTCTGCCACATAATTGCTGCAGGTGCTCCAAGAACCAACGGAATTGCCCATTATATTGGCTTCAGCGAAATCCCAAGACATCGGGATCGCCTGTCGTCCAAAAAGATGCATGACCTTTTGGTTGCCGGGATTCCAAGTGCATAATGCATTATTGAAATCGGCGCATCGATTTAAGGCCAGCGCCAAAAAAGTTGCGACAGTCTTAGCGTAATCTTTTGCCTCGGACGCAGACAGGCCAGCTTCCTCGGCGTTTTTGGTCACATCCTGGCGTATTTCTTTTATCGAGTCGCTTAAGGTGAGAATTGCTGTAAGCTGGCGAGAAGTGAACATTTGTGAGTATTTTCGGATACCGTAATTCTGCACTCTAAATCCCAAAGCTTCATTGGGCAGTAATGCTTCAATCTCACTGTCCCTCCTCTCAGTTTTCGCAATTTTCTCGTGTTCAGTTGAAACGCTTAAATAGGTCCGCCCTCGCGGAAGCTCTGCGACCACAGCTATCAGTCGTTCGCTCAAGCGCCCAGCAGCGCCTTCTGCTCTGAGGTAACCGAAAGTAATTGGCGTTTTCGTCAATAAGCATTCAAAGCCCCCTCGACCGATTTGGGTGCCTCTTTTCACAAAGCCTCTGTCGGACGGTTCACCTGTTCGAACTTCAAATCGCCAAGTTTCATTATTTCGATCAACAATCGGCTCAACCCATGCAAGTGATCCTTTTTTTGAAGATAACCAATACTTGCTGAGTAGCGGCACATGTGCTCCTTTGGCCGCTGGATTCGGGCTGGCGACGGTTCTTGCCCAAATCCAAGCAATGACGTTGGCCTCTCGGCCTCCATACTGCTTCGATAGTCTAACTTTTGGGTAGAGGTGGCCAATTTTTTCGGTGGCTCGCTTTTGGATAATACGACCATAGTAACGGACATCCTCCGCAATGCCTCCCACGCCTCTCCAACCCGTTTTACGGAGAACATTTTCACGCACTTTCGGATTGACTGGCTGCCGGTCAATCCAGTTTGGAACTAATTCCAGATTGCACTTGTTGAGCAAGACAGCCACGGGATTGAGGTCAGCAGCAAGGGCATCAAAACCCAGCCGAGCCGCCTCAAGCGGAATGGAACCACCACCTGAAAAAGGGTCCATTACTGGGGGAAGTCTGCCATCAGTGTGCTTAAGCATCTCCGCACATGCCTTGGCATAGACCTCCGGGTGGTCGTGCAGCTTCTTCTGCATCAGTTCACGTACGATATCCAACAGACGCTCGCGCTCAGAGTTTTGTGCCCCATCGCTTGGAAACCGATTCGGGTAAGCCGATGGATCGTCCACCACAGATGCGAATAATATCGCCCGCGCAGTTGGTAACGGCTTTCGAGACCACCACTGATGAATACCTTTCGGATGCGGCCCGATGCCGGGCATCTTGTCGTAGGCCGACGCGTCATTGATCTCCGGAAGCGGCAGCGCGACCTCGATCAGCTTTTTCGGATGTGTAGTCATCTGTTCTCGTTTCCGTTCATGCCAAGAGTCTCCTGATACAGTTCACGAAGGCGGTCGCCTGCGGATGGTTCGGGTCGAGATACTTCTTCTTGAAGGTCTCGCCCATCCGCGTGCCCGGCTCCTCCTGCCAGGCCAGCCAGGTGTGAACGTGGGCCTTGGATAAATAGGTTTCCCTGAATCGCCTGTCCGCCTTCGGAATGCCGTTCACGTCGGCCTGGGCCTTCGGCCACAGCGTGTCTCCCTCAGCGATCAGCTTGCCGACGAAATCCTCCAGCGCCCCGACGCTCTTGTTGTCCGGCATCACCCAGATGCCGATCTTCTTGCCGTCGGTCGTTTCGACGATGGTCCCGTCGGCGTTGGGAGCAGCCGGAACCTGGAGGCATCCGTGCTCGTCCAGCACTCGCGTGACCCGCGCCCACTGTTTGGCGAGGTCGGTATCAGCATCGAGGACCACACCGAGACGGCCGAGATCGGTTGCCTTCAATTCCTCGTTCAGCGTGTCAATCAGGTGGTCCACGCCGTCCTTGACCTTCTCCGTGAAGTGCTCGCACAGACGCTCACCGTTGTGCTCGTGATTGAACAGGAGGTTCATCACGACGTGCTTGTCGTCCGGGCCTTCGAATATGAGTCGATTGACCATCATCGGATTTCAATCGCCTCCTTCACGATGACCGCCAGCCGCTTCTCGTCGAAGATCTCGGCGCTGAACTCGCCGTTCTTTTTCTCGATCCGAACGGCAACGCCGTCCACGTCCCGGTCGCCTTTCGTACCCATCTGGAAGGCTTTCAGGCAGTCGTTGCTGTGCGTGGTGGCGAAGACCTGGACTTCAAGCCGCTTGGCGACCTTCACGACGAACTTCCAGACCTCGGGAAGCACCGACCAGTGAATGCCATTCTCGATTTCGTCCACAAGCAGGATGCCGCCCTTCGCGCACGCCAGGGCCATACCGAGCCCAAAGAGACGATTCATGCCATCACCCATGGTCTTGATCGGGACCGGCCCCTCACGGTCCTTGACGCGCAGGCGAAGCGACGAGACACGCTGGTGGGGATGCAGGAGAGCGAAGTCTTCCGTCTCCGGCGCGATGATCCGCATCGCGTCAATGACATCCTTCTTGGCGTCAGTCAGGACGACCTTCTCCCAGAGGCCCCGCAACCCCAAATCATCGAGGCCGCCCGGACCGACATGGACACACGGCGTTGCGAGATCACGATGGGACCGGGTCTGGAGATTCCAGCGGCGGCATAGGTCGTCAAAGGCCTCATCCAGACGCAGCACCCTCCGCATCGAGCCATACTTTACGACAAGCGCCGGGATGGGGCCTTCGCCGTCCGTTGTTTCGGGCGGCCCGACCTCCACGTATTGCTGGCCCGGTTGCACGCCGCCGCCATAACCGCTGCCGTCTCCGAATCCACCGGAGACGTCCATGTCTCTTGTCTTGCGAAGCCAGGTGATAGACAGAGACAGGGCGCTGTCCGGAGCGCCGACACGGCCTATCTGGATGGATTCCTTGATGCGTTCAAGGGCCGGATGGCCATGAAACAGGCTCCAAACCGTCGGATCGACGGTGTTGCCGTGACGCACCTCGCCGGGCTCGTCCCGGCCGTCCAGAATCCACTGGATGGTCTGAGGCGAACCGAGGTTGGAATGCAGGCACAATGCTTCGAGCAGCGTGGACTTGCCTACGTTGTTCTTGCCCAGAAACAGATTGATGTGGCCGAGTTGGTCGATCTTGATGTAGTCGAATGCCCGGAACTGGCGTATTTCAAGGCTGTCGAAGAGCGGTGTGGTCATCAGGTCGTCCTCCCCACAAATGCCGTTCGCCAATCCCGTAATGCCTCCAAGTCCGCTTTCAGTTCATCGGGCGCGGGAGGAGCAACCGGAGCTTCGTTCGGCTGCGAGTGTTCATAGCGGGAATACTTGGTCATCATGTTATCGAAGAGTCTGCAATCCTCTGCCGTGATGCGCGCCAGCTTGTCCAGCCTGCCCTGGGTATTCACTGCGCGCCGGAAGCGCTGAACAACATCCGCCAATAGTTCGCACTCGATCATGCGCTCGAGCAGAATCCGGAAATCGCTGCATATGGCTTTCGCAAGCGGCGCATAGGCGGTCTGGCCCTCTTCGTCATGCGCCTTTCGGGCCTGCGCCAAGCTCTCGTTCAGAAGAGCGTTGAGCGCCTTGTCCGGTTTCTTTGCAAACAGCGGTGTTTCGCCCGGTTCACCAGTGCCCCAGGGCTCGCATCTGACGCAGCTAACCTTGGGCTCGCGGCCTTCGCGCTTGCCGTACTCCTGAAGCAGGACCAGTAAAGACACGCGATGCGTGAATACGATCACCTGTCGATCCGAAGCCAGGCGCACCAGCCGTTGCACCACGGCCTCCTCGAAATCCTGGTCCAATGAAGAGATGGGATCGTCAAACACGAATGGTGCGGGTTGCAGCTTTCCCGTCACGTCCGCAAGGAAGGCCGCCAGGGACACAACCCGATGTTCGCCTTCGCTCAGCACATCACGCGGTGCGCCGGATCGGGCCTTCGCCAACCTCAGTTCGTGAAGAACCCGGCCATGTTCCACCCGCTTCTTGACCAGTTCCACCTTGACCCGTGAAGCCCCGAGGGCTGCCAGTTCGTCACGGAAGCGTTTCACGAAGGCTTCCGTGATCAACGCCTCCGCGATCTCGCCTTTCTTGCGGGAAAGCCCGCGTGTATCCGTCAGGCGTTTTGCCTTCTCCAGGCGGTCAACTGACTTCAGCCTCTCGATCTCCTCCCTGATGGCGTCCCTTTGTTCGGAAACCCATTTCCTTGCCTTCAGTTCGCGCAGTTGAGTTTGAAGCTGAGGCCGGGTATCCGACGCTGCGTCTTCCTGACATGCCGTCGCCGCCTCGGCGTATCCAGAAGCCAGTTTCTTTGTCTCTTGCAGCCAGGTTGCGCAATCAGGGAGCTGAGGCAACTCATCGACGGCGTCGACCTCCAACAGCTTTTCCTTCCGCTGCCGAAGCGCATCTGCGGATTTGACTATCGGAGGCATGTCCCCCTGGTAGGTCAATCCTCCTGCGTCGCATTGCGTCTTGATCGCCTGGTCGGTCGAGATGTCCCCGATAGTGGTCATCGCATCTTCAAGGGCCTTTTCCGCGTCCTTTGCATCCCTCTCCGCCTGCCCCTTGATGAACTCGTCGAAGGAGGTGAGGCGCTGTCGCGCATCATCTGACAAAGGTTGATGGCAGAGAACGCATCTGGCCTCCGCATCGAGATATGGAAATGCCTGACCACGGTAGGCTTGGTCTTCAGAATATCGCCGAGCGTGCTCCCACAAAAGTCGCCATGCTTCCGTTCCGATGCCATCCAAAGGAGCGCTTGAAAATACTTTGGTGGCTGCGGCTTGTGCGGCCTCACGCTTGATGAGTTTGTCCTTCTTGAGCTTCAGAATGCGGCGGCACTTCTCATCGGTGAGTTTCGGAAGAAGGTCCTCGATGCCCTGGATCAGACACTCCGCGTGGCCTTTCTTGGCGAGCAATTCCTTGGCCCTGTCGGCAGGGGCCTTTTCGGCCAATCGCTTCTCCAAACCAGCAGCGCATGTGTCACTCTCGGATTCCCATTTCGTGTGTGTGGC
>Ga0209270_1003116_pt1 | contig 15055 bp, 21 predicted proteins | sample MTBAKSrepl1MetaG_FD_187456 | JGI IMG/M metagenome (GOLD analysis project Ga0209270, IMG submission 187456) | Enrichment culture microbial communities from Arthur Kill intertidal strait, New Jersey, USA, that are MTBE-degrading - MTBE-AKS1... | ecosystem: Environmental > Aquatic > Marine >...
CATCTGCAGTTCCACACCGGCCACCTGCTGGAGGTCCTGCGGGAGCTGGGTGGGGTAAAAAAATAAAAGGAAGACCGACAAATGCAGAAAATTGAGAAAGTGGGGGTGTGGGATAAAAATATACCAGAAATCGGGATAAGTAGGGTTAAATGGTTTTTATTTGCTTTATGATTCTTATGAGAAAATTGCAAAAATCAACAAGGTTGTTGACTCAGTCAACATCTGATTTTGGCCCAGAAAAATTTTCATTTTCAGGTTCTATCGGGATTCCAACAAACTCATTTTGACGACTATCAGAATATTTCATAACTGCATACAAACCGGTTTTACGGAAATATTCGGATATTTCATCTTTGCCGATTTTTCTCCTCATAAAACGGTCTCCCAATATTCTGAAATTGTCATCTTGAATATTTGGCCAGGACGAAATGCCCTCCGTCTGAGTTTGTAAAAAACTTTCAATTTCCTCAAGGTTTGAAAATATACGCCTTCTCAGGTCTCTGTTCTTAGAAATAATTGTCCAGTTGATATGGCACAACTGACTGCATTGTTGCCAATATCTCTCAAAAGTTTTGAATTTCGGAGTCATTATTTTTTCATCTTGGAGACCAAGCAATTCAAGCACAATGCGAATGAATTCAAACCGCCTGTCCACGATTTGTTGATTAGCATCTATAAACAGATCGCGCTGCATCCCCTTGAATGATTTTGTTCTCTGAAAAATGTTTTCCACGGTTTCGCCCTGGCTGGTATACCAGTACTGAAACATAACTCTTTCAAGCGCCAATCTGAATTCGAACGCAGCATAAGAAAGAGCTGTACACCGTTTGCCCCTGCGGCTTTGGCTAAGCCAGGCTTTACCCTCTTCAAAGTGATAGTTTGTAGCCGGATCGCGTTTCCAGGATAACGGAAGTTGCATAACGAGGAGACCTGAGAAATTGCCAAACAAATGGGACTATTGAACAGTATCTTGAAAATCAGAGAATAACAAGGAATGAAGGGTGTATCGACAATGAAAATAAAGAGGGGAATGGATGACTTGAGGCAGGGGGGTCAGTCTTTTTTTGCTTTTTTGGAGGTTTTTTTTGAGGCTATTCTTGTTTTTAGGACATCGATTAAATGGTGCGCCATTTCTGGAGTTAACCACCTCCAGCTTGCAATTTTGACATGTGGTCCACCCCTGCCGTTTTCCAGAAAATGGTTAAGTGTTGTTTCAATTTTCAAGTCCGGTTGTTTTCTCCATTCACGTCGCAGCGCCCACCAAAGACCAAAAATGTAGTTCAATTGATCAATACTCGGCCGGTTTGGATTTATTGCAACAGACCGTGCTTTTTCCAGAAGGGCCTTTCCTTCCAACGAATCTTCCCACCTCCATGTCGCTGCTTGTTTTTTGGCTTTGCTATCAATCTTTTCAGACAGTCTTGAAAGGTGGTCAATCACAACTCGAATTTGCCGCTCGCTCCGAAGTTCCTTACAACTATTCACCCCGGCCTTGTTTCTTAGAATATCCCTATATGTTTGATCGTCGAGGCCGCAAACTCTCTGCAGGGTTTTGATCCTTTTTATTTGAGCATTTGTGATCATCGCACAGCCCTTGCATTAATCATCCGTGCCTGTTTTCCGGCAGTCTTCAGGGGAGCCATTGTTATCGCTTCCATGGATCAATCTTCTAAGCTGGGCTCTCAATGCTTTTGCTTCAGGATACATCTCTGAGCCAAATTGTTTCACCAGTGCCTCAAGATCATGTAATGCTTCCAAGGCTCTTTCAAACAATACCGGCGGAATTGATCCTTGCTGGCCATGAAATTCACAAAGGCCCCTTGCTGCATCTATGATATATTCAGGGCTGTTCGATGCCCTTTCACGCAATCCTTCAACCATCCTTTCGTTTTTTTCCAGGTAGAGGTCCAGGATCAGCTTGAGGCCAAAACGATTTTGCCTGGCATGGCTATCTTCTCCGGAAAATGACTCAAGGTCGGATGATCCAATCAGTTCAGCAAGGGCTTTCAAGGCGAGTTTTTCAATATCGAAGGTGTCCCCGAAATCGAAAACGTCATGTGGACCGAAAGGTTTTATGGTCCCTCCAGTAATATTAATCTGGCCTTCTGTTTGCTTCCTGCCGCCGTTAAGTTTGCTTTCCATTTTCATATCCCCTCTTGTATTTAAAAATTCATTCGTTAATTGCTGCCTGCCCGTGATCTTCATTCTTTTGGTACTGTCTGAGGACATCAAGCAGAACCTTCCTTTTCTCCTTTGTGGAGTCCAGGAAATTACCTTCATCCCCTTCTTTCAGCATTTTTGTTACAGTCGGAAGGGATAAACCAGTGAGCTTCGACAGTTCTGATTTACTGACATCAGCATTTTTCCAGAGCTCTTTGATGCTTATCCCTTCATTAAATTCTGATACCACGTCATCAACAGTGATCCGCCGCCTTCCGGCAAAAACCGCCGCCTTCATGAGTTTGAAAAGTATTGCCTTGAGGTCTTCATAATTATGGCTGTTTGGCAAGCGGGATACCGTTTCCGTGGCGTCCTGGTCAAATACCGCTCCAACCGTCCGGCCGATAAAGGATTTTATCTCTTCAGCTGAAAGGCCCCGCAAGTATACAGCATCTGAACGAAGGCGAACTTCTGCCACTCCTTGCTTATTCATGGGGTCTGACTGGCAGAGAATGAACACGCTGAAAAGATTGCTTTCTCCCATCCATTCCATTTCTCTTAACCTTTTAAGAGAACGAAGAGTCATGCCATGGAGAAGATGCCCTTCTTCAATAACCAGGACTATATCATTGCGCCGGGAGGCTTCACCCAGGATGCGGCGCAGCTGCCTTGCCCTGATTTCCCTTCCCCGTCGAGGTTTTTCATTGCTCAAGTCAATTATCATGGCCTGTTCAATATCGCTGATCAGCAGCTTATTGATATCGTTTGCATGGACATGAACAGGTTGGATACCGGTCAGCGCTCGTAGTGCAGAGCGGAAAGCAACGCTTTTCCCGATGCCCCTTTCACCGACTATAGAGACCATGGACCTTGCCTTGACTCCCATTGAAACAACCTTCCTGATCCGTGTAAAATCGCTGCTGTCCATGTTTGTCATGCTGAAAGGGTCTTTCGTAAAGCCCATCTCAGCCAACAGCTCCAGTCTTGACATATCAGCCATGATTGACCCTCCTGTTTGAATTCCCTGATTTAATGACGTTCCCGGCTACCTCACGGACAAAGGACTTGCTCAATTTCTTCTGAAGAAATAGTTTTTCGAGTATTTGCCTTTCTTCGCTTCCAGCCTCGATAAATTGGCCGGTGATGCTGATGAATTCGCTCATTGCCTCCTGTAATGAATTGAACGAACCAGTATTGAAGACGTTTTCAACAAGCCGTTCTTCTTTTGTCCTGGTAGGGATCGGCACAACGTTTGTTGCCGGTATCTCTTCCCCGTAGAGAGTTGACCTGATATCAAGCTCCTGCGCGGCTTTCTTCACTTTCTGATGCGGGGTTTCCTTGTGGGCCGTGAAGGTGCCCACAGGATTCGGCTTGAAATCCTCGACTTCGTACTTTTCCCCGGTTTCAACATGCTCGACTATGATCTTGTCTTCAAAGACCCCTCGGATCACATAAACCCATGCATCATGAAGCCCCTTCACTTCGTACTTCATGCCATCGATGCTTATGCAGCCGTCAGTCCCCACTTTCCTTTTTTTCCGCTCCGCCGTCAGTGCTATGGCGTTCTCGGGCAGGGCAACAGCGCCGCCGAACTGGTTTATTTTTCTCCACGCCTGTTCCCTGGTAATATCCTTTTCAAAGCGGTGCGGTCCTTGGTTGTATTCCTGGAGATAGTTGAAAAATTGCCGGTTCAGCTCACTCAGCCTTATTTCAAACTTTCTCCAGTCCCCCAGGGCAAAGAACGGCTTTTCGAAGCGCTGCCACAAGGTGCGCCAGGGCCGCTCTATTTTTCCATGCGCTTCCTTGGCATAAGGCACGCTTGGTTCTATTTCTATGCCCAGTCTCTCAAGCCATTCCAGCGCCGCTTTTCCCCTCATCATCGGGCCTTTATCAGCCTTCAATTTTTCGGGAATTCCAAAAAACGGTTTGTCCGCGTTCTTACTCCAGGCCCAGGACAGAAAATCAAGATTGTCACTCATTGACTCACCCGGTGCCGCCGTGTACCTGGCAATCGAATAGCCGGAATAATCATCGACCAGGCCGTAAATCCATGGCCGGACTTGACAGGGAATAGGCTTGTTCTTGTTGTGCATCGCGGGACTGTGCATCTTCAGGAGGTAATCACCGTCCTCAAGAGCCCTGGCCACATAGAAAAACTGCGAGGAAGAAGCATCAATATGATGCATCTGGTTAGGCCGTTCCGCCTGAAACCGTTGAATTCTGCGCTTTTTCCGGTTAAAAGTCAGCCTTCTCCCTACCCGATTGATGAGGGAGACCGACAAGGGAGGCAACTTTGCAGGAATCAGGCCGCTCTGGCAGGCTAATTTATACGCCTGGTCTGTCGATATTTCACCGGCGCTTTCAGGCGGCTTCTTCTTGACTTTGAAGATGGTTTCAACAACTTCCTCAAGCCCTTCAATCCTGCAGCCGTCAGGCTTTCTTTTCCGCCCGGTGTTGACTACGGCATAGATTTTTTTCGGGGAACAGTTGAGCAGCCCCGCCCATTTTTCAACAACGCGGGTTTTTTGCCCCTGCTGGGCCTCGTTCCATTCGCGCTTGATTTGATCGATATAAGAGGATGAGATAGACATAATTTCTTTCAACAATCGACATAGTTATTGAAGGTCTCATCCCATTCCCTCATAAGATCCTGCAGCGCCCGGACCCCGAATAGGAGATGCTGCTCTATCCTGGCCTGTGCCGGCATATCTTCATGCAGCCGCTCATCAATCATCATCTTGCGGCAAAGAACTGTCAGTGTAAGGGCGGCGTCCTTGATCTTCTCCGCCTGTTCAACGCACCATTCCGGGGTGACTTCCTCAACCGGCTCAAACTTTTTCAGCCGCTTGTTTTCCTTGACCAGGGCGTCATTCTCAGCCTTTAGCGCCTTGGTTTCTTCGGCAATAATTTTCTCCTGGTTATTCTTGAGCTTTTTGACTTCCTCCCGGAGTTCCCTGGCCGTCATGTGCAGATAGTTGTCCAGGGGCTGCCCGCCTATTGACCCTTTCTCGATATATTCATTTTGGAAGTCTTCCGGCAGTTCAAGAAGGGCAACGGCTTTGCTCATTCCCCCCTTGGCAAAGGAGGCGAGTTCCGGCCGCCGTTCAAGCTTTTGCGCCACGAACATGAAATATTGTGCCGTTCGTTGGCTGAATTGGAAATTCTCCTCAATCCACTGCAGAAATTTACCGTGGCCTTCAACCGCCTTTACCGCCAGCAGCAACCGGCCTATTTGAATAAATCCGAGAGAGATATAATTGATCTGATCGCGAATCCGGTCGGCGATCCGGGCCAGGTCATACTCCTGACCGTCAAGATATCTCTTGGCTGTTTCAAGGCCGAACTCCCTGTCAGCGGCCGCCTTTTCGGCCTGATCGATTACTTTCAAACCCTCACTCAAAGCTTTATTGCTTTCGGCAATGTCAACTTCCCCTTGGTCAATGATTGCCTGGTTGTGTCCGCTTTTTGTTCTCGCCATGTTTAACCCCTCTTTTCCTTTTTTTGCCTGATGGCCTGCCTTCAATTGCTGTTCAAGCGGCTAAGTATTCGCTTTCCATCTTTTCAAGCTCTGCTCGCTTCCTTGCTATGTACCGGCGGAAACCGTCGGATATCTTCACGATCTCGGGAGCTATTGCCCATCGGCCGTCTTTCTTTCTCACAATCCTCCTGTTTTCCAAGGTTTTAAGCAGCCGGAAAATCTTATTGCGCTTCATCTCCAGGATTGCCGCAATGTCCTGTTCGGTGAGCTGCTGGAATTCAGGCACACTCAAAAGGAAGATGACATCGAAGCATTCATCAACTGCCTGAATGGTGTACTTGTCCTGGCTCCTGTTTTCTCCCATGGCGTCACACTCCTTTCTTCTTGAGCTGCCGCTTGAGCTCCTGCATTTCCGTTATGTTTTTTTCCAGTTTGCCCAGGGCCATCAGGGAAATTTCTTCCCTTGTCGCCACCTCCGCCCCCTCTGCAGCAACGATTGTCCGGGCAGGTTCCATGGACTGGGTGACCCGATGGATGGCGAATAGAAAATATGCCTTGATGGGATATTCGACAGGCTTGGAAAGGTAGTGATTGAACATTTCATACGACAGGGGCTTCTTGCATTTTCCTTGCTGGTATCCGGATTCGGAACGGCCCCAGTATTTATTGATTGCATCGCAGACCTGTTCCCGGCTCATACCGCTTTCCCGGATCGCCCGCTTGACGGCGGCGGCTATCTCGATGCACTCTTCTTCCTCATTTTCGTAACCACAGGGTTTTGACGGGGCGGCGCATTGCTCAATAATTTTCTCCCTGGAGGACACATAGGAATCTATCCGGTCAAAAAGATTGAGCTGCCCCGCCTCTTCTGCGCGTCGCTGCTTGCTCTTTTTTGGTGCCATGATCGTCTAATCTTTCCTCTAAGTTAGATGGTGCATTGTAAAAATTGATGTGCTAATCTTGACTTAAGGAAGACAGCAGCCATAAAGATTGCTCATGTTCACGCTGCCTTTTGAGGGCTATAACGGCGGAGAGGTTCATTGTTGTCATCATAGCGGGATGGCCAGATATCCCAGGGTTCGACCCCAAGGATATCGGCAATGATACCTTCCATGCGGGGCCAAGGGCGGCGCAAAACGTCATTCGTCGCTGTTCTGGCGTAACCGTTTTCCCTGGCGATCCGGACAAAGCTGTAGCCTTTTTTTCCCAGGGCGGCTTTGATATCCCAGGGGTGCCAATCTTTCTTGGGGTGCTGTACTGTGGTGGCCATGTTCTTCTCCTTGTCAGCTTGAGCTGACTTTTTTTGGGGCGCGGGTGTCTGATGGTTAATCCTAAAGACGATATAGCATCAAAAAAGATAGTGGTCAATAGCTAATTAGAACGTATTGCGCATTTTTATTGCTCTCTTGAAGGAGGCGATGGGAAAAGTGGATTCAGGAAAGAAGCTAAAAGGCATCGGAGAACGGCTCAGAGGGGTAAGAGGGAAGACCTCAATCCCGAAATTTGCCCAAATAAACCACGTCCATAAAAGTACGATTGTCAGATACGAAAAAGAAGAGAGCTACCCTGACGCAAAATTTATTATCGATTTCTGCAACCGTTTTGGAATAAACCCTAATTGGCTGTTGACCGGCGAAGGGCCAAAGCAGTCTCAACCGGCTCCGCTCGGGTTTTCTGCAGCAATGAATGAGCTGCGGGAAAAAATCCTTTTCATGAAAAAGAATCATGTTTCCAGCTATAGGTTTTACATACAGCGCATTGGCATGGATGCAGACAAAGCCATCTTAACCCGCCAGCAATTGGATGATTTTATAGATGGAAAATTTTTGCCGAATAACGAAGAACTTAAAACCCTCTGTAAAATGGCAGGATATGAGTTTGAACTGGTCAAGCTTGAGCGCGATCCAGTGAGCCAGGGCGGCGAAGATGAGCTGATCCAGGGGATTGTAGGGAACAAGGCTCCCCCGGCTAATAGTGAAGTGCTCAAGGAGGTCCTTGAGACCATAGAAAAATTATCCGCTGAACTTGATATCAACCTGCCCTTCGACAAAAAGGCCGAGCTGATAACCTTGCTGTACGAAGAGGTTGTTGAAGACGAAAGCAAGAGAAATCACCTGAAAGAGCGTGCTGAGCGGCTGGTCCGGCTAATTGTTTAAAATTTTCTCTTCGGGTCAAATACGAAATGATTTCGTATTTGACGATCACCCAGGTCAAATTCGCAACCGGGTTTCCATTTTGAGAACACAAGGTCAAAACGGCAACCGTTGCCGCTTTGAAAACCTCCAACGAATTTCCAAAACCCGCCCAACCACCAACCGTGTTTAAACCATGTTTAAATTCTTCTGTATTCAACGATGACCCTTCAAGACATCGGGTCGCGTCAGCCTGAAAAACGATTTAAGGGACGTTTTCGGCTTTCTTGATTTCCATTCTTCAAGCTGTTAAGAATCGTACTGAAGGGGTGAAGTGAGCCGTCCCGTGCTCTGTATATCACTTGCGCACTGATTGAGGAAAATTCGTTGCGCCGTTGTGCGCTTCCTGGCAAGTGAGGTGCGATTATTGGCTTGAAATAAGAGGAGGGTGCTGAATTGAATAAATGGACAGACATTTTTGTCAGTGAATTGCGTTCATTAGGCGTTCAATGTAAGACAATAAATCGAGTCAATGGATGGCTTGAGACAGTCAATATTTCTAACCGTTTGTGTTTCATGAAGTCTGCAACTTATGATGTTTCTAAAAATTTTTATTTCTTAGGCATAGACCCAAGGAAATTGAGAGAATCTGGTGATTTAGTTGTTATATGTGGTGGCTTCAAAGATTCGCTAAAAGATATTTTTCTGATCCCATGGCAGGAGTTCTTCGATGTAATATCAATGGGCAAGGCTATCAACACATACAAGCTTCCGAAAGTCTATTATCAGTACAAGTTCAAGATACATAGTAATGATTCGGGTTGGACAATGTTAGTTCAAGGGGGAGCAAAAGCAAGTAAGCTTATTTCTAAATGGCATTATGAGCCGAGATCTGCTTCGGAATTTTTTAAACGACCAGGGAAGAGCCAATAAAAGATTAACACAGGCAAGAGCTGTAAAATACTCAGGCTGTTATTTAAAGTTTTTCAAAGAAGGGAGGAATAAATAATGAATACCCTTGTAGCCTATATTGATGAAAAAAATTTTGATTTACTTGCTGAAGCAAAACAAAACTCTGGGAGAGATTACAAAAAGGGGCCGAAGATGACTTTCAGCGAAAATGATGAAGAAAAAGAAATATTTCACCCTATATTCTGTAATTCTATCGGTGACGGTGCCGAGCTAATAAAAGAATACACTGCCATTAAGGCAAAAAGTAGCACTTTGGGTAAAGACTTTATATTGCATGGGGTATTAATCAAGATACTCGGATTTTAAGCCACGTAGAGCCGGAACGGTCCCGCCCTGGTCGATCCTTTGGTCATTATCTGTGCAACCGGTTGCACAACTAAGCCAAGTTTGCAACTCGATGAAGACAAGAGAAATCACCTGAAAGAGCGTGCTGAGCGGCTGTTCCGGCTAATTGTTTAAAATTTTCTCTTCGGGTCAAATACGCAATGATTTCGTATTTGACAATCACCCAGGTCAAATTCGCAACCGATTTCCATTTTGAGAACACCAAGTCAAAACGGCAACCGGGTTGCCGTTTTGAAAATCTCCAATGAAATTTTCAAAACCCAACAAACCACCAACCGCGTTTAAACCATGTTTAAATTCTTCTGTATTCAACGATGACCCTTCAAGGCGTGCATAAGGACGCGTCAGCCTGAAAAACGATTTAAGGGCCGTTTTCGGCTTTTTTTTGATTAGCCCCATCCTGATTGTTATTTTTCTCAGACTGGGCACGCGTGACACGGTGATATTCTCCCGGCCGTAACACCACGCAAGTGGGAGTGCCATGCGGGGTTCACGGGAGGCCCCGCCGCGTGCCCCCTGATCCTCCCGCCAAAAAACGAAACCGTTTCGTTTTTGAGATCAGCCACCCACTCCTAAATTCGCAATCGTTGCGAATTTGAAGCCCCCTCTATCTATTTTCCGAACCTGTACGGATGTCATGGAGTCGTAAAAAACTGTACCGTACCAATGAAAGGTGAAGGTGATAAGCATTCCGGATGAAAAATTTCCCTATCTGCATGGAGGGATCGTGACCGACGTAATTAAAATTCCCCCTGAATATTGGCCCGCCATTGAAGAGCTGCCCGGCGATCTTGCGATGATTGCAAGCTCCATTGAACAACAGGCCCCCGGAAATGGAGTGAAATTAACCCTGATGCTTGCGCAAACATTCGTAAGCGCCAACTAAAGCACATCTAACGTTGATTACCTTGTACGCCAGGTACGTGATGACTCCATCCGTTCTGCGTATGACAATGGCGCAAAGGTCATGGAGCTGGGAATAAAATGGAATCTCTCAAGACGTGCCGTGGAAAAGATTTTGAGCAAACCGGACGTAGATACATAAATTGCAGATTTCAAGAACTCCAGTCCGGCTTTACCGTGAAGATTACCCGAGGTGAAGCCGTTCTTTCCCAAAAGACCTCCGGGAAAGACCTGTAAATAGGTAATCAGGGAAAAGTGATGGTCCCCAGCCTGTAGCCGCTTCCTGCAGGTTGCCCCCCATCACCAATTAAAATCAAAGAGGGGAAAACGATATGAAAAAAACGAAAGCATCAAGTTCCGGCGACATCCACTACACCAAAAAAATTACGCTGCTGCAGGAAATGAAAGGGCGGGTTGCGGCCATGAAAGAAGAAATTTCTGATCTTTCATTAGACGCCGGGGCCAAGCGCCAAGCCGCACAGGATGCGGCCGTTGCTGTAACCAGGCTGAAGAATGACATAAGGAAAGAAAATCACCGGCAGGGAAGGGACCGGGATTTTATGGAGCCCGGCCAGAGCGACAAAATGAACATGCTTGAAAAACATGCAGCCGAAGCCGATACCGCCGCAGTAGAGGCAGAAAAGAAAAGAGTGGCGCTGAATAATGAAATTTGCGAGCTCGAACAGAAGCTGGACGATTTTGAAATAAGTTTCAGCGTGCAGGATGTTCTTGCCTATCAGGATGATCTTGCCGGAGCTGAGAAGAAAGTTGCCGACCTGGCCGAAATCATCAGGGCTCAAGAATCTGTAATTGAAAGAGCGCAGTCAACAGTGACCATCCCCCCAGACCTGGCTGGGAAGCGCGAAGACCTTCTTGCCGAAATAGCTTTGGGCAATGCGGCCGAAGATGCCTTGAATGAGCTGGACAAAAAAATTGCAGCGGAGCGGGAAACCGCTGAAAAAAATAATGAAGAAGTCCGGAAGGTTGTTGAACCGGCGAGGCAAGCCATAAAGGGCCTTCAGCGCAAGCTGGCCGAAGCTCAAAATGAGCTTGATTTGATCAAGGCAAAAGGCGGTGATGTCAAGAGTCTTTTTTTCAGGAGCCAGGCGGAACGTATCGGAAAGGAATACACCGAGCTTGCTTTGCAGCTCATTGAAAAATTTGAAAAGCTCCTTGCTTATGATCGAATAATGGGGCCTTCTTCCAAATTGCGCGGACACAATACCGGAGAAATTATGCTCCCGATATTCAGGGTAAGGGCCTGCAGAAGTCTTCAGCATCATCGTGATGCAGGCGAATTCGATGCATTGAAGAAAGCATGGAGCAGCGACCGACAGTTAGAAGTCTATCAGGCGGAGCTTGAAAACATCAAGGCCCAGGGGATCAACTTCTGACCCCCCCCCCCGCAATTCCTGCATGACATAGCATACATAGCACAGAATATGACCGAAACCCCTCAATCAATACGAAAAGAGCTTTCAGCGAAAGCCCTGGAGGTACTCGATACCCTTCAGGAAAAGGAGAAGAAACAAGTCAGGAAAGGGAACCCCTTCAGACAGGAACGGGACGCCCTGATTGTTGAGCTCCGGTCAAGGGGTGTCGGCCTTGAGCTTTTGTCAGAGATCACCGGGATCAGCGCCAATGGCATTTCAAAAATTGTAGCCAGGACCGGAAAGCGCAAGTTAAAGGAAATCATATCCTCTAAAAGCATCACCCTTGATCCTGCCTTGGTGCTGCTGGCCAAGGATTTTGTAAGGGAAAGATATCGAGGGATGCTTGACGATATCAAGCATCTCCCCTATGACCAGCAAGCCTTGGCCATTGACCGTTTTCAACTGATCAAGGTCTACGAAGATTATTACCTGAAAGTGAACAGGGCAATTTTGGGCAACAAGTATGACGAAAAATGGTTGACAGCCAGTTATTGCAGGATGATCAATTTATCTGAAGAAAAATTCTATCAGTGGCTGCAACAATATAATGCAAACGGTATTCTCGAATTAGCATTTAACTGATTCAGATCGATTCTCACAAATTTTATTCCGCTAAGAGCACCCTTTGCCGGGTGCTCTTTTTTTTTGGTCAGTATCTATCTGAATTTATTTGGTTAGATAATCATCAGTGAAATTTTTACATTTTGCGGCGAAGTTGGTAGGATAGATCGTGTCTTGAGAACAGCCAAAGGAGCGAGGAAGTAAATTATGATTAAGTGTTCACCGGCAGAAATAATTAAGGAAGTACCTGGTATCCAGACATTGACACTGCCAAGTTATTGGTTTGCAGAGGTGAAAAATGACAAACCGGTTTTTTTGTCTCTGTATGACTGGATGTTAGAAAACGGCCGAGTCCCCCAGGGTAACAAAGAAACCTTACATAACAGGACTTATGTCGGTGCAGTATTATACAGAAAGCTCTGTGCCGCTGAGAAAAAGCGACTCAAGAAAAAATATAGGATCAAAGGGGATGAATTGGAGGACGCCCTAACTTGGGTAGACATGGACTCCGGCCCCAAGAACAGAGTTGGGTTTGACTTGGCAATTAGCGGTGATTTGATTTTAGTGATCCCGGAACCAAGCAAGGAGGCGCTGAATAAGTTTGCTATAAGCAAAATCAGAAAAGAACGTGAAAGAATCATTAGAAAATGCAGAAACAATGCTGCCGGGGCTACATTTTATCAATGGCTGCTTCCCCAGGTAGAGCGGCCTGATATAATAGGTGACTTGGCAAGGGATGCTTCAGAGATCAAAAATTTCCCGCAGGATAGTAACCAATATGAGGAAATTAAATCTCACCTGTATTCCATAGGTTACTCGATAGCTGTTGAGAGCTTAAAAGAAGCCTGGTTGGAATATATTCAGCAATATCCGGAGCGCGTCCAAAAATATGCATGGTGTAGTGAATGTTCATCCAGGATCAACATTGAGGATGCTTTTTTTGCATACAGCCTTGGGTCTTCAGAACTGTTTGTTTTCGATCCAGAATGCCTCAATGAGTACAAACGATTTGACGAAATAGTATCGATTCCTTTATCGGACGTCACACCCGATTATCTGGAAGAATTGGCTGAGAGGGAAGAGCTGAGCGAGACCGCCACTGAGGAACTATTGGAGAAATTGAAGTTATGGGGTATTACACCCTTGCTTACTGAGGGAACTATCTATTTTGTCAAGTCAGAAAAGACCCATGAAATAAAAATTGGATTGACCGCACAGCTTGAAAAACGCTTGAGTTCTTTGCAGACTGCTAATCCATCAAAGCTTAAATTGTTGGCAACAATGCCAGGAACGTATGAGTATGAAAATGCTCTTCACCAACGATTTGCAAAGTTTCGTTTAAACGGTGAATGGTTCGAGCCTCATCCTGATTTACTGGCATTTATTTCTGTTATAAAAAGGGTGACGGATGATATTTATTGACCCAATTACCAACACAAAAAAGGAGGACTGATATGCCAAAAAAATTCGCAAGAACAATCTCAGACACCAGAAATATTGCCAACAGTCCAGGAAGAACAGTTGAAGAACTGCAAGAACAAGTCAAAAGACTTGCGCAAGCAATTCAGGACATAGCTCGTTTCTTGGACGATGATCTTGCAGGCAACATCTTGCAAGAAATCAAAAGAAAAGATCGGCTTCGCTCTTAACTTTGTCAACTCACTGACATTTCACCAGTCCGTACAGTGTTTTATTCTCCGATGGCTTTGCAAGCCTATAGCTGATGGTGCGGAATAAATTTTTCACCATTAATCACTTACTGGACACTTGAGCACTATGTATTGCAGGGAAAGCCATGAAACTATTGATTTGCTTATCAATTATTTTCTTTTCATCATCGGCGATGGCTGGTAACTTCGCAACCTGCATTTTAAATCGTATGCCTAAGTCACAAAATGACGCCGCCACAAGGGCAATTATGAAAGTATGTCGCCAGAAATACCCAAAAGGTTATGAAGGTGTGCTTCAGGGGTCTGGTATAGGGTGGTTTGGATATGATTCAGGGGCTGAGTGCGCTGCTGAAAAGGCTGCCAAAACACCAAACACACTGGCAGGCCGTGCGATTTATAAAGCGTGTAATTGCCTGTACGATCAGCCTAATGCGCCAAATGCAGAGTTATTCTTGGAGTGGACTTGCAAGGATCAACAAAATATCCGTTGGTAGGAGAAAATATTGCCTCGACAACCTTTTTTACCCACCTTTGCGCACCTTAATTACGTCGTAGGTCCAACAGTCCTCGATAGGCGTCCGGAATTAGCTGCCGCATTAGGACGATGCATTGCAACTTGGGGGCATTCTGATAATGAAATGGGAGTCCTCTTAGGAGTTTTGTTAGGAACAGAATCTCAAGCTGCAATGGAAGTATTTCTTACTATTCGGAAATCTTCTAAACAGAGAGAGGTATTACGGGCCGCCTCAAAATACAAGCTAACTGGGAACGAGCTGTTGTTTTTTGAGGCAATGATGAGAATATACAGATCACTTGAGAAACAACGTAACGATCTGGCGCATGGTTGTTTCGGCATTGCTGAGAACGATCCTGATGCACTGCTTTGGATAAATATCAAAGAACACGTTCATTTTCAGACTGAAGCTGTTACTTACTACTATGCAGGCATTCAAATGCCCGATCAACATAAAAAATTGAAAGAGAATATGTACGTTTACCGGCTTAAGGATTTAAATAATTTACAAAATGAGATGGAACAATTTAGAGAAGCGGCGCTATTTTTCAATGTTTACCTGCGAGATATGAGTCATAAAGGTCACGCGAGTCAATTTGCCAGGATACAGAATTTGCCTCTAATTAAGTCAGCATTAGATGCTTCCAGTCAATTTGGTAGGCAATACGTGCCAAAAAATCAACAAGGTTGTTGACTCAGTCAAAATTGCAAAAAAAGCATTTATCCTGATTTTGAAACAAAATTTATCCCGCTCCGCTACTGAACCCGGCTGCGCCGGTCTTCAGAATCCAGAAGTCAGAAGACTGAGGACAGAAGAAGTTTTGCAGCTTCGCTGGAGATGTGGACAGCCCCTCACCCGGCCGGGGGCTACCTTCCCGGAAACACCC
>Ga0209270_1003117_pt1 | contig 15050 bp, 19 predicted proteins | sample MTBAKSrepl1MetaG_FD_187456 | JGI IMG/M metagenome (GOLD analysis project Ga0209270, IMG submission 187456) | Enrichment culture microbial communities from Arthur Kill intertidal strait, New Jersey, USA, that are MTBE-degrading - MTBE-AKS1... | ecosystem: Environmental > Aquatic > Marine >...
TATCAGAAGAGCGTGAATTGCGCCGCTAACGGTTTATGGGATTCCGTCATGATCTGTTCGAGCTCGGCGTTCGTCACCTCGATATGGGTCTTCTTTTTCATGCGTTTGCCTGAGTACTCCACGAACTCGACTTTTACGATTCTGTCTCCGATCTTTTCTTTTGATATCGACCTGCGCTTTACTTCTGGTTCGGTCGATGGAGGCTGCTCTACAATCAGCGGTTCTGATGCGCCGATCTGTTGCTCTGAGCCGACTTCCTTTTTACGGTAGTCAGCCCATACGTCACGGAGGTTGCGGCTATCATGACTCCGCTCTACCAGCATTTTGGCGAGCTCCTTTGCCATGGAGTCGCTGCTTTCAGACAATGCGGCCAGGCCTTTATCGGTGAGTTCACCCTCCAAGGCGAGGCTGCACAGGAGCTTATCAGCCATGAGCGTCATACAGCGCGTTTGCATGGTGCCTGAATAGGTCAAAAAGTATACTTTGACCGGCCTCCTTTGGGGAATCCTCCACGACCTGCGGCTCGCCTGGCGAAGCGTGTAGGTGGAGTAGCCGGTCTGATAAAAGACAATGGTGGGAAAGTCCAGGAGATCCAGGCCGACCTCAACCTTTTTGGGGTTTGTGATGAGGACGTCGATTCCCTTTTTCACCCAGTTGTCAATGATCTTTGACCGTCCCTCGGTGTTACCGCTCTTTAAAACCTTGACCTTCAGGCGCTCGGCTTCGAGCATGTTAACGAGTCTTGGGCTGATGTCCGTGGTGTCGCTGTTCTGAATATACACCAGGACCTTTCTCCCCAATGAGCGCTCGGAGCACGTGATGGAGAGCAGTTCCTGCTCTTTTGGCGTCATCTCCTCCAGTCGCGGCCCAACAGCCACTATGTCTTTGGTCCTTGGGTGAAGCACGGTGACGCCCTCAAACATGCGGTCCGGATAGGAAAGTAGGCTGTTCACGTAAGCGCCGAGCAACGAATTATCGCCGCTAGCAAGCGCCTGGATGAGAGCGTCCTTCATAGTGCCCTCAAACTCCCCATACAGCTCCTGCATATCGTCGCTCATGCCCAGTTCAACGATATCTTCTTCATAGGGTTGTAGGTGTTCCATGCAGTCGCCCAGGCGCAGGAAGACTGAGTTGGTAAGCAGCATCTTTCCCAAGAGAAGCGGGCTTATGCCCGGCTTTTCCTTGACCACTACCCGCTTTTTGGCTTTTGTAGTGAGGCCGTCTTCTTCGCTAACCGTGGTCACCTTCTCCAGCACACCATATTTTTCGACGAACTTTTTGGGATTGCCCCACGTAGCGCCGTCTTCAAGCATAAGCTGGGGATGAGTTCTGAAAAGCAGGTGATAGACGTCTGAGGCGTAGCCACCCGCAAGCGTTCCAGTCAGGCACAGGACATAATTGCAGGCTGAAGCGAGCGCGCCGAAGGCGTAGCCCTGGCCTGAGGTGTTCTTGAACTGGTGGGCCTCATCCGCAACCAGCAAATCGAAGCGCCCTTTCAGGTGGGTTTTGATATATCGCGCGGGCATGTATTTGATGAACTGCCTTTTGGTGGTGTCCGGCTGCCAGAGTTGCTCACCGCAGATGCGATTAACCAACTCATGGGTCCCTTTTTCTTCACTATGTTTCCATTCAGGAACGGTGTTTGCGCAGGTGTAGCGTTTTCTGTATCGCCCCTGCATATTGCGCTCAAATAACGGCAGGGGAACGCCGTCTTCATCCAGGAGTTCCTGGCCGCACCGCGGACAACACAAAAGCTTCATTCGTTTGATAGCGGCCGGTCTCCATAGATAATTGGTTTTGGCCCTTTCCCTGCCGATCACATAAAACTCCAGTGACTGGGGACGATCGGCGTTTCGCATTGCTTGCAGGCGCTTGAGCGCGTCCTTTCCGTTCAGGTTGTACGCCTTAGCGTCGTGCACGCTGTCCCGTATCTCCTTGATCCATTTGGGTACGAGGTGAGGCGGGCACAAAACCAGCACACGCCGGATTCCTTTAATGATGTTGAGGACTTTGGCTACACTGATCGCCATCAGGGTCTTGCCGGTGCCGCACTCACATACCGTGTACACCGCCTTGTTTCCGCTCAGCAGTGACTTGGTGGTTGCCTTGATGATCTCCGCTTGCGAGGCGAACGGCTTTTTCTTCAGCTCAGCCAAGATGCGACTGATTTCCGGCTCCTTGTATTTGCCCGGCTCATGAATGACACTCAGCTCCTGTGTTACTTTCTCGGCCATATTTTCGCCGTAATTATCAAGAAAATCTTGTAGCGTTAACACCTCCGTCATGGCCTCACCTCCTTTCTTCGCAGACATTCCACAATCTCAGGCTCCTTACTCTGAATAGCTTTTGAGATGAGTTCTTGGAGTTCTTCTGTATTGAACCAGCACTGGAATCCTTTAAACGGTCCCAGAATGGTGTGAAGCTCCTCAGCCCATCCTATCTGTTTGAATCGCTCGAACAGCCATCCGCTCCATGACGGATGCAATGGCAGTTCGGTCCGGGCGTCCAGGTGGCGAAAGAAACGGTCCAAAACATCTTGGCGCCGTTCACTGAACACAAAAAACTCTTTGGTTTCCGCATTTACTGTTCCCGACAGGGCCTCGAGAGGAAAAATGATCGAGTGCGCAAGGCCTGAGGGGAGTCGGTTCGTTTCGTATCGATATCCTCTCTGGGCTCGCTCAATATAGTGGGCCTGTTCTCCTACTTTTATGGAGACACCCATTCCTTCAAGTACTCTGGCCATGATGGCCTTGACCGTAGCTTGGTATCCGCATGCGCTTAAGAAGATCGTTCGTTCTTCGTCATGTGGTTCAATGATGAGGCCGCTGCAGTATGCGGTGATTGAGCCGCTAAAGTGCACGAGTTCCATATTGCTCATCACCTCCTTTATTTTATGGTGAGAAGTTGGCCCTCGGAGTTGAAGGCGTTGATCGTGATTTTGATGTGGTCAGTCTCGGTGGTCTTCTCTACATCTCCATCGTGCTCGATCGTTTGTGTCACTTCCTTTTTGGTGACTCCTTTGACAAGCAAGGGATCACGTCCTTCTTTGTTCCAGACAACGCCGTTCATCAGGCCACACGCGAGCACCTGGGCGAGGTGTCCATGACGGAGCGGCATGATCGGCCTGATCCTTTCGGTCATGAGGAGCGGGGTGCTGAGTTCTGTGAAGCGGTCGAACAAACCGTGCTTAATCACTTCTTCGGCAAGTTCGGCCGGATCGATATGCTTAGTTCTGAATATAAATTGCTTTATGTTGGGGGAGGCGGGAACATGGTACATGCGCGAGGGAGTTTCCGGGAGAAACGGTACCGTTGCCGTGAACTGTCCCACGCTTTTGAGGTATTCAAAGGATTGGGCGTCATGTTCCGGCTTCTTTTTGGCCTTTCCAAACACCACGATCTGCTGAAACGCCTCGTACTCTTTCTCTGGGAAACGAAAAACCTCCACATCTTCAAAGCGATATGAGAGCATTGCCGCAATTCTGGCGTCGAGACGCTTCTGCGGAATCAGGTAAACGAGGATGCCTCCGGGACAGAGGTAGGTGGCGCAGTCGCGCAGAAAGGTTCGTTCGAGGCGCTCTGATGCCTCGGTTTCATCTCTTTTGGCTGTCCAATCGTATGGCGGGTTGAGGAAGAGGAGTGAGAAGGCTTGTCTACTCACAATCGAGCTCTTGTAGTCAGTCACCAGACATTTGGTCATGATCCCTTGGGCTTGGGCTCCTCTGTCCAGATCGATCTCTATGCCGTAGGTCTCAGCTTCGAGCCTTTGACCGATATTGTATATTGCCACGCCTTCGCCCGCGCACGGATCAAACACTCGAATGGTTCCGGTGGTTTTACTTTGCACATAATTGCAGATGATTTCAGTGACCTTTGGCGGGGTGGGGTAGTACCCCATTTTTGCTTGCGCTACCAATCGCATAATTGATTCCTCCTAAAAAGAAGGGGCTGATCTCCTTTCAGGAATCAGCCCCCTCTCAATCAATTTTTATTTGATTATTTAGTTCATGATGATTTTTCTTCTGGGCCGAGAGAGCAGCTCTTCCATTGATGTGTCGATCTGCGCCATGCCTTCGCGAATGCTGTCGCGCAGCGAGGCGCTGGATCTGATCACGTCAGGATTTGCGCCGGCCAAAACTTCCTGCGCGCGATTCACGAGGCCCGCCAGTTCTTCATCGTTGAAGATGTTCCTGTGTTTGAATGTTTCGAAGTATTCATAAAAGTTGCTTACCGTCGCGTTCTTGAACACCTTGGGCTTGCCGGTCTCAGAGTCGGTGAAGCGGTCACAGATCCGTTCGACGAGTCCGCTGAACTCTTCGCGTAGGCTCTGAACTGCGAGTTCCCGGGCTTCTTCCATGGTCTCCAAAAACTTCTGCTTTTCGCGTTCATAAATTTCGGGGGTCAGTACGCCGAACCTGCCGTTGGGGACATCCAGGTTGATGAAGCGCCATACAAAGCTGAATCGTTCCCGCACATCGACCGGATAGTCCAGTTCGCTGAACAGGTCTCCGAGGTACGCTATCGCTGACGATCTGAGTGATTCGTATTCCGAAACAAACTTGCCGACCCTGTTCATGAAATCGGTTCTGAACTCATGCAGGCGGTCGTCAACCCCGGTGATGAGGTCTTTAGGGACGAACACCATGCCGTTGATGGGAAAAGGCAGGCTTACTCCGGCAAGGTAGGTCCGGGCGGCGTTTCCCGCTTTATTGATGGGTTTGAGCGCGCATGGATCCACAAGCTTCTTAGTCGCGGTGAGCCATTCGTAGTTGTGGGTCATTTCCGCGAGACGCTCTTTATCGATCTTTTTGGTCGCTCTCCACATACACACGGTGAGCTGCACGACACATCCTTTTTCAAAAATATTTTCCATTGTGATTGCTCCTTTCTTGGGCAAAAAAATACCCCGAACCTACCGAAGTAGGCCGAGGCCATAATGTGTCCCAAGATGACGGTTTGTTTTTTTATCCGCAGAGCGCCAGATACTTCTTCACGGTCTGCTTCTGTTCCTGGTAGTACGCGGGAGTCAGAGCTTTGCTGAGCTCTTTTCCGAGCACGTCCTTGAGGAACTGGCTCTCAGCGACGCAACTCTTTCCTGCGAAACCTTTGGTTTCGATCCTGACCTCCCCTTCGCTGGAAACATCTACAATGATTTCCTTCATTCTGATCTCCTCACTGGACTCTGACGTGCAGCCGCACGCCTTCCTTTGTCTGTTTCTCGATGACCGAGTATCCTTTGCGGCGCGCTTCGCTCCGCGTCTTTTCTACGGCGTACGCCTGCTTGAGGAGGCCTCCTGATGGCCCGACGGCTTTGACGAGCCCCTGGTCGAAGTAGTCACACCGCAGCTCATAATGCCCATTGATCTTCATGATTCCGATATCGTAGGCCGCATTCGGCACCCTGATGGCGTGGTCGCACTGCGCTGGTTTGCCGTACCACTTGAACTCTTTCTGACCCGAACAAAACGTCATGCCGAGGCGCTCGCAGGCGGCCTTCAGGACCGCCAAGTTTTTTACTTCCAGTTCGATTTTTGAGATGTGGCTCATGCCCGAATCCTCCTCATGTTTTCTACAGGGTTCTCTTGAGGCGTATTGGCTTTCCTAGCGCGCGTCTGCGCCCATTGCCGAAGCGAGGTGATCTCTTCTTTCATGGTACGGGAGAGCGGCACGATGCTTTCAAACGCCGCTTCCAGTCCGTCGAAGAGGCTGTCTTTGGCGAGTTGCTCTATTTCCGCTCCTGTCCAGGATTTGAGCTTTTCCGCGAACTCACCGGGAATCCCGGAGTTGTACCGCCGGTTCATGATGTCGATGATCTGCTCGCGCTCCTTGGGAGAAGGCAGGTCTACGAAAAACATGGCGTCAAATCTGCCCGCCCGCATGAATTCCGGCGGAAGGTCGCTGATGTTGTTAGCGGTGGCCATCACCAGGATTGGGCTGGTAGTCTCCTGCATCCAGACGAGGAAATGAGCAAACATTGAGGATGTGGTTCCCGCGTCGCTCGTGCCGCTGCTCTTGACCCCTGAAAACGACTTATCGATTTCATCCAGCCACACCACGGCGCGGCCGAAGGCGTCGATCGTGGCCGTAGCCTGCCGCATCTTGCGCTCGCTCTCACCAACCAGGCTCCCCTTCAAAGCCGAGATGTCGAGGCGGATGAGCGGCCAGCCAAGAAGAGACGCCGCCGCCTTGCAGGAAAGCGATTTTCCGGTGCCGGGAATACCAACTAAAAGCAGCGCTTTCGGTTTCGGCAAATGCTCGTTTCTTGGCTCGAACGCCTGCTTCCGATTCATGATGTACTGCTTGAATAAGTCCAGCCCACCTACGTCTTCAACGCGCGCTGGCGGCCAAAATTCCATCAAGCCAGTTCTGCGAATCATCTGCATTTTCTGCTCGGTAATGGTACGCGAACAAAACCTGCCTTTTTCCACGAGCGAAAGCGCGAACGCGGTTTCGGCTTCAAACTCCGTGAGACCAAGCGCGGCCTCAACGCTCGAACGGTCAGTCTGAACGCCGACACTTTGGCCAAGCTCTTGCTGAATAGAGAGCAGATCCTCAAAGCTGGGCAGATCAAAATCGAGGACCGTAAAGTAGTTCTCGATCTCCACCGGCAAACGCGCCGCTGGACCCACCATGACGAAGGTGGAGCTTTGGGCTTTCCAGACCGACACGCTGTTCTGTATTTCCTGCAGGATCTCCACTGAAGTGAAGAAATGGTGAAAGTTTTGAACAAAAAAAACCGCGTTTTGCTGGCCGCACAGCCACTTCACCGCGCTGAGCGGATCAAGGACGTCTTCAATCATGGTTCGTGTTTGCGGCTGCACGATTCCTCTCATGCAGTCCCACGAAAACGTCCGCCAACCCTGAGGCCGGATGGTGTTGATGGCCCGTTCCGGTTCGTTTGTGGCGATGTAGAGCGCCGGATAGCCTGCTTTCAAATAGTTCGTAATATCCATGGCTTTCTCCTGTGTGTGAATATTTAAGTTCGCATATAATCGACAAAAATAAAGCGATCATAGCTTTGCCTGATCGCAATGTCGCCGGCGGTGGAGGCTATATCAGGTATTCCTTGACAAGGTTGTAGTCAAAGCTTTCCGCCCAAATGGATTCATTGTATTTCTCAAGCTCTGCCTTGTCCACCAATGCTCCCTGTATTTGGATCACTCGGTAGAGTTTCAAGTGACTGCCTCGCTCCTTTCGCATCTGTCCCAACTCGGACACCGCTTCCAACACATTCTCGTATCCCAGGGGATCATCCGGGGAAACCACCATGAATCCCAACCGGCTGTGCGGATCAGCGATAAGGTAGACAGGCTTGTCATCTTCAGTTTCTACCTCGTGCGGCTTTTTTCTTGGTTCAATAAATCGGTCCTGATCATCCAGGAAATCCTTGGTATTGGCTATGAGCCCGTCAGGCCCATAAACAACCGCGTCATCTTCTTCCACGTTCATACTCACGCAAAAGTGGTGTAGTTTTTCTACGGCCTTCTCCCTATCATCGAAAAAGGTGACTTCATCGATTATGCCGCTCGATACAGAGATAAACACATACTTCATCTTCAACCTCCATGCTCTTTTATGTATTTGCATAAATACGCTTTTGTGTATTTCTACAGTTTTGTGATTCTATTGATCTCTCTTGCAGGGCGCACGCGCCAGTATTCTTCGAGCTCGCAGTCGACTTCCAGACCGTCAAGGTTGATCCGCTTAAGCTCTTCGAAGCTGATGTAGCCCCATTCGGCCATCTGGTCATCGCCGTTGAGGATCGCATAGCCCCAGAACAGGTCTTCTCCGTCATATTCCGCGATGTACCAGTCGCATCCACCCAAAAAGAAATGCAGGTACATCATCTTTTCCGCGAGCGGCTTGTTTTCGGTTTCATATAGCTGCGGAATCCTGCTGAGTCTTGTCCTTGATGGTTCGTTCCACATGTAGTTACCTCCTTTCAAAAGCCCATGAAGAGCTTCCTGTACTTAGCCACCACGTCAGGAAGCTCGCTTTCTATAAGGTCAATAAGATCTTGAAGCGTCGCGTCAGGCTTGCCTTCCTTCAGGCTCGAGACAATGCTCACCAGCTTGAAGGCGTGTCTATCGTCGAAGTTTTGCAGGAACACTCGCGCGAGTTCCAGCATTTGCGGATCGCCAATTCGCTTGACCAATTTCTCTCTCCTTTCAGAAAAAAGGCGGGAGAGGTGAGTGTTCACCAAGCCCGCCATCTAAAGGTTAATCAATTTAGACTGATCGCTCAGAACGGAATATCGTCCTCGCTCTGGTCGCCTCCTGGCGCCCATTCCTTAATGCCAAACTCCCGGTACGCTTCGCTGCACAGCTCGGCGAGCGCCGGCAAATCAGACATCCTGAAAGACGTGGTGGTCTTCCAATTACCTTCGGAGTCCTTGTAATTGCGCTGTAGCGTCAGCGAGTGGTACGCGCCGTTGCTTCCCTCGTTCTCCCATACGCTCAGCACCAGACCGTTGGCCCGATACTTCTTGACCGGCATTCTCTTGTCTTGATCTTCCATTGCCGTTCTCCTTTCCGTTAGGGTTTGCAAAAATGTTTTCCAGCGCCTTCTTGTGATAGCGATACTCCGCCATCCTGGCTGGCTCGTTGCCGGAAGCTTTCTCGATCTCTTCCGCTTCCAGGTGCAGGCCGACCACCGCCAGCGTCACGCACGCCGCGACATGCGTGGACACCTTGTTGTTGCTGAAGAATTCCTTGACTTGTTCGCGCACCTCGCGCAGCTCCTGATCAAAGCGTTCCTTCACCTTCCACCTCCTTTCTGGTCTTTAAGTGGGTTAAAAGCCTCGGGTGTGTTAAAAAAAGTGAGGCGAAGCCTCGAAAGGCTCCGCCTGCGTGACTTCCGAAACAGACTCGTTTCAGTAGTCGGGGGTGTGACTAGACAAAAGGGTCGGCCTACGGCGGTTTTGCCGGACAAACCGACTTCCTAAATGCGCTCTACAACGTCTCTTTCTAAAGTTTTCAGAGCCTTATGGTTGTTTTTGATGTGGTCGGTAAGCCTGCAAAATTGCTTTAGTCGTGGTCTGGCTTCTCCGAACCATTCGGGGTGAGTATGAGATGAAGTGATGGAATGAATTCTTTCGCGTGATACGCCCGGATATCGCCGAGCGCATTATGATCGGGAAGATTATCCTGTATTATTTTGAGGGCTGAATCGTTTGTCGCGACCATGAAACGGTGAGTCGCCAGAAATTCATTGAGCGTCCGGATGTTTTTTTTGATGTTGCTTTTTCCGGTCTCTACCTGCACCGCTATGATTCCGGCATTGGTGTGCGCAACGAGGTCAATATCGTCTTTCTCAAGGACAGTGGTTCCACCCAGCCGCTGCAGCTCCTGTTTGATCTTTTCCAGGTAATAGTTGTGAACTGCTCCGCCGCGCGCTGATCCTTTCGGTCTTTTCAGCCCGTTCATATCAAGAACGTCAAGCCCTTGGTCGGTAAGCTCAAAGAGTTTGTTGCGGTCCACGCGAACGCTCCGGATCAAACCTTTGTCTAGTAATGATTGCTGGATCTCGTTGCCGTCGCGCGGGTTCAGTCCCAACTTTTTATAGCGCCGGTCGACGCCGATAAGAGGATCCAGGGCGATGTCTTCGAGCACGATCGCTTCCGGGGGAGTAAGGGTTTCAGGATTTGAAAACGTCTGAAAATCTTGTTTCGGAGGCGAAAAACCCTCATTTGGGTGTGAAATAAAGGTAAACTTGGAAATATGTTCCCGAATGAACTCGTCCGTGACGCTGCCCTTTGCAACGCCAACATAAGGACAATCGATAAGGAATGGGAATGGCGTTCTTCCGCTTTTTACAATAGCCTGGCCGACGGTGAGCATGCCGAAGAAGTTCTTATTCTCATTCCCAATGAGCATGGAATTGGACAGGGCGCTGATATCTTGAGCGAGGGACGTGGAAAACCCCATTTTCGTAAAACAATTCCCAAGCGCTGAGACTGAGATTTTGTGCGGGTGCTGGTCGAGAACGATCATGGCCTCGCCCAGCTCACGAATCTCTCTCATGATAACGTCGGTAATGTCCTCTTCTTTTCCAGTGCGTAAGAGTAAGTGATGAGCCTCTTCAATCACGCACACGTGCTTCAAGATTTCCCGCTCGGGTTGGCTCATGCGAAAGTGATAAATCCAGAGAAGCAGGCTTCCAATGATGAAGGTCTTGTCAGTGTCAGACAGGCCGTCGAGTTCCAGGATCACATTCTTTTTTAATAGTTCCTCGATCGGCATGTGCGCTTCAGAATTTACCACTTCGTTCATTCCCGGAAAGCAGATGCTGTTCAAGGTTCGTTTGCTGGACATATGCCAGAGCATCTCCCTTCCTTTGCGGCGCTGCTTGTCGATGCGCGCTTTCATTTCCTGGAATGTTGGCGCATCCATTTCCGACATCAATACGTCGCTTGCTCCGGGACCGAGCAGGTACGCTTTTTCCATGATTTCGATGAGCTTCTTTTTCCATACATGCCCTTCAACCCCAGGAGGCTGAAGTTTGGGGTTGAAGGTGAATTGGCTCGTGTCGCGGCCAACGGTAAAAATGAGAATCTCTTTATCCTGAAAATCAGGATGGGTGAGGATGTCGCGATAGTTTCTTTTCCAGTCAAAAATCAGGAAGGGAATATGCTGTTGAGCGAATTGGCGGAGCAGGTTCATGCAGGCCACTGTTTTTCCGCTTCCGGTCTGACCAAAAATGCCCACATGGCGGAGAAGCTCATTTTTGCGTATGCCAAAACCATGGAGTTTTTTGCCGCAGTAGTTGACGGTTCCTAATTCGATGTCCCCTCTGCATGTTTCATTGTCAGGCGGTGGCAGAATGATTTCCTGTTCATAGCCCACGCCGGTTTTTTTCAGGAACAGTGAATCTATGATGGTCTCTATTTCGCGCTTCTCTCGCGGATCGTTCTCTAAGAGATACGCGGTCCAAAGCCGCTTCAGCTCATTCTTCGGCATTAATGCGGAGAGTCTCCGCGCCTTTTCTTGCACCGTCAGCATGGTATGAATTCTTTTTCGCACCACCCGCCGCACATGCAGGGATAATCTTCTTCATTTTCTGATTGGGTGCGCTCATGGTGGTCGGCTATTTCCTGCGCCGCCCAATCGACAAGTTTTTGCGTGGGACGAAATATTTTGGGATTGTCTTTTGAAGGAGGATGTTTCAGGAAATGGATGCTTACTTTGGAAGGAATTTGGCCAAAATGTTCTCTGTGCAGGAGGGAATAGATGGCGAGCTGTAATTTAATGTCCTGGGTGATTTCGTTTTTTTTGCCGGTCTTGTAATCCCGCAGTTCACAATTTTCCGGATCGTTATAGGTGGCGTCGATAATTCCTTGCACGCCATGAGTGTCACAAATCAGCCGGGTCTCCGCACTGGGTGGACTTCTTCCCGAACGCATCTCTGACAAAAAGACGCCCAGCCAGTTGAAGACCATGGCCTGGCATTCGTTATAGGCTCCGACATATTTTCCGTTGTCATCGCACAGCTTCAGGATCTCAGGCTGTCTTTGCCGCCAATGCTTTTGCAGAAACGCCACGGCAAATTTCTTTAGATCGTCATGGTGTCGCTTGAGCATTTCCGGTCGGTAGGCTTTGGTGAAATCCTCAATGGTGGAATGAACCATTCCTCCCGTGATGAGCGGAAGGCTGGGTTTGGTTTTCAGTTTCCTGATGTAGCGAAGATAGTATTTACGTGGGCATCCCCATCTGAATCCGTCTCCCCTGCGGTACGCCAGAATCGATGACGGGCTCTGAATCCGCTTGAACTTCGATTTCATTCTCTTCGTTTACCGGTGCGCGCCAATAGTTCGGTCACAAAACAAAAGATGACTTTCTCCAGTTCATGATTGCTCATGGCGCAGGCGTAACTGACTGGATCGTCATACAGTTTTTCAGCTTCTTTTCGTATCGGGTCATACATGGTTTTCCTCCATCACCTCTAATGTTTCTCCAATTCCGCCCATCAGGGCCATCTTGTCCAATATGGATTGGTAGTATTGTCTCGTGTCTCTTAACTCTTTCCCTAACAGGGTAACGTCCCTGAAGTAGGAAACGGTCTCCATCCGTTTTTCTTTCTCGAGATCGATCTTCTTTTTTTCAAGATCCAGCCATTCATGGTTTCGCGCGTAGATCTTATAGCCCAGGTCAAACAAAAGCGTCTGGCATGCGCACAGGTCCTCCTCCAGCTTGCCCAGATTGGATTCCTTCATATCCCTTCTGGCTTCAATAGCGGTCACCACGGCGTCGATACGTGTCTTGGCTCTCAGGAGTTTTGAGTCAAGAACGCCGTCTAGGGACGAGCCAAGCGCGTCTGGTGGGGCGCTGTAGGCGCTATTAAATGGGATGTAGAGAGCTGGTTTTGCGGTCTGGTAGGTGGGCGAATGAATTTTATAAAAATAATACTGGTTAATGTAACCTCTCATGAGTAGTAGAAATCGGCCAGAATATATAAAGCTTTCGGTTAGTTACCATTCATGAGTAATTAAAACCGAAAATCCTCTTCAAATCCTCTTCAAAAAATATTCACACCCGGGCCTTCCCAAGCCACTCCCTTAGCGTAATCCGACAGGATCTGAATCAACGTTCAACCATTAATAATTCGGACCAAGGAAATTTTATGAAGGAAATGTTCACACAAAGCGGCTCTGAACGCCACTACCCTTTTGTAAGTCGGTGGCGCCTGATCTTGATGGGGCCATAAAAACTCGACCCGAGAAAAATTGAACCTAAGGGAAGAATTTTTCACACAAAGCCGCTTCCGCGGTCACGTAATAGACAAAAGCCTAAAAACTTCTTCAGAGGGGAGAATTGGAAATGCATGGGCTACCAACCATGGCAGAGGCGTTCTCAACGGTCATTGGCGAAATCAAAGAGCTCTTTACCGCTCTCAGCGTTCTCGACGCGATCATATTCATCGTCGTCATCTACGCCTTCATAAAAGCGGTGGAAAAATGCTCAACGATACCAAGACCAAGAAGGCCGCCACGCCCAAGACGACCTGTACAGGGATTTCCCCCTCAAGGCCAACCCCCTAATCAAGGGAAGAGGCCGAGAGAAATACCCTTCAACCACTAACCTTAAAAAGATGAAAGGAGGTGAATACATGGACCTGGGTTTCGATTACACAACGACAGATGTTTTATGCGCGATCGGAATAACCGCCGCAATCTGCCTGGCAGGTTTCATAAGCGGCCTACTCAAACGATAAAGGAGGAACAGACCCATGCTTTCAGGAGGACTCTTCGTGTTTGGCATAGTCGTGTGTCTGAGCGTGGCTCTATTTAAAAGAATCCAGCAGCACACACTAGATTGGAGATACAGAAGGAGACGCAGGCCGAGCCCTCCAAGGCAAATGGCGCGCATATCGGCGCATCAGGCGTTTTCTAACCCTATTAATATTCAACCAATTAACCCCTCGCCCCCGAAAAAGAGGCCGAGGGAAATACCCTACAACTTTTAAACATGAAGGAGGAAAGAGGAAATGGCTTTCAGCGACATGATCAGAGCAAATGTAGATGGAAGAGTGGTCGATATCCCGGCAGATGCTACATCGGAAGACATTGTAAGGGCGGCCGGCCAGGACCCTAACCAAAGACAGCTTGTCGTGGCTAATGGCGATGGCACTACCGACATCATTCCGCGAAAAGGAAGAATCAAGCCGGTGAACGGGCAACGCTTTGAAACGCAGTTGCCGGCGGACGGCGGCGAATAAACGACCAACCAGAGGAGGCTCAGGTACTCCCTGAGTCTCCTACCTCGGAGAGGAGAATGGAGTTATGATCGCAAATTGGTATGCGGCAAATGTCGCCATGTTGCAAAGAATCTTTGGAACCGTAGCGTACGATGACCAGTGCTTTACATGGGTGAAAATTCAGAACTTTATCCTCCCACCGGTCTACAACCAATACTCAACATCGCTCCTTATCAGGACACCAGGTTACAACTTTGAGAATCATCAAGACTATCATTTCTATTTAAACAAAGTACTTCAACGTACAGATGGGGTAAGTTGGACACATTACTTCGATGACCACAATTATAATGATCTTTCCAATCGGGGGTATGCCCGGCTCAGTTATCATCTGAAGTCATTCAGACCGACGATGGATCTGGTGTCAGGCGACAATCTCGTGGATATCTGCCAAGGAGTTTATAACTTTCTGGCGCAGCGACAAGGAATATAGATTATGAAAACGACGAAAATTGTTTTTCTCGAAGATACCTTCAACGAGTTAAAACAGGCGTTGAAGTGGGATGACGGTAAAGAAAAGAGCGCTTTCCTGCTTGCGCACAGTTCGGAATGGGAAGGGAGTCTCAAACTCTTACCGTCACGAATCATAAAACCTCAATCCGAAGACTACGAGAGCCGAAGCGGCGGCTATTATAAGGTCACGAAAGCCTTTGTAAACAAAGTCTTCAACGAAGCGATCGAAAAACAGATGCACGTTGTTCAGTGCCATATCCATCCGCATGACCCCGCCCGCTACAGCGGAGTTGACGAAGTGCAAGAACCCAAGCTCATGCGTCATGTCGCCGAAGGTATTGATGGAATCTATCATGCGTCGATGGTGTTCGGTAATAGTCAGGATACGATCGATTCGTGGATCTATGACAAAGAAGCTGACATAGTGACCCCGGTGCAAAAAATTACGGTCATAGGAACAAAGGGATTCGATATATATGTTCCTCCACGGAGTCCGCTCGCCCAAACAAGGCTGAGTGGCGCACTTGACAGGACAGTCAGGGCGTTCGGAAAACACGCCATGCAAAAAATCGGTTTGCTCGATGTTGCAGTAGCAGGCGCTTCAGCCTTAGGAGGACCACTGCTTGAGATGCTGGCGCGTGACAAAATAAACTCTCTCATGATCTGTGACCTTGATTGCATAGAAGAAAGCAATCTGAACCGGCTGCCGGGAACCACTATGGAGGATATTGGAAAACCGAAAGCGCAATTTTACGCCGACCTCGTGACGCGAATAAGTCCCAAAACTGCAGTAAGCGCCATCACAGATAGCGTCTATGAGAAAGAGACGCAGGCCATTTTTGCGCA
>Ga0209270_1003132_pt1 | contig 14948 bp, 18 predicted proteins | sample MTBAKSrepl1MetaG_FD_187456 | JGI IMG/M metagenome (GOLD analysis project Ga0209270, IMG submission 187456) | Enrichment culture microbial communities from Arthur Kill intertidal strait, New Jersey, USA, that are MTBE-degrading - MTBE-AKS1... | ecosystem: Environmental > Aquatic > Marine >...
ACCTATATTGCCGTAACGGAGACCGAATGTCCACCCCCTTGAGATTCCATGGAAAATAGTCCACCGGCTTGCTCTTCAGCCGTCGTCCTAAAAGATCTGCACCCAATAGAAATGTCGCTGGCACCGGGTGGGGACGGTAAGAACCCGCAGCGGATTGAGAACTCTCTGTTTAGTATGCTAATGTCGAATGTCAGAATTTGTAATACGCATTTCTGGAAATACGCCGATTTCGGAAAGAAGTTCGACTTTAAAAACAGAAGTGGAGCGATGACGAGTTTAGACATGAGAGGATAGTATCGCTTTATTATTCTCGGAGCGGCAATACCGCTGAAGAAATGGTCTGCATAATAGGAGAACTTTGGCCTTAAGAGAAGTGAATGGAATACGGCTTAAAAGCATAACACAACATCGTGGAAGACTGCTGCCGCTCAGACAGCAAAGACTTCAAGAACGAGTCCCATGAGACGACATATTGTCCGTCGGCCCTTTGCGTAGTTTTCTCATAAACTGAAGGAGTAACCCGAAGAACATAGAAAGAACGTCGGATGGTATCGAGAATGGATCTCAGAAAAAAGTACCTCGGGGCACCCGGTGCCAGTGACGAGGACCTGCAAATCGTGATGGCCGTTCGAGAGTTTGTCGAACGAGAAATCATACCCCACAGACAGGATTTGGAAGGCGGATGGCATAGGGACGAAAAGTTGGCACGCGATACATTTGAGAAGGTACACAAGGGCCTCGTTGACATCGGTGTGCAGAGAGCAAGATGGCCGGCTGATTTCGGCGGGTTGGCGGTCAGCGACGTTGCCAACGCCATGGTATACGAGGAAATAGCTCGGGCAGACGCGGGGGTCGCAACCCACCTTGGGATCATCGATTGGACCATGATGCCCGCGGTCAGGGCTGGTCGGATGGATCTGCTCATGGAATTTGTCCCGAAAATCTGCGGAGACCAGCCCCATAGCTCGTGTATGGCCCTGACTGAGCCAAGTGGCGGAGCCAATGCGGAAGACCCAACCCAACACGGAAGGACCATCAGCACCATTGCCACTCTCGATGGGGACCGGTGGATCATAAATCCTGCGACACGGAAGGAGGAAAGCAATGGCAGAAACTCATTTGGACCAGAACTCGATAGATTACAAGCAACGAATGAGCGGGATATATGGTGAGTTATGGCTGAGGCACTTCGACATCATTGAACGTAACGACTTCTACGGCATAACTGGTCGACGATGCACTGACTTCTTGTCAGAAAAGATGGGCCTGACGGAAAATAGCCGAGTGCTAGATTTATGCTGCGGGATCGGAGGTCCAGCCCGCTTTTTGGCCAAAAAATACGGGTGCAGGGTAACAGGCATTGATGTATCTGAATACAATTGCCCTGTCTTCAAGGAGCGCACGAATAGAGCCGGACTAGAACACTTGGTTAGCATCGTAGAAGGCAACGTTCTCGAAGTGGAAGTCGCTCCAGAAAGCTATACGCACGTACTAGGTGTCGATGCTTGGTGCTATTTCCCAGAGAAAACACAGATATATCAAAAGGCATACAGGTCCTTAGCGCCAGGAGGAATGGTCGCCTTCTTAGACTGCTCTGACGAGGTGCCTTCCCGATATAGATTTGAAAAGTTCGTCGGGCGCTGCTTCTTCGAAAGCGTGCCTGATCACGTAAGGAGGTTGGACTTTGCGAACTTCACAGATATACGGTTTTTCGACATCACCAAGTTGGCCCAAGATGACATTATGGACGCCATTCGTAGTACGATAAAGAATCGCAAGGCCTTATCCGAACCATATGGCCTTGAAATGTATCTCGCGACTCTTGAGACTTTTACTGACTACTTGATGTTCTCTACCAGAGGCACCGGAAGACATGTGGCCTTTACAGCAACAAAAAGTGGCCCATCCGGAGGGTCCGCAGGATAGCACAGTCTCGCGAGACGGAAGATGAGCTGCAGCGAGCGTGGGGAGTCACCGTTTACGGCCAGGTCGCCGCAGTACGGGGTTATTGGCGGGACAAGACCTTGTTTTCGATTGGCCCCCCCGAAGGGCAAGGGGCACTTTCGAATGGGTAAGGCTCCAGGGGGAGGTCGGGGCGTTTGTTCCGAGTGGGCCCTTGCATGGCTTCTGGTAGAGTGCGACAGTGTGGGAAAAATACAGTGAGGAGGTAAGATGCTATCGAGAATGGATCTGAGAAAAAAGTACCTGGGGGCACCCGGTGCCAGTGACGAGGACCTGCAAATCGTGATGGCCGTTCGAGAGTTTGTCGAACGAGAAATCATGCCCCACAGACAGGATTTGGAAGGCGGTTGGCATAGGGACGGAAAGTTGGCACGCGATACATTTGAGAAGGTACACAAGGGCCTCGTTGACATCGGTGTGCAGAGAGCAAGATGGCCGGCTGATTTCGGCGGGTTGGCGGTCAGCGACGTTGCCAACGCCATGGTATGCGAGGAAATAGCTCGGGCAGACGCGGGGCTCGCAACCCACCTTGGGATCATCGATTGGACCATGATGCCCGCAGTCAGGGCTGGTCGGATGGATCTGCTAATGGAGTTTGCTCCGAAAATCTGCGGAGACCAGCCTCATAGTTCGTGTATGGCCCTGACTGAGCCAAGCGGCGGAGCCAATGCGGAGGACCCGACCCAACATGGAAGGACCATAAATACCATTGCCACTCTCGATGGGGACCAGTGGGTCATAAATGGCCACAAGATCTGGCCAAGCGGTTCCGGCATCGCAGATATCACCTACTGCACCCTCTGCACCACAGACCCAAAATCTGGAGATGAGGGGGTAGCCTTCATCTACGTTCCACCGGACGCAAAGGGCCTGTCATTTTCCAAACCGTATGAGAAGATGGGGATGTGCTATACAGATATCAATGCCGAGATCTTTTTCGATAATGTACGGGTGCGAAAAGCTAATAGGGTGGCAGGGCCTGGCGAAGATGCCAGGATCCTGCATGACATAGTGAGTCTGGGCCGACTGGGAACATGTGTCCTGGCACTGGGGCCGGCCCAAGCATGTTTCGAGCTCGCCCTGGATTGGACAAAAAGCAGAGAAATCGCTGGCAGGCCCGTAAGAGCGCGTTCTCTCCATGCAGGGATCTTGGGTGAAATGGCACAGAGGATTGAGTCAGCGCGCGCCTATTACCTCCGAGTTGCGGCCATGTCGAGAAAGGAAAAGCTTTACGGCCGGCCGGGAGAGGCGTTCATGTTGGCGAAGAGCTCTGCGGCCAAAGCCTACGCCTGCGAAGTGGCCCTCTGGGTGGCAGACAAGACAATGGAGTTGATGGGTTCTTACGGTTATACGTTTGACTATCATGTGGAGAAATATCTACGCGATCTCAAAATCCTTCAGCTGTGGTTAGGTGGCCCCCAGCGTGCCATCCTTGACGCGGCCCTCGGATTCTACGATTTCGAATGGTAACCCTCGGACATCTGGTTGCCATCGAGGGCGACGCCGCTGTCCGAAGGCCTCGTGTTGAGGTTGGCCTTTGGCTAAGATTAGAGGCCTTGTTTCGAGTTTCGAGCCATGAGTGTCAGCGGTGCCCAGGCAATTTCTGACAAAAGGCGCGGTGCTTTCGGGCCATCGGCTGTAATTGGAGGCCCTACGCCGGGTGCGATCTATCTGACTCCTGGCCAAGGCGCCGATTTCTTCGTCGATGCAGTAGCCCCATCAGAAAAACCGGATGCGCCTATCTAAATTCAGTTGTCGGCAAAGCAACCTGGTATGACGAAATCACTCGTCAATAGGCACTGATGCTCAGGAGAGTGGTTGCAGGGCGATGTTGTCGCCTTTGCCGTTCGCGCTACCCTTTCCCTTTTCTGGTAATCGCATTAGGCACTAATGGGCTCTTGAGAGGAACGGAAGGCACCTGTTTCCGACCCCTGGAATCGTGTCGTGTTGAGGCTGCTACAAAATGTTTCAGAAGGGAAGGTTATTAAGTGGCTGAACAACATCATGAAACTGAGTACTTTGCGACGAATAACCCTGACGACATTGAGGCAAGGCGTGTCGAGTTGATCGAAATGACACAGGATCCCTTGACCATCAGGCGCCTGGAGGGAATCGGTATAGCGAAGGGTCTTCGATGCCTTGAGATTGGTGCTGGGAAAGGCTCAATCGCTCGTTGGCTGTCTGAGCGGGTCGGGCCAGAAGGTTCAGTCGTTGCAACCGACATCAATACACGGTTCCTCGAAGAATTAGACATTCCGAACGTTAAGGTCCGTCAACATGACATAGCGAAAGACGGACTGGAAGAGAATCTATATGATCTTGCACATTGCCGTCAGGTCCTTATGCACATGAGCAAGCCTCAGGAAGCACTGAGTCGGATGGTGGAAGCCCTGCGGCCAGGAGGTTGGGTGCTCATTGAAGAGACAGACTCCTGTTCGCCAGAGGCTGTTGATCCAAGTCATCCTTTCGCTGAGACCTATAAACGCAATTGCAAGATCCTGCTTGAAATAGTCACATCAAGTGGCTCAGTTAACACGACGTTTGGCCGTCGCCTCCCCGGCCTAGTTGAAAGGCTTGGCCTTACCGATGTGGGTCACGAAGGCACGACGCGGATATTCCGTGGGGGCGATCCATGGGCCCTGCACCTCAACATGACTGCGCGCATGATGGAAGAGAAATTGGGACTCGAAAGGCTGACACAGGCAGGGTATAAGACAGGCGATACGTTACGTGACGATTGATCCTTTGCCTTCATGTATGGTATTTTCTTCGCTGCGTGGGGACGCAAACCAGGATAACAGTGACCGTTTCCGTTACCAAGAATGTGCACAGGCACGCGGCCAAGGGCTACCAGCCGATCGAAGGCGGCCATCAGGTCCTTGCTTGCACCAGGTAAAATCCAAGATGACCGTGGCGTTACGCTTGAGCACGGCGAACCAGTGGCGGGCTCTGTTGCCAGGCACTGCCTGTAGCCAACAACCGGTTTGGATGCGCTGGCCCAAGCAGCAACGGACGGTGGCTGAATCAGTCAGAACTATGGGGTAATGCCCCTTTGGCCTCAGCCGTATTACGTAGCCACAGACCGGACATCGGTCGCGCCTCACGTCCAGGGGCTGGGCAATGCCGGCGAAGCACATCAACAGGAAGCCGTGTCCCCACACCTTGCGGTGGCCACATTGGCACTGCGCGGGTCTGGGCCAGCGGTAATCACGGCCGCACTGTTCGATGCGCTTGAGGTCAAGCCAAGCAGAAAGCAGCATGGCCATCCTTTCAGGGCGGGGCCGATAAGCCTCGCGTAAGTGGGGGCGACCCTCGCGTTCAGACTAGCCGCCCCATTTCAAAAAAAACGGCCTCTATCCGAAGAGGCCGCTTAATGCGAAAAATTGTTCCTGTATACAAGATTATTGCGGAAATTTGGCCGGCAATTCGGCCACGTTATTTTGGTATCCTACAGCTGTGGAAACCCTTATCGAAACTGCAGCTCCTGAAAGATGGAAAGCGCTCCTTGGTTTCGATTACCATAGAGACAGCTACAGCATCGTCTGTTTCGTGCTCCATTACATGATGATGCAGAATGAATCCATACTGGTCCTTTACGACACAGACCTTCAGTCCGAGCTCTGCTACTATTCCAAATTTCCCCTTTTGGATCCATGCTGTATGCTCTTCAAAAAGGGAAAAGACCTTTTCGTGATGAGCTATTGTCTCACCTTCAACAACCCGTCTATGAATTTGATCAATCTGCCTTTCAGCGTCGGCGACGTACTTCTCAACTTCCAGCATCCTGACGTATGCCGTGATATCAGGAGATGATATTGAAGCAAGAGTCGTCTTCGCCTTGTTGAGCAGTGATGTCGCCAGCCCAAGATACACAAGATGTGCGTTAATGATCATTTGATCCCTCTCGGCTTTCTTCTCGGGATTCTTAGATGTGGACCTCTTCATGTTCTGAAAACGCAAAAAAACACTTTTTGGCCTTCTTAAGATTATTAACGATTGACGCCACTCTGTAATCCCTATCCCACTGCATAGCCTCATAATCAAGACGATTGTCTTTCTCAGTGCATCAAAAAGTAAATTGATGTCAGTAGGAAAGTGCACATCCGTCTCTACAACAAATGAATCGCAACTCCCATCAATCCCATCCTCCCGTCTATGTCCGATAGTCTTTTGACCAAAGTCCACAACAAGTGTGTTAACTCTATCAAGTACATCTTGTGTGAACAAGGAAACATTATCCCTCAAGGTCTGCAAAGCATACCTACAATCAATATCGAAGGGACCATGCCCCAACATCATCCGTAGTGTCCTATGTTCGTTCGCCAACTCGCGAAGTTTATCGTTATCGCAGTTGCAACACAACCTCACAGTGCCCAAAACCAATATCCTCCACAAAGTCATTCCCTTCCGACCATTGTTAGGATCAACATTGGGTGGTACCAAGCTGAGAAGAACTTGCCACACCGCAGCTCGTAGTTCCGCATTGCAATATATGGCTTGTAGGCCAATGAGCAGTTTGGGGATTTCATCTCTGGACTGAAGATCGAACTTGATGTCCGCGATCGGGATCTCGCCAACTTGCATTTGGTTCTCGATGACGTTCCGCACGATTACCCTCCGAAGATTTGCTTGTCAGAAGTTCGTATCCTGGCAAGGATCAAAAGCGTTCAAGCTTATGTTTAATTCGTACTATCAATTCGTTACATATCACTCAGAGTAGAATGTGTCAAGGACAAAAACATCACAGACTAGCAAGAGCTGCGGACGCAGTTCCTCGCCGGAGCAGGGCCAACCCCTTGGTTTATAATGGAATAAGGGTCTCCGTTCAGGCACTATGTACCTTCTCCCACGCATTATGTTCTTCCGTCCACGGCAGCCATTTGTCTTCAACGTAGCTATCCCATGTTTGTTGAACTTCGGGATGATCCACAATACGTTCGGTGTGCGGGATGGTTTCCGGCTGGTCCTAACCCTCGTGCCAATCGGGATTCGGCATTTGCCGGATAATTTCAGAAAGGAGTTCGGGAATGTCATTCTTGTTGCGGAGTGAAGAACGGTCAACCCAATCTTCGCATCGAGTGGGAACCGTGGGCAATTCCGGCTCCCGCCGGTTCTGTACCTCCAACCATTCATCCTGCTCGTGTTTCTCTTCGCGCCCCCATGCCTGCGTGAAGCAGCCTCGCTCATGTGGAATACTTGAAAGCCACAGCACCTTCTCATACTCATCGATACTGCGAACCAGCTTCGAACGCAGAGTAGCCAGCCGGAGCAGATAATCGACCAATCGGATAGCTTTATGTGATTCAGGATTAAGTATCTGTGATTCGTTCACAACTTCACTCATCTAAATTGGTTCTTGGCCTAACGTAAAAGTGAGCCGCAGCCCACGGTTAAGGTTTTAGCCGATTACTGCTCGCTGTCGGCTCAACTGATTTGTTATCTGCCCAAGTTCTTCAAAGGCAAGTTCAACCAAAGCCTTTCGTTGTCCTTGGTTCATCTTGGGCCAGTCGCCACGGTTAGCATCAAGCCAGACACCGGCCAATATGCGCTCTACGTTGCTTCCGTAGTCTAATTTATGTTTAAAAAAGTTTATGTCCAAATTTATTCCTTAGATAACGAGACTGTCGAAAAACCCTTTTTGGGGATGATTTCCTTGCCGTAAAAATTAATAATCAAAAGAACGATATTCTTACTGGCGATCGATGTCTATCCCAACCCAGTGGCAGAAATGGCCCCCTATAAAGGAGATACTCTCGCCCAGGCAGCCTATCTTTGCTCTGATCCCCGATTATGCTGCCTCCATCGCATAGGTTTTCCCGAAATTGACGATCTTTTCAATATTGTGAACCAGGCAGTATAGCATCCATTGGATGTTTACCTTTATCTGACCTCGTAAGGTAAACCGGTCCATCCTCTTGCAGGCCCGTATATTGCCGAAAACCGGTTCAACAATCCCCAACCGTTTGCTGTAAATGCGGCGCCCTTCTTCGGTATCAATCTTTTGTTTCATCTCATCGGTAAGGCTGCCGGGACGTTTACCATAAAAGACATCAACCTGACGCGACACCGTGTTTGGTTTCCTCAAACATTTTCCGCCCAATCGACATTCACGGCATTCGGTCTTCGGCGCCTGGTAGGCAATGGCCTTATACCCATCAGCCGTCTGAAAGTTTCGGTTCCGTACATAAAGTCCTTGACCTGCAGGACAGATTAGTTTTCCGGTGCGATCATCCAGTCGAAAGTCTTCCACGCTGAACCAGCGCTTCTTGGATTTATATCTCTCATGGCGTTTATCCACTGATCGACGGCGCCGGCCAGCGTCTTTAAAGCGAACATCCCGCTTGCGAAACTGCGGGTCCGGCACGTAAGCATCGACTTTAGGCTCCTTACATGCCTCAAGATTCTGAACACTGTAATAGCCTGTGTCGGCGCTGATTTGCCTGTCCTTTAGAGGCTCCTGCCAACCAATCGCTTCCAGTTTCTCTTTCGCTCCCTCAAGCATCGGTTCCATGTGGGCACTGTCTTCACCTTTTCCAAAAGCCGATGGGTGCACAACGACCTGATATCTCTCATCCACGATTGCGTTGGCATTATACCCTTGTATTACCCCGTGGGAGGTTGCCAGCTTCGCCGACTCATTGTCCGTGACGTTGCTCTGAATCTCTTTTCCACCGGCTCCGATCTTCGGATCGTTTTCAGAAAGAAACTTGTCAATCCGATCTGCCTTCTGCTTCAGCCTCTTGATCCGCTTTTCCTGGCGTTGCCGATCTGAATCGCCTCTGCCCCTGTCTTTTTTGTCTGCCACCCGATGCTCACGTACCGCTTCTTTCACTTTCCTCTCAAGCGCTTCCTGTTTCTTCTTTAGATCGGCAAACGTGCCACTCCACTCTTTTGACGCATTCGAAGAAAGCTTCAGCCCATCCAGACTGAAATGGGTCCCCCCCAGTAATCCCTCTTCTTCACAAACCAGAAGAACCTTAGTGAATAATGGCTCCATCTCTGCGTCCATTGACGAAACAAAGGCGGCTATGGTGCTGTGATCCGGCTTCTGCCCGCATGCCAGTGCCATAAAAGTGATGTTCTCACAGCAGGCTCGTTCCAGGGACCGGGATGAGATTAAGCCCCGCGAATATCCCAATACGATGACCTTTGTCAAAACCTTTGGCGCTATAGCCTTGCGGCCCGTATCGTCGTTGCAATACCGATCATCAAACATACTCAAGTCAAGCCGTTCTTCCACCACATGATGTATCGCGTATTCCAACGTGCCGGGCACCAGTTGGTCTTCCAAAGATGCCGGTACCATCATCAGTTGACTGTAATCGTATTGCCTGTATCGGGCCATCTGTGATTCTCCAACGGATGAGTCTTAAGCCTTTTTACTATCCAATATCACAGATTAGCTAATAGTTCACGCTTTTTATACTAGTAATAGCAATTTTATTTACTTTTTCGACAGCCTCAACGTATAAGTAACCGGCAAGCCGCGTAGCGGCTTGTCCGGTTGACGGGCTTGTTGGGCGCCCCCGCTGCACCCTTCAAAATGTCTATTTCTCGTCTGGTTTCAACTGTTTCACCCATGAGTCGACCGCGGTACGGACCGCTCTGTCCGGGTTTTCGATGTCGAATTCCTTCCATAGCATCGGCGCAAGGTCGGATGGAAGATCAGACTTCTTGTCCTTTATAATCAACACGTCTTGCCCGCGAGACTTAAAGAAGCCAAACTCAAGCGCCACATTCGGGTTTGTAAACTGACGCAGCCTCTCCTCCTTCATGTCTACAACATGGTCTGACACGTGTATAGCGATTGCATATTTACAGGAGAGCATGTTGATAATTAAATTATCCCATAGGGTATCGGAGAAGTTCCGGTCGTCGTCATCCACACGGATAGCTTTGAAGCCACGCGTCTTGCAGGCCTTCTTCAGTTCCTTGACAAGCAGGCGATACTTGGCGTCGTCCCGAAACGGCATCGCCAAGAAGATCGTTGTGTCGTAGGGATCGGAAGTCCAAGCACGCTCAAGCTGCTGGTTATACCGTTCAAATGCCTCGTGAATCCCGCCCAGGACCGGCCGAACCGAGAAGTCTGCCGGCGCGCCCGCAGGTACGGTGGTCTTCTGTGTCCCTTGAATCAGTGCCACGACGTATACCCTAAGGAGGTCCGGGGCGAGTTCGCCCGGCCGTATGAGCTGCCCTCCGCCTTGGAGGTAGGCCTCGAGCTGAGCGGCGTTCCATGAACTTCGCTTGAGGGTCGCCGCATCGAGTGTACATGAATCCCAGCGAACACCGTCGAGGCTTGCGTCGGTCAGGTTGGTGCCGAAGACTCTGGCAAAGGCCGCATTGGCGCCGCCAAGAATTGCTCCTGCCAATGTCGCTCCGGTGAGGTCCGCCGCCCGGAGGTCCGCTTGTCGAAGGTCCGCACCGTCGAGACAGGCACCTGCCAAGACCGCGGCCTCGAGGTCCGCGCCGTCCAACTTGCACTCGCCGAGGTTTGCCCCGGCCAGATCGGCGCCGCCAAGATCGGAGCGCCTCAGAAACGAGCGGCGCAGATCGACGCCGGGCAGCCTCGCGTGGCTGAGTTTGGCTCGTTCGTCGAACGCGAGGTCCTGGAACTCTCGCTCGCCCTGTGCGTAGCGCCTGCGTAGTTCCTCGCTAGAGATGCGTAGCTGTTCGTTCACTTTCGACCTCCGCGGCGTTGGCCGTCCGCTTGCTTCAGGTTCTCCGTGCGTGAGGCGTCAGATTACACAGTCCCCCTGTCGGCGCAAGCAGCCACCACCCGCCATCGTTGCCCCCGCTCCTCCCGTCGGGCGCGCTCGCACTGTGTCGTTCCACAGCAGTGCCGCGAAGCCTCCTATTTGTCCTGGGCCCGCCCAACGAAATAATAACAAACAGGGTTCACCTCCGCCTTGAGATATTGAAGGACAGAAAGCGACAGGAAAACCCCGTCAAAACCCTGCGCCTCCTGGATGCGCTGCATGTTATGGTCCGTGCTGGATATTGCCAATAAACGACACTGACCGGTGTAGGATATGGACAATAACCAACAGCAGCGCTGGGGCCGTGTCGCGCTCTTCGATCCGAGTCCAATCCAGGTTGGGGGTACCCTGGAGAGTACCTGTAGGTCCCCGCGTCGTTGGGATTCGAAGAGGCGCGCTATCTGTGGTGCGCTGATTCGGTGCATCGGTTGTCCGATGGGGGACCAAGGGGCGGAAATCTTGAAGATCTGGGACGATTGGCGATTGAAGCATTGCTGCGGACCTTGGAAGCCGACCACGGCGGCGCGGCCGTGCGGTTTGAGGCTGGCAAGGATGTGCTGCACCCAGCCCCAGTCGGCCTTGCCGCCGGGGAAGCCCGCACCCTTGGGGAAGCGGTCGAGTTCGTCGGCGTCGTAGTCCTTTTCCTTGAACTCGGTCTGGTTCCACATGGGGTTGGCCACGGCACGGTCGAAAGTCCGGAGGCGGTTGCCCTGGCGGAATTTGGGTTTGCGAAAGGTGTCCCCGATCTGAATCTCGCCCTCCATGTCGTGGATGATCATGTTCATATTGGCCATGGCCCAGGTGCCGGGTTCGTTTTCCTGGCCATAGAGCTTCAGGGGTGCGGAAGAGAGCGGATATTCCCGCCCGCCGTTTTCTTTCCGGCCTTGGCGGTTTGGAAAATCCGCCCTCCGTTTTTCATCGAGAGTCAGCTCGCATTTGATGAGCAGGCCGGCTGAACCGCAGCACGGGTCGTAAACGTCCATGCCGGGCTCGGGGTCCATTATTCGGGCGATGACGAAACCGACTTCGGTCGGAGTATAGAATTCGCCGGCGCTCTGACCGCTCCCCTCAGCGAACTTGCGGTCGAGATACTCATAACTGCGGCCGATGATGTCGGGTTCAACGTCATCGAGACCGAGTCGCTTGGCATTGATCGCCTCGATGAGGTTGCTCAGGCGGGCGTCGTCGATGTCCCGCTGCCCATGGGTGGTGGCGTTGAAGTCAATGCGGTCAATGATGCCCTTGAGGAGGGGATTGGCGTCCGCGATGGCGCGGAGGTGACTGGTGAGCTGCTCGCCGATCTTGTCCGAGAGCGCGCGGATGACGGACCAAACGGCGTCGTCGGGGTTCTTGGGCGCCAGCGGGAGGAAGAAGCGGACGAGCTTCTTGTCATGCTTCACGAGCTTGAACGCCCTGGTCCGCGAGCCGACCTGCTGGGCCATACCGTTGATCTCATCATCGAATACGTCGCAGAGGCGCTTGGTGAAGATGAGCGGGAGAATGAAATCCTTGTATTTCGGTGCGTCCTTGGCGCCGCGGATGGAACAGGCGGCATCCCAGATCCAGGATTCGAGGGATATGTCGTTGCTCTTACCGCTTTCCATCGTCAGCTTGCCTATTGGTGGTTGGTTGCTTTTGCGCACACAGTGCACCGGCGGCGCGAAGCGACGGACGGGAGCGCCGATGGTTCGGCATTCTCTTTCCGCGCGTTCTCCCATCGGATCGTGAAAGAACGTCCATCAGTTCCTTCGCCAGATTGGGCGCAACAAAATCGGGACTTGTGCAGACGGAGACGATATCCGGCTTAGGCCACCGGGCGGAGCGCTCACGTCCGTGAGTGAACCTGTGACGCAGTGAGTTCCACGTCTTGTGTTCCAGCCACATGGCCGGCGAGTCGATTGCCAACTGCACCTGCCAATGCACCCGGCACCAGGGCCACGTTTTCATCGCATGGAACATGAAGTTCCCGATGTTGGCTTGCTGTCGCTGGTCCATCATGTCGTGATGCTCGTCAACATGGAGGATGTGGGTTGTGCGAATGCGTGATTGTGCCGTTCCACTACGATCGATACGGGACGCTCGGCCCACGACAGGAGACGGTGAAAGCAGTCGGCCGCGTCAGGCACCAGATTGAAGTAGTCCATGTCGATATCAAGTATCGAGTACATCCTCCTTTGTCGCTGGCCGAATCGCCCTGTAGGGACCCGTGTGCAGGGCAGTGTGGCGCAGGCCCTCAGTGTCGAGCGACCCGATGGGCCACTCCGACTCTCCCGTGCGGCATCTGGCTCCATGTGCGACTTTCCAGCTCTCTGCCAGATGTCTTCTTGCGCGTGCCCCCCCCATTGCTTGAAGAAGAACGCCACCCCTTGCTCCATACAGGTATCGCGGACGTCCAGTACCCAGTTTTTCTGCATGGGGCGAGCGCCGGGCCCCGATTCGCCGCCGACAATCACCCAGTCTATACCTTCGAGGTTCAGGTCGCGCAACTGACCTAACAACGGCTCGACGGACAAAAACCTTACGGCCGACGGCACATGTGTGAGTCGTTCGACTCGATTCAGGTTCCCCCGAACTGTTACATGCTCCCCCTATAGCATTTATGGCGCTCAAGCCGGATGTGGCGCTGCGTGATCGCAGCCGATCCTCCGGCTTCCGGCGTTTGCCTAATGCCACGCCACAGGCCCCGCCAATAGCCGGGGCGAGGTGCGAGCGGAGGCCACTAGCGGTCGCTTGCAACCCGCGATTGTTGCGTGCCGGGCATGGCATGTGGTCTTGAGGGCGAGTCAAGCTTACCATGATAGCGGCGCGCGCGACAAGTCCCAGACCCCGGCAGACTTCGACGTTCGGAGCGCGGCGAAGTGTCTGACCGAGGGGACGGGTATTGATTCATTGACATAAATCATATCGTCAGCTCTGTTTTCACTTCTTCGAGGAGCCCTCAGTCCCGACTGGCGAGTAGGGGACCCAGTCCCGATTTCCCCATTGCCGTCATCCCATGAAGTGCCAAGCTTTCTCTCCTTTGTGGCCGTGGTGATCCGGAAAGCCGGAAGACTCGATCCTCTCAATCAATATATCAATACCCTTTCCCCCATCCGCCCTTATCGGTATACATCTTTCCGGTGACCAACCTTTACAATCCAAACTGTCAATTCATAATCCTGTATTGAATATACAATCCGATACTTACCTTGCCGCAACCGGTATCTATCTTGGCCAGTAAGCTTCTCGCATCCAAAAGGGCGCGGATCCTCTGATAAATCTTTTATCCTTCTTAGAATGCTTCGCAGATCATTCTTTGGGATCTTTCTCAAGTCCTTCCAAACCGATTCCCGGAAATAAACCTCATATTCGACCATCTCTTTTCAGCCTTTTTATCATTTCATCATATGAAATCAGGGCTTCGTCCACTCTTTGATCGAATGCTGCAAGGTCGTCCGCATCTTCAGCGAGAGCTTCTCTGACGGCAGCGTTAACGAGGTCGGAAATAGACCTGGAAGTCTCAACTGATTTTAATTTCAGCGCCTTATGAAGAGCGGGATCCAAATAGATGGTTGCTCTTTTAACGGCTGTTGCCATAATGTCACCTCCTATTGTGTGACATTATTATGCTTTGATGTCTTAACGTCAAGTATCCGTTGCTTGAAAGCGAACGGAGACATGACCCGCCGCACCAGTGGCGCCGAAACGCCCTCTTGCCAGAGGCTCAAGGATTTGCGCGGTCGGAGTCCATGCGATTGTTGGCACAGGGCTGTGCAACATCGCGTTGCCTCACTTCCTCAGTCCCGACTCGCGAGTAAAGGACCAGTACCGATTTCCCCATTGCCGTCATCCCATGAAGTGCCAAGCTTTCCCTCCTCTGTGGCCGGGGTCATCCGGAAAGCCGGAGGACTCGATCCTCTCAATCAATATATCAATACCCGTCCCCCCCCATCCCCCTTGCCGTGGAACATCTGAGGGAATCTTGCCTTGTGCTACAGGCGACATTTCGCCTTGCACGCCGGTATCTTCAGAAATCCAGAGGCCAGGCGCGGCGAGATAACGGGCAAGCACATCGAGGGCCTCGGCTTGGGTCGGCCTTCCTGGGGTTGGGGCAGGTAACAGACCAAAGGCGATGAAATGGGATATGGGTGACACCTGTGCTTTCTGCCTATACGTCCACTGCTATCTGCTAACTCTCAGAATATTTGAGCCTCAATCCCACAATAATTGACCCCGCCCCCCCGCCCCCCC
>Ga0209270_1003144_pt1 | contig 14918 bp, 16 predicted proteins | sample MTBAKSrepl1MetaG_FD_187456 | JGI IMG/M metagenome (GOLD analysis project Ga0209270, IMG submission 187456) | Enrichment culture microbial communities from Arthur Kill intertidal strait, New Jersey, USA, that are MTBE-degrading - MTBE-AKS1... | ecosystem: Environmental > Aquatic > Marine >...
CGGTTGCGCAATTACTCGTAAAGGCAATTCACGAGATTGCTTGCCATCGATAAATTTCAGTACCCCGAATCATCGACGCAAGCGCCCACACAAATTACTTGATCGTCAAATTTTTAAAGAGCTCGGTCAGGAACTGGCCTGAACCGGTCGGGCTGCGCGCTTGGCCGCATCCCAGCCCCGCCTCGTCGAATTCCCGTCAGCGGAGAAGTGGAATCTTAACTGCTCTTCAAGCTGGGCGTCAACACCTTTTTTCGTCTCCGCCCCCCGGCCTGGAAGCCCCGGGCCGAACCCAGTCAGACGACCTAACCATCTGATTGGGAAAGCAATTCTAAACTCCGCCGGAAACGGTTGTCAACCCCTCCCTGAGCCGACCTTTCGGCCCCGGCCTCCTGGCCGCTCCCGGTTCGGCAAGCGGAAGAGCGGCGCATTTTAAGCCGGAAATCGGCCGGGTCAAGGGGGGGTGTAAGCTTTTTTTCTGCCCGCCCTGCCATGACAGCGGACGATCAATGGGTTAGGCGGGCATGGCCGCGTTAGTCCGTCCCGCCGACCGGCTCCGGGCTCTCCGCGAACGGAGCGTATTCAGGCCACCCGGACCCGGGCGAAGCGGCGTTTGCCCACCTGCACCACGTGGCTGGAGCCCGCCGGGATCACCGCCTTCGCGTCCTCCACCCGCTCGCCATCGATCCGTACGGCGCCCTGGCGAATCATTCGCAGCGCCTCGGAGGTGCTCGGCGTCAGGCCGGCCTCCTTCAGCAGGGTGGAGAGCGCCAGTCCGCCGGTGTCCGGATCGGCGCCCAACTCGAGCTCCGGCATATCCTCCGGCAGGGCGCCGTGACGGAACCGGGAGACGAAGTTCTCCTGGGCCTGCATGGCCGCCTCCCGGCTGTGGAAGCGTTCCACGATCTCGCCGGCCAGGCGGAATTTCACGTCCCGCGGATTGAGCCCCTCCTCCACCTCGCGCCGCCACTTTTCGATCTCGGCCAGCGGCCGGAAGGAAAGCAGCTCCAGGTAGCGCCACATGAGGTCGTCGGAGATGGACATGATCTTGCCGAACTGCTCGTCCGGCGCCTCGTTGATGCCGATATAGTTGCCCAGCGACTTGGACATCTTCTGCACGCCGTCGAGCCCCTCCAGGATGGGGAGCGTGATCACCACCTGCGGCTTCTGGCCGAAGCTCTCCTGGAGTTGCCGCCCCACCAGCAGGTTGAACTTCTGGTCGGTGCCGCCGAGCTCCACGTCCGCCTGCATGGCCACCGAATCGTAGCCCTGGATGAGGGGATAAAGGAACTCGTGGATGGCAATCGGCTGGCCGCCGGCGTAACGCTTGCTGAAGTCCTCGCGCTCGAGCATGCGCGCCACGGTGTGCCGGGCGGCGAGCTGGATCAGGTCTGCGGCCTTCATCTCGCCCATCCAGCTGGAGTTGAACATCACCAGGGTGCGCTCGGGATCGAGAATCTTGAAAATCTGCTGCTCGTAGGTGCGGGCGTTCTCGATGACCTGTTCGCGGGTAAGGGGCTGGCGGGTGACGTTCTTGCCGGTGGGATCGCCGATCATCCCGGTGAAGTCCCCGATGAGGAACATCACCTCATGGCCCAGGTCCTGGAACTGGCGCAGCTTGTTGATGAGCACCGTGTGCCCCAGGTGGAGATCCGGCGCAGTGGGATCGAAGCCGGCCTTGACCCGCAACGGGCGGCCACTGGCAAGCCGCTGGCGAAGATCATCCTCCAGCAGAATCTCTTCGGTGCCGCGCTTGATGATGGAGAGGGCCTCTTCAATCTTTGACATCTGTTATTGCTCCGAAACCGCGTCTGGTTTAAAAACCCAGAACGATACCCAATGCGGCAAAAAAAAGTAACATAGGCCAGGAGAACCGGGGGCCAGCGGTGCGCGAAATTTGATCCCGACGCCGTTCAGGTCTAAGTTTACTGCAAATTTCATGAGGTAATTCCGTGGATTACCGTCTGTTCTCCCGCCGCTCGACGCGCGGTCGCTCCATTTTCGGCCAGGACGCCGAAGCCCCGTTCACCTCTTCCGGGCGCCCGGCGCACCACCGGATCGCCACCGTGCTGGCCGTCGGCATCGGCCTTTCCGCCATTGTCCTGGGCCTCTACCCCAGTCACGAAGCCGGCGCCAACCGTGAAACGCCGAGCTTCACCGCACCGGGCAGCCAGCGGGTGACGCTGGCCCTGCCGGTGCCCGGCTCCAGCTCCGCAACTGCAGCCACGGGTGAGCCGGTACAGGTATTCGCCGCACCACCCGCACCACCCGCACCCGCCGTGCCGGCTGCCGCAGCGGCCCTGCCGGCGGCGGCCGCCGAGCTCCAGGCGGAGACACCCGTTCCGGCACGGGAGACGGCAGCCGCCAAGGTCGCCGCACCCGCCGCCTCCGACCTGCCCTGGACCGAAGTCACCGTGAAATCCGGCGACACCCTGGCCGCCATCTTCTCCCGCCAGGGATTGAGCGCCACCACCCTGCACCGCATTCTCAGCCTGGGCGACTCAACCCGCTCCCTGACCCGCATCTATCCCGGCCAGGCGCTCCGCTTCCGCATCGATCCCGAGCAGGGGCTGCGGGAGCTGGTCTACCAGGAGGACATCACCCACAGCCTGCGCATCTGGCCGGAAGGCGACGGCTTCCGCGCCGCCATCGAGGAACGCGCGCTGGAGACCCGCATCGGCCACAGCGCCGGCTCCATCTCCGACTCCCTCTACCAGAGCGCCCAGCGCGCCGGCCTCTCCGATGCCCTCATCATGGAACTGGCGGGCATCTTCGGCTGGGACGTGGACTTCGCCCTCGACATCCGCGAGGGAGACAGCTTCGCCGTCTCCTTCGAGCAGAAGTATCTCGACGGCGAGCGGGTCCGCGACGGCGACATCCTGGCCGCCGAGTTCGTCAACCAGGGCCGCGTGTACCAGGCCGTGCGCTACACCGACGCTTCGGGCCATACCGACTACTACACCCCGGAAGGGCTGAGCATGCGCAAGGCCTTCCTGCGCGCGCCGGTGGACTTCCGCCGCATCTCCTCCCGCTTCACCCGGGAGCGCTTCCACCCGGTGCTGGGCAAGAAGCGCCCGCACCAGGGCGTGGACTACGCCGCCGCCACCGGCACGCCCATCTGGGCCGCGGGCGACGGCAAGGTGGTCTTCGCCGGCCGCAAGGGCGGCTACGGCAATGCCGTCATCCTGCAGCATGGCGAGAAGTACAGCACCCTCTACGGCCACATGTCCCGCTTCGGCAAGGGCATCCGCTCCGGCACCCGGGTCCGCCAGGGCCAGGTGATCGGCTACGTGGGCGCCACCGGCCTGGCCACGGGGCCCCATCTCCACTACGAGTTCCGCGTCGACGGCGTGCACCGCAACCCGCTCACGGTGAAGCTGCCCGAGGCCGAGCCCATCAAGGCGGCCTACCGGGCGGATTTCCTCAGCCACGCCAAGCGCACCATCGCGCAGCTCGACACCTACAAGAGCAGCACCCTGGCCCTGCAGGATCGTTGAGCGACAGGGTTGCCGGTCCCGTGGACGAGGGGCTCTACGTCGGCCTGATCTCGGGCACCAGCGTGGACGCCGTGGACGCGGCCGCCGTCGGATTCGGCGCGCCAGGGGAGGTCCGCATCGCCGCCACCCGGGCCCACCCGATGCCGGAGGCGCTGCGCCGGGAGCTGCTCGCCCTGGGCCAGGGCGGCAGCGTGGACCTGGACCGGCTCGGCGAGCTAGATACCGCGGTCGGCCGGCTCTTCGCCGACGCCGCCACCGCCCTCCTCCGGGAACACGGGATCGATCCCGACCGGGTGCGGGCCATCGGCAGCCACGGCCAGACCCTGCGCCATCGCCCCGCGGCGCACCTCCCGTTCACCCTCCAGATCGGCGATCCCAGCACCATCGCCGAGCGCACCGGGATCACCACGGTGGCCGATTTCCGCCGCCGGGATCTCGCCGCCGGCGGCGAGGGCGCGCCACTGGTTCCAGCCTTCCATGCCGCCCTGCTGCGGACACCGGGCCGCGGCAGGGTGGTGCTGAACCTCGGCGGCATCGCCAATATCACCGTGCTTCCGGGCGACCCCGCGGCGCCGGTGACCGGCTTCGACACCGGCCCCGCCAACGGCCTGATGGACGCCTGGATCAGCCGCAGCCGGGGCGATGACTTCGACCGGGACGGCCGCTGGGCCGCCACGGGCCGGGTTGCCGGGGAGTTGCTGGCGCGGCTGCTGGGCGATCCCTACTTCACCGCCGCGCCGCCCAAGAGCACCGGGCGCGAGGTGTTCAACCTGGAATGGCTGGAGCGGCATCTGCAAGGCACACAGGCGGACCTTGCCCCTGAGGACATCCAGGCCACCCTGCTGGCGCTCACCGTCGAGAGCGTGGCCCGGGCCGTGCGGGATCACGCCGCCGGGACCGAAGAGCTGCTGGTATGCGGGGGCGGGGCACGCAACCCCGCTCTCCTCGCCGCGCTGGCGGCGGCCCTGCCGGATCTCGCCGTCGGCACCACCGAGACGCACGGGCTGGCGCCGGAATGGGTCGAAGCCGCGGCCTTCGCCTGGCTCGCCCGCGAGACCCTGGCCGGACGCCCCGGCAACCTGCCCGCGGTCACCGGGGCCGGCCATCCGGTGGTGCTGGGCGGCATCTATCCCGGGGCCCGCTGGCCGCAGTCCCGTCCCGGCTGAGACGTCGGCGCCCGGGAGCGGGCAACGGAAACCACCCGCCCCGGCAATCCCGCCTCCGCGTATCAGCCAAGCCCCGCCAGGGCCGTCGCGGCGGTGGCCACGAACACTGCGAGATGGAACCACGACCACCAGCGGAAGCGGCGCATGAGCCGATCCGGATCGCGGCTGGAGAGCAGGTAGGGGCGTCCGTCGGTCGGCGCCCGCAGGATGTGCACGCCGGGCTGGCGGCGGATCTCCCCGTGCTCCTTCTCCACCTGGCGTTCCGCCTGGCGCCGGGCCTGTTCCCATTCCGCCAGGTCCAGTTCCCCGTCACCGTCGAAGTCGAAGCGGGACAGCAGGGAGCGGCGGTTCCGCTTCCAGCGGCCCAGCAGGTCGCGCACGTCACCCGACCGGTCCAACGGCGCGGACGCGCCCCCCTCGGTGCGCAGCAGACCCAGGGCATAGAGGGTTTCGCCGGGCAGCAGGTACTCCACCGTGTGGCGGTAATCCCCCTTGTAGTAGACCCGGCGGTGGCTGCCGATGACCTCGGCGCCGTCGGGATCCACCACGCAACTGCCGCTCGGGTCCACCAGCAGGAAGGTTTCATCGGAGCGGCCGCCGTCCACCCGCGCCCACTTCCCGTCGAGGCGTCGCTGGTGCACCACGTAGCGGAACCAGACGCTGGGCGGCATGGAGGAGAAGCCGAGCCCCGGGGACCCGGGGTGGAGTTCGCTGTGCCCCACCAGTTCCACGTAGCCCTGGTGGGCGGAGGCGATCCGGGCAGTGGGCGTGTCCGCCACCAGGCGGTAGCGCCGCCCGGCCGCCAGCCACACCACCAGGCTCACGACGGCCACCGCTCCCAGCAGACCGTAGCGCAGACCCGCTGTGGAGGCCTGTAACAGGAGCAGCCCCGCCAGCAGGTAGCCGGCGGACATGGCCCCGTGGAGCAGGTCGGCCTTCAGCCGCAGCAGAAATCCCGGCACGGATCAGGCGTTGAACAGGGAGCGCACGTCCACGTCCGCCTTCTCGCTCTCCTCGAATTTCAGCAGCTCGAAGGGACCGAACGCGAACATCCGGGCCACAATGAGGTCGGGGAACTGCTCGATGCGGATGTTGTTGATGTTGACCGACTCGTTGTAGAACTCGCGCCGATCGGCAATGGCGTCCTCGAGGCCGGTGATGCGGATCTGCAGGTGCCGGAAGCTCTCGTTGGCCTTCAGGTCCGGGTAGTTCTCGGCCAGGGCGAACAGCCGGCCGAGACCCGCCCGCAGCAGTCCCTCCGCCGCCCCCAGCGCCCCCACGTCGCCGCTCTCGCGCGCCTCGGAGACCTGGCTCCGGGCGCTGATCACCCGCTCCAGGGTCTCCTGCTCGTAGGTCATGTACTGCCGGCAGGTCTCCACCAGTTTCGGCAGCTCGTCGTGCCGCTGCTTGAGCAGCACATCGATGTTGCCCCACGCCTTCTTGACGTTGTGCTTCAGGGAGACCAGCCGGTTGTAGATCGCCACCCCGTAGATCGCCACCACCAGCAGCGCGATCAGCAGCCCGTAACCGAACAAATCCATATCCACCCCCTCTGCCCCGGCGCCCGCACCGGCGGACACGTACCGCCTTGATTCTAACCCCAACCGGACGCGGGGAAACATGCGTGCGTCCCGAACTGGAGGCAAAGAAAAAGGGCGCCTGGAGGGGCGCCCTTGCTTCCTGCAGCCGCAGCTTCCGGCTCAGGCCGAGAAGGAGGAGCCGCAGCCGCAGGTGGTGGTGGCGTTCGGGTTGCGGATGACGAACTGAGCGCCTTCCAGACCCTCGGTGTAGTCGATCTCGGCGCCAACCAGGTACTGGAAGCTCATGGGATCGATGAGCAGGGTCACACCACCCTTCTCCACCCGGGTGTCACCCTCCTTGACGTCCTCGTCGAAGGTGAAGCCGTACTGGAAGCCGGAACAGCCGCCGCCGGTGACGAAGACCCGCAGCATCAGGTTGTTGTTGCCTTCATCCTCGATGAGCTGGCGGACCTTGGAGGCGGCCGAATCGGTGAAGATGAGGGGTTCGGGAGCACTCATTGCACTTCTCCTGCGTGGAAAGCTTCAGGGTATTTGGGTGATATTATGATTTTCCCCAGCCAGGCAGTCAACTTTGTTCGACCGGGACTTCCTCGGGCGCATGGCTGAGCTGCAACGGGGGATTCTTCTCGCTTTCGTGCACCAGCTTGCCGTTCACCTCCGCCCCCATGGCCATCTCGATCAGACCATAGTATACATTGCCCGTGACGCGGGCCTCGGAGGCGAGCTCCACGTGCTCGCTGGCATGCACATCGCCGATAATCTGGCCATTGATGACCACGTGCGGCACCCGGACCTCGCCCTCGATGGAACCCTTTTCGCTCAGGGTCAGCACCGAGCTGCTCTCGTCAACGGCCACCACGTTGCCATTGACGATGCCGTCCACGTGCAGACCGCCGGAGAAGTGCAGATCCCCGAGCAGCTTGGTGTTCTGCCCGATGAGCGTGTCGATCTGGTTGGTTCGCTTGCGCTTGTTCTTACTGCCCAACATTTATCCCCTCCTCGAACGGCCATGGGAAGACCTTCTTGGCTGACTCGGGCCGCTTGCCGCCGGCCTTCGCCTCCACCGATACCGCCTCGGGCACGAAGCCGTCCGGCAGGTTGAAGCCGCCATCCAGGTTCTGGAAGTAGCGAAAGCGGAACTTGAGCTCCCGCGGGCCGTCCGCCACCTCCTCCCAGCTGAGAACCTTCTCCTCCCCCGCCAGCCGGCCCTTGATGCCCAGCGTGACCTGGCCCTGCAGGGCGCTGTCGTTGTTGCGCACCCGGGTCAGCACCAGGTTGAAGCGGTAGCTGCCGGCACCCTCGCCCGGCTCGAGCACCAGTTCCCGCACCTGCAGGCCGCCGGTCTTCTCCTCCGGGGCCATGATACCGCGGAAGAACACCAGCTCCTCTTCCAGCTGGGCGTTGTGCTGCTCCAGTTCGCGCAGTGCACCATTGACCTCGTTCAGGGTCTCGCGGTCCAGACGCGAGGACTGGCGGGCCTGGATCACCTCCTGGCGCAGGGCGCTGAGCTCCGTGCGGGTCTGCGCCAGCTGCTGCTGGAGGAAATCGTTCTCCTCCATGAGCACGGCCACGCGGTCGTCGCTGTAGTACTGCCCGGCGAAGTACCCGCCGCCGACCATCACGGCGAGAAGCACCAGCCCGCCCAGGAGCAGCAGGCCGAGGCGCCCCGGGCGCTGCTGGCGCACCACGAGGCGGGTCGGCCGCGGTCCCGACATCAGAGTCGTACCCCGAGGGGGGAGCGCGCACCTGCGAGGACTGTCCGCTCGGCCATCACGGCAGCAGCGCGATCTGTCCGAGCCCGCTGTCCTCGGGCAGTCCGAACATCAGGTTCATGTTCTGCACCGCCTGCCCCGCGGCGCCCTTGACCAGGTTGTCGATCACCGCGAGAACCACCACCACGTCCCCGTCCTGGGGCCGGTGCAGCGCCAGCCGGCAGTGGTTCGCGCCGCGCACGGTACGGGTCTCCGGGTGGGAGCCCGGGGGCATCACGTCCACGAACGGCTCATCGGCGTAACGCCGCTCGAACAGGGCCTGCAGGTCCGCGCCCCGATCCGCGATCGTGGCATAAAGGGTGGCATGGATGCCCCGGATCATCGGTACCAGGTGGGGCACGAAGGTCAGCCCGACCTCACTGCCGGCGGCCAGGGCCAGCCCCTGGCGGATTTCGGGAAGATGGCGGTGACCCGGCACGGCGTAGGCCTTGAAGCTCTCGCCCGACTCGGCCATGAGGGTCGGCACCGCGGCCTTGCGGCCGGCGCCGCTGACCCCGGACTTGCAGTCCGCCACCAGCCGGTCGGTGTCCGCCAGACCCGCCTCGATGAGCGGCAGGAAGCCGAGCTGGACCGCCGTGGGATAACAGCCGGGATTGGCCACCAGGCGGGCCGCGCGGACCGCCTCGCGGTTCACCTCCGGCAGGCCGTAGACGGCCTCCTCCAGCAGCTCGGGGCAGGCATGGGGCATGCCGTACCAGCGCTCCCACTCCGCCGGGTCCCTGAGGCGGAAATCGGCGGCCAGGTCGATCATCCGCGTGCCGGCCTCCAGCAGCTCCCGGGCCATGCCCATGGCCACGCCGTTGGGGGTTGCGGTGAAGACCACGTCGCAGCCCGCCAGCGCCGCGCTGTCGGGCTCACTGAACCGCAGGTCGACGCGGCCGCGCAGGTTGGGGAACAGCTCCGCCACGGGCATGCCGGCCTCGGAGCGTGAGGTGATGATCTGCAGCTGTACCTGGGGATGCGACGCCAGCAGCCGCAGCAACTCCACCCCGGTGTACCCGGTTCCACCCACAATTCCAACCTTGATCACGGCTTCTCCCGCTCCTGAACTGGTCCGATGGCCCGAAGGAAAACAGACTTGGGATGATACGGGTTGCCCCCAAAAAGCGAAAGGCTGCGGCCTGACCCGCGGCGCTCGCCGAGACCCCCACGGCGCCCGCCCCGTTGCTCCGCGCAACTCCCTGCAATACAAGGAAAACCGCCGCCAGGCATCTCGCCATCGCCTTTATGCGATAGTCAAGGCACTGATTTAATGATAGTTTTACAACCATAATCGAGCGGCATCCCTCCATATCGCCCACCGTCCGTAATCTCAGAGAGAAACCATGAGGATTGTTTTGCGGAACCTGCGTCTGCTTGCCAAGTCACTGGCCTCCATCAAGCGCTGGAAGCGCCGCCTGGTATTCTGGACCGGGGCCGTGGTGGTGGGGCTGCTCTCGGCATTGTTCGCGATCAGCGCGGAGCTTGCCAGCGACCTGTTCCGCAAACTGAGTGAGCACTCCCCCTACTGGCCGCTGCTGGTCTCGCCCCTGGGACTGGTGCTGGTGGCCTGGCTGACCCGGCGCTACTTCCCCGGGAGCCAGGGCAGCGGCATCCCCCAGTCCATCGCCGCGCTCCAGGAGACCGATGTCCGCTTCCGCCGCAGCGTGCTCTCCCTGCGCATCGCCTTCGGCAAGATCCTGCTCACCCTCCTGGGCCTGCTTTCCGGCGCCTCCATCGGCCGCGAGGGGCCGACGGTGCACATCGGCGCCTCGGTCATGTACGCGCTGGGCCGCTTCGCCCAGTTCCGCCGCCACCACCTGGACCACGGACTGATCGTGGCCGGGGGCGCCGCCGGTATCGCCGCGGCCTTCAACACGCCGCTGGCGGGCATCGTCTTCGCCATCGAGGAGATGAGCCGCAGCTTCGAGGAGCGCAGTTCCGGGATCATCCTCAGTACCGTTCTGTTCGCCGGGGTGACGGCGCTCGCGATCCTCGGCAATTACAACTACTTCGGCACCACCAGCGTGACGCTCGGCGCGCCGGGGGACTGGCTGGCGGTGCCGGTTGCCGGCGTGGCGGGCGGATTGCTGGGGGGCATCTTCTCCACCCTGCTGATCCGCAGCACGCAGGCCGTCGCCCCGTTCATCCGCCGCCACCCGCTGGCGGTGGCCGCCGCCTGCGGCCTGGCCATCGCCCTGCTCGGCCTGCTCTCCGGCGGGCTTACCTACGGCACCGGCTACCGGGAAGCCTCCCATGTAATCACCGGCGGCCATGAACTGCCCGGCTACTACGCCTTCAGCAAGATGGCCGCCACCCTGGTCTCCTACGTGAGCGGGATTCCCGGCGGCATCTTCGCCCCGACGCTGGCCACCGGCGCCGGCCTGGGCGCCAACCTGACGGAGTGGATCACGGTGGTGCCATTCGAGGCCATGGTGCTGCTCACAATGGTGGCCTATTTCGCCGGTGTGGTTCAGACTCCTATTACCGGTTTCGTGGTGGTCATGGAGATGACCGAGAGCCACGCCATGCTGCTGCCGCTGATGGCGGCCGCCATGATTGGCTATGGCGTCTCCACGCTCATCTGCGAGACGCCCATCTATCGGGCACTGGCGCTGGCGTTTACCGAGAAGGCACGCTGAGGGCCGAGGGACCCCCTGCTGCGAGGAGCGATCGATGGATGCAATCAGCACAATCGCCCTGTCCATGGGCGCCGCCTGGGCCAGCGGCATCAACCTCTACGCGGCCGTCTTCATGCTGGGCTACATGGGCGCCACGGGACACATCCAGCTCCCCCCCGACCTGATATTCCTCACCGACCCCCTGGTGCTGGTGGCGGCGGGGTTCATGTACTGCGTGGAGTTCTTCGCCGACAAGACCCCCGGGGTGGATACCGGCTGGGACGCCATCCATACCTTCATCCGCATCCCCGCCGGGGCGCTGTTGGCCGCGGGCGCGGTGGCCGAAGTAGGTCCGGCGGCGGAGCTGGCCGCGCTGCTCATCGGCGGCGGACTCGCCGCCGGTACCCATGCCACCAAGGCCGGCAGCCGGGTGCTCATCAACACCTCGCCGGAACCGTTCACCAACTGGACCGCCTCCGTGGCCGAGGATCTGGCCGTCATCGGCGGGCTGTGGACTGCGCTCAACTACCCCTGGGCGTTCGTCGCCGGACTGATCCTGTTCATCCTGCTGATGGCCTGGCTGCTGCCGAAGATCTGGCGCGGCATCAAGTGGGTCTTCTACAAGCTCGGCCGCCTGTTCGGGAGCAAGCGCGAGGCGCCACCGCCACCGCCCCGGCTGCGGCTGTTCGGGCCGCGGGAGTAACGTGCCTCCGGGCTGCCGCACCGCTACAATGCCCGCTCCAGAACCTGGCGGGAGCACGCGATGCTGTGGGTCAAAGCCTTTCACGTCATCTTCATGGTGACCTGGTTCGCCGGGCTGTTCTATCTGCCGCGGCTGTTCGTCTACCACGCCATGGCGGAGGACACGCCCAGCCGCGAGCGCTTCAAGGTAATGGAGCGCAAGCTGTTCCATGGCATCACCACCCCCGGGGGCATCGCCACCGTGGTCCTCGGCACCTGGCACCTGATCGCCTGGTGGCCGGTCTACTTCCAGAGCGGCCAGGGCTGGATGCACGCCAAGCTCACCCTGGTGGCCCTGCTGATCGCCTACCACCTCTGGTGCTGGCGGCTGGTGCGCGACTTCGCCGCCGACCGCAACCGCCGCTCCCATGTCTGGTTCCGCTGGTTCAACGAGTTCCCGGTACTGATCCTGATCGGGGTGGTGATCCTGGTCATCGTCAGACCCTTCTGAAAATCCCTGCTAGAGAGACGCCGCCGATGGATCCGCGCGAAGACCTCATCCGCCACTACCGCTGGCTGCGCCAGTACGGCATCAACGACTCCCACAGCGGCAACGCCTCGGTGCGCGACGGCGACCGGGTCTGGGTCACCCCCACCGGCGCCTGCGCCGACACACTCGCCGCCGCCGACCTGCTGCCCTGCACGCCGGGAGAGGCGCCGCCCGCCGGCGCCTCCCTGGACGCACCCCTGCACCTGGCGGTCTACCGCCACAACCCGGCGGCCGCCGCCGTGCTCCACAGCCACGGCGCCCACACGGTGGCGTTGACCATGAACGGGGAGGATTTCATCCCGGCGGATTTCGAGGGGCACTACTACTTCCCGCGGGTGCCGGTCATCACCATTCCCTACGACCGCTACGTGGAGGAGGCCCCGGAACGGGTGGGTGAACTGCTGGCGCAGTACCGGGTGGTGGTGGTGCGGGGCCACGGGGTCTACGCCTGCGGCGAAACCCTCAACCTGGCCTACAAGTGGACCTGCTCGCTGGAGCTGTCGGCGAAGACGGCCTTCATCGCCCGCCAGGCGGGTACCCTGGAGAAGTGATCTCCCGGGCCATGCCCCGCGCGCCGCGCCCTGATCCGCCCCCCCTCCGGAGGGCCGGGGTCAGGACTGGCCGGTGCCGGCCCCGGTGGGGCCGCCCTGCGCATCGCGGTGCCAGCCGGCGGAAATGAGGGTGTAGATCTGGCGGCTGGCATCCACGACATGCTGGCCCCAATGCATCTTGTAGCCGGCGTGCCAGAGGGCCAGCGCCCCTTCGGCATCCTGGGGATGGGCCTCCAGCCAGTCGAGGCCGGCCTTCAGATCGAAGTAGATGTCGGCGAAATCATCGGCCAGACTGCCGCTCTTGCAGGCCTCCTCGCCCACCTTGTCGTACTCCAGCCAGTAGCCGTCATAGTCGCCGAGCAGCTCGCGGATGCGGCTGAACAGCTCGAAACGCGCCTCGAAATTCGGCGCGGCGGGATACCCGCCCGTCATGGGCTCCATCTCGAGCGTGGCCACCGCGGCATGCAGGCGCGCCAGGACGACCGCCATCTGCCGGATCCACTCCTCGCAGTTCAGTTGATCGACCGTCTCCACGAGATTGCAGTACTGCTGCGCCGCGTTCGCCATGTTGTGAAGTTTCTGCTCGCTGGTGGACATTCCCGCCTCCGTCCCGGCGCCCAGGCCCCCGTGACCGCAAAGTCGCCGGCGGGGGCCGCCATGAGCCAAGTCTAGTCCAGATTCGGACGCCGCAACGGGAAGTGCCCGGTGCCGGTGTACAATGTCGCCGACAGCCAGCGGAAACCGGCCACGGGCGCGCCCGCCCCATGCCGGTTGCGGCCACCGTGCCGCCGGTCCGTAACTATCAACCATCCCTGTACAGATCCGAGTCATGCCCCAGAATCCCTCCGTACCCGTGGTGCTCACCCTCTCCGGCAACGACCCGAGCGGAGGCGCCGGCATCCAGGCCGATATCGAGACCCTGGCCAGCATGGGCTGCCACTGCGCCCCGGTGATCACCGCCCTCACCGTCCAGGACACCAGCACCGTGCACACCTTTTCCGCCGTCTCCGCGGACCTGGTCCGGGCCCAGGCGCGGGCCGTGCTTGAGGATATGCCCGTGGCGGCGTTCAAGCTGGGCATGCTCGGCAGCCTGGAGAATGTCGAGGCGGCGCACAAGCTCCTGAGCGCGTTTCCGGACACGCCGGTGGTGCTGGATCCCGTGGCCACCGCCGGCGGCGGGGGCAGCCTGGGCGGGGAAGCGGTGCTGGAGGCCATCCGCAACCTGCTGCTGCCGCTGACCACCGTGCTCACCCCCAACAGCCCGGAGGCGCGGGCGCTGGCCCCGCGGGGCGCGACCCTGGACGAATGCGCCCGCGAGCTGCTCGCCCACGGCTGCGGATATGTCCTGGTCACCGGAACCCACGAGGAGACCGACCAGGTGGAAAACCGTCTCTACACCGGCGGGGATCTGCTGGAGACGTTCTTCTGGGAGCGGCTCGGCGGCAGCTACCACGGCTCCGGCTGCACCCTCGCCTCCGCCATCGCCGGACTGCTGGCGGTGGGCCTGGAGCCGTTCACGGCCGTCCACGAGGCCCAGGAGTACACCTGGGAGGCGCTGCGCCAGGGCTACCGCATCGGCCGCGGCCAGTATCTGCCCAACCGCCTGTTCTGGGCCCGGGACGAGGCGGAAACGCCCGCTTCCGCCACCCTCCAGTGATTTCCCGCGGAGATGCCATGAATCCCATCCGTACCCTGCGCGGCCTGTACGTGATCACCGACGGCGCACTGCTCGGCGGCAGCGATCGGCTGGTGCCCGCCGTCGCGGCCGCCATCGCGGGCGGCGCGGCCCTGGTCCAGTACCGGGACAAGTCCGCCGATGCCGGCCGCCGGCGCTGGGAGGCCGAGGATCTGGCCATGCTCTGCCGGCCCCTGGGCATCCCACTCATCATCAACGACGACGTGGAGCTGGCCGTGACCGTCGGCGCCGACGGGGTGCACCTGGGCCTTGAGGACGGCGACATCGCCGCGGCCCGCGCGGCGCTGGGCCCAGCCGCCATCATAGGCGCCACCTGCCATGCCGACCTGGAGCGGGCGCTGGCGGCGGTGGAGGCGGGCGCCGACTACGTGGCCTTCGGCCGCTTCTTCCCCTCCCGGACCAAGCCCGGGGCGCCGCCCGCCACCCTCGCGCTGCTGCGCGAGGCCCGCGCCCGGCTGCAGGTCCCCATCTGCGCCATCGGCGGCGTCACCCCGGAAAACGCCCCCGAACTGGTCGCCGCCGGCGCCGATCTCCTGGCCGTGGTCCACGGCGTGTTCGGCCAGCCCGACATCCGCGCCGCGGCCGCGGCCTATGCGGATGTCTTCAAAGACAAAGACGAATAGACAGGATTTTTCAGGATTGACAGGATGTTATTGATGGGTGATGGGTGATGGGTGATGCGTGATGCGTGAGTGCGTGAGTGCGTGAGTGCGTGAGTGCGTGAGTGCGTGAGTGCGTAAGAGCCTGTCAGGAATTTTGTGTTTGTGAGCCATACTGACCCCCCCATAGGAGGGAGCAGATATGGCGAAGAAGAAGCCCCCGGCGTTCAGCGCCGAGATGCTCGATAAACTTCTCGACGGCCAGGAC
>Ga0209270_1003148_pt1 | contig 14904 bp, 12 predicted proteins | sample MTBAKSrepl1MetaG_FD_187456 | JGI IMG/M metagenome (GOLD analysis project Ga0209270, IMG submission 187456) | Enrichment culture microbial communities from Arthur Kill intertidal strait, New Jersey, USA, that are MTBE-degrading - MTBE-AKS1... | ecosystem: Environmental > Aquatic > Marine >...
CCCTGCTGCTCTGGGGGGTTTACCTTATCCTTTCCGTCGCGGAAACCATCCTGCTCATGATCGCCGGGATGAACCTTTTCGACGCGCTCACCCACACCTTCGGAACCATGGCCACGGGAGGCTTCTCCCCGAAGAACACCAGTGTCGGCTTCTACCGGAGCCCTGCCGTCGACTGGATCATCACGGTTTTCATGTTCCTCGCCGGAGCCAACTTTACCCTTCATTACTTCGCCCTCAGGGGGAAGCTGTCCGTGTTCTGGAAGGACGAGGAATTCCGTTTCTACACCTGGGTGACCCTCCTGGGAACGGCAACGGTCATGCTCGTCCTCCTGGCGGTCGGCAGTTACGCCTCCATCGGTGACGCCTTGCGCTTTTCCGCGTTCCAGGTCGTCAGCATCCTCACGACGACCGGTTTCGTCACGGCCGATTTCGAAAGATGGCCGACCTACGCGCAGCTTCTCCTTTTGGTCTTCATGTTCGTCGGCGGCTGTGCCGGATCCACGGGGGGCGGCATCAAGAACATCCGGGTCCTCCTCCTGGGCAAGCAGATGAAAACCGAGATCCAGCGCCTCCTGCACCCGCGGGCCGTGCTCCTGCCCCGGGTCGGAGGGAAGATCGTGGAAAGGGAGGCCATCAACTCGGTCGCGGTCTTCTTCATCGTCTACATGGCGCTTTTCGTGGGCGCTTCGCTCGTGATGGCCGGCATGGGGCTGGATCTCGTCTCGGCGATTTCATCGGTGGCCGCGACCCTGGGCAACATCGGTCCCGGTCTCGGGATCGTGGGCCCCATGGACAACTACGCCCTCATTCCCCAGCCGGGCAAGTGGGTCCTCTCCCTTTGCATGCTGCTGGGGCGACTGGAACTGTTCACGGTCCTCATGCTCTTCGTCCCCGGGACCTGGAGGAAATAGGGCCTAAGCCGGGCCGAAAACCCCCGTGCTGAGGTACTTGTCCCCCCGGTCGGGGGACACCGTGACCACGATACCCGGCGAAGGCATCTTTTTAGCGACCTCGAAGGCCGCCGCGACATTGGCACCGGTCGAGATGCCGCAGAAAAGCCCCATGTCGCGGGCCAGCAACCGGGTCGTCTCGAAAGCCGCCTCGTCCGTGACGGCCTGGATTCCGTCCACGATGGACCGGTCCAGGTTTTTCGGAACGAAGTTCGCCCCGATCCCCTGGATGCCATGCGAACCGGCCTTCCCGCCGCCCAGGAGGGGGCTTTTTGCCGGTTCCGCCGCCACGACCCGGACTTCCGGGAAAACCGCCTTGAGGCTCCTGCCCACGCCCGTGAGGGTCCCTCCCGTCCCGACGCCCGCCACGAAAGCATAAGGCGCCCGCCCCTTCAGGGCACCGAGAATTTCGGGCCCGGTCGTGACCTGGTGAGCCCACGGGTTTCCGGGGTTGTCGAACTGTCCGGGCATGAAGGCCCCCGGTATTTCCGCAAGGAGCGAGCGGGCCCGGCTCACCGCACCCGCCATTCCCTCGCCCGCGGGGGAGAGGACCAGTTCGGCCCCGTAGGCGGAAAGAACCGCACGCCTTTCCGAAGACATCGACTCGGGCATGGCCAGGATGACCCGCAGTCCCAGGCCCCTCCCCAGCATGGCCAGGGCGATGCCCGTGTTGCCCGAGGTCGGTTCGACGATCACCGCGCCTTCCGTCAGCTGCCCGGCCAGTTCCGCACGCCGCAGCATGCCCCAGGCCGCCCGGTCCTTGATGGAGCCTCCCGGGTTGCTCCCTTCCATCTTGACCCAGACCTGGGATCCTCCAGCAGCCTCCAGCCGGGCGAAAGGCGTCTGCCCGACCAGTGAAAAGCCGACGAGTTCATCGACCCTGAAACGCATTTCAGGCCACCCCTTTCCTGCCCCTCAAACCGGAGGAACGGCACAGGGCCGTCCTTTCCCGCAGCCTCCAGACCTCCGACTGCAGATCCCTCACGACGGCCTCCAGCGCCTCCACCCTTGCTTCCGCTGCCTCGGCGGGGGAGGGGACCCTGGCTCCCCCGGACTTGACGATGCGGGCGGGAACCCCCGTCACGGTCACCCTGGCGGGGACGTCCTTCACCACCACGCTCCCGGCCCCGACACGGGCGTTTTCCCCCACCGTCACGGGCCCCAGGATGCGGGCACCGCTTCCCACGAAAACGCCCTTCTCCAGGGTCGGGTGGCGCTTCCACCCTTTCTCGTTCCCGGTGGCCCCCAGGGTCACCCCGTGGTAGAGCGTCACGCCGTCGCCCACGACGGCCGATTCCCCGATCACGACCCCCGCGGCGTGGTCGATAAAAACCCCCTTGCCGATCCGGGCCCCGGGGTGGATTTCCGTCCCCGTCCACCAGCGGACGACTAGCCCGAGGAACCGGGGCAGCACGGGAATCCCCAGCCGGGCATGGAGGAAATGGATCAGGCGGTGGGCCGCCACGGCCTGGAACCCCGGGGTGCAAAGAATCACCTCGAGGAATCCGGCAAGCCCCGCGGGGATGGCCGGGTCCCGTTCCCTCACCGCCTTGAAATCGTCAACCAGCGTTTTCCATGCACTCATGGGAAAATCCCCCTCTCGAAAAACAAAAAATCGGGCTGGCCTTGCGGCCAGCCCGATCGTCATTTCGAAACGGGAGTTCTCCTATGGGAGTAACCGGTTGCCCTTGCAGCCCCGGCCGCAGCGAATGGTACCGCCGCGACCCTGCGGGCCGCGGTGGATCAGGAGAGAATCCACCGACAACAACAATTTTTCGGGGCAGACAGACGGGCCATCAAGGCACCTCCTGTGGAAATTTGGGTGAGTATAAGCAAAACGATCCCAAAAAGCAAGACCGCTCTTTTACCGCTTCATTCCACGACCCATTTTTCCAGGTCTTCCCTGAGCCCTGCGACGAGAATCCTGTCGCCCTCTTCGATTACGGTATCCGCCCGGGGGATGAACATTTCCCCCGCCCGGTTCACGTTCAGGACCACCGCGTTGTATCGCGTCCTGAAGTCCAGCTCCATGAGCGTTTTCCCTTCCATCTCCGGAAGAGGCCGGATTTCCCCCACGTGGAAGCGCGAGCCCGGCAACTGGGCGAAGTGGGACAGCCAGGGATGGATCAGCACCAGTGCCAGCCGTTCCCCCATGTCCCTTTCGGGGAAAACGACGCGGTTGGCCCCGACCCGGGCAAGGACCCGGGCATGAACGACGTTCTGGGCTCTCGAAATGACATACGGAACCCCCAGGTCCTTCAGGATCGTCGTCGCCAGGATGCTGGCCTCGATGTTCTCGCCGATGGCCACGACGGCGATGTCGGCCTCCTTGGCCCCAACCTTTGAAAGGGCTTCTTCATCCGTGGCGTCCGCCTGGACGGAGAGGTCCACGACCTCGGCCATTTCTTCGACGTGCTGTCGCGTCCGGTCCAGGGCGATGACCTGGTGCTTCTGCTCCACGAGAGTCCTGCAGACGGCCTGGCCAAACCTCCCAAGCCCCACGACCAGGATGACCTTCTCCTCGTTCTTCACACGGCGTCCCTCCCTAACCCACCGGGATTTCGGCATCAGGATAGGAGATCTTTCCTCTTGCCTCCTGCTTCATGAGGCCGTAAAGGAAGGTCACGATACCCACACGGCCCCAGAACATCAGGAGAATCAGCACCATCTTGCCCCCGTCGCCGAGCCTTGAAGTGACTCCCAGGGACAATCCCACCGTCCCCATGGCCGAAGCGGCTTCGAAAATCAGGGAACGGAACGGGAAAGGCTCGAGCAGGACCAGGGCCATCAGGCCCAGGCCGAGCGTGCCGAGATAAAGGACGATGACCGTGATCGCCGCCTGGATGGTCCTGAAGGAAATGCGCCTGCCCCACAGGTGAACCTCATGGCGTCCCTTGATGGCGTTCCACGTCGAAACCAGCAGGACGGCCATCGTCGTCGTCTTGAATCCGCCTCCAGTGGAACCCGGCGAAGCACCGACGATCATCAAGAGTATAACGATAAAAAGTCCCGCGGAAGAAAAGGTCGCCGGTGCAACCGTGTCGAACCCGGCCGTTCGGGGAGTGATGCTCGAAAAAAGCCCGTTCCAGGCCTTCCAGCCGGAGGACATCGCACCAAGCGATTGATTCCACTCGCAAAGGAGCAGGCCCACGGTCCCGAACAGGACAAGCCCCGCCGTCGTGGACAGGACAAGCCTCGAGTGCACCGAAATCCTTGCCGACCCCCGGAACATCTCCTTCAGTTCGGAAAGGACGATGAACCCGAGCCCTCCCAGTACGACGAGAACCATGACCGTTCCCGGAACGATGATGCTCTCCGAAAACCCTTCAAGGTTCTCGGAAAAAAGGGAAAAACCCGCGTTGCAGAAGGCGCTGACGCTGTGGAAAACCGCATTGTAGAGGGATTGCCCGGGGGAAAGGCCCGCGCGGATGAACCCCCAGTAAAGCGGGATGGCCCCGGCCCCCTCGATGGCGAATGTCAGGACGAGGATCCGGATCAGGAGCCGAACCACACCCGAGGGAGAGTCCAGCCCGACCCCTCCGGCAAAGAACATGCGCTGCCGCAGACCGATCCTCTGCCTCATCAGCAGGGCAAGGGCCGTCGTCGCCGTCATCACTCCGAGCCCCCCGAGCTGTATCAGCAGCAGGAGGGCTGCCTGGGAAGCCGGCGCCAGGTCCTTCCCCGTGTCGACGACCGTGAGCCCCGTCACGCAGACCGCGGAAGTCGCCGTGAAAAGGGCGTCAACGAACCTGAGGGGGCGCGAACCGGCATTGAGCAGCAAAATAGATAGAGTCCCTGTGCAGATCAGCGCCAGGAACCCTATCACGATCTTTCTTTCTATCGGCAGCGAGGTGTACGTCCTGAAAGCTATGGGGCAATCGCCTCCCCGGGTGTCCTGGCAATACCGTTCGGGACACGCTTAAACGGCTCCGGGACAGTGCTCGTCCAACCACTTGTCGGCTTTGCTTGCCCGGGGAAAATTCCCCCCGCCGGAAATGGAAATTCCATCCTTTCCGTCCAATATGACCGAATGATCGGGAAAAATCAAACGCAACCTCCCGTCCGGGTCAAAGGAAAAGGCACAAGTCTCCTTCGCAAGGTCACCCAATGCCACCAGCATGGCTCATCTCTCCCCTTCCCGGCAGAGGTCGTCGACGAGTTCCCCATGATCTCCGGCATGCCGGCATCCTTTATGCCGTGTTGGTTCATCAGGAGTCCCGTTTTCAAGAATTTCGAGGGCCCGAACGAGAGACTCCCTCACGAGCGGCCATCGTTCCCCGGGGACTTCCTCCCTATCGCCCCGTTCGACCAGGGACCGGAGCTCCCGGATCTTGCAGGATCGCGCCAGCGGGTTGGCCCGCAATCCCTCCAGCCTCTCCGGGACGAGAGAACCCCTGCAATGCCCCAGGAGGAAGCACGCCTCCAGGACCTCGCCGCGCAAACCCGCCTTCTTCAGCACCAGGAGGCTGGTTTCGTGACGATGGATCGAGTCTGCCACCCTCTTGATGTCCGCCTCCACCTGCCATCGATCCCGCTTGAGGTTTTCGATTGCCATGCATAGCCCAGGGTCGCGGATCGCCATAGGGACTCCTCCCTTTTTCGGCACATGTGTCCATTCTTCCCATGAGCACACGTTAACAGTGACGGAGTAAAGACTCCGTCAAGAAAGGAGGGGGGCGCGTAAATTTTCCGTAAAGTGCGGCTCTTATTCGGCCGTGAAGCGAAACCCGATGCCGGGTTCCGTGTGGATGAAACGGGGAACGGCGGGGTTGGGCTCGATTTTTTTCCTCAAATTGCTGACGTGGACCCGAAGGAGCTGCGGTTCGCGGTCTTCCGTGTCCCCCCAGATTTTCTCGGCCAGCATCCGGTAGGTCACGACACAATCGATGTTGCGGGCGAGGAGGGCAAGGATTTCGAACTCGGTCTTCGTCAGGGAAATTTCCTGTTCCCCCAGGAGAACCTGTCGCCTTGCCAGGTTGACGGTCAAATCCCCCGCCTGGATCTCCGGAGGCTGCCCGACCCTCGATTCGACCCGCCGCAGGAGGGCTCTCATCCTGGCCAGGAGTTCCCCCGCCGAAAACGGCTTGGTCAGGTAATCATCGGCTCCCAGGTCAAGGGCCTTCACCTTGTCGCTTTCGTTTCCCCTGACGGAAAGGATGAGGATGGGTGCGCCCATCCAGGTTCGCAGTTCCCGGCACACCTCCAGGCCATCCATATCCGGCAGGGTCAGGTCAAGGATGACCAGCTCGGGGTTCGTCTCGATGGCCAGGCTGATCCCTTCGGCCCCCGAGACGGCCAGGCTGACCTCGTATTTCCTCGAGGAAAGGATGGACTTGAGGGCCCGCCTTATGGACTCCTCGTCGTCGATCACAAGAATTCTTGCGTTTTTTTCCGGTGCGCCCATCGAGGTTCACTCTCCCCCCTGCCTGAGACGGCTCGGAGGAAGCACGATGACGAAACGGGCTCCCCTCGGCCGGTTGTCCTCGACCCGTATCGTCCCCTCGTGGACCCGGGCAATCTCCTGCGCTATCGGAAGCCCCAGCCCCGTACCACCGGGAAGCAGGCCCGAAAAGCTGCCGCGGAAGAACTTCGAAAAAACCTTTTCCTTCTCGCCATCGGGAATACCCGGCCCCTCGTCCGAAACCCAGGTTTCGAGCCCCTCTTCAGTCATGCCTGCCCCGACGACCACCGGGCTTCCGGAAGGACTGTAGGACAAGGCGTTTTCCAGGATATGCATCAGGAGCCTTCCCCATTGCTGGAAATCGACCCGTATGAGCGGCAGGCCCTCGGGAAGCTCGACCTTGACACGGTTTCGGTCGCTGCGGTCCAGCCTGAAAAGGACCCCTCCCACGATCTCCCCGGGCTCGACCCATTGCAGGTCAGGCTTCCACGACTCCGCTTCCAGCCGGGACAGGTCCAGGAGCGAGCCGATGGAGTGCCCCAGGCGGTCCAGGTCCTTCTGGACCGAGCCCAGTTCCTGCCTTATTTGCGGGAGATCGAAGGCCAGGTCTCCTTCCAGCAGGCCGGAAATCGTCGCCGTCAGGGAAGAAAGAGGCGTTTTCAGTTCGTGGGAGACCGAGGAAAAAATTGCCGATTTCAGCTTGTCTCCTTCTTTCAGGGTTTCAGCCTGGCGTGCCGATTCCTCCAGGCGGCTCCGTTCGAGGAAGGTCCCGGCCATTCGGGAGGCGGCAAACAGGAGCTGGATTTCGTTCCAGCTGTAGGGCATTTGGTTCCGGCGCTCACCCACGTGCAGTATTCCTTCAAGCCCCGACGAGGAAAGCACGGGAAGAAACACATCGCTCCTCGAAACGGCGGGAAAAACGCGGGAATGGGGGACCGGGTTCCCGCGTCCATCCGGGCGGGTCGCCCGGGAGGCGTCGTAGGCGGGGGAGGCCACGCCCTTGCCGTTTTTTACCACCCAGCCCAGGAAGTCCTCCTCCAGCGGATCCATTTCAAGCTCGGCCTTCATGCCAAACAGCAGCGTCCTCCTGCCGCCGCGTTCCACCAGGTGAAAGCGGGTGAATCGCGGGGAGAAGACACTCTCGATCTCGGCACAAAGCGCTTCAGCCATTTCAAGGGAACCCTGAATGGCGAGAAGGCGTCCGGTCAGCCGGTTGAGGAGCGCCATTTCCCTCTCCTGGGAAACGGCCAGGGCTTCCCGTTCCCTGAGCCGGCCGGAAGTCAGCCCGATCAGGACTCCCACCACCAGGAAAACCCCCAGGGAAATCCAATCCTTCGGGTCATCCACCCGAAAGGTGTTGTAGGGCGGCAGGAAGAAAACATCCCATGCCACGAACGAAGCGAGGGCCGCGGCCAGGGAGGGTCTTGACCCGGCAACCGAGGCAACGACGGAAATGACGAGAAGGTAGAGCAGCGCCCAGTGTCCCTTCCCCAGCAGTTCCCTGCCGGGAAGGAAAAGCAGGGTGGCTGCTCCCACGAGTCCCGGTGCGAAGAGAAACGGATGGTTTTCGGCCCAGCGCCGGATCACCTTGAAGGACATGGCTTCTCCCTATTGAAAGACGTCGGTCTCCATTTCACCGCAGATCTCATCATAAACCTCCGGGCAAGTGAAGCAAAAGGAATCCCGCCGCGAAGATGCCGCCCCGGCTCCTTTCCTGCCTCTGCAAACCTCCCGCCAGGCCCCCTTTTTGGAAAACTCCGCCCGGTGCGGGCCTCGGTCCTTGAGGATGCGGTACAATGGAACCGTAACCTTAAAAAGGCAAGGGAAAGGAGGAGCGTTCCCGGGGCCGCGCACGGCACGCGTGGGCCTGACCTGGGGGGAATTTCATTCTGACCGGTCCGGGCATGACAGATCCGCAAGAAACCGCGGACGAGCCGCAGCCTGCCCGGAGGTCCTCATCGAGGTGAAGGACATGAGCGACACGCGGAAGAAAACCCCCTGGAAGGACGTTCCCGAAGAGCAGTGGAATGATTGGCGCTGGCAAATCGCAAACCGCATCACGACCCGGGAGGCCCTGGAAAAAATCCTCCCCCTGGCCCCCGAAGAGGCCCAGGTCCTGGACAAGAGCCTGAACCGCCTGAGGATGGCGATCACGCCCTACTATGCCTCCCTCATCGACCCGGGAAACCCCGACGACCCCATCCGCAGGCAAGCGGTCCCGACGATCGCCGAAACGGACGTGAAAGCCTACGACCTGCTGGACCAGCAGGCGGAAGTGCACCATTCCCCGGTTCCCGGGCTGACCCAGCTTTACCCCGACCGGGGCATCATCCTGGTGACGGACCAGTGCTCCATGTACTGCCGCCACTGCACGAGGCGCCGGATGGCCGGGGAAACCGACCGGCCCTTCTCCCGGACCCAGATGGAAGCCTGCTTCGACTACATCCGGAAAACCCCGACCTTCAGGGATCTCCTCTTCACCGGTGGGGACCCCTTCACCGTCGACGACGACACGATCGAGTGGCTCCTGTCGGAGGCCGCCAGCATCCCGCACCTGGAGATCGTGCGTTTCGGGACGCGGACTCCCGTCGTCATGCCGCAGCGCATCACGGACAACCTCTGCCGCATCCTGGAAAAATACCCGCCCGTCTGGCTGAACACCCATTTCAACCACCCGAACGAGATCACCCCGGAATCCAAGGCGGCCTGCGACAGGCTCGCCAGGGCCGGCGTCCCCATGGGGAACCAGTCGGTGCTCCTGAAAGGGGTGAACGACTGCCCGTACATCTTCAGGGAACTGAACCAGAAGCTGCTGACGATCCGGGTGCGCCCCTACTACATCTACCAGTGCGACCTCTCGCCGGGCATCGAGCATTTCCGGACGGCGGTGGCCAAGGGAATCCAGATCATGGAATACCTGCGTGGGCACACCTCCGGGCTCGCGGTTCCCTATTTCATCATCGACAGCCCCGGAGGGGGCGGCAAGATCCCGATCCTTCCCAACTACCTCGTCTCCATGTCGGACCGTAAGGTCATCCTGCGAAACTACGAGGGGACCTTTACGACCTACACGGAACCCGAGGATAAGATCAGCCACTGCCCGGAGCATTGCGCCGGGTTCTGCGAAAGGCAGCGGGCCCTTTCCCGGGAAGGGATGATCCCCCTTTTCGAGGGAGAGCGCGTCGCGCTCCAGCCGGAAACAACCGCCAGGAAAAGGCGGACGGAAGGAACGGGGAATTCCTGAGCCCCGCGGGAAATTGAGGGGGGATGCCGGCTTCACGGGGGCATCCCCCCGAAAAAATGGAAGGGGGAACCGGGCATGTTCCGAATCCGAAGGATCTACAGCGACATCCTCCCTGTGAACCGGGAAGCCATACGACAGGTCCAGTCCATTCTCCTCGACCAGTTTCCCGAAATGCGGAAAGAGGAAATCGCGGAACTGCCCGGCAAGCTGAGGCACCAGTTCCGCTACGGCTTCCAGATTGTCCTTGTCGTGGCGGAAGGAACGGGGGGAGAGGTCAAGGGCTTCGCACTCGTGTTTTACGATCCCGTCCTTTCCTTTGCCTGGCTGGACTGGATTGCCGCTGGAAAACTCGAAACCGGGCGCGGTTTCGGCGGTGTGCTTTACGAAAGGGTGCGGGAAGAGGCCCTTTCCCTGGGATGCGTCGGGGTTTTCTTCGAATGCCTGCCGGACGATCCGGCCCTGAGCCGGGACCCGGCCATACGCAGGGAAAATGCGGCCAGGCTGCGCTTTTACGAGCGGTACGGAGCAAGGCCCGTTGCGGGAACGCTTTACGAGACCCCCCTGACGGAAGGGGGCGACAACCCCCCTTACCTCGTCTTCGACGGCCTCGGGCAGGAAAAGCCCCTGCGGCGCCACCTGGCAAGGCGCATCGTTTCCGCGATCCTCACGCGGAAGTACGCCCATCTCTGCTCCCCCGAGTACAACCGCAAGATCGTCAATTCCTTCAAGGACGACCCCGTGCGCCTGCGGCCCCCCCGGTACGGGGCCCCAACCCGGCCGCCGGAGGCACAGCCGGTTCTCCCGGCCGACACGCAAATCCTCATGGTGGTGAACGACCGTCACGAAATCCACCACGTCAGGGAGAGAGGATACGTCGAGTCGCCGGTCAGGGTCAGGGTCATCCAGGATGAGCTCATGAAAACGGGGCTCTTCCGCATCTGCAAGCCAAGGCACTTCAGCGAGGAACCCATTCGGGCCGTGCACGACGGCGGGTACTGCGACTACCTGCGGAGGGTCTGCAGGAACGTGGAAGCGGGGCGCTCGGTCTACCCCTATGTTTTCCCGATCCGCAACTCGGCGCGCCCCCCGCGCGAACTCCCCCTGCGGGCCGGCTATTACTGCATCGACACTTTCACTCCCCTGAACGCGAATGCCTATCTTGCCGCCCGGCGGGGAGTGGACTGCACCCTGACCTGCGCGGGCGAGATCCTGAAGGGGACCAACCTGGCCTACGCCCTCGTCCGGCCGCCGGGACACCACGCGGAGCGACGGGTTTTCGGCGGGTTCTGCTACTTCAACAACGCCGCGGTGGCCGCCCATGAACTGAGCGGTCACGGGACCGTCGCGGTCCTCGACCTGGATTACCATCACGGGAACGGCACCCAGGACATCTTCCTCGACCGGCCGGACGTGCTCACCGTGTCGATCCACGGGCATCCGCGCTTCGCCTATCCCTATTTTTCGGGTTTCGCGGAAGAAACGGGGGAGGGTCCCGGGAAAGGTTTCAACCTGAACCTTCCCCTGCCCGAAAAGGCGGATGGACCCGTCTACGAGGAAAAACTGGAGAAAGCCCTCAAGAGGATCAGGGCCTTCTCCCCGAAGTTCCTGGTCGTCTGCCTCGGCCTCGATACGGCAAAGAACGACCCGACCGGCTCCTGGTCGCTAACGGGCCGCGACTTCGAACGGAACGGCCGCCTCGTCGGCAGCCTCGTCCTGCCGACACTGGTCGTGCAGGAGGGGGGCTACAACACCCGTGTCCTGGGAAGCAACGCGGCCCATTTTTTCCGGGGCCTCTGGAGAGGTTTTCACAACGCCTGACCCGTTCAGGCGCCTTGCCTTGACAGCCGGTCGAAAACCCCGGCGAGCAAGCGGGGAACCACCTCGAGGGAATACCTGATTTCAAGGCGTTCGGTCTTTTTGTGGCTGTCCTTCCCCGCGGGGGCGATGTTCGCCACCGGGACGTCCAGCTTGAACAGGTCCTCGGCTGAAAGCCTGAAAACGGTTCCCCATCCGGGAAGGTTCCTGGAAAGGGATTCCATGTCCTCCCCCGTCCCCTGGTACCCGAAGAAACTCAGGTCCGAAACGCCCCCGAAGTAATCGTTCACGTCGATCCTGACCCCGTAATTTTCCGCGCCTTCACGGACCGCCCATTCAACAGCGCGGACGAGATCCGCTTCCAGGGGAGTCTTTCCCGTGGTGACCCTCTGCGGATAGTAGGGCGGGAGGAAGCCGTACACCGCCAGCGGACCGGCGAGCCCGGAAATCCTGAGGACCTCTTCCGCAACCGCGATGCAACGGTCCTGTTCCTCCATGCCCGCGGGCAGCCTTTCGACGAACACGCCCAGGTCCCTGTCGAAGCCGGGACCCGCTTTTTCCCTCGCGGTTCCCTCCAGCTCGGAATAGGACATGACCTTCCCGTGCCACTCACCCCTGGGGGGCCACTGGCCGATGTTCTCACCGTAGCGGATATAGGCATCCCTGACCTGCCGAAGGGACCTGTCCAGGGCCTCCCTGGAGAACCTCTCCAGGGCTTTCAGGATCTCCTTGGGCATCCTGTGGACCGGGTTGAGGTTGACGTAGGCGGCTGCCGTCTGCGGAAGAGTCCCCGAGTAGGTGTTCCTCAGGTCCTTGAGCTTGAGGCATCCCATGGGCGAGAAGGTATCCCGCGGGGAACGGTCGGTCAGGGAATCGTTCCCCTCCAGCAGGACCGCCAGGTGGGCGGCGGGGAGGATGGCGTTGAAACCCTCGAAATAGGCCGTGCTGTGGGAGGCCTTGCCCGCAAAGAGGAAAAACAGGTTGTGCTTTCCGGCCGAGCCCAGGGAGAAGCAGTGGTTCCGCCCCTGGGAAAAGCCGGGGTCGGAAGGCTCGGTGTTCAGGCAGGCAACGAAATCGAGGTCCTCCTGGAGGGCGCTCAGGACCGGCACGGCTGCCCGCATCCCCCCGGAGCTGATCTCCTCGTCGACCAGGGCGAGGAAAAGCAGGTTCGCGCCCATCGACGAAGGGTCGGCGGAGCGTTCCGCCACGAGGCCCATTCCCAGGGCCACGCCGGCTTTCATATCTCCCACGCCCCGGCCGAAAAGGAAGTCCCCGCTTTCGAGGTCCGCCCGGACTTCCGGGGGCAAATCCTCACGCGCCATCCTGGCGGCAAGGGCGACAGGGTCAAAAGCCAGGTCAGCCAGGTTGCCGTATGGCTCCGATCCGACAACGTCGGCATGGCCGATCACGACGATCGTTTTCCGCGTCGCGGGTTTTGCCCGGACCAGGGCCATCACGCTTTTTCGGCCCATGGCGTCTTCGGGAATGGGAATGAAGCGAAGATCGTCGGGATGTGAACGGAAATAGGGGAGAGCCCGCAGGGACTCCTCGATCTTATCGGCGATTTCGACCTCTCCCGGGGTCAGGGAAACGCTCCTGACCTTCACCAGGTCGAGGAGAAGGCGATAGAGGCCATCGGGAGTGTTTTCAATCGTCCAGGTCATCGCCGACCACTCCCGCGGATCATCGAAAACTGTAGACGGGGACTAGAATCCGTTGCAATACGGGGAACACCAGACTCTTCCAGGGGGATGGCTGTGCGCGTCGCGCGCATGGGATTCACCTCTTTTTGCCGACAAGGTCGACTCCCTTTCCCGGTCTCTTGCGGGAAAGGGTGCACCTCCGGCCAGAATAGGTTTCCCCCCGGGTCAGGCCCGCTCCATTTTCTGCGGCCCCGGGAACGCTCCTCCTTTTCCTTGCCTTGAAAACGATCCACCCTATTTTAGCGCAACCTCGCCCTGCCCCTACGCCAGGATCCGGGTGATGAGAGGAGGCAGGACCAGGAAAATCGTGAAAAGGCGCACCAGGTGGAGCAGGCTCACGCGCAGGGGGTCCGCGCCCAGTTCGTCCGCGATGGAGGCCAGCTGGGTGATCCCGCCCGGGCAGGTGGCGATGAGACAGGTCATGAGGTTCCACCCCGTGCTTTTCCTGACCATGAAGGCCAGGAGGATTCCCCAGGCCACCATGGCGACGGTCACGGCAAGTGTGGGCAGAAGCATGGCCCGAAGGATCCCGATGACCTCCGGGGTGACGTTCAGGCCGATGAGAGCCCCGAGGCCAACCTGGGCCGCCGTCCGGCAAACGACGGGGAGCGGGCGAAGCCGAAATCCCAGGACCGAAACGAACCCGGTCATGGCCATGGCGCCCACGAAACCTCCCGCCGGAAGTCCCGCCCTGGAACCGGCAAGCCCTCCCAGGACAGCCAGCGCCAGTGCAAACGCCATTTCCCGGACAGGCCTGTCCGAAGGCCTATCGCCACCGGGCCGAAAAGCCGCCTCATCCCGTTTCTCCTGCCGGTCTCCCATGCGCCGGCTGATCCAGGCCGACAGGAAGGGCATGCCGACAAGGACGGCCGCCAGGCGGAAAAACTGCATCAGCGCCACGAGGGCGGCATTGGCATTCAGGGTCAGTGCCAGGAGGCTCATCTCCGCGATCCCTCCCGGGACGGTGCCCAAAAGGGAAGTGGGAAGATCCAGGCCGAACCACCTCGTCATGAGCCATCCGAGCAAAAGGGGAAGGAGAAGCCACCAGACTCCGGCCAAGAGGGCGACCGGGGCGCTTTTCCTGAACTCGGAACGGGCTTCGCGGGTGACCCGGACGCCGATGAAAAGCCCCAGGGTGACCTGGAGAACCAGGTTGGCCCCCAACGGAACATCCGGCAAGCCCCATCCCTTCACGGCAATGAAACCCGCGGAAACCATGGCCCCTATCATGGCCGAGGCCGGAACGCGGAAAAAGCGAAACATAAGCCAGCCCGGGACTCCAATGGCAAAAAGATGCAGGAAATCGATCAACCAGTCCATCCCGACCCTCCCCGATGCTTCCTGTGAATTGTAACAGCCCGCCAGAAAGCTGTCTCATGGTGCGAGGCCAGCCATAGAGTCACGGACTGCGGGACTCCCAGGCCCCGGTCACCCGGACCCCGCCCGGGGCCTGATCGAACTCGATGGCCCCAACACGCTTTCTGCCACCCTTAAAACCCGGGCTTCGGGGTAAACTTGTAACATCAAGCCAGGCCAAACCATCCGCAATTTCGATGCGAAGGGGGAATTTCACCCATGGAAATGATGATCGACGCCCGGGGAAAACCTTGTCCACAGCCGGTCGTCCTGGCCCGAAAGGCCCTGGAACAGGGGGTTTCCAAAGTCGAGATCCTTGTCGACAACGCCGTTTCCGCTTCCAACGTCAAGCGCTTCCTGGAGGGCCAGGGGTTTTCCGTCACGGAAGAACTGCATGGTGCAGATTTCATCCTCAGGGGAGTCGGGTCCCCAAAC
>Ga0209270_1003149_pt1 | contig 14904 bp, 13 predicted proteins | sample MTBAKSrepl1MetaG_FD_187456 | JGI IMG/M metagenome (GOLD analysis project Ga0209270, IMG submission 187456) | Enrichment culture microbial communities from Arthur Kill intertidal strait, New Jersey, USA, that are MTBE-degrading - MTBE-AKS1... | ecosystem: Environmental > Aquatic > Marine >...
GGTCGCCCCGGACCCGCAGGCCGATTTCCATCATGTCCCCGCATTCGCCCTGGGGCGCGCCATATCCGTCGGGATCGGACATCAGCCCCACGTTTTGAGGGGTCAGGGCATGGGCCAGAAATTCCGGCGAGTACCCAGCCCTGGTTTGATCTTCGGTTTCTTTACCGGTCTTGGTCATTTTTCCCGCCACGTTTATCCGGAGCAATAAAGCTCCGCTTTTTTCTAAAATATTTTTATCAGACCGGCGGGTGATAGTAAAGTCCTTGACGGGTATTTCGGGAACCATTCCCCGGAATTTTACTCGCTTAACAGGGAAATTTTCAGCCTTATCCCGTCAGCCGCCATTATCGGCCGATCCGACGATCTCCACCCGCCAGCGGCTGTTTTGATTGGAAACGTGAAGGGGTATTTCCAGGGTCCGGGTCAGGAGAACGTCGGTCATGATCTCCGCCAACGGCCCGGCGGCCAGGACCCGGCCCCGATGGAGAAGCAGGCCGTGAGAAAATCCGGGGGTGATCTCTTCGACCCGGTGAGTGACCATGATCAGGGTCGGGCCGGCCGGGTCGGCGGTCAGCCGGGCCACCAAGGTCAGATATTTCTCCCGTGAGGCCAGGTCCAAGCCGGCGCAGGGTTCGTCGAGAATGAGAAGGCGCGGCCCGGGCAGCAGGCTGCGGGCCAGGAGAATCCGCTGTTTTTCACCGGAGGAAAGATCGATAAATTTCTGGCTTTTCAGGGAGGCCAAGCCAAGGTCTTCCAGAAAGGCTTCAGCCCGGTCGATAACCGCCGCTGAAGGGTTTTGGTGGAGCCCGAAAGTGGCGTAGGCCCCCGAAAGGACCACTTCCAGGGCCGTGTCCCGGCCGGGGATTTTTTCCACCAGGGCCGCCGAAACCCAACCCAGGCCCCGGCGCAGCTCCCGCAAGTCAACCTGGCCGAAGCGCTCGGACATGACCCGGACCTCTCCGCGGCTCGGCCAAAGATAACCACTCAGAATTCTTAACAACAGGGTTTTACCCGCCCCGTTCCGACCCAGAACCGCCCAATGCTGGCCCCTGGTCACCGTCCAGTTGATGTTTTCCAAAAGGGGACGGTCCCGCCAGAGATCGACGTTGGTCAAGCTGACGACAGTCCGGTCTTCGGAGTAACGGATCTGAATATCTTTTGTTTTCATTTTTTATCAGGAGGAGGCCTTCCCGCCTTTCATCTCACCCTGCTTTTCCGGCCGGTCGGATCGACGAACCGATCAGGGACGCGGCGCTGTTTCTTTCCTCGGCGAATCCGACCAAATTGTCAAGTTCAAACTCTTTTTACGACAGAAATGTAAGTTTTATTTAAATCACTCCATATTCCTAAATAATAATATGCTTATATTTATATGAAAATTAATTTGACTAATTGGCATATCCCTTGCTCGGGTGTCTTAAGACCATCGGGAAGCCCCCGGAGCACACCAAGCTTTCAAAAGGGAGGAGAAAGAATTTATGAACACGGGAGACACTGGTTTTCTACTGGTCTCGGCCGCCCTGGTCATGCTCATGACCCCGGGCCTGGCCCTGTTCTACGGCGGCATGGTCCGAAGCAAGAATGTTTTGGGCACCATCATGCATAGTTTCGTCTGTCTGGCCCTGGCCAGCCTGGTCTGGGTTATCTGGGGCTACAGTCTGTCCTTCGGCGGCGACCTGGGCGGGATCATCGGCGGATTAGACTATTTAGGTCTCAAGGGCGTGGGGGCGGAGCCCATCGAGGCCTTTCCGACCGTGCCCCATTACGCCTTCATGATCTTTCAATGCATGTTCGCCGTCATCACTCCGGCCCTGATCACCGGGGCTTTCGCCGAACGGATGAAGTTCAGCACCTTTGTTGTTTTCATCATCCTCTGGGTCACCTTGGTTTACGCCCCGATGTGCCATTGGGTCTGGGGCGGCGGCTGGATGGGGTCTCTGGGCGCCTTGGACTTTGCCGGCGGGGCCGTGGTGCACATGAGTTCCGGGGCTTCGGCTTTGGCTGCGGCCCTGCTTATCGGTCGGCGCCGGGGCTACGGCCACGAGGCCTTTATTCCTAATAACCTGCCCATGACCATCCTGGGGGCCGGTCTGCTCTGGTTCGGCTGGTTCGGATTCAACGCCGGCAGCGCCCTGGCCGCCGACGGCCTGGCCGCCAGCGCCTTCGTCACCACTCATATCGCCGCGGCGGCCGCGACCCTGTCCTGGCTGGTGGCCGAATGGTCCCATCGCGGTCAGCCCACCACCCTGGGCGCGGCCAGCGGGGCGGTGGCCGGCCTGGTGGTCATCACCCCGGCCGCCGGCTTTGTCGGGCCCATGTCCGCTTTGGTCATGGGTCTTATCGGCGGGGCTGTATGTTACGGCGGGGTCATGCTCAAGTCCAAGTTCGGCTATGACGACGCCCTGGATGTGGTCGGCATTCACGGTCTGGGCGGGGCCTGGGGAGCACTGGCCACCGGGCTCTTCGCTTCCACCGCCGTCAATCCCAACGGAGCCGACGGCCTCTTTTTCGGTAATCCGGCTCAACTCGGCATCCAGGCCGTCTCGGTGGCCGGCACAATTGTCTTCTGTTTTGTCATGACTCTGGTTATACTCAAAGCCCTGGACCTCATTATGGGCCTGCGGGTCAGCGGTGAAGACGAAGTCAGGGGTTTGGACCTGAGTCTGCACAGCGAAACCGGGTACACTCTGACCTGATACCTAAATTTTTGAGGAGCAAGGCCGATGAAAAAAATTGAAGCCATTATCAAGCCGTTTAAACTGGAAGAGGTCAAGGACGCTCTGGCCGCCCTGGGCATCGAGGGCATGACCGTGACAGAAGTCAAGGGCTTCGGCCGGCAGAAAGGCCACAAGGAAATCTACCGCGGGGCCGAATACGTCGTTGATTTTCTGCCCAAGATCAAGATCGAAATCGTGGCCGACGAGGCCAAGGTCGAACAGATCGTGGCCGCGATCCAGCAGTCGGCCCATACCGGCAAGATCGGCGACGGCAAGATATTCGTTCTGCCGGTGGAAGAGGCCGTGCGCATCAGGACCGGTGAAAGAGGGATTGATGCGATTTAATATCAGGTTTCATTCATTTCGCCGTTCCGTCGAATGAGTTTGAGCGGGTCCTCTTTGCTGTAGTCCGGCGTCTATTTACCCGCGGGAATAGACGCCGGCGGAATTGTTTGAATAATGCCTTGAGGCGGCAATAAAATCGAGTGATTCGGGAGGTACTTGAAATGACAAAATTCTTGTTCGTGATGACCAAAGGTTTCGAAAAGGCGGGCGGAGCGACCCGGGCTTTTCAGTTCGCCGCCATCGCCGTGGAAAAAGGTCACCCGGTCGAGGTTTTCCTGATCGACGACGCCGTTCATTGGGCCCAGCTCGGCATGGCCGAAGGCATCCGCTCCACCACGGGCGAGCACCTCAAGGACCTCCTGGACAAACTTACCGCGGCCAAGACCCCGATCCATGTCTGCGAGGCTTGCGCGAGTAAAAGGATGATCGACATTGACGATCTCGTTCCCGGGTCTCAGATCAGCAGCGGCTCCCTGCTGGTCGACAAAATGGTCGATCCGGAATACAAGGTTTTTACTTTTTAAAGCCAAGCCGGTCCAATTAATCCGCTTCACCCGAAGGAGACGGCGACGGCAAAATCCAGGCCCGGCGGACCGGGCCTCGGCCTTGATTGAAAAAACAATCCGGAGTCGGTGCCTCGAATCCAGTCAGCCGCCGGCCTTGATCGTCAGGTCCGCCCGGCGGTCCTTATCTCTTAGAATCAGCCAACAACTCCCGGCTTCCCGGACCGGTCGGATCCAGGGGGCGACTCCGCCGATCTTGCCGGCCGGGTTTGGACTGTCCCGCCCCGTAATATAGAAAAAATCTATTTGACATATAGGTAACTATAATATATTGATACCTCCGTTGATAAATTATCTTGGTTGGAGGAAATTATGGCTTCCCAATACGAAGAAATGTGGCGCGGATTAGGCTTGGATTTAGCCGCCCATGACCAGTTGCTCCAAGTTCTGGGCCAAGGCTATCAGCAAATTTTTCTGGCCCAGTCCAACCGCCCGCAAGGCATGGACTATTTCAATTTCGTCATGTCCGAGGTGCATGGTTTAAGAATCAAGGAGCTTGTGGACGGGAAAAAAGAAGGGACCAAGGTGGTGGGTTCTTATTGTGTTTTTGTTCCGGAGGAGATTGTGCGGGCCGCCGGGGCCACCTTGGTCGGACTTTGTTCCGGGGCCGATTTCGCCGTCGAGGAAGTGGAAAAACTCTTGCCCCGTAACACTTGCGCCCTGATCAAGTCATCCTTCGGCTTCAAGCTGGGCCGGGTCTGCCCCTACCTGGAATCGGCCGACCTGATCGTCGGGGAAAACACTTGCGACGGGAAAAAGAAATCTTACGAGGCTTTGGAAAAGCTGGTGTCCAACCTGTACGTCATGGACTTGCCCCAGGTCAAGTCTTCCGAGGGCCGGGCCTTGCTCAAGGCCGAGTACTGGCGATTCAAGGAAGCCATGGAAGAACTAGCCGGTAAGGCCATCAGCGCCGCGGACCTTAAAAGGGGCATCAAGATTGCCAATGACAAGCGCCGGGTTATATCCCGTCTGTCCAATCTGAGAAGTAACAATCCGGCTCCCATTTCCGGTCTGGATGCCCTGCTGATCAACCAGGTCTATTTTTACGACGATCCGGTTCGGTTCACCGAAGCGGTCAACAAAATCTGCGAAGAACTGGGGGAGAGGGTCAGAAAGAACGAAGGCGTGGTTCCTAAGGAGGCTCCCCGGATACTGATGTCCGGCTGTCCCATGGCCGTGCCCAACTGGAAGCTGCCCTGGATCATCGAGAGCGCCGGGGCGGTCATTGTCGGCGAGGAATCCTGCGTCGGCGAGCGGGGAACTCGGAACCTGGTGGCCGAGGACGGCGGGACGGTGGAAGAGTTGATGGAGGCCATTGTGGACCGATATTTCAACATCGACTGTGCCATCTTCACCCCCAATCCCGACCGGGCCAAACACGTGGCGGAAATGTTCCGGGGCTATAAGGCCCAAGGGGTGATGCACTACAGTCTCCAGTTCTGCCAGCCTTACCAGATTGAATCCATACCCCTGGAAAAATTACTCGAAGACCAGGGTCTCCCCACTTTGCGCCTGGAAACGGATTACAGCCAGGAAGACATCGAGCAGATCAAGACCCGGGTCGAGGCCTTCCTGGAGATTTTGAGATAGGGTCCTTTTCGGACAGAGTTGAGAATTGCGGAAGAAATGGGCGGCCGGGGCGGTTTTGGGGGACCGCCCCTTTTCCATGCTTTAGAGAAGCAAGGCCGGAAGATCGGAAAGTGATCGCCGGTCGGTTGAGGAGAGACCATTGGCTCTGGCGGGATTGGATATCGGCTCGCGCACCATCGAGTTGGTCTTGATGGAGAACAACGAACTGGTCCTTTTTCGGCGGGAGAACACCACCTATGACCCCCTGGGCCAATGCCGGAGAATGCTCGACGGCCTGTCCTGGGATCGGCTGGTGGCCACCGGTTATGGTCGCCAACTAATCGCCCGGCACCTGAAGGCCGCAACGGTTACGGAAATCCAGGCCTACGCCCTGGGGGCCCGGTATCTCTTTCCCGAGGGCCGATCCATCCTGGACATCGGGGGCCAGGACACCAAGGCCATTTCGTTGACCGCTGAAGGACGGGTGACCAAGTTCGAGATGAACGACCGCTGCGCCGCCGGCACGGGCAAATTTCTCGAATTCATGGCCTCGGGACTGGGTCTGTCCCTGGAAGAATTCGGTCCTTTCGCCCTGCGGGGCAAACCCGGAACCACCATCAACAGCATGTGCACCGTCTTCGCCGAATCAGAGGCTACCTCGCTCATGGCCCGGGGACTCCCGGCCGAAGATATCGCCCTGGCCCTGCACCAGTCCGTGGTCAAAAGGTCCCTGTCCATGCTCAAACGGGTCGGATTGGCGCACCCGCTGGTCTTTGCCGGCGGAGTGGCCCGTAACCCTTGCCTGGTCTGTCTGATCGAGGCGGCCCTTGAAGGCGAGGTCATAATCCCGGAAGAACCGGACCTGGTCGGGGCCGTCGGCGCGGCCCTTTACGGCGGGCGCAATCAATGAGTCTTTAAAAAATGCGCCCGGCCGATTATGACCAGGCGCACCGAAAAAATATACGATCAAACCCGTCTAGCGCCGCGCCGCCGTCCTGAAGCGGGTGGTGCGCAGCTTGATCGTTTCCGGAGCCAGAACCCGTTTTTCCGGGGCGGGCAGTTGTTTCAGCCGGGCGGTGAAGGTGGGGTGAGTGCCCAGCCAGGCGTTCAGGCTCTTGTCCTGGCCCTGCTCCCTCTGCTGCATGTAAGAGGCGAAACGCCGCAAGGCCCCCGGCTCGTACCCGGCCCTGGTGGCGTAAGTCTGGCCCAGCCGGTCGGCCTCGTATTCCATGGGCTGGGTATAACCCACGTTCATCAGGGTGTCCAGAACGCCGTCCGTGGCCTGACCGAAAAGGTCCAAGAGTTTCTGGTCGACCCCGCCGTGCTTGGCCCCTTCCTGGGCCGTGATCACGGCCACCTGTTTCCACAGATCGCCCTTGATGCTCTTGAGAGAATGTTTGGCGCAGACGTGGCCGATTTCATGGGCCAGGACCGCGGCCAGTTCCTCTTCGTCCTTCACGCTCTTGAGCATGCCCCGGGTGATGAAGACGTACCCGCCGGGCGCGGCGAAGGCGTTGACCTCATCGGTGTCGAGCACGGCGAAATGAAAGGGCAGGTCCGGACGGTCCGAGACCATGGCCACCCCGGCCCCGACCAGGTTGATGTATTTATAAAGCTGAGGATCGTTATACAGCGGGTATTTGGCCAGCAGGCGGGCCGAGACGCTGCGGCCCAGGTAAATTTCCTGCTCCTGGGTGATCTCCTGGGAAGCCTTGACCGCGGCTTCGCCGATCCGGGTGGCGCTTTGCAAGGCGGCCACCGGGTCACGGGAAATGGAATCGCTGACCGAGGCGCAGGATGAGGCCAAGGCCGCCAGACCAAACAAAACCAAGAAAAGGCTCAAGCGGGATTTCATCGGCCACCTCCCATCGGTCCGACCACGCCCGTTTTCTGGAAGGTTTCCAGTTCGGCCAGGGTGAAAGGCGGCTGCTGGAGCCGGTCCACTATCTGAATCTGGGCCTGGAGGTTGTTTTTCGAGACATAGGCTTCTTCGGTCGGGCGGTCGAAGCCTTTGAAACCGGCGGTCTTGTCCAGCTCGGAAGTGTCGGCCTTGCCGACCAAGGAGGCCAAGGGGCCGGGGGACTTGGCTTTTTGGGGGGCCAGGGCCTGGCCGAAGACCCAGCCCGGACCCTTGGGCGTCTTGACCTGGTACCAGCCGCCTTCCTGACCGATCACCTCCAGGGCGTCGCCTTTTTGAGCGGAAAAAACGGTCGGATAATAAGCCCCCCGGCCCTGCTTGATGTCCACCTTGGTCCTTTGGACGTAAAGGGTCTCGGCCCAGGCCGCTCCCCCGGCCAAACCGAGCAGAATCAAGGTAAAGATCAGGGCCGGCATCGGTATTCGCGCTTTCATCTGGCACCTCCCTTCAAGCTTCTTCCAAAATATTTCATTTGGTGGTCATTGTAAAGCACCGATCCCAGTCCGGGGGCGGCGGATTTTTCCGGTAGATGCGGCATCGTTCCACATAGGTTTGCGCAGGCCCATCCCGGGCATCAAGGGCCAGAGCCTGGAGGAAGGCCGCCTCGGCCTGGACGAAATCCATCTCCCGGTACAGGGTCAGCCCGGCCAGGAAGGCGTCCCGGACCTGGGATTTTTGAGGGGACAACCCGCCGGCCCTGGCCAGAAGCTCATAAACCCGGATCGGCTCGGTCTTGCCCTTGACCCGGAGCAGGTCCAGCTCCCTGACCTCCACCCGGTCCTTGACTTCTTCGTAGGTGGACTGGCTGATCATGATCCAGGAGCCGTAAGCCTTGTTGGCCCCTTCCAGCCGGGAAGCCAGGTTGACCGCGTCGCCCATGACTGTGTAGTCGAAACGTTCCTCCGACCCCATGTTGCCCACGATCATGGGTCCGGTGTTCAGGCCCATGCGGACGTGCAGTTCCGGCAAACCGTCGGCGACGACCTGGGCCCGGAATTCGGCCATGGCCGCCTGCTGGTCCAGGGCGGCCAGGCAGGCCCGCAGGGCGTGATCGGGTTGATCCAGGGGCGCTCCCCAAAAGGCCATGATGGCATCGCCCTCGAATTTGTCCAGGGTGCCGCCCTGGTCAAGGATGATCTTGGTCATTTGGCTGAGGTAGCGGTTGAGCAGGTTGACCAGGTCTTCGGGTGAGAGTGATTCGGAGATGGTGGTAAAGCCGGCCAGATCGGAGAAAAAGGCGGTCATGACCCGGCGGGAGCCGCCTAAAGTCAGGAGTTCGGGTTTTTCCAGGACCTCGGCCACCACCTGGGGGCTGAGGTACCGGCCGAAGGCCCCCCGGACCGCCCTCTTTTCCCGACCTTCGCCGTAATAATTGATCAGGCCGGCCAGGATGAAGACGCCGGCCTGGCCGCCGACCGGGGAGACCAGGTCCAGCCAGAGATTGTGCCGGAAGGCCAGGACGCCGCCGGCCAGGTACAGACCGGCCAGGGCCAGGCTCAACACGGCCCCGGTCCAAACGGACCTGGTCAGGACGGCCGCGCCGAGGGTGGCCAGGAGCAAGGCGGCGGTCAATAAACCCCGGACCGGCCGGGAGGCCCGGCGGAGAAAATCTCCGGCCATGAGATTGTTCAGAAAGGCGGCGTGAATCTCGACGCCGGGCAGGGCGTCGGCCACGGGCGTGGACCGAAGATCGTACAGGGCGGCGGCCTTGGCCCCGATAAAGACGATCTTGTCCTGGAGTTTCTCCGGCGGGACCAAGGGCTTTCGGCCCATTTCGATCTGGGCGGCCGATTGAATCACGGCCGCGAAATTGATTTCTTCATAGGTGCCCGGGCCGCCGTAATATTTGATCAGGACCTTGCCCCGGTCGTCGAGGGGCAGAAGTATGTCGCTGGCCTGAAGGCCTTCATCGATCTGGACGATCTTTTCTTCATTATTGATTTTCAAATAAATGCTTAAGGCCAGGGTGGTAAAAACCTTGTCCCGAAAAAAAACCAGGGGCCGGAGGCGTCTGACCACGCCGTCGGCTTCCGGCTCGATGTTGATGACCCCCAAGCCCCAGGACGCTTCTTCCAGGGGGGCGATGGGCGGGGTGACGTCCTGATATTCAGCCGGCCGGGGTCCGCCCTGGTATTCATAGGCGATTCCCCTGGCCTTCAGCCGGTCCAGGACGGCCTCATCAACCGACGCCCCCTCCGCTTTAGGCTGCTCATGAAACATCAAGGTCTGAAAGACCCGGCCCGAGGCGGTCATGGCTTCGGCGAAGGCCTGGTCGTCGTTGTAATCATTGGCGAAGACCGACGGTTCCGAATAGGTGGCGTCAAAGACGATGGCCCGGACCCCGGCCGCCGCTAGAAACTGAACGACCCGGCCGTAAAAGTCCCGGGGCCAGGGCCAGCCGATGTTCATCTCCCGGCGAAAGGCGTCGATGCTCTTCTGGTCGATATAGACGATAACGATATCCCGGCTTAACCGGCTTTTATCCGGAAAATGACGGTGCAGCCAGTCCAGACCGCGATATTCGACCAGGTCCAGCCGTCCGGTCAGTAGAAACGGGAGCAGGAGCAACAACAAACCGGACCAGCCGAAGATTCCCCATACCAATCGCCGCCGCCGGGAAACGATCCGTCCGGTGATCATGGAGGCCTCACAGGTAATCGGCCATATTCAGCAGTTTGGGATCAAGATCGGCCAGGAGCAGGTCAAAATCCTGGGTTTGAAGCTTCAAATTTTCCCAGGCCGCCTGAGACAGGGGCGGCACAAAAGGATCGCCGCTGAATCCGAACCCCCTGGCCCGGATGACGATGTCGGCCAGATGAACGATGGCCGTCTGTTCCGGCGCCCCCTTGGCTCGGTCCGGCTGATGGTGATAGCGCATGGGATCGGACAGGGCCAGCGGCAGGTTCCAGTGTTCGGACAGCCACAGCCCCACGTCGCTATGGGTGAAGTCCAGGATTTCTCGTTCGGCCTCATAGAAAGAGATTTCCCTTTCCTTGGCCAGGTCAAGAATTCGGGCCGTCTCTTCCGGGACCTGGAGGCTCAGGACCACCTTGCCCAGATCATGCAGCAGTCCGGCCACCAGGATTTCCTCGGTGTCGGGCCGGTTCAGGCGTCTGGCGATGACCCCGGCCGCGGCGGCGCAGCCGATGGAATGTTCCCAGAGGCCGACCATGCTCTGTTTCATCATGTCGAAGACGGAAGAAGTCAGGACCAGGCCCTTGACCACGTTGAAGCCCAGGATGACCAGGGCCTGGGTGATGGAACTGATTTTCCGGGACATGCCGAAAAAAGGCGAATTGGCCATGCGCAAAACCTTGGCCGAGAGGACCTGGTCCTGGGCGATGAGACGGGCCACATCGGCCGAAGAAGTCTTGGGATTTTCGACCATCCGGGATATTTTCTGGACGATGCCCGGCAGGGTCGGCAGGTTCTTGATCCGTCTGATCTGTTTTTTGACTTCGCCCTGGTCTTTCATGGTTCCGGCTCGTGAAGTCTTTTGAGCAAGGTTTTTTTCAGCTCGATCAGAACCGGGTCGGAACGGACGCGGACAAAGCGGGCCTCAAGCCGGGCTTCTTCCCCGGCCAGCCGGGCGGCCCGTTCTTCCGGGGATTCCGCTGAAGATACTTCGATGGGCAGGGTCTCGAAGTTAAGACGCTTGAGCAGGCGGAGCAGGGCTTCGGTGAGCGGGGCGCCTTTTTGGCACAGCAGGACCCCGTCGTCACGGACGATCTTTTGAGCCAGGATCATGCCTGGCTGGGCCTGGTCCAAAGGAATTCTTTTCAATGGAAAGGCCTGCCGGTTCGACCATTGTGTTGCCCTCTGAATATTAACATACTAACCATGACACCGCAAGACTCGGCCGCCTCATGGATGAACCCCCTCATCGAGATACATCCCTCATCGGTCAATTCATCTGCTACATACATCGGTCATATCATGTGCTATCGACACCCGCCTCTTACCCGCTTGGCGGTCTTTGGGTTTTGTGCTAATCTTTTATCAGTCCTTCGCGTCCGGTTGCTCGTCCGCCCGAAAACCGATGTATTCAGCCCCGCCCTTATGTTCGGAGCTTCCTGTCAAGACCGGGGCCAAAAACATCCGGCTTTGGGGGATGAGATAAGGCAGAGCATATAACCTTTCTATCTCCCGCGGTTTTCGGACCGGGGTTTAAAGGTGAGTTTGAACCATGACCAATTTTTCCCAAAAACACCCCAAAATGACCACTTTTTACTTGATGAATCCCAGGACCGACCTCCGCCACCAGCTCGTGGGTCACTCACGCTGGAAAAAGCCGGTCCTGTTCATCCCGGCCCTGGCTTCGGAGTTCACCGACCCTGAAACCCGCCCGGTCTTTGAAAATATCATTCACCAACTGCGGCTGGCCCGGTATTTGGACAAGATCATCATCGGCGTGGATCAGGCCGGCGAGGGGGAAATCGAATTCCTTCGGCAAATTCTGACCAGTAAGGGTCTGAAGAACTTTTTCATCCAATGGAACGACGGCCCGGGATTTTCTTCGATATATGATCGTCTAGACCTGGCCGGGCTGGACCTGTCGGTCCGGGGCAAAGGCCGTAACCTGTTCATGGGCTTCGGAACGGCCATCGCCTTGGGCGCCACAGCCGTCGGCCTTTTGGACGCCGATATTAAAACCTTTCAGAAAGAGCAATTGGATCGACTGTTCTATCCGGTTCTGGTCCTCAACTATCACTTTTCCAAGGCTTATTACGCCCGATGGGACGGCCGGCGGATGTACGGCCGGGTCAAGAGACTGCTCCTTGACCCCCTTTTGCTGGCCTTGAAACGCAAATTCACCGAAACCCGGGAGGAAAAGATGCTTCGCCTGGTCGATTTTCTCCTGTCCTTCAATTATCAGCTCTCGGGTGAAGTGGTCATGGACATCAACCTGCTCAAACGGCTCCGCTACGCTTCCCATTGGGGCATTGAAATCTTCATCTTGATCGAGGCCTGGCGCAAGGCCAACCAAGTAGCCCAGGTGGAATTCACCCCCGGGGCGTTCGACCACAAACACCAGTCCCTTTCGCCGGAAGATTCCCGGAAAGGACTGTACAAGATGGCCGTGGACATCGTCACCACCCTGTTCAAGGCCCTGATCATTGAAGAAGGCCTCGAAGTATCCGATCACTTTTTCCGGGACCTGGCCGTGACCTATACCTCCATCGCCGAGGACCTCATCAAGAAATACTCCGACAACGCCAAGTTCAACGGACTGGAATATGATCGGGACGCCGAAGAAGCCGCCGTCCGCAACGTTTTCGCCAAGGCGGTCCTTTTTGCCGGGTTCATTCTGGAATCGCCCCAACACACCGCCGAAAATGTCATCCGCTTCATCTCCGCCAACGAAGAATTCAAACCTTTCCTGGACATGGGCTTGATCCCGGCGGTGATGAAGGTCGAGGAGCGTCTGAGAAAGGAGGTCTTTCTCGAGGCTGAACTGCCCTCTTGGGAAAGGGTTCAGGAAAAGGACCCGGAAATAATCCGGGCCATCATCGACGTAATCGAGGACGAAAAGATCAAATACAGTTCCTTGCCGGCTCAGCAGGCCGTCCGAAATCCTTGAAGCTGGGCCTTGAATCCTGGTCCGGTCCCGGGTGCTTAAATTAATTTTAGAGTTTTTTTGACGGCGGACCTTTCTCGACCGGATGGATTTTTCCGTCCGGAAGACGTTTCATCCCAAGAGCGCAAGTAGAATAGACTTATCTTGGGTCGGACTGTCCAAAATGACCTCGATCCCCTTGGATAAAATAGCAGCCTTTCTCAAGGAAACACCCCCCTTCCACACCCTGCCGCCGGAGGTCCGCCTGGAGACGGCAGCCGGGATGATGATCGAATTTTTTCCCTGCGGCGAGGTCTTCATTCGGGCCGACGAGAAACCTTTGGACTTTCTCTATCTTATCCACAAAGGCGCGGTCAGACTTTTTTTCAAGGAAGGCCGCCGCGAAGTCTTGTTTGATCTGCGGGCTGAAGGGGACGGCATCGGCACGACCTGTCTGCTCCGGCAGGCCCCGCCGGTTTACAACGTAGCGGCGGTCGAAGACACCATCTGTTATCTGATTCGCCGCCGGGTCTTCCTTGATCTGGTGGAAAAATTCCCTTCCTTCAAGGCTTGGGGGGATCGTTTTTCGGGCGGGGTTCAAACCGTCTCGACCCCGTCTCCCCACCTGGCCGGGCCGGAACCGGATTTGACCCCGGACACGGTTCTCTTCAGGACGCCGGTCAAGGCTTTAGTCAGACGTCCGCCGGTCTGCTGCCTTCCGGGAACGACCATTCAAGCCGCCGCCCGATTTATGAGCCGGGAACGAGTGGGTTCGATGGTCGTGGTTAATGAAGAAAGCAAGCCTTTGGGCCTTTTCACCGACAAGGATTTGCGGCTGGTCCTGGCCCACGGATTGACCGGCCGGGAACCGGTCGAGACCATTATGGAAACGGCGGTGGCTTCGGTCGAGGGGGATAATCTTTGCTTCGAGGCCTTGATGGTCATGGTCAAAAAAAACATTCATCACGTGGCCGTGCTGGAAAACGGTGGTCTGCAAGGCGTGGTCACCGAGCATGACCTCCTTCTTCTACAGGGCTCCAATCCCGTCTCGGTGGTCAAGGACATTGAAACGGCCGCCGGCCTGGATCAGTTGGCCCAGGTCCAAAACAACCTGGACCGCCTCGTGGAAATGCTGGTCAGGCAGGGACTTACGGCCATCCAAGTCCAGGACGCCCTGACCTTGATTATTGACCGGCTGACCCGGCGGCTGATCGGCCTCGGCCTGAAGGAATTGGAAAACAAAGGCTTGGGCCGGCCGCCGGTACCTTGGGCCTGGGTGGGTCTGGGCAGTGCCGGCCGTCAGGAACAGACCTTGCGCACCGACTATGACTGGGCCGTGGTCCATGCCGATCCGCCCCCTGATAAAGCCCAGGAAATTCAGGCTTATTTCCTGGACTTGGCCGAAGCGGTGGGTAGAGGCCTGGACTTTTGCGGCTTCTCCCGGCCTCGCGAAGAAAACATCAACGACCGCCCTCATCGGTGTCAAGCGGTCAGTCGATGGAATACTCATTTTGATCGAATCATCAGCCAAACCGACACCGGCCGGCTCAAGGCCGCGGCCCTTCTTTTTGACGGCCGTTTTCTCTTCGGCCGAGAGGATCTTTTTCATGAGGTGAGAAGGTCCGTGCGGCGGGGTCTGGTTGAACACCCGGATTTCTTGCCCCGCCTGGCCGAAAACGTGCTGACCGTCCGCCCGCCTTTGAGCTTCTTCCGTCAACAGGTCTTAAACCGGAACGGGGACCTGACCAAGGGCCTGAACTTGTGGAAATCCTGCCTGGCACCGGCCGTGGACGCCGTCAGACTTTTGGCCTTGAAAAACCGCCTGACACAGACCAACACCCTGGACCGGCTCAAAGCCTTGGAAGAAAGAGGGCTTCTAGACCGAATCCTGGCCCGGGAAGCGGCTGAGGCCTTCGGCTTCCTTTTCTTGTTCCGGATTAAAAAGTATTTAGCTGAGGCGGCCATGAAAAATCACTCTTTCGATTGGATCGATCCGAAACTGCTCGACCCGGTGGAACGACAAATCTTAAAGGAATCCTTCAAGGTCATCTCCCGTATTCAAGAGGTCATCGCCGCCGGCTATGGCTATAAACAACTGGAACCGGGGCCGGACCGTTGAGCGGGAATTTCCGGCGACAATGTCCATAGAAAGCAAAACCGCCGCCCGGCCGCCGATTACGGCCCAGGTAGCCGTGGCCTTGCCGGTGGAAGGCGCCTTCGATTACCTGATCCCCG